>Ga0315292_10001670_pt1 | contig 12047 bp, 24 predicted proteins | sample YL17G13_0_MG_FD_204029 | JGI IMG/M metagenome (GOLD analysis project Ga0315292, IMG submission 204029) | Sediment microbial communities from Yellowstone Lake, YNP, Wyoming, USA - YL17G13_0 | ecosystem: Environmental > Aquatic > Freshwater > Lake > Sediment | place: USA: Wyoming | collected... | reverse complement strand
GGCCCAGCAGTTCGCAAGGGTGATAGTCCACGTCCAAGAATACCTCCCGGGTGTTCTTCAATTCCTTGCGTACGCTCGCCTCCAACGCTGCCCCGAACGCGACGATCTTCTCCTCGGGAACGTCTTGATGGGTAGTGATGGCGAGCATTTCCGCTATTGCACCTCCAATTTCTCGCGGGTCGTGTCTCTCCGCTGGAGAAAGCGTGCTGAACGTCGGCTTGCGCAGCGCGTTCATCCACCACTCGATCGCCTTCGTGATTTGTTCGTCGGTCATGTCAGTCTCCTTTCACGGTGCGTGCTTCTCGACCCGCACACGTACAGCCTTGTGCAGCCCAACGCGAAGCGTGTAGCTTTTACCCGCTTCGAGTGTAGCCGTCACGTTCAAAACACGCACGTCGTTGACATAGACTGCGCCGCACTGCGAGAGGCGCATTGCCTCAGCACCAGACGGTACAAGCTTCACCTGGACGCAAGCGCGATGCACAGAAATGGTATCGGGGAAGACGACTACTTCTACTTGGGATTGTACGTCGAACTCTGGTAGTGGCTCGAACTCGAAACGAACGGTGTCCCAGACCTTGGAGTAGGACCACTTCCCGGCGCTCCACAGATAGACGTGCTCTGCGGCCGTCTCGTACAAGTAGGAAAGATCCGTGAACGTCTTCGGCGCGGCTTCCTCCCACGGTGCACCGCAGTCGCGGAAGTCGGCACAGCACCAGTTCTTGCAGCGCGGGTCGCACGACTCTTCCCACTTGTGCTTCCTGCCGATCTCCGGACCTAGCTGATCTAAATTCCCGAGAGCCAGCAAGGCATCGACACGCTTGTCAGTCGCGTAGAACTTGGACAGAATTGGCGCGTGATGCTTCGGGTAGCCGTCGAGGTGGCAATAGATGCCCGTGTACGTACCGTCTCGATTCTTCCGGCAGATGTAGCTGTGGGTGCTCATTATTTGACTTCCTACTCGTGCGCGATCATGCCCAGGTGCTTCCGCAGCCCGGCAATCTCTCGACGCAAGTCGCGAAGCTCCGCGAGGACGGGATCCTCCATGCTCGGAAAGGCCTTCGGGAAGCGGGCCAATCCAATCACAACCGTCGCACCGTACGAGTGTGCACTATGCACGAATTCGATTAGGTACGTTTCGCTCACGTCAAACTCCTCACAGCGGTCCACTACGTCCTTGGCTTCCTTCAGCGGGTAGCCGGTGTACTGCCGAACCACCTTGATGGCTTCAATCTTCTTTTCGCCTGCTAGCAAGCGTACGCGCATCGGACACCTCCTTTACCAGAACTTCCTGAGGAAATGGATCGCCACCCAAATCACGGCAATCAGGACGGCGAGACTGCCAATCCCGCCGACGACCACCAGCAATTCGACGAGAGTGAAACCGGCCTTCTGAATCTTGTTCCTCACGGTACCTCCCACTTGACTTCCCCACCAAGAATGTTTGCAATTCGCTGGATCTGAACGCGCGCAGCACCCTCGACGAGCTTCTGCGCTTGTTCTTTCGTCTCGACAAAGCATCCGAGGTTCCAGCACCACCACCCGTTACTCGGGTCTTTCGAGACTCGTAGACACAACAAGTCTGGATCAGAGAACCTTGAGGCGAGAGGAACGAGAATCCCGTCGGGGAGCTTGAGGGTACTAATTTCTCCTTCGTCTTTCCAGTTGCCCATTTCCAACTCCTTCGTAGGTCCAGCGGGAGTCTGATCCACTGCCGGATTGAAACTGAATGCCCAGAAGAGCCATCGGTAAATTGCCGGGCTGTCTTTGAGGGTCAGCCTCTTGGGACGCCAATACTTCCACCAGTTACGCCCGACACGGCTCCTTCCGAATGTAAACTTCATCATTACACCTCCAGCAGGGCTTGAACTTCTCACTCGACTTTCTGTTTAATCGAAGAGAATCTGCCCAATATAAACCCCTTTCTCCCCTTCGAGTCGGTAGAGATCAATGCACGCGTCCAGTTCGTTGAGGACGCACACTGTTGTTGACGTGCCAGGAACATTCCAAGTTGGCGGGCATGGCGGCTCTTTTTTCGCCACAGTCCACCTCTTTAGCTGCTCGATAAGCTGCTCTGCCGTGAGAGCGTTGACCTTCTTTGTCGTGTCGATTTCGATCTTCATTGTGTTTCCTTTCGTGGGTCCAGGGAGACTCGGACTCCCAACTAACGGCTTAAAAGGCCGCTACTCTACCAATTGAGTTATGGACCCAACAGCTTGCTAGTAGTCTTGCCTGCCCGAGCTTCGCGTTGGCGGCTCTGCTGCACCGAAGTTCTTGAGGTCTTCCCTCCACGCGTCTTTCACACGATCTGGCATCGGCTCTTCGTGCTCATCGATTTCGAGCTTGTCCTCGATGCGCGCGATCCGACAGAAAAGCTCTTCCCATTTCTCGGTTTCGGTCATTTCTTTCAGTTGTTTCACTTTGGCACCTCCACGTCCCTCGCCGCCTTCAAGCAATCGGCCGTACACTTCCCTTCCTTCCGAGCATCATCATACGCGATTTCTGCCGCAGTCATCGCAGCTACGGGGAAGTCTCGAAGATACCCGACGACGTTCGCCGCGTAGCCTTTCGCGTTCGAAATGTACGGATCGGGATCCTGAAGTGCGCCTTTCAGGGCACACTTCAGCATGATCACGAGGTGCTGTGCGTCGTCGAGAGCGTATTCGACTTCTTCCTGGCGTGTAAGCTTGCTCAAGACTCACCTCTCTCCCGTCGAAGCATGCGCAGCCGAGTGTCCAACTCTAGCAACGCAAAGTTATGCCGCGTCACGAGCAAGCTGTGCAGCCAATGCCAACGCCAGATCCACCCACGAAGATCGCCCGTCACCGGATCAGAGCAGACCATGCACCACTTGATTGTCTGCGGATTGGGGTGCCCTCCCGTGTGAGCCGACTCGCAGTTGGGGCATCGTACGTGTAGACGACTCAGGAAACGTTTCAGCATGACTTACTCCTCGTGCCGGACTTTACCTATTCCACGGATTGCTACTCACGTCGGCGTTGTTGAGGATGCGGGGCTCACCGTGCCACGCGGCCTTTGGTTCGACCTCGGCCTTGATTCCATTAGCGTGCTGCTCGCCAAGCCACGCATCGTACTTGACCGCGTGCAGGGAGCACATAGCACGCCCGTCACGTTCATCCTCGATCCGATGAGCGCAACCATGAACAGTACAGCGGACAGGCTTCGCTACAGGCGGAAACACGACTGCCGCAGGCTGCGCGCGGGCAACGTAGGGCTTCGCCTTGTCGCGGAGAATCTTGCGGGCGCGTAGGACACCGCGCACGGTATCCTCATGAGACCACGACTCAGGCACGCCCGGGAATTCAGGCGAGGGCCACGGAAAGCTAGCAGACGTATAAACCATCCCTAAGCACGAAACATGTCGCTGGATGTCCGTAGTGCCCATACGCGCTGACGTAACAGGCTTTTCTTTCGAGTCATGCCCCCCGCAGTACGCGCACCGATCCTTCGAGCCGAAAATCGCGTTTGACTCGACCTCGCGAACAGCGGCGCGAATAGCCCCATACTCGCTGTCGGGGAAAATCTCGGGCGCGTCTAACAACTCCAACGCTACTCCAATCTGATAAGCCCGCTTTTCCGGCGTATCAATAGCCGATGGACACCTCCAGTTGGAATGTTCCCAACACTCGTGGTCACGAAGAAGCAGTTCGAGCTTCGCGGCACACGTAGCGTTCGGAGCGCTCTGGCCCCCAACTTCCTCGATTGCAACACGAAGGCCGTCCATAGACTCTGTTCCCTGCACAAGATGCGTAGGCCATTCGGTATGATTCCAACACACGTGATTGCGAAGTGCGATCACCAGACTGTCGATTCGCTTTTCGTCGCGCATGACTACCTCCGGTTCCACGGGTTGCTATTCAGGTCACACGTGCCGAGTACGAACAGCGTGGGAGCGCGTGCGGGCTTGGGAACAAGCTGGGAACGCCTCGCGTTGCGTACGTCCGTATCGAGGGCTTGCTGTCGCGTTGCGATGGTACACTCCTGTGTGCGATAAGCTTCCCAGGACAGCCCGTCGTAGCTGCGCGGAGTAGGCTTCGAAGTCAAAGCACACTTCTCCCGAGCCTGGGCCGACGTAGAGTCCGTGTAGCACTCGAATCTACATGCGAGCCACCAGCCCGCACGGGTTCCAACCTGTATTGGAAGACCGTTTCGCAGGCAAGCCACGCGTACGTGAACACCGCCGCTGACAACGTCGACAGCAAGGACCTTAAGCGGCTCGTCCAACTCGACCCCCTTCCAATACTCGGGAGTCCACGCCTGAAGCTCCTTTCTCTGTCCTGGCTTCAGAACCACGATATCTCCGACTTTCCACATGACATCCTCCCGTCACTGCACACCGCTGGCTTGACCCCGGCCCGGGAACCTGCCAGCGCCGTGCCAGCGCTAACCCGGCGAAATCAGTCGAGCCGACTGCGCCGACTTTGCAGAACTGCAAGACTCGGCTTGCAGAAGTGCAATCAAGCCTTCAGTCCGCTTTCGCTTCTCAAACGCGTGTTGACGCGCCGAGCGCGCTCGCGATCCTCGCTGGCAAGGCGCTTGCGGGCCGTGTGCCGCTCGGGTGTGCAGTTGGCACAGGGGAAGCCTTGAGCTTCGCACCAGAGCTTGCAGGAACAATTGGTTCTCACCCTACTCTCCCTTCGCTATCGACGCCGGGAACGAGTTCTACGCAGTTGATGCTACGTCGCTTCCAACGCTGCATGACTGTCCGGCTCACGCCAACACGCCAATGATGCTCGACGCGCACGACGTCTGCGTAGTCGGCCTGCGAATTGATGTCACATAGACTCCCGATCGCGGCAAGTCGTGCCACGCGAATCGAGGGCACGCGAATTTCCTCGATCTGATCCTTCGCTAGCATGTCGTCCAACGCGTTCAGCGGGTCGCCTTTGGTGACGATCTGCACTTCCCAGGACAGTCGTGTGGTACGCACTTTCATGTGTTCCTTTCCCTCCGCGCAGTGTTGCCGGGCCGGGGTCAAACCTTGTGTGCTACTTCCGCGCACGCTTCTGCTCCGGGCAATACACCTCGCCCGTTGCCGCGTCAATGTGTAACCCTGCCGGTTGTAGGAAGTCCATCCCCAGCAGTACACCCTTCGCGAACTTCTGCCCTGCGTCCGGCACGAACGCCTTGACGGTGGCTCTTCCCGGGCACTCGATCATCTCGACTTCGAACTCGACGATTGTGCCCGTGAGCCGGTGCCCAGCAATATTCATGTGCGCAGAAGGCCCGCCGGTCGGCTTACCACAAGCCCGGTCCGCAATCTCGCGGCCGACGACAGATTGTGGCGATCCGGTATCCGCCATCGCGGCAGTCGGATAGCCGCCAATTCTCACGTAGGCCATGGCCTGCATCTCTTCAAGCTCGGGCGTACGGTGTTTTCGTTTCATGGTAATCTCCTGTCAGGTGCGAACTACCTCTTACACTTCCGCGAAGGCATACCTGCAAGCGCCTCGCTTGCCGGGCAGTACACCGTGCCCGTCTCACCATCGACACGCAACTTTGCCTTCTGAAGGAATTCCATCCCGAGTAATACCCCACGTGTGAAGTCTTCGCCCGGATCCGGTACGAAAGCGTCGACTGTTGCTTTGCAAGGGCTGTCGACGGCCTCGATAGCAACCCGGACGACGCGGCCCCGCATGCTCTTCCCACCAATTGCCATCTGGCCGGTGCGCTTGGTCGCCTCGAACACCATGTCGACAGCGAGGCGCGGGTCGATGATCGTCAGCTTCGAGCCGGTATCAGCCACGGCCGACGTGAGTACACCTCCAACGCGAACGACTGTCGCGGCAGGATAATGCCCAAGGGTGGGATCGTGATTCATGTGCAACCCCTACTTTCTAGTACACCCTAGCAGGTTGCTAGGCCGGTGTCAAGCCTTATGCGATCTTCGTTTCCGCGTCCAAATCTTCCACGGCGATTGCACTTAGCCCGTCGTCTCGCGTGGCAGCATCCTCCAGAGCCTCAAGCTCGGCCGCACGCAACTCGCCCGTGCCACCGGTCACTTCCCCATCACGCAGAGCGATCAATACTCCCTCGGGTGTCGCACAGACTTCGGCGCGACGCTGACCGCGCTCACCCTGCCACTGTGACCAATGTGCCCAGGTCACGACGTAACCGCCTGCCTTGCGGCGGTAGATTCGAACTCTGACACCGCGATTCCAATCGCACTTGTAACCGCTCGTGCCGCCCGTGCCGTGCTCACCCTCCCCGAGGAGCATGCCATGGAACCGGAGTGGCCGATCCCCATCCCGACGTACCGTGTAGACCTTCTCGCAGCCCTTCTCGACTTCGTGCGTCACTTCCGTACCCATGTCCGTACCTCCTGCGACCCTGTCCGCCGGGTCGCCCCCGCGTGGTGCTACATGCACCGCCTTAGGAATGCGACTCCTCCCCGATCGGCGGAAGTCCGTTTGCCGCTCGGGCTTGAGCCACGACCTTCTCGACTTCCCGCGACAACTGTTGACGAAGCTTCTCCTTCGCAAGCAACACAAGACGGCGATCAATCCCAGGCAAGTGGTATTGCACGGCCAGACGGCACTCGTTCGCGTTGTCACCGTCCTCGCACTCCACCATGCCGTCATCGAATAGGAACGTAACGCCGATGCACTTGTGCTTGCTCATCGCAATGTCCCTCCCATCTTCGGGTCGTCAAGATTCGGATCATCAAGAATCTTTCCCTCGGCGCCGCGACGAGGCCCCTCGTAGCCCTCGACACACGTGTGCAAGAAATTGAGTTCGACGCTGGTGAGATTGTGCTGATCTATCTGTAACAGCTTGTTGGCGTACGCCCGCAGGATGGTAATAGCTTCTCGACCGGTGGAATTCTTGAGTTTCATTTTCCCTCGCGCATGCCCGTAGCACAAGACGCCCCACAGGGGTTTCCATCGCAGTCTTCCCCGGACCCATCACATGCCCTGATCCTCTCACCGCCTGCGGGACGGGCAGCGGTGTTGTTTCCGTAGGAGCGCCGTTCCGTCTGCCACGCGCGCACGATAGCATCCGGGTCGGCGTCCACTGTCAAGATGCGATCCCAGACCGACGCCGCATACTCGTGGATTTGGGGATCGTCCATCTCCGACCGGAACGATACCCCCTCGACGACGTGGATTTCTGCATCGGGGTACAGTGACCGTAGGGCATCAGCCTCGGCAAACGCCATCTTACGCATCTCGTCGTGCGTGATGCCGTCGCCGTAGGTCTGCACGTCCATCGCGATTGTATACTGCCGCTTCATGCCTTTCCTCCTCCGCTCCGCGCGGTATTATTCGTTCTGCACCGCCCGCGCCCCAGGAGCGTACCCCCAGGGCGACGGCGGGGCAGGCCCCTACGCGGCGGGAGGCTCGGCGGGCTTGGCCTTGGGCTTCGGCATCTTGAAGCCCTTCTGCATCGCGGCGACGGCGGCTTCCTTGCCCTTCTCCTTGCACAGCCGCTTGATCGCCTGCTTCTCGCGGCCCGAGTGGGCGCGCAGCAGCCCCATGTACCGACCCTGGAGCTTGCGCGCGGCGCTCGGCTTGTGCGCCTTCACGGGAGCCTCGGCGGCGACGGCGACGGTGCCGACGATGCCGCCGAACCCCTTCTTCAGCGCGGCCTCGATCTCGGCCCGCATGTCGGCGCGGCCCGCCTCGTAGGCGGCATCCACGAACTTCTCGATCTCCTTCACGTACTTCTCCGTCTTCATGGCTCTCTCCTTCCGGGCACAATGTGCCCTTGTTACTACCGCTCGAATCTGTTACCGGGCCGGGGTTACACCGTGCAGAGCGCGTCGACCGGCACGTCCGCATTGGGTTCCGGCTTCGCCGCGTGCTTCACCTTTCCTCCCTTCCGGACGCAGACGACCTCCGTCGTCGCCTTCTCGTCCAACCGCTTCCGCGCGTCCTGCACGCTCCCCAACGCCGCGTTGCAGTCGTGCGTGGCCTTGGCCGCTTCGACGGCCGCACTGCGGGCCATGCGGATCTTCTCGTCGAGCCCGAGGGTTGCCACGCGCAACACCTCGGCGGCGTTCTTGATCGCCTCCGTCGCCTCGCTCGCCACCTTCCGCACGTCGGCCAGGGCGACGTCGGACGCGGCGCGCATCTCCGCGAACTTCGCGTCGACGAACGCGTGCGTTTCCTTCGCCGCCGCGTCGATCTTCTCGCGCTCGCACTTCGCGGGCGACTCGACCAGCATGTCGAGCGCGGTGGCGAAGTCGGCCAGGGCGCGCTGGCCGGACTCGACGGCGTTGTGTGCCGACGACTGCACGTCCGCGATCTGAGCCGCCGTGCTCTTCACGGCGGCCTCCGACGCGAACAACGCGGCCTCCGCACGCTTGGCGGCACGCTCGGCCGCCACCTCGGCACCCTGCACGATCCTCGCGATCCTGTCCTCCTGATTCATAGCTCACCTCCTATTCCGACAGGGAGGGAAGTAAACTCCCTGGCAGAACAGGGGCCTGGATTGTAGGAGGAGACAATCCAGGCCTCCGGGCTAGAGCGCGCACATCAATTCAACGCCCCAACCGCGTCAACTGCGTTGCAACTTCGGCTCTGTCGCAGGCCTCCTTCCACTCGATGTCCTCAGACTGCCTTTGCTTCTCACCACGGGCAACTGCGGTACCGTTCCAGTAACAACCCGCGTTGTCACAAGTTGCACACCCGGTGCCTGCGCAGGGTGGCGGGCAGGAACACCCGCTCGGCACGCCCCAAGCGCTCGGAGTGCTCCAGACACAACGACGACACTTGCCGTCGCAAGCTTCGACGGGGCCATGCGGAACGGGGTAGAGAATAATACGCACGCGTCCGTGACCGCCGCAGACATCACAAGCCACGCGCTGGTCGCCATCGCAAGCGGGGCAGACACCAATAGTACCGGGCCTGACGTGTTGCCATTCCATGATTAGTCTGCCCTCCAATCGAAGTAGAAGCGTTCGTAGTGCTGGAACAAGAGCAAACCCGTCGCGCCGTCGCTCTTGCGCTTCACGATCACGAACGGTGCCATGAAGCCCTGCACGTCGAAGTCGCGCTTCAACTCCTCCGTGTTCCAGACCTGCCCGTGCGCGGCTTCCAACGCTTCCCGACTGCCGGGGTCTGTGTTGATCTCGGCCACCAGAGCCTTGCGAATGTTTTCGGTTGAATCGCTCATGATTTGATCTCCTTTTTCAATCGCACCCACAAAGCAGGAGGGAACATACCTTACGGGACTGTTGGTTGTACACCCAACCACATCCTCCGCCTATCCTCCCCTAGAAAAAGGAAGGCTAGCAGACCCGCTTCTACGAGGACCGGCGCCGGTCGGTCGTGCGTCGTCTCTCCACGGGCTTCGCCTCTGTCCCCTCCTGCTTTGTGTGTACGACTAGTCCTCCTCGATTGCCTCGTCACACTCGTAATTCGGGTTGTCGAAAATCTCCGGACGGAATCCCGATAGCTTCTCCTCGCGGCACTTGTCACATACGAACGTGACGAAGATGCCACGCGCGTCGCAGACTTCCTCGCGAGGCTCGCCGGAACCGCAGTTGCACTCCTTCACGACAACCTCCTACACCTTCACGAACTTCCCACCCTCGACCTTATACGTCACCCCCGCCTCGGCATCTTCCCCCACGTACGCGACAGCAGTACGATAGCGTTTGCCATCGGACCATTCACACCGAAGCTGCGCCGCGTCGCCGCCCGTGACCGTCGCGCCGATGCCGCCCGTGACCGTCGCGCGGTTGCCGCCCGTGACCGTCGCGCCGATGCCGCCCGTGACCGTCGCGCCGATGCCGCCCGTGACCGTCGCGCGGTTGCCGCCCGTGACCGTCGCGCCGATGCCGCCCGTGACCTTCGCGTTGTCGCCGCCCGTGACCGTCGCGTCGTGGTCGCCCGTGACCGTCGCGCTGACGCCGCCTGTGACCTTCGCGCGGTAGCCGCCCGTGACCGTCGCGCCGTAGCCGCCCGTGACCTTCGCGTAGTCGCCGCCCGTGACCGTCGCGTAGTTGCCGCCCGTGACCTTCGCGTCGTGGCCGCCCGTCAAGTGGCAACGGTCACCGCCGACAATACGCTCGTTGTGCCCGCACGCTGCAATCAACCCGACAATCGCACGCCCGTAGCCGCCGTGCTCAAGCAGGTATTGCGTGGCAGTCTTCTGATCGCCCACGCACATGACCGTCGCTTTCGGCACTTTCGACTTGCCGCCACCGTCCTGCGTGATATGCACGACGGAATCATCGAGAGCCTCGAACACGAGCCATTTGGATTCCTCCCACAGCAGCAGGCGTGCATCGCCTTCGCCCCACGGAAGCCCGTGCAAGCCGCCTCCGCAGTGGTCACCCGGATCCCAGTCGGGAGCCTCGACAATCGCGCCGACTTCAAGCGGCCACTTGAAGCCGTTGGACTTCTCGTTGATGGAAGAGCCGTCGAGCTTGACCGTGCGAAGAAAAAGCATCTTATCTCCCGTCTCTGACCCCGGCCCGGCAAACCCTATACCGCTTCGGCCGCGTGCCACCCACAAACCTGACACCACGAGCCGTTCATCGGGTGCTTGTGCTTCGACATCCCACCCCACCGCTCCGTGCTGCCAGGGCAGTCCTCGGGCTTCGGACAGTACGAGTAAGTCCCCCACCAGTCGCCCTCATTGCCCTCGGGTGGATTGTTGATCAGCGTCACGTCCGGCATGTACCCCGGATAGAACTTCCGGATGTACCGCACCGCGCAGTGATTCTCGGGCACGGCGATCTTCGCCCACGCCGCGTCCTGCTCGCGATTGTACGCGTCGACTGCCGCCTGCTCCTTCACGCGCCACTCGTCGGAGAAACGCGGGTCGTTTTCGAACTCGCGGTGCGCGTAGTCGATGGATCGGATTAGCGTCTTCGGCCGCCCATACTCCAGCACGGTCGGAATCGAGTAGCAGTTTGCGAAGTGGCGATAGTTGTGCCGGATCCACGTGACGGTACGCGGGTGGCCCAACGTGAGGGGAAGCCACAAGGAACGCAGCTTCGCGTCCGTAGCTTCCTGCGTGTCGTAGTTGCGCGCCACGACATGGCCGAGCAACGTCAACGTCGTCTGCCCCTTACGCGATGGGCTGTTGCCGTGGCTCGTGTAGACGCAGCGCGTGAAGTACGTGGGATAGCCGGGCGGGTCGCCATAGCACCCGTTGCCGCAGCCGTCTTGCAGGCGGAAGCTCGGCGGAAGCTTGGCAAGCGGGAGCTTGTTCAGCAGGTCGAGGTTGATTGTCGACGTGTCGAAGTTCATGATTAGCCTCCCTCGTTGACGGTTTCACCCTTCGGCACCGCGACAAACCGCTTGCGCGGTTCCATGACCGTACGTTCGACAACCTTGTGCTTCATGGCGTAGTCGAGGAACGCTTGGCACGCCGCCTCGCACGTCCTATCGAAGTCACGCACGAGAGTCACGCGGGCGCGCAGTTCACTGGTCACCCACGAGTCGAAGTCGTCACTCTCGTCGAGACCCCGGCCCGGCAAACTGAAGTGCTGGCCGCCGGGATGGGTACCGCCTTGGTACAACACGAGATAGCCGCTGCTCCGCCCGTTCGTGCCGATCTGCCAGCGATGTTCATGCTTCACCGCGAAGTCATCGAGCGCTTCGCTGAAGCCGGACAGTCCCCCCGCGCCTTCCACGTCCAGCAATTCGAAGCAAGCGTTCTCTTGCTCACGCGGGAGCGCAAGACTGGAGATTTTGATCTTGTTCGCGTAGCTCTTGCTCATGTTCCACGAGTTCATCGTGTAGTAGCGGAAGTGACCACGCAGGAACGTGATCATGTCCTTGCGGGTGCGGGGTTTCTTCGGGATGTTCAATAGCGTCACAGTCAAACCTCCTATAATCAGCGCAATCAGCGCAGCCTCGGGCACACCTCACCCTAGCCGGTGCCTCCGTTTGATGCCAACCCCGTGCCAGACTCAACCCGGCGAAACCACTCGGGCCAGACTCGGCCGGATTGCAGGAGTGCACGGGCGGCATTGCAGACCTGCAAACTCAAGCCGCTTTCTGCTGCGCCAGCACCTCCAGCGTCTTGGGATCCAACAGCCGCTTGCGCAGGTAGCGCCGCACGAGAGT
>Ga0315292_10001668_pt1 | contig 12049 bp, 11 predicted proteins | sample YL17G13_0_MG_FD_204029 | JGI IMG/M metagenome (GOLD analysis project Ga0315292, IMG submission 204029) | Sediment microbial communities from Yellowstone Lake, YNP, Wyoming, USA - YL17G13_0 | ecosystem: Environmental > Aquatic > Freshwater > Lake > Sediment | place: USA: Wyoming | collected... | reverse complement strand
GCAACACCTGAAACAATGATATGCACTTTTGCATCCCTGCAAAGAACCTCGAGCAGGCGCCGGGCATAGCATCCACCACTTGCACCAGTCACGCCGATTACAAACTCTTTTACCATCTCAACCTCGCGCTTTCCTGTGATACCAATGTCGGAGTCAGGATAAAAAGAGTTTATGCAGGATTAGCCGGGAAATATAAAAAAAATCATTTTGATTTTGGTGGCGCATAGAAGCGATACCGCACATGTGCTTCTTCAACCCGGCGTGCATGCGTTGGGTTGAGATCCCGCCGCGCTTCAATTACGATAGTGTTGAGGATGTTGTGCAGACGGAGCGCGTCGTATTCCTTGTCTTTGTATTCGTTTAAAAAGTCTAACAGGTCGCTTGTGCTCTTGAGCACACCGGAACTCCCAAGGAGGTTTAAGCGATTGAGCGTCATGGCAAGGTTCTTTTTTGCAATATCCATTTTATAAGAATCACCACTGGCAAGGTTCAGCTCGGTTATCGCATTCAGCAGATCGTTATAGACCTTGAGTTTGTGCGTGCTTTCATGCATCCTCCGCTCGGTGCTGCGAAGTTTCAACAGCGTGACGGCCATGACAATAGCAATTGCCACCACACCACATGTTACTACAATCCAGTCTTCTATCATGACATTCACCTCATAATTTATGGGTTCCTCTTTGCCAGGGTGACATCAACCTTGGCGCGATTGCCCTTCATCTCAATTTTGTATGGCCCGGTAGTGTACATCGGGTACATCTGGTGTTTTTCAAAACCTTTGTCCCGTCCATATCCATAGCTATCGGATTGCTGGGTATCTATGTTTGTGACAGTCATCTCAAACCAACAATACTGCGGGTCGTCATTGAGGGGAAGTACATCAAACCCGAGGCCCCATGCGGGATTATCCACCCGAACCTGTTCAACATATACATCCTTCTCACTCTGGAATGAGTACGATTTCTGCAGGTAATGATCGCCGAATGAAAACGATGGTTGTGGTACCGTAAGCGTTGGTGCCTGTGTGGCAGTTGGCGTTACCGGAGAGGTCGGTATTTTGGTGGCGTCTGGCACCTCCCGGGTGCATCCGGCAATCATTACTCCGGCGATAATCAACGCAAGAAGAATGGTCATGCAGTATTTCATTATGGTGAGTGTTTGGGGAGAAGATTATATTATAGTTTATTTATTAAGCGCAGGAATCCTGAACGATATTCCCCTCTACCCTGAAATACTTTTAAATTTTTTATGCACGTTTAGGATTTTTTTTAAAACATTACCCGAGTGCGGTCATCTTCAGGGTCACAAGGGATCGGATCAGAACAGCGTATTTTGGCGAGTCGGTTTTTTAATATGCAGCACATCAGAACCCGCTTCAGCAACCAAATCCCTGTATTCAGGGAGGGTATATACACCGAGGCGCCATTGTTCACGACGCGTTGCATTGAGGGTCCGGATTCGCGGGGAGATCTCTTTGAAACCAACAACCGTATGCCGGTTTTTCACTCGTACCCCAAGAGACATTTCGCTCGGAATTGAGGGTATATCCACCAGGACCTCATGTGAATTGAGGCCGGCATCCGATGCGATCTTTGCCGCCAGTTCCCGGGATTTTTCAATGGTTACACCTTGTTCAAACAGAGGTGAACTTACCTGATCGCTACCCACGTAGATTGCCCGTTTATAGAGACGGCGCTCGTAAAGCCGGAGAGAGAGATCCCGGGCAACAGGTTTTTCTGAAGTCTGCAAAACATGCATGCAAGCTGCATCATCCATCCGGACAAGATGGTGATATTCCTCTTTTCCTGCACCATCAAGATGTTCCAGTACGGCAAGCTGAAACATCCGCTCTCCAATCCTGCTCACATGATGGTAGTATACCGTGGGACGCATCAGTGTTCTGGCGATAAGAAGTGACTCTGCTGCGTTCACCCCGTTTTCGTCAAGCACGGTTCCCGTATCAGTCCGGATCAGGTGACGGATAAGACGCTGCGCATCGACAGATCCATATGGTGCACCGGTGTAATACGCATCCCGGAGAAGGTAATCCATCCTGTCAACATCAAGGTCCCCATGAATTATTCCCGACAAAGGATGTCTCCCTTTCACAACAGTGCAGAGTTCGTCTGGATCAATTCCTAATGCATGTAGCAGTTTACCTAATTTTTCCTCTACAACGAGATCAATGTCATCATGGGTGCGGTGCAGAAATTCCTCCATAAGAGGTTCGCTCGCGTGGGAGAATGGCCCATGGCCGATATCATGGAGGAGGGCAGCGGCGACAACCAGAGTGCGTTCATCATCAGAAAGCCCGAAGCGGCGTGATGCCACATCAGCAAGAAACATCGTGCCAAGCGAGTGTTCAAACCGTGTATGGTTGGCTCCGGGATAGACAAGATACGAAAAACCGAGTTGTTTAATGTAGCGGAGTCGCTGGAGTGCCGGGGAATCCAGCAGGGAAAGAGCAAAATCCTCTACCTCAACATAGCCATGGACCGGGTCTTTTATGATCTTCACGGATTCACGTAAAGAATCTTCATATACATTGCATAAAAGTATTGAGTAATGATCACGTTCCTTTCAGGTGGGACAGGAACCCCGAAGCTCCTGCGGGGTATGCAGAAAGTGATGGACCGTCATGAAATCTCGGTCATTGTCAACACTGCTGAGGATATCTGGATATCAGGAAATCATCTCTCACCGGACATTGACACGGTAATGTATTTGTTTGCCGGCATTCTCAATACGGAAACATGGTGGGGGATCAGGAACGATTCGTTCACTACGTATGACGAGATCACCAGGCTTGGCATAGATGAGTTCATCAAAATCGGTGATCAGGACCGAGCAGTCCATATCGCCCGTGGTGAGATGATGCGGTCCGGCATGCGCCTGACCAACATCACAAAAATTCTCTGCGACCGGTTTGGAGTTCGTGAAACCGTTCTCCCCATGACAGACACCACGGTGACAACCCAGGTAAAAACAGATCTTGGCCTTATCCACTTCCAGGAGTACTGGGTCCGGGCAAAAGGAAATATCGGCATAACGCAGGTCATAAGAACTTTTATTGAGTCTCCTGTTGCAACCGAGGAGGTTCTTGCAGTAATCAAAGCAAGTGATACTATCGTGATCGGGCCATCAAATCCAATTACCAGTATTTCCCCGATTCTTTCCTGTGAAGGAATAAAATCTGCCATAAAGGATAAAAATGTCATTGTGGTGAGCCCGTTTATTGGTCATGCCCCCATCAGCGGTCCCGCTGCGGCGCTTATGAAGGCAGCAGGATTTGAACCCAGCTCACTTGGGACTCAACAATGCTACGAGGGGATTCCTGATATCTTCATACAAGATTTCCGCGATACGGTAGAAGTTAGCGGATCAGTCAGGTTTGATACGCTTATGACAAGTGAAGAAAAAAGTATCTCGCTTGCAAAGGAAATCCTCCATCTTGCAGGGATACGTTAATCCCCTGCCTTCCCACGGTTTTTCAGAAACCTATATAACGCCGTACAATAACGGTTATCGTGAGAGATATGAAAAAAATAATAATTATAACAACGGTTGTTCTAATTTTACTCTTATGTGCGTTCATTTCCGGGTGTACATCACCTCAGGATTCAGTGAGAGGGACTATTCAACTTACTTCGTCACCTTCTGGTGCTGAAATATACCTGGACCATCAATTCCAGGGTAGTACTCCCAGTACCATTACCAGTGTAGTACCTGGAAATCACACACTTGAATTCCGTTACCCGGGATATCAGAGCTGGGCTGATGGCATTTCGGTCCCGGCAGGTACATCTCATTTTTTTGCTGCGTTAATACCGACGGCAAATATTCAATCCCAACAGACTATAGCTCCGGTAACTACCTCTGCTTCCCAAGTGACAATTCAGGCAAGTAAGAAGATTATGACAGTCGGAGACTCGATTGTTATTTCGGGTACGTGTGTTGGATGCGATAATGTATTATTAACGATATTTGGACCGGGGAAATATGCCAGTGGTGTATCCCTGATACCCCAGAACGTCAATAATGCAGGTTCATGGAGTTATACCTGGAATCCGGGGCAGTCTATCCAGTCGGGCCCCTATATTTTTGTTGCAGAGAACCCCCAAAAAACTACGTCGGGAAGGGTAGAATTCTCTGTTGTTGGCGGAGGAGTAGTATCAATTACATCCAATAGATATTCCATTGCCAAAGGAGACACCCTGACATTTTCAGGACTGTGCACAACTGGTGCACAAAATGTTTTACTGGTATTATATGGACCCGATAAATATTCAAGCGGTTCTGAACTTGGAGCAATTTCCGTTATGGGAGATAAAACCTGGAGTTTTAAGTATACTTTCGATGCTTCTGCTCCTACGGGAGTTTATACGATGTATGTATATGATATCCCAAAAACTACCTCCAGTTCAACTCAATTCACGGTAGGTTTCGCATCAGACTCATAACAACCAGGGATAGCTCATCTACTCCCTGCCATTTTTTAAAAAATATACGGGTCAATATTTACTATTTTTGTTCCTGTGGTGGTCTTCGTTTTGCATATCCTGATATTTCCTCATTAATTGTACAAATCTGTAAAAAATCCAATTTAAACATCCAAACGTTGATTAAAACCCGGCACCGGTACCCGATACCTATTTGAAGGTTTTATACAAATATTCGTTCGGAGAACTCATATGAGCATCATAAAAAAATTCCTCAACATTTTTAAGTCTGGGAAGGCCGAAGAGGACGAGTCACGTGTTCGCTCACAAAAGGAGCGCTATGACCGTTTTCTCACCGCTCTAACCGAGGGGGACCTTGACACCCGCTGGAGTGCAGTGCGTTCAGTTGGAGACCTCGGTGAGCCTTTCATCGAACCGCTGATCCGTGGACTGAAGGATGAATACTGGATCATCAGGAGGGGATCTTCAGATACCCTCGGCAAGATTGGTGAACCGGCAGTTGAACCATTGATTGAGGCACTGGACAACACGGGTGAGGACGTACGGCAGGAGATTATCCATGCCCTCCAGTTGATTGGTGAACCGGCTGTCGGACCCCTTATTTTGAGTTTAAAGAACAACCATCCATTAATAAAGCGGGGTGCAGCACAGGCGCTCGGGATCATGGGTGAAACTCGGGCTGTCACCAGTCTCATCGAATCGCTTAAAGACCCCGATGCTATGGTCAGACATGAGATAGCCGTTGCACTGGGCCGAATCAGAGATCCCCGGGCAGTCGGGCCTCTCATAGAGACCCTTAATGATACAAAAGAGCATGTCCGTATGGCTGCGATGGCAACACTGTGTTCCCTCGGGGAGCCATCAATAGAGCCACTAATTCGTGCTTTTATCGATCCAAACGACGATATCTGCCGGAGGGCAAAGCTCGCTCTTCTCACGATGGGCGAACCTGCTATAGATCCTTTGATAAAAGCGCTCGGTGATCAGAACCCGGGTATCCGCAGGAGTTCTGTAGCAGTACTCGGCGACATCGGAAATACCAGGGCAATTCCCCCTATCATGAAAGGACTGGATGATCCTGACAGATCAGTTCGCATCGAAGTTGTAAAGGCACTTGCAGCTCTTGGCGTCCCGGCCATAGCACCGCTCATGCAGGTTTTCCGTGAGGGAGATGCCAGAATGAGGACAGGCTCGATGGAGGCCCTCTGGATGCTCGGGCAACCTGCAACAACACCTCTGATTATGGTATTAAAGGATGATCAGAGTGATGTGAGGAAGCGTGCAGCACTCCTGCTCGGTGAGATCGGCGACCAGAAGGCCGTTGATCATCTTACCGGTCTGCTTACTGATGAAAATGTTGCTGTGCGACGGGAAGCGTTCGAAGCGCTTGAAATGATCAAGAAGCGAAAGGCATAATAAAGTTCATATACTTTTTTCGTTGTATTTTCTTTTACTCCGGTTTTCATATAATAGCAGGTCAGTTAGTTTCCTGAAATAAAAATTCCTCGGTGATTGCGTTGGTTTAACATGAAAAAGTTCCACTGGCAGAACAAAAAACTGCAGAACGACGATTTTGCTAAACAATAAGCCATCCTTCCCCGCTATTTTCATAACCTTACAAACCAGTTTCTCTTCATGGTCTCGCTTGCAGATATTGAAGCGGCAAAAATAAGAATTTCTCCGCTTATTATCCACACTCCCCTTGTTTATTCACCAACTATTTCTGAGATGACCGGGGCAAATGTCTACCTGAAACTCGAAACACTTCAGAAAGCAGGATCATTCAAGGTGCGGGGAGCGACTAATAAGATTCTTTCCACTATTGATACTTCCCTGAAACCGGGAGTGGTAGCAGCATCAGCCGGGAATCATGGGCAGGGTATTGCCGTAGCGGCACGTTCTGCCGGTATCCCGGCAACCATTGTGATGCCGGCGTGGTCATCTCTATCAAAGCAGGAAGCAACCCGGGGTTATGGTGCGCAGGTAATCATTCATGGTACATCGTTAGAGGAGAGTATCGCCAAAGCACAAGAGATCGCACGCAAAGGGCCGCTCTTTATCCACCCGTATGACGATGATGCGGTGATAGCCGGGCAGGGAACAATCGCACTCGAGATCCTCGATGATCTGCCGGAGACCGATATGATTGTTGTTCCGGTCGGCGGGGGCGGGCTCATAGCCGGAATCGCAACCGCAGCAAAAGCAAAAAATTCAGGTATTCTTATAATTGGTGCACAGGCACAAAAATGTGCATCAGCTGTTGAAGCCATCAAGCGGGGAGTCCCGAGCCGGATTCGGGATGAAGAGACTATTGCTGATGGTATTCGCGTTGCAGAAACTGGCAGCCACACGCTACCCATCATGCAGCATAATGTTGATCACATTGTCCTTGCATCCGAAGAAGAGATCGCTGATGCAATGCTGTTGTTGCTCGAACGCAAGCACATCGTAGCAGAGGGAGCTGCTGCAGTCCCGCTTGCAACGTTCATGAATGGTTCAATTTTTGTGAAGCCCGGCAGTAATGTCGTTCTTGTAATCAGTGGGGGGAACATTGAAAGTGCACAGCTCTTCAAGGTCATTCGATGGGCGCTTTCCCGCAAGGGTCGGATTATGCACTTTTCAGTAATGCTCGATGATCATCCTGGCACTCTTGCACGACTTCTTTTTGTTATCGCACAGGAACAGGGTAATATCCTTCATATCCATCATTCAACAGGGGAACATGACCTTCCCGTGCTGATGGCAAGAGTCGATATAGATCTTGAAACACGAGGACCGGATCATATCATGGCAATTAAAAAAAGGCTGGCGGATAATGGATATGAGATCCGGCTTGGGGAGACTACGGTATAGGTATCCTGCGCCAAAAGTGTTACAGTTCGCCCATACCTTTCCAGTAATCGTACTCGTGTTTCCAGAGATCTTTGTTAAACATAATCATTCGCTTGAAGTACTCCTTTCGTTCATCAAGAATACTCTGTTGTGCCGGATCCTTCCAATTCGTCCTCATTGCTTCAACAAGTTTCCTGCCAAGTTCCCTTGCCTGCTTTTCAGCAGGCTTGATTGCTTCAGGATTGCCTGACAAATTCACACCGACCTTCCCGACCGTCATTGCCCCAAGGTGCAACAGCGTTTCGTTCATGTAATCCGCAACTTCGTCTGCCATTGAACCGCCAGCTGTTGAAACCGCACATCCATACTTTCCCGAAAAGAGCTGACAGTGAATGGCATCTGCCATACGATCGAACATGGTCTTGAGCTGGGCGGTGACCGAGTTGATATAATTTGGTGAGCCAAAGACGATACCGTCGGCTTCCATCAACTTCAAAAACAGCATCGGGAAATCGTCCTCATGAATGCATTCTCCCTTAGCATAACAGGTGCCACAAGCAGTACAGTATTTAATCTCAAGACTGCAGATATCCACAAACGTTACATCTGCACCAGCCTTCCGTGCACCCTCAAGGACTCCCATAACCAGAAGGCGGGTCTGGCTTTTTTCCTTTTTCGGACTCGCGTTGATACCGACGATTTTCATAATTGGTACTCCAAGTAAAGATATCTGCTGGCAGGTAAAAAGGTCTGCGTTGGGAAAATATTGCTGGTTTCAGCGGTTTAAGGAGGAACTTTACAAAGCTTATCCTTCACCCTGTTCACCGATTTTACAGGTTGTTTGCCGGAAACAAATAAACACTAGCCATGACCATTTTCATGATAGTGATGAGAATATCTGAAACACTGACGGAGTGTAGCGCGTGAGCGAACTGGAAACTTCGGATCAATATCGCTTGTCCAAGAACCGGTTAGAAACGCTTTTTGATGCTATTTTTGCTTTTGCGATGACCCTGCTCGTGACGGGCTTTGTTATTGAGCCGATCTCTGATTCGGAGGCTCCTGTCCTTCTCCCGAGTTACATTGCTTCGATGGGCCCGGAATTCTTTTTGTTTTTAATTGCGTTCTTTGTGCTCGCATCGTTCTGGCTTGTTCATCATCGCCAGTTTCATTATGTCCGGACTGTTGATCCTGTCATTGTCTGGGTCACCCTGCTTATCCTGACTTTTACCGTGATGATGCCATTTACTACAAACGTCAGCGGGGATTATCCTGATGTACAGGTGGCCGTGGTACTGTTCCATACCAACCTGTTCATACTCGGAGTGCTCTTTTTCGCCCACTGGTGGTACCTGGTAAATAATCCCCAACTCACCTCTGTTCAGATCAGTAAACAGGACGCGACAACCGGATTGCACCGTGCCATGATCGCGCCGTTAGTGTCATTTCTGGCACTGTTATATTCATTTGTATCTCCTTCCTGGTCAATGGCAATTTACCTGGTAATACCACCCTTGTTATACATTCACCATAGATATATTGCCTTCCGGAAGGTTTCATAGAGAGGGAAAAAGTCAAGGGAGGCATCACTGACTTAAGCCATGGCACTGCCTTAATAATCCCTCATCATGAGCAAATACCCGCAATGCTTCCATTTTTTTCGCAGTTAACGCCAGTTTGATTATCTTTTGCTGCAAAGGGTCATTGATACATTATGTCACACAGGAAACTCAGCCTGATCGCGCTAACCACGCTCATGCTTATCGTTGTCGCAGTTATTGCAAGCGGATGCATGGGCTCAACGGTAACAGCACCTTCAGGAGATATCAAAAAATTTGGTTCCCCTGAAGAAATCCGCGACTATATTAAGAACAACACGCAGCTCGCACAGGAATCATATTATAATACAAACGGGATGCTGGCAACAGACCGTATGACCGCTGTCCCGGTTATGGCAGTTCAGGAATCTGCAGCAAAAGGTACTTCCCTGGCCGGTGCCCTCCCTTCAGCCGCAGGATTTGGATCGCCCGACTATTCACAAACCAATGTACAGGTTGCCGGTGTTGATGAACCTGATTTCGTGAAGAACGATGGCCGGTATATCTATGTAATCTCGGGAAGTACGCTTGCAATAGTAGATGCGTACCCGGCAGCTTCAGCATCGGTAATCTCAAAAACTGAACTGGAAGATTCACCCCGTGAAATATTCATCAATGGTGACCGCCTTGTACTCCTGAAGACAGGCTCGGAAGAAATTGCCAGCACAGAAGATCAACCAGGTACGGTTTCTGCAGGAAAGATGGCCATGATGCCACCAAGGTACCCGTATCACCGTTCTGCACCAGTCACTCATGCTGTATTTTACGATATCAGCGACCGGGCACATCCGAAAGTTGTCAAGGACTTTACTATTGATGGTGATTACGTCAATGCGAGGATGATTGGAGATACCGTATATCTTCTCTCACGTGAGTCAGTGTACCCGTACGATGACCGGATTATCGTTCCTGCCATAAAGGAGAATACAAAGATAGTCGCGACGCCGGATGTCTATTACTTTGATAATCCCGAAATGCAGTACGACTTTACCACGGTCACTTCATTTGATGTCCGCAAGGGTGTAACTAAGGATGCAAAGACGTACCTGGTCGGCAGCGGCAATATCATCTATGTATCACCCGATGCGATGTACGTGAGTTACCAGAAGTATCACAATATTTACCGCCCGATGCGTGGAATGGTGGAACCCGCAATAAATGTGGTTCAGGATTCTATTGGTTCGGCCGCCGGTATTTCACGAGTGTCATCACCGGTTCTTGTAGAGAATTTCAACACTATGAGTGAAAGTGAGAGGCAGGCGGTTATTGCGGAAATGAAAAGCGGTGAGCAGGAGGCCATCCGCAAACGGGAGATCGATCAGAGCACGACTGTTATTCATAAGATCGGGATCAACAACGGTGCAATCACTTACCTCGCAAAAGGCGAAGTGCCGGGATACCTCAAAAACCAGTTTGCCATGGATGAGTACGGTGGCAATCTCCGAGTGGCGACAACCTCTGATGTCTGGACAAACCGTGGACAATATGAGTATAATAATGTCTTTGTGCTTGACAGTGCGATGAAGACAATCGGTTCCCTCACGCACATCGCTGAACAGGAGAAGATCTACTCAACCCGGTTTATCGGTGATCGTCTCTATATGGTCACGTTCAAACGCATCGATCCCTTCTTTGTGATCGATCTCTCGACCCCTTCCAGCCCGAAGATCCTTGGCAAACTCAAGATTCCCGGTTACTCCGATTACCTGCACCCTTATGATAAGAACCATATCATCGGCATCGGAAAGGAAACCACAACAAACGACTGGGGCGGAGTATCAACAAAGGGGCTGAAACTTGCGCTGTTTGATGTATCAGATGTGGAGCACCCGAAGCAGCTCGACAAAGTGGAGATCGGGGATTCCGGTACAGACTCTGCCGCACTCACGGATCACCGGGCGTTCCTCTTTGATAAGAACAAAAATCTGCTAGTGATCCCGGCACGGGTGGTTAAACAGATCGACACATCGGGGAAATACATCGGCGACCAGCAGCGAATCTGGAATGGGGCATATGTATTCGGTGTCTCTCCGGAGACCGGCTTTGTCCTTAAAGGTACCATTGAGCACAACACAAGCGGGGGGTATTCATGGTATGGTTCACCTTACGATGTGAAACGCTCGCTCTACATTGGTGACACACTCTATACTCTCTCACAAAAACAGATTCTGGCAAATTCCTTAAACCAGATAAATAAAACAATTGCGACTATCCCGCTTCCCGATGGAGGCAATGTGCTCTACCCGGACATGAAAGGAATTTAACAACACATATTTTTACGGTTTTTTTAACATGCAATTTTTTTTATGAGATCCTGCAGGCTTGTTACAAGAACTTGTGCCACTAAGGAGATATTCCCATAAAATCCATTATCCCCCGCGCCCCATAGGTATAGGATTTCATCATGCGCATTCCCATACAATCAATTACACCGGCAAGCGGGCAGGCTGAAGTCTGCGGCTGGGTCCACGAAGTCCGGGATCTCGGGGGTCTCGCGTTCTTTTTGATACGGGACCGAACAGGAATTATCCAGGTAACTATCCCCAAGAAGAAAGCTTCAGAAGCAGTGCTTGCAACCATAAAGCAGGTCTCCCGGGAATCGGTTGTCCGTGTCTCCGGTATAGTAAAAGCGATTGACAAGGCACCAGGTGGACGCGAACTCGTACCTGATGTTTTTGAAATTATCAGCATGGCTGACAGCCCCCTGCCCCTTGACGTTGTAGAGAAGGTACCTGCCGATCTCGATACCCGGCTCGACTCCCGCTTCCTCGATGCCCGCAGACCCCGGGTTGCTGCCGTCTTCCAGATCCGCAGTTCCGCAATGCACGCCATCAACCAGTTCCTGCATCACGAAGGATTCATCAATATCACTACCCCAAAAATCGTCGCTGCTGCAACGGAAGGCGGAACCGAACTTTTCCCTATCGCCTACTTTGACAAAGAGGCATTTCTGAACCAGAGCCCGCAGCTCTATAAACAGATGATGATGGCAGCAGGATTTGAGAAGGTCTATGAGATCGGACCCATCTTCAGGGCTGAAGAGCACAACACGACAAAGCACTTAAACGAGGCCACGTCGATCGATATCGAGGTCTCCTATGCAGATCATCTCGAGGTTATGCGCATCCTCGAATCATTGATCGTAAAAACTTACGAGTA
>Ga0315292_10001667_pt1 | contig 12051 bp, 7 predicted proteins | sample YL17G13_0_MG_FD_204029 | JGI IMG/M metagenome (GOLD analysis project Ga0315292, IMG submission 204029) | Sediment microbial communities from Yellowstone Lake, YNP, Wyoming, USA - YL17G13_0 | ecosystem: Environmental > Aquatic > Freshwater > Lake > Sediment | place: USA: Wyoming | collected... | reverse complement strand
TCGCCGCGAGCGCGCGCGCGTCCGACGCGCGGCGCGACGCCGATGCGTGGGAGGCCGACCGGCTGGCCGCCGCCGGCCTGGGCGGCCCCCGCGGGGCGCTCGATGATGTCGACGACGGCGAACGCCTCATCCTGCTCGTGCACGACGCGCGCCCCCCTTTCTTGGCTGGCAAAGCAATCCTCTCGCGCCAAGCCGCGCCCGTGCTCCCGCTGCGCGACCCGACGTCCGACATGGCAGTCATCGCGCGTTCCGGGTCGGCCCTGGTCAAGGCCGTGCGCGCGGTCAAGGACGCGTCCAAGAGCCGGGCCCGGTTTTGGGAGATGGCCGGCTCCAAGATGGGGGCCGCGACGGGCCTGACCGCCGACGAAAAGGCGGCCGGCGACGCAGCGGCCGAAGCTGCGTCCGTGGAAGGCGGCGGCGACGGCAAAGAAAAGGCGGCGACGTACAAGGACGCGATGGGCGCCGCCGTCGCGCAGTCGACCTTCGCCAAAACCAAGACCCTGGCCGAGCAGCGGGCCGCGCTCCCGGTCGCGGCCGTGCGGGACGACCTACTGCAGGCGGTGCGGGAGCACCAGGTCGTGGTGGTGGTGGGGGAGACCGGGTCGGGGAAAACCACCCAAATGGCGCAGTACCTGGCCGAGGACGGGCACGGCGCGCGCGGCATCATCGGATGCACCCAGCCGCGGCGCGTGGCGGCAATGTCGGTGGCGGCGCGCGTCGCGGCCGAGGTCGGCGTGGAATTGGGGCGGGAAGTGGGGTACGCGATTCGCTTCGAGGACGTCACGTCCGACGCTACCCGCATCAAATTCATGACCGACGGCGTGCTCCTCCGCGAGACGCTGCGCGACCCGGATTTGGATTCGTACGCCGCCATCATCATGGACGAGGCGCACGAGCGGTCGCTCAACACGGACGTCCTCTTTGGCATCCTCAAGAAAGTGGTGACCCGCCGCCGCGACTTCAAGCTGATCGTGACGTCGGCCACGCTCGACGCGGGCAAGTTTGCGTCCTTTTTCGGGGGCGTGCCCGTGTTCTCGATTCCGGGGCGCACGTTCCCGGTCGACGTCCTCTTCTCCCGCGTGCCCCAAGAAGACTACGTGGAAGCCGCGGTCAAGCAGGCGCTGGCCGTGCACCTGGGGCAGCCGGCGGGGGACATCTTGATCTTCATGACTGGCCAAGAGGAAATCGACGCGACGGCCACCGCGCTCTCCGACCGGCACGCGTCCCTGGGCGACCGAGCGCCACCGTTGCTCATCCTGCCCATCTACTCGCAGCTGCCGGCGGATTTGCAGGCCAAAATCTTTGCGCCGGCGCCGAACGGGGAACGCAAAATCGTGATATCCACCAACATCGCGGAAACCTCGCTCACCGTCGACGGCGTCAAGTACGTCGTCGACACGGGGTATTGCAAGCTCAAGGTGTACAATCCCCGGCTCGGCATGGACGCGCTCCAAGTCTTCCCCTGCTCCCAAGCCGCCGCGGGCCAGCGCGCGGGCCGCGCGGGGCGCACCTCGGCCGGCGTCTGCTGGCGCCTGTTCACCGAGGGCGCGTACAAGCACGAAATGTTGGCGGCGTCGGTGCCGGAGATCCAGAGGACCAATTTGGGCAACGTGGTGCTCCTCCTGAAATCGCTCAACGTCGACGACCTCCTCCACTTTGACTTTATGGACCCGCCACCGGCGGACAACATCGCGGCTTCCCTCTACTCGCTGTGGGCGCTGGGCGCGCTGGACGACGCTGGCGGCCTCACCCGCCTCGGTCGCCGCATGGTCGAGTTCCCGCTCGACCCCGCCCTCGCCGCCCTCCTCCTCGCCGGCTGCGACGCCGGGTGCGGGGCGGAATGCTTGACGATCGTAGCCATGCTGTCCGTGCCGCCCGCCTTTTTCCGGCCGCCCGACCGCGCCGACGAGTCCGACGCCGCGCGGGAGAAATTTTTCGTGCCCGAGTCCGACCACCTCACCCTGCTCCACGTCTTCACCCAGTGGGAGACGCACGGGCGGCGGGGGGAGTGGTGCGCGCAACACTTTTTGCAGGGAAAAACGCTGCGGAAAGCGGCGGAGGTGCGGTCGCAGCTCGCCGACATCGCCGCCCAGCAGCGCCTGCCGCTCGACTCGTGCGGCGGCGACTGGGACGCGGTGCGGCGTGCCATTTGCGCGGCCTATTTCGTGCACGCGGCGCGGTTTAAAGCGGTCGGGGAGTACGTAGATTGCAGGTCCGGCGCCCCCGCCCACCTCCACCCCTCCTCCGCCCTCTACGGCCTCGGCTACACGCCCGACTATGTGGTCTACCACGAGCTGATCGCCACCCAGAAAGAGTACATGCAGTGCGTGACGGCTGTCGAACCCGAGTGGCTCGCGGACGCGGGGCCGGCCTTCTTTTCGATCAAAACGTCCCACACGTCCCGCCTGGAGGCCGCCGCCCGCGCCAAGGCGGCGTCGAGGGCGGCGACCGAGGCGGCGGCCGCGCGCGCGGCGACGGCGGCGGCGGGGGGCGGGGCGGCGGGCGCGGCCGCCGCGGCGGCCGCGCGCGCGAGAGAGCGGTCGGCCATCGTCACGCCCGGGGCGCGGCCGGGCACGGGGAGTCAGGCGGGGCGGCGGCGCACGTTTGGGTTGTGAAGAGAAGAGGGAGGGGGGAAGAGGGTCGAGAGAGCGCGCCTTGTGGTTACATTTCAGTCCCTGCCTCAACCCCATCTTCTCGTCCCTACCAATCCGCGTCGCAGAGCCGCACCCGCTCAAAGGAAAAGTAGTTGGCGCCGCCGCCGTTGGCGACGGCCCACCGCGTCGGCGCGCCGGCCGCCGCCGCGTCGGCCGCCGCGAGCGCGGCGCGCGAGGGCGGGGCGGCAAGGGCCGGTGCCACGACGCAGAGAGGAGGCGCGGGGCGGCGCCGGGAGAAGGTGGCGCAGCATCGGTGCACGGCGAGGGCGTGGGCGGGGGCCAGCGGGTCCGGGGGGGCGGCGGCGTCGGCAAGGGCCGGGGCGCGGGCGGCCGCCTGCGACGCGCCGCCAGCTCCGCGCCCGCCCACCGCCACGCGGGCGCCGTCCGGCCCGACGAGGGACCAGGGGTGGCCGGCGCCGGCCGCGGGCCACCAACCCCGCGCGGGGGCCGCCCGCGGCGGCGGCGCCGGGCGTTCCGGCGCGACCCGGGGCCTTTTGGCGGTCGGCGGGTCGCTGTCGGCACCACCCGTGCCCTTCGCCCCTTTCTCCCGGCGGCTGCCGCCGCCCGGCGGCGCCGCGAGCGCGGGCGGCCGCCCGTCGCGCGTCCACCCCGCCCCGCCCCACGCCGCGCCCAGCGGCGCGCCGGGGTCAAGGTACCACACCGGCGGGTGGCGGCGCACGATGTAGCCCGCGCGCATGAGGTGGTGGTAGGGCGCGCGCGCGGCGAGCGGCGCGCCCGCCGCGGCGGCCAGCGTCCACGCCTCTTGGAGCGACAGCGGCCGCGTCGAGGACGGGGGCGCCGCTCCGGCGTCCGCCGCGGCCGGTCGCGTGGCGTCTACACCCCCTCCGTGACCCCCAACGAGCAACGCGCCGTCGCCGCGGTCGACCAAGTAGGCCGCCTCCTCCGGGTGCACGTGCAACACCCCGCCATGGTGAAACCCGATGCGAGGCGCCAGCTTGGTGCGGGGCGCGGGGACGGCGGCGGCGCGGCCGGCGGGGCGCCAGGCCGCGAGCGTCGGCGCGCGCGTCGACCGCGGCGCGGCCCACGCCGCCCGCATCGCGGCCAGGCGGGCCGCGACCGCTTCGCCGGACGCGACCGGCACGTCCTCGACGACCGCGCCGGGCCCTGCTTCGGGCTTGGCGCCGCCGCGGCGGAAGATCGACGAGTCTGGGCGGTGCACGGCGTGCTCCGCCGCCGTCAGCGCAGGGGCGGGGGCTGAGGGGGGGTCGGGCATGGTGACCCGCGCGGCGCCGGGCGGGCGCCGGGGAGTGATCGGGCGGCGCGGCGGCGCGGCCGGCCTGGCCGGTCGCGCACGCGCCCACCTTTCTCCTCTTCTCTCTCCTCTTCTTCAGCGCGTTGGACGCGTGCGGCGCCCTGTATCCCGCGTGCGCCCGCGCCGCGCTCCCGCCCCGCGCCGCCCTGCTCGCAGTTGGCACGGGAGGGGTTGGCCTCGAATCTTGGGAGGCGAGCCTGCTGCTGCCGGCCACGTCGGCAGATACTGGATGACATCTATGCATTGCCTGCACGCACCCTTGACCACGTCGCCAGGCGTTGCGCGGTACCTGGTTACCTAACCAATTAGCCACATAAACAGGGGGCCTACCTGTTCCCAAGACAATCCAATCCCGGTCGGGGTAGGTCTAGGGTTAGGGTTAGGGTTGGGGTTAGTCCTGGTAGAGGGTAGTAGTCCCTCTACCACACCATCGACGGCGGCGTTCGTCAAACTTGACACCGTGCACACGAACGTGCGAGCTGTGGAGCCTCCGATCAAGTACGCAGCCCCGACAACCGGGCACCAGACGTTGCTGCGAACCCCGCCATTCCCGCCAGAGCGACAGCATACAGGCGACCCCGCCCCCCACCCAGCACCTCCCTCACGCCGCGTCCACCGCGTGCGCGGTCGCCTCCTGGGTCATCGCCGCGAACAGCGGGGACGACAGGTACCGCTCCCCGTACGAAGGGAGAATGACGACGATCGCATTGCCCGCGTTGCCCGGGCGGGCGGCGAGGGTGGCGGCCGCGATGGCGGCCGCGCCGGACGAGATGCCGACGAGCAGGCCCTGGCCGTGGCGAGCTCGCGCGTTCTCGTGATGGCGTCGTCGGACGTGACCTGGATGACCTCGTCGAGAAAGGGGACGTCGATATTCTGGGGTGGGGGGGAGAGGGAGGGGCGGCGGGTGGAAAAGAGGCGCGCGAACCCCTCGCCCCCCCGGTGCGGCCCGGCCACGGGCGGCCGCTGCACATGCGGGCGGCGGCGCCGTGAACGAGGAGAGAGGGGCTCGAGGAGAGAAAGCGGAGAGAGCTATTTTTTATTTTTGTGTTTTTCTTTTTACCCACGACCTTCCCCTCTCTTCCCCACACCTGGTCCATGACCACCCGCACGAGGACCGAGTCGGGCGCCTGGCCGTAGACACAGATGGCGACCGCGACGCGTTGGCCGGCGTTGAGGCGGACGGGGCCAGGAATTAACACGGGGTTGACGCGGGCAGCGTCGACCTCGACAACGACGACGGAGACCCCATCAATGAAGACGTCGACGGGGGCAGAGGCGCCGCCGCCGGTGGTGAGGCGGAGGCGCGTCCTGGGCGCGGAGCACAGCGACGCGACCGCTTTGATCAGCGCCCAGTTGCACGGCGGCTGCCCCGCGCCCGACACGGTCCCATTCAGCACTTTGACGCCGCAGTGGCCTTGGCCGATGCCGTTGATGATGAGGATGGGGTCCCCAGCCCACAGACATAAAGACACGGTGAGAGCTTTCCGGCAGCGTCGCCCTTCCTTCGTCCTTACGAGGGAACTCAGTTGAGCGCCTGGCCCAACGCGCCATTCTGGACAAAAGTGAGCTTGCCGTTGACGGATTGGCCGCACGTGGCGCCTCGGCCCGCAGCTTGGAACTTGGTGCCGGCGGGCAAAGTGTACACTGGGCAGTAGCACGTCGTGTCGAGCCCGTTGAAGGACGGCTTGAGCAGGCAAGCCGCCGTCTCGCAATACGCAAACGAGCCACCTGTCGAGGTGCAGTCAATCCCTGCGCCGGGCTCACCCTGCGCGCCGCCCTGCGTGTCGCTCGGCCCCCACGCGAACGGGTTGAACGTGGAGATCAGGTCGAATTTGCCACCGTACATGGTGGGCTTGCCGTTGGACGACGGCTGCATCTCAGCGCAGAACGGCGCCGTGTTGTACACCGGCCCCGATATAAATTCTGCGGCCGACGAGTTGCTCGTCGGCGGCGCGCACACGCCCGCCGTGCTGCACAACTTTGCGCTGGCCGCCTTCAGCTTGGCGTCCAGAGTCGCGCCGACGGTCGCCAAGGAAAACGGGTCAACCACAGGGAACCCGTTGAGGCGGCTGACACTGGTGTGGCCGCCCTGCACAGACAGGCAGCCGCACTCAGCGACCGGCGGGTTGGAGTCGAACGTAATTGTACAGTTCGCAAAGGCACAGATTGCGTAGTTCGACAGACATTTCATATTTCCGATACCTTTCACGTTGTCGGTGGTCACGCTAGCCCCCTGCGGGATGGCTGTGTAGATTTTGGACCAGTCCGCGGTGGCTGGATCGAACGTGGCACCGGTGAGAGCAGCAATTGTCGTCAATGCGCTCGCATCGAGGCTGGCCTTGAGCGGCGGAACGTACTGCAGCAGGTCTTCTCTCTTCATACGCACGCCTTGCAGCAGCGTCGTGGTCTTGTTAAATACGTCAGCGGCCTGGGGAAAGGGAGGGGGAGCGACAACTCGTCGCGGCGGACAGCGAGCCACCTTGCTTGCACGCGGGCACGCAAAATTGCGTCGAAGCGCTGCGCGCGCCGCACCCGTGCCGCCTCGCGCCCGCTCCCAATCGCGCCCTTCATCGTCCCAAAGCCGAGCAGGCTCACTCGCCGACTCGCAGCGGGGGGCAGCAGGAGGGGCCCGGGTGCGGGCGTGACGGGTAATTTTGGGCGGGCGCCCAATATGGAGGACCGTGCGTAGTAGGTAGTTCGCGCGCGACGCACCCTGCCCCCTCCCCTCTACCTTGCTCTCACCTGAGCGGCCGCGGCGAGGGCGGCCAGAGCGAACACAGCGATTTTCATGGCGATGGGGGAACTTGGGGAAGAGTGGGGGAGTGAATAAAACGGGGGCGGTCGCGCGCCAAGGAGTTTCCCCTGCGCGGCCGACCGCCCGTTCCGCCAGCCAACCGCCCGCCCCGACGGCGCGCCATCGATCCGGCTCGCGTCAGGTGCGACGGAGTGCGCGCTCACGCGCGGCATCCGCACATTCGGCGGCCGCTGGCGCGCCCGGCCCGGGGCTGGACGCGCCAGTGGCGGGCGCGCTCATGGTGGCAGGCGGGGCCCGGCGGGCGGGCGGGCGGCGGCGAGCGGGCGGGCGCGCGTGGGCCGCCGCTGGCGGCGCGCTGCGCCGCTGCCCGGCCAAGCAGCGACCGCGCCACCCGGTCCGCCCACGCGGCAGTGGCCCGGTCATCGCCGCCCTGACTACTGGACTGCTGGAGCTGAATGAGGTCGGGACCGGTCGGGCAACCTGTTTTTCCGGTTGACAGCGTTCTGAGGAGGTCGCATCGCGGCCTGGCCCTGACCTTGACCCAAACCCCAGAGCGCTATGCGTGCACGTGCTCATTGAAGGAGGGGGAGACGATATTCACAGCCGGTATATTTACAACAAGAAAAGCCCAATTGCGAGCCAGCGCGGGGAGTCGCACGCCCACAGCAAGGACCGGTGCGCGTACGGACTAGGATACTTTGCAGGCAGCACCTATCGAGAAACGTCCGGGCGACGCCGCAGGACGCCGCAGGACGCCGCCCTGGCAGCTTCGGCGCATGATGGTCGGGATCAAGACACGGCGATCCCGGAAGGGCCGCTGAATCCCGAGCCAGTCCGCGTGTACGGGGCGCTCTGCGACAGCGCCCCCGTCGACCCCGACACCTGGCACACTGACACGGAGTCGCAGGTCCCGCCGAAGTTGGTCACGTACGCGTACCCGCCGGACACGGCGATCCCCAAAGGACTGGCGAATCCCGAGCCAGTTTGCGTGCATTTAACTTTGGTTGATCTTTGGGCCGAAACCGCCGTTCTGCAAAAACCGGAGCTTGCCATTTACGGATGTGCCCGCGCAAGTGGAACCGGACCCTGCCACGAAAAAAGGTGTGCCAGGAGCGGGTGTGTAGATAGGACAAAAACAAGTCAGCGGCAGACCGTTCCAGCTGGTCTGGTTCAGGCAGCCGGCTGTCTCGCAGTAGGCGAAGGCGCCGCCCTCGTTGCAAAGGACAGGGTTCGAAGGGGAACCCTGGTTGGGCGACGAAGTGGCGGTAATACCCCAAGCGAACGCGTTGAAGGTCGAGATAATGTCGAACCTGCCACCAAACATGGTCGGCTTGCCGGATAACGATGGTTGCATTTTCTTGCAAAAAGGAGCAACGTTGTAGTTGCTGTCCTCGAAACACGCCTGACTTTCGCCGCATAACGCGACGCTGGGCACCTTGACCGTTTTGTCCAAGACAACAGCAGCCGTGGCAAGATTGTAGGGATCAGGGACGGGAAAGCCGTTGGGTTTTCCGGGGATTTCGACACTACCACCGCGCACGGGCAAGCAGCCGCACTCGGCGATCGGCGGGTTGGACTCGAAGGACACCGTACAGTTTGCGAAGGCGCATATAGCGAAGTCCGATAAGCATTTCATGCCACCCGCAGAAGGAAAAACTGGGACGCTCGCATTGCCATTCAATGTGATCGTGGGCGTTTGCGACTGAGGAAAGCCCGTGTATATCTTGGACCAATTCTCAGTTGCCGGGTCGACCGGCTTCACAAACTTCGCACGCGCTGCGACGAGTGCCGTGAGGACGGCTGAGAATGGTGGAGGGGGGCGTCGACCCTCGAAACGGCAGCACACGCCCTCCCCCCCCGGGAAAAACAGAACAAAGCGCACCAAAGAGACGCGCCGACGTCGTCGGAGTCATGGCGGTGGGCGAAGCCTGAACGAAAGGGAGGCTAGCGACGGGGAGAGAGGGTTGGCGTTTGGGTGATGAGAGGGGCGACGAAGCCAGCCGCCAACCAACGGAGGCGGGGCCGGGTGGTGGCGTTGGAGGTCGGTGCGGCCGGCCGGGCGCGTGTGCCCAACCGCCTCTGGCGAGTTTCTCTGCCGCCCGGGGCCGCCTGCCCGCGCCCCCATGCGGGCCAACCGACGCAAGTGGCGCCGTGGCGGGTGCGCGGGGTTGGGGTCGCGGGGCGGCCACTGGGGCATAGCAAAAACCCACAGGCAGGGTCGAGATTTGAATCGCGCCCGCGCCCGCGCCGCGCCGCGTCCGCCCGCTCCCGCCCAGCGGTGGGTGTTGGAGGCGGTGCGTGGCCGTGGGGGGGTGGCCGAGAAGGGGTACGCGCGCAGGCGTGAGGAAAGGCGCGCGCGCCGGCGCGGCGCGCGCGCGCATGCCGCGGCCAACAGGGGACCACGTGCATCCCCCCCGTGCCGCCGCCGGCGGTGGCGGCCGACCCGGCCGCGGACTCACCAACGAGGTGGGGAGGGTGGTCGGAGATTAAGACCGGTGGGAAAATTGTGGCAGGGTCGCAGTGCGCCCGTTGAAACGAGGCCACCACCGCTTTCCGCGACGTGCGTGGCGGTTGGCGGCCGCCCGACCCCCCAAACTCGGCGGTATGCGTCGCCGCGCCGCGACGGAGGCCGACCAAGAGGCCGCGGCGGCTGCGACCGCGTGCGCGCTCACGCGCGGCATCCGCACATTCGGCGGCCGCTGGCGCGCCCGGCCTGGGGCTGGACGCGCCAGCGGCGGGCGCGCTCATGGTGGCAGGCGGGGCCCGGCGGGCGGGCGGGCGGCGGCGAGCGGCGCCGCTGCCCGGCCAAGCAGCGACCGCGCCACCCGGTCCGCCCACGCGGCAGTGGCCCGGTCATCGCCGCCCCGACTGGTAGACTGCCTGAGACATGCTCGCCTCGACTGCAGACAGTGCGCCGGCCGTTGCACGCGCACGCCGCCCAGGCACCCAACAGAGAGCTCCTCGCCCGCCAACCGCCGCTCGTCAGGCGTCGACGCGGGCGCCTGGGCCGACCGCCGCTTCGACGCGCGCATACCACTCCCGCAACGCCGCGCTCCCCCCCATCGCGTCCCCAAACGTGTCCGTCCCGCGCACCGCGCGCCACACGCCAAACGCCGACAGGTCGGCCAGGTCGGGGGACGCGCCGCCGGCAAAGGGCGCGCCGTCGAGCGCACCCGACACCCACTCGGCCGCGGCCGCCGCGAGCGCGTCGCGCGCCTCTCCGTCCACCCCGTACCGCTTGGCCAGGCGCCCCGCGATGGCCCACATCATGCCCGCGCCCACGACGCGCGAGGCGGCCTTTTCGAGCGCGCCCCCGAAATCGCCGGCCTCGGTGATGTAGTCGAACGTTTGCCACGCCTCCCGCCCCGTCCGGTAGATGTTCACCGTCACCACCTTGACCAGCCGGCCGTCGACCCAGCGCCGCCAGGCGGCCTCCTTGTCCGCGTCGGCGGCGGCCGCGCCGCGGCCGCCGCGCAGCCAGCCCCGGGCGCGCGGGGGGGCGGGGCCCCGGCCCGCGGCGCGCGCGGACGCGGCGATGCGGGAGATGATGGCGGACGAGTCGGCCAGGGTGTCGCCGTCGATCAGGGCGACCGGCACTTTTTTGGCGCCCGGCGCGGCCGCTTTCAACTGCCGCTTGGTCAGCGGCGACACCTCCACCGCCACGTACGGCACCCGGTAGTAGTCGAGCACGGCTTTGACCTTGCAGCAAAAAGGGCAGACCTCGTACTGGAGGAGGGTGACCGGGGTCGAGGGGAGCGGGGGCGGGGTCGCCGGCAGCGCGTACACGTCAGCGCCACCCGCCTCGCTGGACGCCGGCGGTGGCGCCGGTTCGGCGGCCGCCCCGGGCGCGGCGGCGAACGCTGCGGCGGCGAATCCGGCAGCGGCGAGCGAGGGCGGCAGCGCCGAGCGCGGGCTGCGAGGTTGGGGGGGGGGGCATTGGGTCGGCGCGCCATCCCGCCTGCCCACGACGGCGCCCTCTCATTGCCACCGCATCGCTCACAATGTCCACGCGGCGGCGGCGGCGGCCGTCGCGGTCGTCGCGCCGCGGCCACCCGCGCTCGCCAGGCCGCGCGGCCCGACGGCGGCCGCTCGGCGGACGACGGCGACCAGGGTGCCCACGCCGCGGCGCATCATGGAAGAAGGCGCCTTGGGCGGGAGTGGGGGCGGCGAGGGACGTGCCGTGCTGTGGCAATCAGAACACGGGGACGCGCCGCCCCGCGTGCCGCGCCCGCGCCCGGCGTCTGTGGGCTGCCGGGCATCGCCTGGGCGCCGCCATGGCGCCCCCGGTGAGCGGGCGAGGGGACGTTCGATTGGCGCGGCGGCAGAGGCCGCCCGCTGCCGCCGCGCGTGACGTGCGCGCGGCCGGCATCGCGAGGACGCGTGTGACGCGGCGGCCTGCACGCCAGAGGGCCCTGGCCGTCTCCCACGCGCCGCGTCCCTGTTGCCGACCCTCCTCCCTCTTCCTCCAGCGCGGCGCCGCCCCCAAGCGGCGGCGGCAGCCGTCGCCGTCCCCCCCCCGGGAGCGCAGCTCGGACGAGAACGCGCGCCCGTGCGCGCGCTCGGGCTTGGGCCCAGCCTCGCCCGTGCCGTCGCCTGCGCCTGCAGCGTCGCCCGCTTTTGAGGTGGGCGACTCGGACCACGACGAGGGCCCGGCGGCGGCTGCCGCGATCGCGGCACCGCCGACCCCTCTCGACGAAGACGACACCGCCGCCCCTCCCCCGTGGACCCCGCCCCCCGGCGTCGGCACCCCCGGCCAAGTCGCCCGCATCACCCTGCGCGACTTCATGTGCCACGCGGCCCTGGACGTCGCCTTTGGCCCGCGCGTCAATTTCGTGTCGGGCGCAAACGGCTCCGGCAAGTCCGCCCTCCTCCAAGCCCTGCAACTCGCGCTCGGCGTCCGCGCCGCCGCCACCGGGCGCGCGGGCGCGGCGGCCGGCCTGGTGCGCAGCGGGGCGAGGGAGGCGAGGGTGGAGGTCACGCTGTGGAACGCGGGCCCCGACGCGCACCGCGCCGACACGTTTGGCGCCTCGCTCACCATCGAGCGCCGCATCACCGCGTCCGGCGGCGGCTCCTGGCGCCTGCGGGCGGCCAGCGGAGCCACCGTCTCCGACAAGCGGGCCGACGTCGACGCGGTGCTCGACGCGCTGTCCGTCGACGCGGCCAACCCGGTCGCCGTCATGACGCAGGACGTCGCGCGCTCGTTCCTGGGCGCCGGAGGGGGTGACAAGAAGGCTGCCGAGAAGAAATTCGAGGTGTACATGCGGGCGACGCTCCTCGCGCGGTCCGAGGCGGCGCACGCGGGCGCCGCGGCGGCCGTCGAGGAAGCGGGGCGCCACGTGGAGGCCGAAGCCGGCCGCGTCGCCGACCGG
>Ga0315292_10001666_pt1 | contig 12054 bp, 14 predicted proteins | sample YL17G13_0_MG_FD_204029 | JGI IMG/M metagenome (GOLD analysis project Ga0315292, IMG submission 204029) | Sediment microbial communities from Yellowstone Lake, YNP, Wyoming, USA - YL17G13_0 | ecosystem: Environmental > Aquatic > Freshwater > Lake > Sediment | place: USA: Wyoming | collected... | reverse complement strand
TTGCAACGAGCGCGGTGCAACAGATCATCCGGGACGAGGCCTGACTAGCGTCGCGGCGCCTTCGCCAGACTCCGAAACACAGCGGTTCAGCGCCCGCCCTGGTTGCCCGCCGCCGCCGCCTTGAGCGCCTTGATGTCCGCCAGCACGACGGCCGAGTGGCCTTTCGGGTCCACCGACTCGTAATGCTTCGCGATGCGGCCCTGCGGATCGATGATGAAGGTGTCGCGACGCGCCACTTCCATCACGCCGTAGTTCTTCAGTACCCCGTAGCTCTTCGCCACGGTCTTGTCGGAGTCGGCGAGCAGCGTGAAGGGCAGGCTGTGCTTCTCGGCGAATTCCTTGTGGGAGGCGACCTCGTCGACGCTGACGCCCAGGATCACCGCGCCTTCCTTGTTGAAGGCGAAGATGTTGTCGCGGAAGCCGCAGGCCTGCGTGGTGCAGCCCGGGGTGTCGTCCTTGGGGTAGAAGTACATGGCGACCCACTTGCCCTTGTAGTCGGCGAGCGAGTGCCATTTGCCGGCCTGGTCCTGCAGCTTGAAGGCGGGGGCCGGCTTGCCGACCGCCGGCGCGTCGCCGGCCACGGCCTGGCCGCTGCCGGCCACGACGGCCGCGAACGTGAGGGCGAGCGCCGGCAGCATGGCGGCCAGCGACCAGGAACCGCGGCGGGTGAAGGCGTGAAACATCGTTTTCTCCGGCAATGTGAGCTGAATGCGCGCGAAGGCGCGCCGACCCATACTAGACTCCTGCGGCGAGAGAGTCAGCGAGGTGACCTTGTCGAGCCCCCTGCAACCGTCCGGCGCCGCCCCGGCCGCGCCTGACGACGCGACCGATTACGTCTTCTTCGACGACCGCGACGCTTTGGTTTTGTCCGGCGGCGGGGCGCGGGGCGCCTACCAGGTCGGCGTCCTGAAGGCGATCGCCGAATGGCTGCCGGAGGATGCCCCGTGCCCGTTCGAAGTGCTGGTCGGCACGTCGGCGGGGGCGCTCAATGCCGCCGCGCTCGGCGCAAGGGCCCATTCACTGCGCGAGGCCGTGCAATCGCTCGAGGACGTCTGGTCGAACTTCCGGGTCGAGCAGGTGGTCCGCGCCGATTCGCTGACGATGCTGCGTTCCGGGCTGCACTGGATGGTGTCGATGCTGTCCGCCGGCTGGATCGCCAAGCCGCCGCGGTCGCTGTTCGACACGACCCCGCTGCACGAGCTGCTGTCGCGTGTCGTGCCCCTCGATCGCATACCCGAACAGATCGCGGCCGGCAGGCTGCACGCGCTGGCCGTCGCGACCACGAGCTACACGACCGGACAGGCCGTCGCGTTCTTCGATGGCACCGAGGAGATCGAAGGCTGGAACCGCGTGCGCCGCGCGGGACGCCGACGCAGCATCGACCTCGACGTGCTGATGGCCAGCGCGGCGATCCCGTTCATTTTCCCCGCCTGGAGCATCGACGGCGACCACTACGGCGACGGCGCGATGCGCCAGCTCGCGCCATTGAGCCCTGCCGTGCACCTCGGGGCCAACCGGGTGCTGGTGATCGGCACCCGGGGCAATGCCGCAGCGACACCGCCGACGGGCACCATCGTCCAGCCTTCGCCGAGCCCCGGTCACCTGCTCGGATTCGTGCTCGACTCGCTGTTCACCGACGGCCTGTCGATCGATCTCGAGCGCCTCCACCAGATCAACCGGCTGATCGACACGCCCGACCACACGGAGCATCGTCCGATTCGCGCCACCGTGATCCAGCCGAGCGTCGACCCGACCGTGATCGCGATGCGGCACGAGCGCAGGATGCCCCGCAGCATTCGCACGTTGCTGCGGATCATGGGCGCGTACGAGGCGCGCGGCGGCCTGCTCGTGAGCTACCTGCTCTTCGACTCGTCCTACACGGGCGAACTGATGGAAATGGGGTACGCGGACGCCCAGGCCCAGCGCGCGGAGATCGTTCCTTACCTGGCGCCCTGGGTCACGTAAGGACCAGCGTCCCGAGGCCGAGCAGCGACGCGAACCCGATCACGTCGGTGACGGTCGTGACGATGACCCCGCCGGCCACGGCCGGGTCGACGCCGAAGCGCTTCAGCGTGAGCGGCACCATCACGCCGGCGAGCGCGGCCGCGGCCAGGTTCACGACCATCGCCGCGAAAATCACGGCGGCGATGCGCCAGTCGTGGAACCACAGCCACGCGACGAACGCGACCACCGTTGCCCAGGCCAGCCCGTTCAGCAGCGCGACGGCGATTTCCTTGGTGAGCAGCCAGCGCGCATTCGCGCGTTCGATCTGGCCCAGCGCCAGTCCGCGCACGATCAGCGTCAGCGTCTGCGTGGCCGCGACGCCGCCCATGCTCGCCACGATCGGCATCAGCACTGCGAGCGCGACGATCTGCTGGATGGTGGCCTCGAACAGGCCCACGACCCATGCGGCGAGGAAGGCAGTCCCGAGGTTGATGCCGAGCCACACTCCGCGCCGGCGCGCGCTCGGCACGACGGGCGCGAACATGTCGGCGTCCTCGTCGAGGCCCGCCATGCTCATGACCGAATGCTCGGCTTCGTCGCGGATCACGTCGACGACGTCGTCGACCGTGATGCGGCCGAGCAGCCGTCCTTCCTGCGCCGAGACCACCGCAGCCGACATCAGGTCGCGGTCCTGGAACAGGCTCGCGACCTCGGTGGCGGGCGTCGCGGGCGGGATGCCATCGACCCCGGTGTCCATCACCTCGCCGACGGTGCGTTCGGGGTCCTCGATCAGCAGGCGGGTCACGGGCAGCACGCCCAGGTACCGGTCGTGGCGGTTCACGACAAATAGCGCGTCGGTCTTTTCGGGTATCTCGCCGCGCATCCGCAGGTAGCGCAGCACGGTCTCGAGCGTGACGTCGGGTCGCACGCTGACCGTGTCGGTGTTCATGAGCCCGCCCGCGGTGTCCTCCTCGAAACCAAGCACGGCGTTGAGGCGTTCGCGGTCCTGCGAGTCCATCGAGCGCAACACCTGCTGGTTCACGTTCTCCGGCAGGTCGCGCAAGAGGTCGGCGAGGTCGTCGACTTCGAGGCCCTCGGCCGCGGCGACGAGTTCCTCCGTGTCCATCTCGCGGATGAGGCCCGCGCGGACTTCCTCGTTGAGTTCGACCAGCACGTCGCCTTCGAGCTCGGGATCGACGAGATCCCAGACCACTTCGCGCTGGGTCGGCGGCAGCGACTCGAGCAGCGACGCGACTTCCGCCGGGTGCATCGAGTTCACCAGGCGGTGCACCTGGCGCATCGTGCCCTCGTCGAGCGCGCGTTTGAACGCCTCGAGTCGGGAGGGTCGTGCCTGCTGCAGCTCCGCGCTCATGGAGCGGGATGATGGGGGATTGCCGGAGCAGGGGATAGGGGCCCTGGCCCCTCCTTCACTCGTGACGGCGGCTGGTGAGGTCGCGGTGCCGGACGAGGGCGACGCCCTCGCTGCCGCGGAAATACGTGGCGAGTCGCTCGGCGAGGTAGACGGAACGGTGCTGGCCGCCGGTGCAGCCGACGGCCACGGTGAGGTAACTGCGGTTCGAACGAACGAGCGACGGCAGCCAGCGCACGATGAAGTCGCGCACGTCCTCGAAGAACCGGTTCACGTCCGGCTGGTGGTCGAGGAATCGCGCCACCGGCTCGTCACGGCCGGACATCTCGCGCAGCGCAGGATCCCAGTAAGGATTCGGCAGCGCCCGCGCGTCGAACACGAAATCCGCGTCGTCAGGCACGCCGTGCCGGTACGCGAACGACTGGAACAGCAGCGCTGGTCCGGACTTGGGCCGGTCGACCACTCGCGCGTGGATCAGTTCGCGCAATTCGTGCACGGACAGCCGCGACGTGTCGATCGTGAGATCCGCTGCATTGGCCAGTGGCGCCAGCAGCCGCTGCTCCTGCTCGAGCGCTTCCTTCAGTCCGACACCGTGCCGGCTGAGCGGATGCCGGCGGCGGGTCTCGCTGAAGCGCTTGAGCAGCGTGTCGCTGTCCGCGCGCAGGAAGAGCGTCTCGCACGCAATGCCGCTCTTGCGCAGTGACTCGACCAGCCGCGGAACCTCCGCCAGGTCCTCGGGGCGGTTGCGCGCATCGACGCCAACCGCCGTCTGGCGATACGAGGATTCGCTGGTGCGGACCGTGTACGAGATGAATCCGGGCAACAGTCCCGCCGGGATGTTGTCGACGCAATAGAAATCGAGGTCTTCCAGCATGTCGAGCGCCACGCTCTTGCCGGAACCCGACAGGCCGCTGACCACGATCAAGCGCATCGACTGCAACCTCCTCGCACGGGGCGCTGCCCCGGGCCCGGCGTGGCGCCGGGATAGCCGTCGGCCGTTACGGCGAGATCTCCGTGCCGTGGCGGTGCCGCGCCGCCTGCGGGTCGCGCCGCCGTTCCTTGTGACGGCGGACCTGCTCGTCGAGCTTGTCCGCGAGCAGGTCGATGGCGGCGTACATGTCGTCGTGGACGGCGGTCGCGTGCACCGTGGCGCCGGCCAGGCGCACGGTGGACTCGGCCTGGTGTCTCAGCTTCTCGACCGTCAGCGTGCAGTGGACGTCGAGCACGTGATCGCAGTGGCGCAGGATGCGGGCGTGCTTCTTCTCGACGTAGCTCCGCAGCGGCGGCGTGATCTCGACGTGGTGCCCGCTGAGATTGACTTGCATCGTCCAGTCCTCCTGAGTCGTACGTTACTGCCTCTGGTCATTCGATCCGGCCGCCGGGGCAAGGACTCCCGGCTGCCTTGCCTGGTTCATGCCTGGGCCCGGGCTGCGGTCTGTCTCCGCTCGCTCGACGATTCGAGGCCGAGCGCCTCGCGATACTTGGCGACGGTGCGCCGTGCGACCTTCACGCCTTCGTCGGCGAGGATCGTCGCCAGCTGGGCGTCGCTCAGCGGCTTGTCCGGCAGTTCGTCCGCGATCAGTTTGCGGATGCGCGCACGGATCGCCACCGACGACACGTCCTCGCCGTCCGTGCCCGACACATGGCTCGAGAAGAAGAAGCGGAACTCGAAGATGCCGCGCGGCGTGTGCATGTACTTGCCCGTCGTCACGCGCGAGATCGTCGACTCGTGCATCGCCACGGCCTCGGCGACGTCACGCAGGATCATGGGCTGCATGGCCTCGTCGCCGCGTTCGAGGAACGCGGCCTGCCGCTGCACGATGGACCGGGCGACCTTGAGCAGCGTCTCGTTGCGGATCTCCAGGCTGCGGATGAGCCAGCGCGCCTCCTGCAGCTGCGCGCGCAACGTGGCGTAGTCCGCGGAACGCGTGACGAGGCTCGCATAGCCCTGGTTCACCTTCAGCCTTGGCACCGACCCGGCATTCAGCTCCACGCTCCAGCCCTGGTCCGTGCGGCGCACGAACACGTCGGGGACGATGTACTCGGGTTGCACGCCCTCGAAAGCCGAGCCCGGCCGCGGATGGCAGCCGCGCACCAGTGCCAGCGCGGCCTGCAGCGCGTCTTCGTCGGCGGCCAGTGCGCGGCGCAGCGCCGCCAGGTCCCGGTCGGCCACTTCCTGCAGGTGGTCCCGCGCGATGGCCAGTGCCAGGTCGCGGCCGGGCGTGTCCGGCTCGAGCTGGGCGAGCTGCAGCGTCAGGCACTCGCTCAGGTTGCGGGCGCCGACGCCCGCGGGGTCGAGCGTCTGGACGAAGGCGAGCACTTCTTCGACGTCCGCCTCGGTGACGGGCAGGTCGACGCTCAGGTTGCGCGCGATCTCGGCCGTCGACTCGGCCAGGTAGCCGTCGTCATTGAGCCCGTCGACGATCGCCTCGCCGATCCAGACCTGCCGCGGGTCGAGCCGGCTGATTTCCAGCTGCCAGATCAGGTGCTGGTGCAGGTCGCGGCCGCGGTCGTCGGTGAACTCCAGCGGCCGGTCGTCGTCATCGGGGCGGGCGCCGTCGCCGGAAGGCGTCGAGGACTCGGCCCACGGGTCTTCCATCTCGACGATGACGTCGTCCGGGGCGGGTTCATCGGACTCGGCGGACTCGCCTTCGGTGGTCCCCGTGTCGCCCTCCCCGGTGGGAGCGACCTGGTCGAGCGAGGTGAGGTCGATCGAATCGTCCTCTTCCTGCTCGAGCATGACGTTGGTCTCGAGCGCCTCCTGCACCTGGGCCTGCAGCTCGAGCACGGGAAGCTGCAGCAGCTTGATGGCCTGCTGCAGCTGCGGGGTCATCGTAAGCTGCTGACCGAGCTTGAGTTGCAGGGCCGGCTTGAGCATTGACGAATCGGCTTTCGAGGCTAAGACAGGGCTGACGCAGCCGGGCTCCGGCCCGTCGCGTCAGAGACGGAAATCCTGGCCCAAGTAGACCTCACGCACCTCGGGATTGGCAAGAATCTCTTCTGCCGAGCCCGACGCGATCACACTTCCGGCGCTGACGATGTAGGCGCGCCCGCAAATGCCAAGTGTTTCACGCACGTTGTGGTCGGTAATCAGTACGCCTATGTTGCGCGAACTCAAGTGGCGGATGATGCGCTGGATGTCGATCACCGAGATCGGGTCCACGCCGGCAAACGGCTCGTCGAGCAGGATGAAGCGTGGTTCCGCGGCCAGCGCGCGCGCGATCTCGACGCGCCGCCGCTCGCCGCCCGACAGGCTCATGCCGCTGCTGGTGCGGATGTGGCCGATGTGCAGTTCGTCGAGCAGGGCTTCCAGCGCCGCATTCTGCGCGTCTTCGTCTGCAAGGTCCTTGCGCGTCTCGAGGATCGCGAGGATGTTGTCCTCGACCGACAGCTTGCGGAATACCGAGGCTTCCTGCGGCAGATAGCCCAGGCCGAGCTGCGCGCGGCGGTACATCGGCAGGCGGGTGAGTTCCTGGTCGTCGAGATGGATGCGGCCTTCGTCGCACGGCACGAGACCCACGATCATGTAAAAGGCCGTGGTCTTGCCAGCGCCGTTCGGCCCGAGCAGGCCGACGACCTCGCCCGAGGCGACTTCGAGCGAGAGGCCCTTGACGACCTGCCGCGAGCGATAGCTCTTGCCGAGGGCTTCGGCGCGCAACCGGCTCGTGGTCATGGGCCGCCGGCCTTGTCGGGCGCCGCGGCCTTCTTCGGCGGATTGATCGTGATCTTGACGCCGCCTGGATCCTTCTCGTTCGGGTTGGCCTGCACGCGCTGCCGGCCGATGTCGTAGACCAGCGTCCTGCCGCGGATCTCGTTCTGGCCGTCGGTGAGCCAGGCGTCCCCCGTGAGCCGGACGGTGGCGGCCTGCACGTCGTAGTCGATTGCGCCCGCGCGCCCGCGCGCCACCTGGTTCTTTTCCTTGAGCTGCTGTTCGAACTGTGCCGGCGTGCCCTTGATCGACGCACTCGCAATCGCGTTGTTCTTGAACATGACGCGCGCCTCGTTCGACTGGAGCTTGCCGCCTGGCACCGTGATCTTCACGTCGCCCTGCAGCCGCCATTCCGAATTGTCGAACTCGAGACCCGTCGCGCTCGCCTGCTGCGCGGTGACTTCGAGGCCGCCTTGCGTGATCTTCACGCGCTTGAACAGCAGCGTGTTGTTCTTGTAGTCGAAGTCCGACGAGGCCGCCTCGAGGTTGATCGGCAGCTGCGAGTTGCCGGCGGGAAGGCCGGCCTGCGCGTGCACGAGCGGGCTCGCGACGAGCGCCAGTGCGACCGCCAGGAGTTTCCACGCGCGCATGCGCCTAAGGTCTGAACTGTCCATCGACGTTGGATTCTAGCCGCAGGGTTCCTTCGTTCAAGCTGACGCGCAGGCCGCGACCGCGCAATTCATGGGGGCCGAACTCCACCGTGACCGGTGCTGCAGTCTGCACCACGTTCGTGCGGGTGTCGTAGGCGAGCTCGTCGGTGCGGATCACGGCCGGACCCTGGCCTTGCTCCGCTGCGCCCGTGACGCGCACGTTGCCCTGCAGCTGCAGCGAGACGCGATCGCTCGACATGTGGCCCCGGTCCGCGGTGACGTGCCACGTGCCCTGTTGCTGCGTGTTGTAATCGAGGTCGAGCCCGGCGAGCTGCACGCTCTGGTCGGACAACTGCTGCTCGATGGTTTGCGCGCGCACCACGACGCGCGGGCGGCCCTCCGGGCCGAGTTCAGTGAGCTTGGCGTCGTTGAGGTAGTAGCCGCGATCGTCGGCGGCCGTTTCCATTTCAGTAGCGTCGTCGCCGCCGCCGGCCAGCAGGTTGAACAGCAGTGCGCCGCCGGCAAGCAGCGCGAGGATCGACATGGCGCGCTGGATCAGCCGCCCTGTGCGGTCAGTAGCAGGTCGCATACTTCCCTGACGGCGCCGTGGCCGCCTGCCGATGGTGTGGTCCAGTGGGCCGCGGCACGGGCGGTTGGGTGCGCGTCGGCGACGGCGACTGCCAGGGTCGCGCGCACGAGCATCGGCACGTCGGGCGTGTCGTCACCGACGCAGGCCAGCGCCTCCGCTGTCAGCCGCAGTTCGCCGAGCAGCGCGTCGAGCGCGGCGCGCTTGTCGCTGATGCCCTGGCGCACGTGAAGGATGCCCAGCTCGGCGGCGCGGCGCGTGACGGCCGGCGAATCGCGGCCCGAGATGATGGCCACGACGATGCCGGCGCGCTGCACGGCGACGATGCCCGAGCCGTCGCGGACGTGAAACACCTTCGTTTCCTCGCCGTGCGCGGTGAGGTGCAGGCGGCCGTCGGTCAGCACGCCGTCCACGTCGAGCACCAGCAGGCGAACCCGGCGCGCGCGCTCGAGCAGGGCGGGATCGCTCGTCACATCACACCCGCGCGCAGCAGGTCGTGGACGTTCAGCGCTCCGACCAGCCGGCGGCCCTCGCTCGCCAGCACGACGGGCAGCGAGGTGATGCGATAGGTCTCCATCAGGTGGACGGCCTCGGCGGCGAGCATGCGCGGTTCGGCGACCTTGCACTGCGTCGTCATGACGTCGGCCATGCGCGTGGCATGGATGTCGACCTGCCTGTCGAGCGTGCGGCGCAGGTCGCCGTCGGTGAAGATTCCGAGCACGTGGTCGTCGGCGTCCACGACGGTGGTCATGCCGAGGCCCTTGCGGCTCATCTCGAGCAGCCCGGCGCTGAGCGGCGTGTCCGGGCCGACGCGCGGCAGTTCGTCACCCTTGCGCATGACGTCCTCGACGTGCAGCAGCAGCCGGCGGCCGAGACTGCCGCCAGGATGCGAGCGGGCGAAGTCCTCCTCGGTGAAACCGCGCGCCTCGAGCACGGCGATTGCGAGCGCATCGCCCATGGCGAGCGTGGCGGTCGTGCTCGCCGTCGGCGCGAGGTTGAGAGGGCAGGCTTCGGCCGGAACGCTGACGTCCAGCGTGACCGTGGCGTAGCGCGCGAGCGTCGAGCCGGCATTGCCGGTCAGTGCGATCAGGGGCACGTCGAGTCGCTTGAGCACCGGCAGGATGGTCAGCAGTTCGTCCGTCTCCCCTGAATTGGAGAGGGCCAGCACGACGTCGGCCGCCGTGATCATGCCGATGTCGCCGTGGATGGCCTCGGCGGGGTGCAGGAAGAACGACGGCGTGCCGGTGCTGGCGAGGGTGGCGGCGATCTTGCTGCCGACGTGGCCGGACTTGCCCATGCCGGTCACCACGACCTTGCCCTTGCAGGCCAGGACGACCGCACAGGCGCGGGCGAAGGAATCGTCGAGCCGGTGCTCGAGCGCGGCGACAGCTTCCGCCTCGGTGGCGAGGACGCGGCGGCCACGGGCGATCATCAGGCGCGGGTCGGTCATGGCAGGAACGGGGCGATCCAGGAAGGTCGACAGTCTACAGCCTACAGCCGGCGCGCCTTCTCCTTTAGACTTACGGGCTGTTTCCGCCCGGCGAGCACCCCCCATGACGGCCGACGAAGTCACCCAATTGATCCTCGGCGGCCTGCCCGGAGCCCAGGTGCGTGTGCTGACGGACGACGATACCCATTTCGAGGCCGTCGTCGTGGCCGACCAGTTCGAGGGCAAGCGGTCCATCCAGCGCCACCAGCTCGTGTATGCGGGTCTGGGCGCGCGCATGGGACGCGAAGTCCACGCCCTGTCGATCCAGGCCTTCACGCCTGCCGAGTGGCAGGCCGAGCGGGGCGGCGCCGCGTTGCGCTGACCCAGGAGCCGATCCTTGGACAAACTGCAGATTCGGGGCGGGGCGTCGCTCGACGGCGAAGTCCGCATTTCCGGCGCCAAGAACGCCGCCTTGCCGATCCTGGCCGGCGCGCTGCTGGCGGATTCGCCGGTCACGATCGCAAACGTCCCGCACCTGCGCGACGTCACCACGATGATCGAACTGCTCGGCCGCATGGGCGCGAGCGTGACGGTGGACGAGCGCATGCGGGTCGAGGTCGACCCGACCACGACCAGCGAGACGGCCGCGCCCTACGAACTGGTCAAGACCATGCGCGCGGCGATCCTGGTGCTCGGCCCGCTGGTCGCCAAGTACGGCCGCGCGGACGTGTCGCTGCCTGGCGGCTGCGCCATCGGCGCGCGCCCGGTCAACATTCACGTGGCCGGCCTGCAGGCCATGGGCGCGGAGGTCCACATCGAGAACGGCTACATCCGCGCGCGCGCCGGCCGCCTGCGCGGCGCCCGGATCGTCATGGACACGGTCACGGTCACCGGCACCGAGAACCTGATGATGGCCGCGTGCCTCGCGGAAGGGCAGACCATCCTCGAGAACGCCGCGCGCGAGCCCGAAATCGTCGACCTTGCCCAGTTCCTGATCGCCATGGGCGCGAAGATCACGGGCCATGGCACGGACACCATCTACGTCGAGGGCGTCGAGCGCATGCACGGCACGCATTACGAGGTGCTGCCGGACCGCATCGAGGCGGGAACCTATCTCGTCGCCGGGGCGATTACGGGTGGCCGCGTGCGCGCGCGCAACGCCCGGGCTGAGCACCTGGACGCCGTGCTCGGCAAGCTGACCGAGGCCGGTGCAGAGGTGATCCGCGGCGACGGTTTCGTCGAGGTCAACATGCACGGCCGGCGGCCGCGTGCCGTGGACATCCGCACGGCGCCGCATCCGGGCTTCCCGACCGACATGCAGGCCCAGTTCGCCGCCCTGGACACCGTGGCAGACGGGGTCGGGACCATCGTCGAGACGATTTTCGAGAATCGGTTCATGCACTTGCTGGAAATGCGCCGCATGGGTGCAGAAATCCGGCTCGAGGGCAACACGGCCATCATCAAGGGCATACCGAAGCTGACCGCGGCCCCGGTCATGGCCACTGACCTGCGGGCCTCGGCCAGCCTGGTGATCGCCGGGCTGGTGGCGGAAGGCACCACCGATGTCGAGCGCATTTACCACATCGACCGTGGCTACGAGTGCATCGAGGAGAAGCTGGCCGGCCTCGGGGCGCAGATCCGGCGCATGAACGACCGGGGCTAGTTGGCTATAATGCGCTGCTGACCGCGGGGAGCGTGGGGATGGCCCGCGGCCGGCGAGGTTTTCGTTTCGTTGAACCGACGCCGCGCGCGCTGTACCCAGGTGATGTGGCGGCCGGACGCTGAGGAGAGAGCTGGATGACCGAAGAAGTCGATGCGGGCAGGCGCCATTTCCTGACCGTCGCCACCGTCGCGACCGGCGCCGTGGGCGCCGCGTTCGTCGCCGTGCCGTTCCTGGCCTCGTGGAAACCCAGCGCCCGCGCCAAGGCCATGGGCGCCCCGGTGGAAGTGGACATCAGCAAGCTCGAGCCCGGCGCGATGCTCAAGGTCGAATGGCGCGGCAAGGCGATCTACGTCGTCCATCGCACGCCGCAGATGCTCGCCCAGATCGAAGGCGTCGCGGGCGAGTTGCGCGACCCCACTTCGGCGGAGTCAGACCAGCCCGAATTCGCCAGGACTTCCGCGCGCGCGCTGAAGCCCGAATACCTCGTCCTCGTCGGCGTTTGCACGCACCTCGGGTGCGCGCCGCTCGACAAGTTCACTCCGGGCGACGTCACGGTCTCGCCGGACTGGCAGGGCGGGTTCTTCTGTCCATGCCACGGCTCCAAGTTCGACATGTCCGGGCGAGTGTTCAAGAACGTGCCGGCGCCGACCAACCTGCCCGTGCCGCCGTACCAGTTCGTGACCGATACCCGCATCCTGATCGGCGCTGAGAAGGGGAACGCGTGATGAGCAGCAGCAAGGCGAAGGCCGCCGCGAAGTCGGGCG
>Ga0315292_10001665_pt1 | contig 12055 bp, 10 predicted proteins | sample YL17G13_0_MG_FD_204029 | JGI IMG/M metagenome (GOLD analysis project Ga0315292, IMG submission 204029) | Sediment microbial communities from Yellowstone Lake, YNP, Wyoming, USA - YL17G13_0 | ecosystem: Environmental > Aquatic > Freshwater > Lake > Sediment | place: USA: Wyoming | collected... | reverse complement strand
GCCGAAACCATTGCGAGCTACGCGCCCGACATCCTGGCCCTGGCCGGCTTCATGCGCATCCTGGGCGCCGACTTCGTGCGCCGCTTTGCCGGGCGCATCGTCAACATCCATCCGTCGCTGCTTCCGGCGTTCACCGGCTTGCACACGCACCAGCGTGCGTTGCAGGCAGGCTGCAAGTTGGCCGGCGCGACGGTGCACTTCGTGACGCACGAGGTCGACCACGGGCCCATCATTGCCCAAGCCGTCGTCCCCGTATTGCCCGATGACACCGAAGAAACCTTGGCGCAGCGTGTGCTCGCGCGCGAACACCTGATCTACCCGATGGCACTGGCGTGGCTGGTGCGCGACGCCTTGTATATCGAGAACGGCAGCGTGCGCGTCGCCACCGGCGAGGCGCAGTGGCTGCTATGAACCTGCGCTGAGCATGCGCTCGAAGAACCTGCTGGAACTCGCCACCGAACTGCTGCGCGAAGTGCTCAAGTTTCAGCAGCCGGCCGATGTGCTGGTGTCGGGTTTTTTCCGCCAGCACCGCTCGCTCGGGCCACGCGAGCGCCACGCGCTGGCGGAGACCACGTACGACGTGGTTCGCCGTCTGCCGAGCTACCGGCACCTGGCGCAGTCGGGCAGCGGCGCGCTCGAGCGGCGCCTCGCGGTGATCGGTTGGCAGGGTGGCGTGGCTGCGTTGCGAGCAGCGCTGACGCCCGCCGAGCAGCAATGGCAGGAGCAGATGGCTGCGGCCGACCCTTCCATCTTGCCGGCGAACCTGCGCCACAACCTGCCGGCATGGCTGGCCGATACTTTGCAGGCGCAACTCGGCGACCAGTTTTGGCCTCTGGTGCAGGCCATCGATCGCGGCGCACCACTCGACTTGCGCGTCAACGCCCTGAAGATCAAACGCGAGGCCGCCGCCGTGCAATTGCTCGAGCATGGCATCGAGGCCACGCCGACACCTTATTCGCCGCTCGGCCTGCGCATCGTCGGCAAACCGGCGCTGCAGAAGCTGGAAATCTTCCGCAGCGGCGAGGTCGAGGTGCAAGACGAAGGCAGCCAGCTGCTCGCACTGCTGCTTGACGCGCGCCGTGGCGAAATGGTTGTCGACTTTTGCGCCGGCGCGGGCGGCAAGACCCTGGCGCTCGGCGCGGCGATGCGCAATACAGGGCGGCTCTATGCATTTGACGTCTCCGGCCACCGGCTTGCGGCGCTGAAACCGCGCCTGGCACGCAGTGGCCTGTCGAATGTGCATCCGGTGCAGATTGCGCATGAGCGCGACGAGCGCATCAAGCGCCTGGCCGGAAAGATCGACCGCGTGTTGGTCGATGCGCCCTGTTCCGGCCTGGGTACCTTGCGCCGCAATCCCGACCTGAAATGGCGCCAGTCGCCGCAGACCGTGCACGCCTTGCGCGCCCAGCAGAGGTTGATCCTGGAGGGCGCGTCACACCTGCTCAAGCCCGGCGGGCGCCTGGTGTATGCGACCTGCAGCCTGCTGGACGAGGAGAACCAGCTTGTTGCGGATCAATTCAGCGCGGCCCATTCGGGTGAATTCAAACCACTGCCGGTGCTCGAGGCTTTGGCGAGCGCCCGAGTGGAAAACGCTGAATCCCTGGTCGACGGCAAGTTCCTCAGACTATGGCCGCACCGCCACGGCACCGACGGATTCTTTGCCGCCGCCTGGGAGCGCACTTGAACTGACGCGATTCGGTACAACTTTTCGGGCTTGGGCGAGCAATGACCCACATTCCTCTGCGAATTCGCCGCACCGAACCGAACCTACAATGGCCGTTATTGAAATGGCCGTCTAGGTTCTAGGACATTCACATGAATCTGCTTGCATCCCTTGGTGACGCCCTGGTGGCCTGGTTGGCCCAGGGCCTGCTTGATGCCAGTGGCTGGCAAATCGTTGCGTTCACGCTGATCACGACCCACATCACGATCAGCGGCGTCACGATCTTCCTGCACCGGGCGCAGGCGCATCGGGCGCTGGACCTGCACCCCATCCCCGCGCATTTCTTCCGCTTCTGGCTGTGGCTCGGGACCGGCCAGGAAACCAAGGAGTGGGTCGCGGTGCACCGCAAACACCATGCGAAGTGCGAAACCGAAGAAGACCCGCACAGCCCGCAGACGCGGGGCATCAAGACCGTGCTGCTGCGCGGCGCCGAGCTTTACCGGGTCGAGGCAAAAAACATCGAGACTCAGGAAAAGTACGGCCGCGGTACGCCTGACGACTGGCTGGAGCGCAACCTGTACATCCCCTACAGCTGGCAGGGTGTGGGCGTGATGCTCGCGATCGACCTGATGCTGTTCGGCGCCATTGGCGCCACGGTCTGGGCAGTGCAGATGGTGTGGATCCCGGTCACTGCCGCGGGCATCATCAATGGCCTGGGCCACTGGTGGGGCTATCGCAATTTCGAAGCGCCAGACGCTTCGACCAACATTTCACCGTGGGGCATCATCATCGGCGGCGAGGAGTTGCACAACAACCACCACACCTACCCGACGTCGGCCAAGTTGTCGGTGAAACCGTATGAGTTCGATATCGGCTGGCTCTACATCCGCGTCCTCGAAATCCTCGGGCTGGCCACGGTTCGCAGGACCCCGCCGCTGCTCAAGCTCGGTCCCATCAAGGCGGTGGCTGACTCCAAGACCCTCGAAGCCGTCATTTCCAACCGCTACGAGGTGATGGCCAGGTACGCCGGCAACCTGCGCCGTGCGTGCCACGCTGAAGTGGACAGGCTCAAGGCCGAAGGTGCGGCGGGCCAGGCGAAGTTGGCGTGCATGGAACTTGCCAGGCGTTGGCTGCACCGCGATGAAGACAAGATCCCCAAGAGCGTGAAGCCGCAGCTGGCCCAGGCCGTTGCGAACAGCCCGCGCCTGGCCAAGCTGGTCATGATGCGCGAAGAGTTGCGCCAACTCTGGACGCGCACCAATGTGTCGGTCGAGCAGCTGGTTGCCGACTTGCAGGCATGGTGCAGACGCGCCGAAGAGAGCGGCATCGCCGCGCTGCAGGAGTTCGCGCTCAAGCTGCGCGCCGCGCACGCCTGAGCGCGACCGGCGAAGCCGCCGCGCACAACAAAAAAGGGTCGCCGCGGCGACCCTTTTGTTTGGCAGGTAAGTCTGTGGCCAGGCTTACTTGATCTTTGCTTCCTTGTACATCACGTGCTTGCGCGCCTTCGGATCGAACTTCATGATCTCCAACTTTTCAGGCGTTGTCTTCTTGTTCTTGTCCGTCGTGTAGAAGTGACCGGTCCCCGCCGACGACTGCAGCTTGATCTTTTCGCGTCCACCTTTGGCCATCTGAGCTTCTCCTTCGGATCGAAACGCTTAGATCTCGCCGCGCGCGCGCAGGTCGGCCACGACTTGCTCGATCCCGACCTTGTCGATCAGGCGCAGCGCCGCATTCGTGATGCGCAGGCGCACCCAGCGGTTCTCGGTGTCGAGCCAAATCCGGTGGTAACGCAGATTCGGCAGGAAGCGCCGTTTGGTGCGGTTGTTGGCGTGGGACACGTTGTTTCCCACCATTGGGCTTTTGCCGGTGACTTGACAGACGCGTGCCATGACGATGTTCCGTGGTGATCGAGTGCAGATGGGCGTGGCCGAGCCTGGCCAGCGAAGCCGCGCAGTATATCCGGCTTTGGGCCGCGCCGGCGCGGCCGGTCAGGGACCGGTTTGCTCGAGGTAGCGCTGCGCGTCCAGGGCCGCCATGCAGCCGGTGCCGGCGCTCGTGACCGCCTGCCGGTACACATGGTCCTGCACATCGCCGGCGGCGAAGACGCCGGGAATGCTGGTCATCGTTGCCATGCCGGCCAGCCCGCTGCGGGTCACGATGTAGCCGTCTTTCATCTCCAGTTGCCCTTTGAAGATGTCGGTGTTGGGTTGATGCCCGATCGCGATGAAACAACCCTGCACCGCGAGCTCGGTGGCCTGGGCGCCACGCGTGCTCGCCAGGCGTACCCCGGTCACACCGCTCTTGTCGCCCAATACCTCGGCGAGCGCATGCCACAGGTGAAGCTGCATCTTGCCGCCCGCCACCTTCTCCATCAGCTTGTCGACCAGGATCGCCTCGGCGCGAAACTTGTCGCGGCGGTGGATCAGGTGCACCTTGCGCGCGATGTTCGACAGGTACAGCGCCTCTTCGACCGCGGTATTGCCGCCACCGACGACGCAGACATCCTGGTCGCGGTAGAAGAATCCGTCGCAGGTGGCGCAGCCGCTCACGCCGCGCCCCATGAAAGCCTGCTCCGAGGGCAGGCCGAGGTACTTCGCCGAGGCGCCGGTGGCGACGATCAAGGCGTCGCAGGTGTAGCTGCCCGAGTCGCCGCTCAAGGCAAAGGGCCGGGCCAGCAGATTCACACTGTTGATCTGGTCGAAGACGATCTTCGTCTTGAAACGCTCGGCGTGGCGCTGAAAGCGTGCCATCAGCTCCGGGCCTTGCACGCCGTCGGCGTCGGCCGGCCAGTTGTCGACGTCGGTGGTCGTCATCAGTTGCCCACCCTGCGCAACTCCGGTGATCAGCAGCGGCGCGAGGTTGGCGCGCGCGGCGTAGACGGCGGCGCTGTAGCCGGCGGGGCCCGAACCGAGGATCAGGACTTTGGCGTGCTGCGGTGGATTGCTCATGAGGTCATTGTGGTTCGGGTGCAGTGGCAGCGCGTCAACATCGACTGCGGAAGTTCTTGGTGAGTGCGCCAAGGCGCCGTAAGATTGCCCACCCTGGCCGCAACCCGGCCGGCAAGGGCCAGGGCCTCGCCCGCGTAATGCGGCTCGATTTTGGCTTGAATGTTAAACAATCGCGGTGGCCGCAGTCTGTTGAGTGAGATCTGTACCCCAATAACGAAAGGCGATTCCGTATGGCGATGCTCTCCAATCTCGACCTGATCCGGCGTGTCCCACTGTTCTCCCTGCTCACCAACGACCAGGCGCAAGGAATCGCCGATGCCGTCGTGAAGCGGCGCTATCGGCGCAGCGAAATCATCGTCGAGTTCGGCAAGAAGTCGAATGCGCTGTACATCCTGCTCACCGGGCGTGCGCGGGTGCTGACAGCCGATTCGCGCGGCCGCGAAGTGATTCTCGCCGTGCTCCAGCCTGGCGATTACGTCGGCGAAATGAGCCTGATCGACAACGAGCCGCACTCGGCGACCGTGCGCGCCGAGGTCCAGACCGATATGTTGATCCTGGGGCGCGCCGAGTTTGCGCGCTGCCTGCCCGAGAACTCGAGCCTGTCGTACGCCATCATGCGCGGCCTGGTGCACCGGTTGCGCAGTGCGGACCGGCAAATCGAGTCGCTGGCGCTGCTCGACGTGTACGGCCGCGTGGCGCGCACCCTGCTCGAGATGGCCGAGGTCGATGGTGACCAGAAAGTCATCCGCAACAAGGTGTCGCGCCAGGACTTGGCAAAGATCGTCGGCGCGTCGCGCGAAATGGTCAGCCGCGTCATGAAAGACCTGGAAGAGCGCGGCATGGTGCAGACCCAGGAAAACGGCTTCGTTGTCATCAAGGAACTGGCGAACCGCTGATTGACCCGGGCTCGCCGTCCGCGCCTGGCGGGCGGGTGCGCGGTCCCCGATCGCCGACAATCCGCGCATGACTTTCCCATTGGGTTCGTTGCGCACTGAAGGCCCGGTGCCGCATGCCACCTCGGGCCGCACCGCTGCCGGCCCGGCGTCGGCGAGTCAGCGCCCCTGGCGCAGCAAGATGTGGTTCGTCACCGGCGCGTGGATCGCGCTCAGTGCCGTGCTCTGGTGGCTTGCCGTGCTGGCCCTTGCCAGCCACAACGCGGCTGACGCCGCGTTCACCACTTCAGGCCATGGCGGCGCGGTGCGCAACCTCGTGGGCGTGCTCGGTGCGTGGTTTTCCGACCTCGCCTACTTTTGCTTCGGCTACTCGGCGTGGTGGGCCATCGCGGTTGCGGCTCGGGTCTGGCTGGGTGCGCTGGCCCGGCAGTTGCGTGGCGGCCCGGCTGCGGCCGACCCTGAGCTGCGACCCGCGCGCTGGGCCACATGGCCAGGCCTGGCGCTTCTGATGTGTGCCAGTACGGCGCTCGAGTGGACCCGTCTTTACCAGTGGGAGAACCTGGTCGCGGGTGGCAGCGCCGGAGGTGCGCTGGGCCATACGCTGGGAACGAGCAGCAGCACCCTGCTCGGTTTTGCCGGCTCGGGCGTGTTCTGGATCGCCGCAGGCGTGGCTGGCGTCGCGTTGGCGTTCGGCTTCTCCTGGCTGCGCCTGGCGGAGCGAATCGGCGCCTGGATTGAAGGCCTGCGCGAGCGCCGTGCCCACCGCATCGAGCGCCTCGAAGACCAGCGTCTGGGCGTGCAGGCCTTGCGTGAGCGCGAACATGTCGTCGAATTCGAACATGCATTGCTCGAAGACCATGCGCCGATCCTGATCCAGCCGCCGGTGCTCGACGTCGCCAAGTCGGCGCGGGTTGAAAAAGAGCGCCAGCAGCGGCTGTTCGTCGAACTCACCGACACCAAATTGCCGCAGGTCGATCTGCTCGATGCATCGACGAGCCGCATGGAGACGATTCCGAGCGACTCGCTGGAGATGACGTCGCGTCTGATCGAAAAGAAGCTGCGCGACTTCGGCGTCGAGGTGCGCGTTGTCGCAGCCTCGCCCGGGCCGGTGATCACGCGCTACGAGATCGAACCTGCGACGGGCGTGAAAGGCGCCCAGGTCGTGAGCCTGGCGAAGGACCTGGCGCGCTCGCTGAGCCTGGTGAGCATTCGCGTGGTCGAAATCATCCCGGGCAAGACGACGATGGCGTTGGAGTTGCCCAACGCCAGGCGGCAGACGATCCGCCTGTCGGAAATTCTCGGCTCGCAGGTCTACAACGCTGCGCAGTCGCTGCTGACGCTGGGCCTGGGCAAGGACATCGTCGGCGCGCCAGTGGTGGCGGACCTCGCCAAGATGCCGCATTGTCTGGTCGCGGGCACCACCGGTTCGGGCAAGTCGGTCGGGATCAACGCGATGATCCTGAGCCTGCTCTACAAGGCCGAAGCGCGCGACGTGCGCATGATCCTGATCGACCCGAAGATGCTCGAGATGAGCGTCTACGAGGGCATTCCGCACCTGCTGTGCCCAGTCGTCACCGACATGAAGCAGGCCGCCAATGCGCTGATCTGGGGCGTGGCCGAAATGGAGCGGCGCTACAAACTGATGAGCAAGCTGGGCGTGCGCAACCTGGGCGGCTACAACAAGAAGATCACCGAAGCGATCGAGCACGGCAAACCCTTGACGAACCCGTTCAGCCTCACGCCGCAGGCCCCCGAGCCGCTGGAACGCATGCCCTTCGTCGTGATCGTGATCGACGAACTCGCCGACTTGATGATGTCGGTGGGCAAGAAGATCGAAGAACTGATCGCGCGCCTGGCGCAAAAGGCGCGCGCCTGCGGCATTCACCTGATACTCGCGACGCAACGGCCCAGCGTGGACGTGATCACCGGCCTCATCAAGGCGAACATCCCGACCCGCCTGAGCTACCAGGTCAGCAGCAAGATCGACAGCCGTACGATCCTGGACCAGATGGGGGCCGAAGCGCTGCTCGGCATGGGCGACATGCTTTACATGGCTTCCGGAACCGGCCCGCCGATCCGCGTCCACGGCGCGTTCGTCAGCGACGAGGAAGTGCACCGCGTCGTCGCCTATCTGAAGAGCAAAGGCGAGCCGAACTACATCGAAGGCATCCTCGAAGGCGGGACGCTGGACGGCGAAGGCGGCGATATCGCACTCGGCGACGCGGCCGGCGGTAGCGCATCCGACGCCCTGTACGACCAGGCCGTGGCCGTGGTGCTGCAGCATCGGCGCGCGTCGATCTCATTGGTGCAGCGCCATTTGCGCATCGGCTACAACCGGGCTGCGCGGCTGCTCGAACAAATGGAAAAAGCGGGTCTGGTGTCGGCGATGTCGAGCAACGGCAACCGCGACATCCTGGTGCCGGCGCACGCCGAATGAAAGCGCTGCTCTGGCTCGTCGCGTTGGGCGCCTTCGCCCACCCCGCCCACGCCGGCGCGGTGGAGCAGCTCGAAGAATTCGTGCGCGATGTGAAGACGGGTCAGGCGGCGTTCACCCAGACCGTCACTTCCCCTGACGGCGCGCGCACCAAAACCTCCAGCGGGCGCTTCGAATTCTCGCGGCCGAACCGGTTCCGTTTTGCCTACACCAAACCGTTCGAGCAGGCGATCGTCGCCGATGGCAGCAAGGTCTGGATTTTTGATGCCGACCTGAACCAGGTGAGTTCGCGCAGGCTGTCCAGCGCGCTCGGCGGGACGCCCGCGGCGCTGCTCGCGGGGGGCTCGCTGACGAAAGACTTCGTGCTCGCGCCGCAGCCCGACAAAGATGGTCTTTCGTGGGTGTTGGCCACCGCGCGAGGCACCGAGCCCGCCCAGGCCGGCGCTGCGCAGCGCCTGCCTCAAGGGCCACACAAGGGCCCCGTGGTGGCCCCCGGGGTCGAGCAAGCTTCAGACGGCCGTGCGCTGCCCACGGAGTCGGCATTCCAGTCGGTGCGGGTGGGCTTTCGCGGCAAAGTCCTGGCGGCGGTCGAAATCGTCGACAGCTTCGGCCAGCGCTCGTCCCTGCAGTTTTCGCAGTTCGAGGCGAACCCCGTGCTGAAGGCCGATGCCTTTGTCTTCAAGGCGCCGCCCGGTGCCGATGTGATCGAGCAGTGAAGCAGCCCGACGCGCCGCTTGCCGAGCGGCTGCGCCCCAAGACCTTGAACGAGGTGATCGGCCAGCGCCACTTGCTCGGGCCTGGCAAGCCGCTGCGCGCCGCGTTCGAGTTGGGCCGGCTGCATTCGATGATCCTGTGGGGCCCGCCGGGTGTGGGCAAGACCACCCTGGCGCGCCTCATGGCGCAAGGGTTCAACGCCCAGTTCATTCCGATCTCGGCGGTGCTGGGCGGGGTGAAAGACATTCGCGAAGCCGTCGAACGCGCCCAGGCGCTGCGCCCGAGCGGTCGTGGCACGCTGGTGTTCGTCGACGAGGTGCACCGTTTCAACAAGGCGCAGCAAGACGCATTCTTGCCGCATGTCGAATCGGGTCTGTTCACGTTCATCGGCGCCACGACCGAGAACCCGTCGTTCGAGGTCAATTCGGCATTGCTGTCGCGCGCGACGGTGCATGTGCTGCAAAGCCTGGACGAAGCCGACCTGCGCGAGCTGCTGCATCGCGCCCGCACTTTGTTGGCCGGGCCGCCGCTGACCAGTGGCGCCGAAAAACGCCTGATCGGCTATGCCGACGGCGATGCGCGGCGGTTCCTCAACGCCTATGAAAACCTGGTCGCGGTGGTGGGCACGGCGGGCGGCGTTGCGGAGATCGACGAACCGCTGCTGGAGCAGTCGCTGGGCGAACAACTGCGCCGCTACGACAACGGTGGCGAGCAGTTCTACGACACGATCTCGGCGCTGCACAAGGCGGTGCGCGGCAGCGACCCCGACGCCGCACTGTACTGGCTGGTGCGCATGCTGGACGGCGGCGTCGACCCGCGTTATGCGGCGCGCCGCATCGTGCGCATGGCGAGTGAAGACATCGGCCTGGCCGACCCGCGCGCGCTGCAGATCGCGCTCGACGCGGCCCATACCTACGAGCGCCTGGGCTCACCCGAAGGCGAACTGACCCTGGCCCAGGCCGTGGTCTATCTCGCGGTTGCGCCCAAGAGCAACGCGATCTACAAGGCCTACAACGCGGCACGCGCGTTCGTTCGCCAAGACGGCACGCGCAACGTGCCGCTGCATTTGCGCAACGCGCCCACCGCGCTGATGAAGGGCCTGGGCTACGGCCGCGACTACCGCTACGCCCATGACGAGCCCGATGCCTTTGCCGCGGGCGAGTCGTACTGGCCCGACGCCGTCGGTCCGCTGCGCTTCTACGAGCCGGTCGCGCGCGGCCTGGAAATCCGGATCGGCGAAAAGCTCACAGAGCTGCGGCGCAAGAATCAGGCCGCGAAGAAGCCTGGTTGAGTCCGACTCGGCGTCGCGAGGCCCGGCGCAGCGGATCCGAGCCCGGGTCTGGCCCGCGAACCCATGGAAAGCCCCCGGCTTGACGGCGCGAGCGCTACCCTAGAATCGGCTGCGGTTCGACGCAAGCCAGGCAAATGCCCGGCAAGAAGGTGGAGCGTGCGGGCCGCCAGGAGAAAGCCGATGGACACCTTCATCCAGCAGATCATCAACGGCCTGGTGCTGGGCAGCATGTACGCCCTGGTGGCCTTGGGCTACACCATGGTCTACGGCATCATCAACCTGATCAACTTCGCGCATGGCGAAGTGCTGATGGTCGGGGCCCTGGTCAGCTGGACCATCGTGAGCGCACTCGCCGACAGCGGTCTGCCGGGTTGGCTGCTGCTCCTGATTTCGCTGATCGGCGCGATCTTGGTCTGTACGTCGCTCAATTTCGCGGTCGAAAAAATCGCCTACCGGCCGCTGCGCAGCGCGCCGCGGCTGGCGCCGCTGATCACGGCGATGGGCATGAGCCTGTTGCTGCAAACGCTGGCGATGATCGTCTGGAAGCCGACCATCAAGTCCTACCCGATCCTGTTGCCGCAAGAGCCGTTTCTGATCTTCGGCGCGGTCATCAACACGGTGCAGGTGCTGATCCTGCTGGCCACGGCACTCACGCTCGCCGGCCTGATGTATCTCGTGAACCACACCAAGCTCGGGCGCGCGATGCGCGCCACGGCCGAGAACCCGCGGGTCGCCGGCCTGATGGGAGTGCGTCCCGACATGGTGATCTCGGCCACTTTTGTCATCGGCGCCGCGCTCGCCGCGCTGGCCGGCGTGATGTGGGCGGCGAACTACGGCACGGCGTCGCACACGATGGGTTTCCTGCCGGGGCTGAAGGCGTTCACCGCGGCAGTGTTCGGCGGCATCGGCAACCTGGCTGGGGCGATGGTCGGTGGCGTGCTGCTCGGCTTGATCGAGGCTTTGGGCGCCGGCTACATCGGTGCCCTCACCGGCGGCGTGCTCGGCAGCCACTACCAGGACATCTTCGCGTTTGTCGTGTTGATCCTGGTGCTGACGTTGCGACCCGCAGGTCTGCTCGGTGAACGTGTTGCCGACCGGGCGTGAACGGCAACAGGGGCGCAGCATGAACCACAAGACCCTCCGCTACGGCCTGATCGCGCTGGGCCTGCTGATCCTGCCGATGATCGCGCAGCAATTCGGCACCGCCTGGGTGCGCATCATCGACGTCGCCCTGCTCTATGTTTTGCTCGCCCTCGGGCTCAACATCGTGGTCGGTTATGCCGGCTTGCTGGACCTGGGCTATGTCGCGTTCTACGCGGTGGGCGCGTACATGTTCGGGCTGCTTGCAAGCGGGCACCTGACGGAGAATTTTCCGGCCATCGCTGCGATGTTCCCTCACGGTCTGCATACGCCGGTGTGGGTGGCGATACCGCTGGGCGCCGGCGTCGCCGGCCTGGCGGGCGTGCTGCTTGGCGCACCGACGTTGCGCCTGCGGGGCGACTATCTGGCGATCGTCACGCTCGGCTTCGGCGAAATCATCCGCGTGTTCCTGAACAACCTGGACCACCCCGTCAACATCACGAACGGGCCGAAGGGCATCGGCCCGATCGATTCGATGCGCCTGTTCGGTTATGACATGGGGATCAAGCACGAATTGTTCGGCATGGAAATTCCGAACGTCGTCAACTACTACTACCTGTTCCTGGGGCTGGTGCTGCTCAGCGTGCTCATCTGCTACCGGCTCGAGACGAGCCGCATCGGCCGGGCCTGGATGGCGATCCGCGAAGATGAAGTCGCGGCCAAGGCGATGGGCATCAATACGCGCGACCTGAAGCTGCTCGCCTTCGGCATGGGCGCCACCTTCGGGGGTGTTGCCGGCGTCATGTTCTCGACCTACCAGTCGTTCATCACGCCCGAGGCGTTTGCGCTGAACGAGTCGGTGATGATCGTCGCCATGGTGGTGCTGGGCGGTATCGGCCACCTGCCCGGGGTCATCGTTGGCGCATTGCTGCTCGCCGCGCTGCCCGAGGTCTTGCGCTACGTCGCCGGGCCGCTGCAGGCCTGGACCGACGGCCGGCTCGATGCATCGATCCTGCGCCAACTGCTGATCGC
>Ga0315292_10001663_pt1 | contig 12059 bp, 12 predicted proteins | sample YL17G13_0_MG_FD_204029 | JGI IMG/M metagenome (GOLD analysis project Ga0315292, IMG submission 204029) | Sediment microbial communities from Yellowstone Lake, YNP, Wyoming, USA - YL17G13_0 | ecosystem: Environmental > Aquatic > Freshwater > Lake > Sediment | place: USA: Wyoming | collected... | reverse complement strand
AGATGGCCTGGATGCGCAGGCTGGCCCTGGCCATCGGGCGTCCCGTCACGTTCGCCATGACCCAGAACGACCACGACCCGTTGGCCTGGAAGCGGATGCTCGACCTGTGCACCGACGCGGCGGCCGGGGGGGCCGATGTGCGCCCCCAGGTGGCCGGCCGGCCCGTGAACCTGCTGCTCGGGCTGCAGACCTTCCACCCGTTCGCCTATTGCCCGTCGTGGGGTGCCCTCGGATTCCTGTCGGTCGCCGAGAAGGTCGCCGCCATGCGCGACCCCGAGATGCGGGCGCGCCTGCTGCAGGAAGCCGAGACGACCGATCCGATGATGAGCCAGTTCCTCGATCCCGAGCGCATCTTCCCGATGGCCGCCGAGCCCAACTACGAGCCGCCGAAGCACACCAGCCTGGCGGCGCAGGCCCGCCGCGAGGGTCGCACCCCCAACGAGGTGTTCTACGACTGCCTGCTCGAGGACGAGGGCGAGAACCTCGTCATGCGACCCCTGCTCAACTACACCGATTTCAACCTCGATGCGGTGCGCGAGATGCTCCTGCACCCGACGACCACGTGGGGTCTCGGCGACGGCGGTGCGCACTGCGGCACCACGTGCGATGCGAGCACCCCGACGTCGATGCTGGCGCTGTGGGCCCGCGATCGTGATCACGGTCGCTTGCCGATCGAGACCGTCGTGCGGATGATGACGAGCGACACGGCCGGCCTCGTCGGCCTCGGCGACCGGGGTGTGCTCGCGCCAGGCATGCTCGGCGACGTGAACATCATCGACTTCGAGGGGCTGCGCCTGCCCCGGCCCGAGATGGTCCACGACCTGCCTGGCGATGCCCGCCGGTTCGTGCAGGGCGCGTCGGGCTATGTGGCGACGGTCAAGCGGGGCAACGTCATCCTGCGCGACGGCGTCGACCAGGGCTCGCGCCCCGGCCAGCTCGTCCGCGGCGCCCGCTGAGCACGCCGGCCGAGCCTCGAGACTTGTCGCCGTCGGGCGAGGCGGGGAGCATGGAGCCATGACCGACTTCGCGTATCAGGAGCTGCTGCCTCTCGGGGCCGACGACACGCCGTACCGGCTGCTCACGACCGACGGCGTCTCGACCTTCGACGCCGGAGGTGAGCGGTTCCTGCGGGTCGACCCGGCGGCGATCACGATGCTCACCCGCCAGGCGATGCGCGACATCGCGCACCGGTTGCGCACGGGACACCTGACCCAGCTGTCGTCGATCCTCGACGATCCCGAGGCGTCGGCCAACGATCGTTTCGTCGCCCTCGAGCTGCTCAAGAACGCGGCGATCGCCGCCGGCGGCATCCTGCCGTCGTGTCAGGACACCGGCACCGCGATCGTCAAGGCCAAGAAAGGGCAGTTCGTCGTGACCGGCGGCGGCGACGAGGCCGCCATCGCCCTCGGCATCTTCGAGACCTACCGCGATGCCAACCTGCGGTACTCGCAGATGGCTCCGCTCACCATGTGGGACGAGGTCAACACCAAGACCAACCTGCCGGCCGAGATCAGGATCTCGGCGGTCGACGGTGACGCCTACAAGTTCCTGTTCATGGCCAAGGGCGGCGGCTCGGCCAACAAGAGCTACCTCTACCAGGAGACCAAGGCCCTGCTGAATCCGTCCAGCCTGATGTCGTTCCTCGACGAGAAGCTGCGCGCCCTGGGCACCTCGGCGTGCCCGCCGTACCACCTGGCCGTGGTGATCGGTGGCACGTCGGCTGAACTGGCAGTCGAGACGGCGAAGCTGGCATCGACCCGGTACCTCGACACCCTGCCGACCACCGGCAACGACCTCGGCCGCGGCTTCCGCGACGTCGAGCTCGAGCAGCAGGTGCTGAAGCTCACGCAGGACTTCGGCATCGGCGCCCAGTTCGGCGGCAAGTACTTCTGTCACGATGTGCGCGTGATCCGTTTGCCCCGCCACGGTGCTTCGTGCCCCGTGGCGATCGCCGTTTCGTGCTCGGCCGACCGTCAGGCCCTCGGCAAGATCACCGCCGATGGGGTGTTCCTCGAAGAGCTCGAGACCGACCCGGCGCGTTTCCTACCCGAGGTCGCTGACGAGCACCTGTCCGACGACGTCGTCGTGATCGACCTGAACCTGCCGATGGACGAGATCCGCGCCGAACTGTCGAGGTACCCCGTCAAGACGCGCATCATGCTGAACGGGCCCATGGTCGTGGCCCGTGACCTGGCCCACGCCAAGATCAAGGAGCGTCTCGACGCCGGGGAGGCGATGCCGTCGTACCTGCGCGACTTCTGCGTGTACTACGCCGGTCCGGCCAAGACCCCGCAGGGTCATGCGTCGGGCTCGTTCGGGCCCACCACGGCCGGACGCATGGACTCCTACGTCGGCGAGTTCCAGGCGCAGGGCGGAAGCCTGGTGATGCTGGCCAAGGGCAACCGCTCGAAGGCAGTGACCGACGCGTGCACCGCCAATGGTGGCTTCTACCTCGGGTCGATCGGCGGCCCGGCGGCCCGGCTGGCCAAGGACTGCATCACCTCGGTCGAGGTCCTCGAATACGAGGAGCTGGGCATGGAGGCGATCTGGAAGATCGAGGTGCAGAACTTCCCGGCCTTCATCGTGGTCGACGACAAGGGCAACGACTTCTACGCCGATGTGTCGCGCCCGGTCGACCTGGGCACCAAGCGCCCCTGAGTCTGATCCCGGAGCGGCGACTGCCCGGCCTCAGGCGTCGGCGACTGGCGGCTGGCTCATGATGTGCTCGATCCACCACGCCGGTGCGTTGTCCAGCAGCGTGTTGATGTTGGAGTAGTCCCGCCAGAAGGTGAACTGGCCGTCGCGGATCTCCTGCACCGAGACGAACGGCAGCGTGACGCTGACCTCGTCGTCGAAGTGCCAGGTCTCGGCGTGCTCGGTGATCACGGTGTCGCCGTCGACGACGATGCGGTGGACCACATGGTCGAAGCTCTTCACCGGCGCGAAGCCGATCCGCAGCCGGGCGGCGATCTGGCGGGGCCCGGTGGCGCCCCCGTCGTCGACGGGAACGTCCTCGTAGAAGCCGTCGTCGCTGAACATGGCCCCGACGGCGTCGAGGTCACGGTCGACGTAGAGGGTGGTCCAGAACTTCTCGATCAGGGCGACATGGTCGTCTCTCGTGGTCATGGCCGGCACCTTAGCGATCGGGTGATGCCCCGGTTTCGCTCAGCGCTTGCCGGTCAGTCGGGTATTCGTCGTCAGTCACGAGGCGGTCCACTCGCTGAGGGCGCGAGCCGAGAGTCTGCCCGTCTCCCCGAGGTCGAGCACGGGAGCGATCTCGCCGCCACCTTGACCGGTGGCCTTCATGACCGCGACGAACCGGGCGGCGTCGGCGACCGCCGTCGACAGGGGCGCGCGAGGCCGGGCGCAGTGGTAGGCCCCGCGAAGGACCCGTGCCGACCGGGCCTGCTGCCAGTCGCGGGTGAACCAGGGGTTGACCGAGACGGTGCCGGCCCGACCGGATCCCTCGGTGGATCGGCTTGGGGTGCAGCGACAACGAAGCCTCCAGCGCGGTTGCCGCGGCGCCCGCCGATCCGTCTCCGGCCATGAGTGTCCCGGTGGCCCGAAGGGGTGAAGCACGGTCGGACCCCAATCGGGCCGGCAACCTGCTTGCTCCCAGCCGGGGCGCGCCGCGCGGATACTCACACGGCCGATCGGCCAGGGACCTCACCATGTCAGGGGTCAGCGCGTCAGGGCGGAAACCGCCCCGCGAGCCGTGCGCCGGCCGGAGGCGAGTGCTCCATTGATCGAGGCGTCGTGGCGGTGGTCGCCGGCGATGAAGACGCCCGACGGCAACCGGACGGGCGGCGCCGGGTCGTAGCCGGGAGTGGAGCGGGGCTGGGCTCGGGGGATGCGGTCGGTGCGCAGCACGTCCCATCCGTCGACCATGGCCCCGAACCAGCCGCGGAGCTGGGCTTGGACCTGCTCGGTGACGTCATCTCCGAATGACAGCGCCGAGGCGACGACGAGGGCCCGGCCGGGAGGTGCATAGCGAGGACTGATGTTGCTCATGACGGCGACGTCGACCGCGGGCCCCCGCCCGTCGCCGTCGAGCAGGATCGCCGTGCTGTCGGTCGGCGGCTCGGGGGCCGAGAACCAGACGCTCGTCACGCCGTTCCACCCCGGGTCGTCGACATCGGCCAGGCGAGCCGCGGTGGTGACGTCGGTGGCGAGGATGACCGTGCCGGCGCTGATCGACTCACCATCGGCGGTCGCTACCCTGTCGGCGCTGATCTCGGTGACGGTGGTGGCCAACCGGATCGAGTCCGGGGGTAGACGCGCTGCGAGCTGCTCAGAGATGCGGCCCATGCCGGCGGCGGGGACCGCGGCCTCACCGTCGGCCAACATGCGGAACACGAACTCGAGCTGGCGGCTCGAGCCGGCGAGATCGCGATCGAGGGTGATGCCGGCGAACAGAGGCCGGAAGAACCGTTCGATGATCGTGGGCGAGAAGCCGAGCTGCTCGAGCCGGGCTCGTGCCGTGATGTCGGGCCGGAGGAACAGCTCTTCGACGGGACAGCCCCGGACCCGGCGCCGAAGGTCGAGGATGCGCGCCTTGTCGAGCAGGCTGCCGATCGGCGCCCGGGCCGTGGCGAAGAGGTCGGCCGGGCGACGGAACGGGTCGCCGACGGCGTGGAGCGCATCACCCAAGTGCACCATCGCGCCGGGTGCGAATGCGGTCAGATCCAGGGCCTCGTAGTCGAGTAGGCGGCGGGCCTCGGGATAGGCGGTGAGCAAGATCTGGAAGCCACGGTCGAGCAGGAATCCGTCGACCTCGTCGGTGCGGACCCGTCCCCCGACCGCATCGGCGGCCTCGAGGAGGAACGGGATGTGGCCGCGCTCGATCACCTCGATGCCGGCCGAGAGACCGGCCAGGCCGGCTCCGACGATAACAACCTCATGTTCGGGCATCGGGCGCTCGATCCCTCAGGTCGTGTAGTCGGCGTTGATGCGCACGTAGCCGTCGGTGAGGTCGCAGCCGTACACCGTGAACGAGCCGTCGGCGATGGCGAGGCTCACATGGATGAGCACGTCGTCGCCCCCGAGGTACGTGCTCAGGGCGGACAGGGCCTCGTCGTCGAGCTGCATCGGGTAGACCTCGGTGTCGCCGAAGCGGATCACGACTCGCCCCTGGTCGATGTCGACGTCGTCGGAGCACTTGCCGATGGCCATGGCCACCCGGCCCCAGTTCGGATCGGCCCCGTGCACCGCGGTCTTCACGAGGGGCGAGTTCACGATGGCCTTGCCCACACGCTTGGCCTGGGCGTCGTCGCGGGCGCCGTCGACGAGCACCTCGATCAGGGTCGTGGCCCCCTCGCCGTCACGGGCGATCTGTCGCGTGAGTGATCGGGCCACCTCGTCGAGCGCCTGCTCGAACTGGCCCGCGTCGACGGGGCCGGCGACGCCGTTGGCCATGATGGCGGCGGTGTCGCTGGTCGAGGTGTCGGTGTCGATGCTCAGCGCGTTGAATGTGGTGTCGATGACCCGACGGAAGAGGGTGTCGAGCCGATCGGCGGGCACGTCGGCATCGGTGACGAACAGCGTGATGAGCGTGGCCATGTCGGGCTCGATCATGCCGACGCCCTTGGCGATGCCCACGATCGAAGCGGGCTTGCCATCGGTCGTGACCAGCGATGCCACTGCCACCTTCGCCACCGTGTCGGTCGTCATGATCGCCCGGGCGGCGGGCTCGGCCTCGGTGCCCGCGAACGGGGCGCGGAGCGGGCCGAGGTGGGCCCGGATTCGGTCCATCGGATAGAGCCGTCCGATCACACCGGTCGACGCGATGAGCACGTCGTCGGGCCGGCACCCCATGGCTGTTGCCACCCCGTCCACGACCTCGTGGGCGTCCGCGACGCCCTGTTCGCCGGTGGCCACGTTGGCGTTCTTGGAGATCACCGCGAACGCTTGGAGTCGGCCGTCGGCGCTGTTCGAGCGGCTGATCGTGACGCTTGGTCCGGAGAACCGGCTGCGGGTGTAGACCGCGGCGGCCGGGCACGGGCGGTCGGACGCCACGACCACGAAATCGTCGGTGTCGTCCTTGATGCCGATCGCCGCAACGTGGGCGCGAAAGCCTTGGGGCAGTGCCGTCATGGCGAGAGTGTCGCATGGCGGGCCGCGGGGCGAGAACCTCGACCCGGCGACACGGCGGCCTGGTGGCGTGCCACCATCGGTCGCCATGCCCGATGGCCGATTCGCCCCGACTCCCTCCGGGGACCTCCATCTGGGCAATCTGCGCACGGCGCTGCTGGCGTGGCTGTTCGCCCGATCGTCGGGATCGCTCGTGCGGCTGCGCATCGACGACCTCGTCCCCGATGCGGATCGGCCGGGCGTGGCCGACGCTCAGATCCGTGACCTGGCGAGCATCGGGCTCGACTGGGACGGTCCGACCGTGCACCAGCGCGAGGGTGGCCACCGCTACACCGAGGCGATCGAGCGGCTCGAGCAGGCGGGACTCACCTACCCCTGTTACTGCACCCGACGCGAGATCCACGAGGCCGGGTTCGCGCCGCACGGTGTCGCACCGGAAGGGGCCTACCCCGGCACCTGTCGTCGCCTGTCGGCGGCCGCTCGCGCCGAGCGCGAACGGGCCGGTCGCCGCCCGGCCCTGCGGCTGCGTACCGAGGGTGAGTCCGAGACGGTCGTGGATCGTCTCCACGGCTCGATCGAGGCCCGGGTCGATGACCTCGTGCTTCGTCGCAACGACGGTGTGGCTGCGTACAACCTCGCCGTGGTCGTCGACGACGCCCGCCAGGGCATCGGCGAAGTGGTGCGCGCCGACGACCTGCTTCTGTCGACGCCGCGACAGGTGTACCTGGGGCGCCGGCTCGGCCTGCCGATTCCGGCCTACGCCCATGTGCCCCTCGTGCTGGGACCCGACGGCCGACGCCTGGCCAAGCGCGACGGAGCCGTGACCCTGACCGATCGCCACCTGCTCGGAGAATCCTCCGAGCAGGTACTGAGCCGGCTCGCCCAGAGCCTGGGCCTGGCCGCACCCGGAGAGCCCGTGACCGTGGCGATGCTGGTGGACCGCTTCGATCCGGCGGCGCTGCCCAGTGAGCCCTGGATCTTCGATCCGACCGAGGCCGCCCCTCCCCGGGGATGATCGTCGTCGACCCGCGAAGGACCTTCGTGCGGCCAGGGGACCGACGGCCGGGTACGGTCCACGTCGATGGATGCCGCCGACGACGTACCCGCCCTCGACGGCCCGGCCGCGTCCGACTCGGCCGGCGGCGGCGAGGCGATCCCGATCGATGTGCGGTTCTCCTACGCCAACGAGCGCACGTTCCTGGCCTGGAACCGCACCGCCCTCGCTCTGGTGACGGCCGGTCTCGCAGTCACGCAGTTGCTGCCGCCGTTCGAGGTGCCGGGCGGTCGCCGCATGATCGGCGTGCCGCTCATCGTCTTGGGGATAGTGGTCGCGCTGAGCAGCCTGCGTCAGTGGCAGCGCAACGAGCGGGCGATGGTCGAGGGTCGTAGCCTGCCCGCCTCGCCGTTGCCGTTTCTCGTCGCGCTGGTCATCGGAGTGACCGCCATCGTGGCGCTCGGCCTGGCCCTGTTTGCGAGTCAGAGCTCGTGAGCGACGTGGCGCCCGAAGTCGGGGCGTTCGAAGAATACGAAGGTCCGCATCCGGGCCTGGCCGCCGAACGGACCGACCTCGCGTGGTCGCGCAGCGGCCTGGCCGTAGGCGCGTGCGGGGTGATCGTGCTGCGGGGCCTGCCGTCGATCACCGGCAGCCCGAGCGAGCCGATCATCGGGGGGGTGATCCTGGTGCTGGGTGGCATCACCTGGGGGCTCGGGCGCTGGAGCGCCCATCGACGCCGGCCGCGGCCCGGGCGACCCCGGCCGGTCGCCGTCTGGCGAGACCTGGCCCCTGCGGCCTACGGCACCGCCGCGGTCGGCATCGCCGGCCTCGTGCTCGCGTACCTTCGTCCGTACTGACCGGGAACCGGCATGGCCTGCGGCGGGGGGCCTGACCCGCGACCGGCCTGGCCTGCAGTGGCGGCCTACCGTGATCGAGTCAGTGACGGGTGATGAACGTGAGCCCGTCGCCGATGGCCAGCATCACGCAGTCGACCCTCGGGTCGGCCCGCACATGGTCGTTGAAGTCGCGGACGGCCACCGTGCTGGCGTCGGTCACGTCGGCGTCGACGACGGCCCCGGACCACAGGACGTTGTCGACGAGGATGACGCCGCCGGGCCGCATGCGGGGCACGAGCTCTTCGAAGTAGGCGACGTAGCCGGGCTTGTCGGCGTCGATGAAGGCGAGGTCGAACTGCTCGACGGCCGGCAGTGCGGCGAGAGTCTCGACGGCCGGACCGATCTGCAGCGTGATCTTGTCGTCGACCCCGGCGCGCTGCCAGTAGCGGCGGGCGGTTTCAGTCCATTCCTCACTCACATCGCAGCACAGCAGGGTGCCGTCGTCGGGCAGGCCGCGGGCGATCGACAGCGAGGAGTACCCGGTGAAGGTGCCGATCTCGACGGCATCACGGGCCCGCACGAGGCGCGTGAGCATGGTCATGAAGAGCCCCTGCTCGGGGGAGATCTGCATCATCGAGATGCCACCCAGCTCCTGGGTCTCGGCGATCAGATCGGAGAGGATCTCGTCGACCGGGCTGCTGTGGTCGAGGATGTACGAGTGGATCTCGCTCGACAGATGGAAGGACTTTGGATCGGCCACGGGGCGTCGCTCAGGGCATCGACGAGAGTATGTCGCGGCATGCCGGGCAGACCGGAAACTTCTCAGGATCGCGGGTGGGGATCCACTTCTTGCCGCACAACGCCGTGATCTCCTGGCCGAACACCATGGCGTCGGTGAGCTCGTTCTTGCGCACGATGTGAGCGAACTTGTCGTGGTCGCCGTCGCCGAGGGTGGGATCGATGCGGACATCGACATCGACGGTGGGCGGTGCGACCTTGGCCATGGCGGCAGGATAACCGGGGTCAGTGGCCGCGGGCGATCCACGCGTCGAGGTGAGGGGACTCGGCCCCGACCGATGTGTCGTCGCCGTGGCCGGTGTGGACGATGGTGCCGGGTGGCAGGGTGAGCAAGCGGTTGCAGATCGACTCGATGATGGTCGCGAAGTCGGAGAACGAACGACCCGTTGCGCCGGGTCCGCCCTCGAAGAGTGTGTCGCCGCCGAAGACCACCGGCTCGCCGTCGTCGAGCGCCCCCGCCTCGTCGACCAGGCAGATCCCGCCGGGGGAGTGCCCGGGCGTGTGGCGGACTGTCAGGTCGATGCCGGCCACGCGGATGGTCTGGCCGTCGCCGAGGTCACCGTCGGGCGCGCGGTCGGGGTAGACGATGTCCCACAGCATGCGATCGGCGGGATGCACCAGGATCGGCGCGCCACCGCAGCGCTCGGCTACCTCGGCGGCCGCGTTGACATGGTCGTTGTGGCCGTGGGTGCAGACGATGGCGACCAGTCGGCGACCGGCCACGGCCTCGACGATGGGGGCGGCCTCGTGGGCGGCGTCGACGACCAGGACCTCGTCGTCGTCGCCGATCAACCAGACGTTGTTCTCGACGTCGAAGTCCTCGCCGTCGATCGAGAACGTGCCGTTCGTGCGTATCCGTTCGACGCCGGGGGTCGAGGTCGTCATCGGTCGAACACCACGACCGAGCGCAGCACCTCACCGCGTTCCATCTTGTGGAACGCCTCCTCGACGTCGTCGATGCCGATGCGCTCGCTGACGAAGTCACCCAGCGGGAACCGGCCCTGCAGGTAGAGGTCGACGAGCATAGGGAAGTCGCGGCTGGGCAGGCAGTCGCCGTACCACGACGGCTTCAGGGCGCCGCCCCGGCCGAAGAACTCGATCATCGGGATGGCGGGCAGGGCCATGTCGGGGGTGGGCACGCCGACCTGCACGACCGTGCCGGCGAGGTCGCGGGCGAAGAACGCCTGCTCGAGTACGGCCGGGTTGCCCACCGCCTCGATGCAGATGTCGGCGCCGTGGCCGCCGGTGAGGGCCCGGATCGCCTCGACCGGGTCGGTCGTCGTCGCGTCGACGGTGTGGGTGGCGCCGAAGCGGGTGGCCCACGCGAGCTTGGTCGGGTCGAGATCGACCGCGATGATCGGGCTGGCGCCGACGAGCGCGGCCCCGGCGATCGCGGCGTCGCCGACTCCACCGCAGCCGAACACGGCGATGGAGTCACCGAGGCCGACGCCACCGGTGTTGACGGCGGCCCCGAAGCCGGCCATCACCCCGCAGCCGAGCAGACCCGCCGCGGCCGGATCGGCGGAAGGGTCGACCCGGGTCGCCTGACCGGCGGCGACCAACGTCCGCTCGGCAAAGGCGCCGATGCCGAGCGCGGGCGACAGCTCGGTGCCGTCGGCGAGGGTCATCTTCTGCGAGGCGTTGTGCGTGTCGAAGCAGTACTGCGACCGGCCCTTGCGGCAGGCCCGGCACTCGCCGCAGACCGCACGCCAGTTGAGCACCACGAAGTCGCCGGGCGCGACCTCGGTGACGCCGTCGCCGACCGCCTCGATGACGCCGGCCGCCTCGTGGCCGAGCAGGAACGGGAACTCGTCGTTGATGCCGCCCTCGCGGTAGTGCAGGTCGGTGTGGCACACCCCGCAGGCCTGTACCTGGACGGTCACCTCGCCGGGCCCGGGATCGGGCACGACGACATCTTCGACCGTCACGGCCGCCCCCCTTGATCGGGCCACGACCCCTCGTACCGTCGTCGCCATGTCGTCTCCTCGGTCAGCCCGGCTCGCGGGAATCGGTCGTGCGCGACACTAGCGACCACATGAAGATCCACTGGTTCCTACCCACTGGCGGCGACAGCCGTGATCTCGTCGCCGTGGGCGACGACCCGCACCATCGGGAGCCGAGCCTCGAGTACCTGGCCACGGTGGCCCGGGCCGCGGAGCAGCTCGGGTTCGAGGCGCTGCTGACACCGACCGGCACGTTCTGCGAGGACGCCTGGCTGACGACCGCCGCCCTGCTGGGCGAGACGGAGCGCATCAAGTTCCTGGTCGCTTTCCGCCCCGGGTTCCTATCGCCGACCCTCGCCGCCCAGATGGCGTCGACCTACCAACGCATGTCGGGTGGTCGCCTGTTGCTCAATGTCGTCACCGGCGCCGACACCCACGAGCTGGCCCGGTTCGGCGACTGGCTCGATCACGATGCCCGCTATGCCCGTACGGCCGAGTTCATCGACGTGGTGCGCGGCGCCTGGTCGGGGGAGCCGTACGACTTCGAAGGGGAGCACTACCGGGTGAGCGAGGCCACGACGCGCTCGGTGCCCGACCCGGTTCCGCCCGTGTACTTCGGTGGAGCGTCGCCGGCCGCCGAGCAGGTCGCGGCCCGGCATGTCGACGTGTACCTGGCCTGGGGCGAGCCGCCCGACATGGTGCGGGAGCGCATCGAGCGGGTCGGGGCCTTGGCCGCGGCCCAGGGTCGCACGCTGCGCTTCGGCATCCGGTTCCACGTCATCACCCGAGACACCTCGGCCGCCGCCTGGGCCGAGGCCGACCGACTGCTCGACTCGGTGCCCGACGAGGCCATCACCGCCGCGCGGGCCGACTTCGCCGCCACGCAGTCGGTGGGCCAGCAGCGGATGGCGGCGCTGCACGACGACCGTCGCGATCGGGGTGCCCTCGAGATCGCCCCCAACGTGTGGGCCGGCGTGGGGCTGGTGCGGGGCGGGGCGGGCACGGCCATCGTCGGCAGCCACGACGAGGTGGCCGATGTCATCGCCAACTATCACGACCTCGGGTTCGACGAGTTCATCCTGTCGGGCTATCCGCACCTCGAGGAGGCCTACTGGTTCGGCGAGGGCGTCATGCCCCGGCTGCGCCGGCGGGGCCTGCTCGACGAGCGACCTGGCGCGCGAACGGCGGACGGACCTCGGGCCACATTCCGCTGACCTGATCCCGCCGCCGGTCGGCCTGATCCCGCTGCTGCTGCTACGGCTGATCTGATCCGGCCGGCTCGTCGCTCGCTACCATGCCGGCCATGACCGACCCCCGAGATGTCGAGACCGTCGAGCGAGTCATCCCCGCCCCTCCCGAGGCCGTCTTCGCGCTGCTGGTCGACCCGACCCGCCATCG
>Ga0315292_10001662_pt1 | contig 12061 bp, 5 predicted proteins | sample YL17G13_0_MG_FD_204029 | JGI IMG/M metagenome (GOLD analysis project Ga0315292, IMG submission 204029) | Sediment microbial communities from Yellowstone Lake, YNP, Wyoming, USA - YL17G13_0 | ecosystem: Environmental > Aquatic > Freshwater > Lake > Sediment | place: USA: Wyoming | collected... | reverse complement strand
CCATCAGTTGCTCGTGACTGCCGCGCTCCAGGATCCGGCCGCCCTGGATCACGAGGATCTGGTCCGCCATCCGCACGGTCGAGAAGCGGTGCGAGATCAGGATCACCATGCGCTCTTTCGCCAGCTCGCGGAACTGCTCGAACACCTGCGCTTCGGCGCGCGCGTCCATCGCCGCGGTGGGCTCGTCCAGCACGAGGATGTCCGCGCCCTCGCGCATGAACGCTCGTGACAGCGCGATCTTCTGCCACTGACCGCCGGAGAGTTCGCGACCGTCCTTGAACCACTTGCCGAGCTGCGTCTGGTAGCCGGCCGGCAGCTCCGCGACAAACGGCGCTGCCATGCCGAGGCTCGCCGCCTCGTGCCAGCGCAGCTCGTCCTCGAAATGCGTCACGTCGCCGGCACCGATGTTCTCGCCGACCTTGAGCTGGTAACGGGCGAAGTCCTGGAAGATCACGCCGACGCGGCGACGCAGCGCGGCCGGGCTCCATTGCGCAAGATCGAGACCATCGAGCGTGATGCGCCCCGAGGACGGCACGTACAGCCGCGTCAGCAACTTGATCAACGTCGTCTTGCCGGAGCCGTTCTCGCCGACGAGCGCGAGACTCTCGCCCGGCCGCAGCTGAAAGCTCACGTCGCTGACCGCGGGTTCGGTGGCGTCAGGGTAGGTGAAGCTCACGTTCTCGAAGCGCACGCCGTCGGCCGGTTGCGGCCCGGCGGTCGCCACTCCCGTGGTCGTGTCGACCGGCGTGTCGAGATAGTCGTAGAGCGTCGACAGGTACAGATTGTCTTCGTACATGCCGCCGATCGCCGACAGGATCGCGGACACCGCCGACTGCCCCTGCCGGAACAGCAGCACGTACATCGTCATCTGGCCGAGGCTGATCTGGCCGCGCACGGTGCTCACCGCGATCCACGCGTAGGCCGCGTAGAACGCGCCGGTGCTGATCAGGCTGAGGAAGAAGCCCCAGGTGTCGCGGCGGATCGTGAGGACGCGATCTTCCTTGAAGACCTTGCGAAAGATGGCGCGATAGCGCTCGAGCAGCAGCGGGCCGAGGTCGAAGAGCTTTACTTCCTTGGCGTGGTCTTCGCGCGCGAGCACCGTCTCGAGGTACATCTGCATGCGTGTCTCGGGCGAGCGCCAGCGGAACAGCCGGAACGCGTCACCTGAGAATTTTGCCTCGACGATGAACGACGGCAGGCCGGCGAGCATCAGCACCGCGACGGCCCACGGTGAAAACTGCGCGAGCAATGTGCCGAAGCTGACGAGCGCGATGCCGTTCTGCACCAGGCCGAAACTGCGCATCACGAGCGAGAGCGGGCGGCTGGAGGCCTCCCGGCGCGCGCGCGTGAGCTTGTCGTAGAACTCGGAGTCCTCGAAATGACGCAGATCAAGCGTCAGCGCCTTCTCCAGGATCATCTCGTTGACCCGCTGGCCGAGTTGCGCGCGCAGGAGGGATTGGCACGTGGAGAGGCCGCGCTGGGTCGCCGCAGTGAGGGCGACCAGGACGCCTTCGAGTACGACATAGCCGAGCACCGCAGTGAGGTCGGCGACCCCGCCGGCGTGTTGCGCGGCGATCGCGGCCACCACCGCGTCGACGATCAGTGCGCCCACGTACGCGATGCCGGCAGGCAGGATGCCCGCGACGAGCGTCAGCAGCGCGAGGGAAATCGTGAGGCGATGGCTGGTGGCCCAGACGAGATCGAGCGCCTGCCGCGTGTACTGGAAGACTTCAGGCAGGGCCCGCAGCGTGGCCATGCCGTCGGACGGAGGGGGGGATGCGCCGGGCCGGGGGCCCGTGGCCTGGGGATTCAATCGGCGGCCGGCAACCATCCCGTCAGCTTGCCACAGCCCTCACCGGGCGGTGATCTTGTCGAACGTGCCGCCGTCGGCGAAATGCGTAGCCTGCGCCTTGGTCCAGCCGCCGAAGTCCGCGATCGTCACGAGGTTCACCATCGGGAACACGTTCGCGTACTTCGCTGCCACGGCTGCGTCCCGCGGCCGGTAGTAATGGCGGGCGGCGATTTCCTGGCCTTCCGTGGAATACAGGTACTCGAGGTACGCGCGCGCCACGTCCGTAGTGCCGCGTCGCAGGGCCACCTTGTCCACGACCGCGACCGGCGGCTCGGCGAGGATGCTGAGCGACGGCACGACGATCTGGAACTTGTCGGGACCGAGATCCTTCACCGCAAGGAAGGCCTCGTTCTCCCAGGAGATCAGGACATCACCGATGCCGCGTTGTGCGAAGGTCGTCGACGATCCGCGGGCGCCCGTGTCGAGAACGGGCACATTCCCGTACAACTTGCCGACGAACTCCGCCGCTGATGCGGGAGTGCCACCCGGTTGATGCAGGGCCCAGGCCCAGGCGGCCAGGTAATTCCAGCGCGCGCCGCCCGAGGTCTTCGGGTTCGGGGTGATCACCGACACGCCCGGCTTCGCCAGGTCGCCCCAGTCCTGGATGCCCTTGGGATTGCCCTTGCGCACCAGGAAAACGATGGTCGAGGTGTACGGCGAGCTGTTGTCCGGCAGGCGGCTCTGCCAGTTGGCGGGCAGCAGCTTGCCCTGCGTCGCCAGGGCGTCGATGTCGTACGCCAGCGCAAGCGTCACCACGTCAGCGGGCAGCCCGTCGATCACGGTGCGAGCCTGCTTGCCCGAGCCACCGTGCGATTGGTGAACGTCCACCGTCTGTCCGGTCGTCGCCTGCCAATGCTGCGCGAAAGCCTTGTTGTAGTCGTCGTAGAACTCACGGGTCGGGTCGTAAGACACGTTGAGGATGTCCACGCCCGACTTGCCCGGCGAGCCGCCGCAACCGGCGAGCAACGAAGCGCAGACCATGATCGGTAGCAGAAAGTGTCGCCGTGTCATCGTGAACCCGGACCGTGGTCGACTGTGTCGTTGTGGATTCTGCGGCCTGGGAGTGACGCTGTCAGTCGCATTGCGGTGACAAAGCGGTTACCGCAGCGGCAGCTCGAGCCCCGCCGTCAGCTCGTCCACGTCCGCCTGCGTCGAGGCGTTCGCGGTGCGCTCGATCAGGCGGCGCGTCAGGTGCGGTGCAAACAGCTGGATGAAATCGAGCTGGTACTTGCGCAGCAGGCCCCCGCGGCGGAAGCCGATCCACGTCGTATGCGCCGGAAACAGGTCCGACGTGTCGATGTGCACCAGGTCCGCGTCGTCCTTCGCCTCGACCGCCATGCTGGCGACGATGCCGATGCCGAGGCCGAGGCGCACGTACGTCTTGATCACGTCGGCGTCGCGGGCCGTCAGCACCACGTTCGGCACGAGTCCTTCCTTCGCGAAAATCTCGTGCAGGGACGACGGCCCCGAGAAGCTGAAGACGTAGGTAATGATCGGATGCGCGGCGAGCTGCTTCAGCGTCGGCTTCTTCACCCTGGCGAGCGGGTGATTGCGCGGCACCACCACGTGCCGGTGCCAGCGGTAGCAGGGCAGCAGCGTGAACCCCTCGAACAACGACTGCGAACCCGTGGCGATCGCGAAATCGATGCGATCGAGCGCCGCCATTTCGCCGATCTGCTCCGAGGTGCCCTGGTGCAGGTGCAGCCGCACCTCCGGGTATTTCTCGCGAAATGCCTTTATCACCTCGGGCAGGACGTAGCGGGCCTGGGTGTGCGTGGTGGCGATCGAGAGCGAGCCACGCTCCTCGTCCTTCAGGTCGTCCGAGAGGCGCTTGATGTTCTGCACTTCGCGCAGGATGCGCACGGCCCGGTCGATCACCTGCTGGCCGGCAGGCGTGACGCGCGTGAGGTTCCTGCCGTCGCGCACGAAGATCTGGAAGCCGAGCTCGTCCTCGAGCAGCTTGATCTGCTTGCTCACCCCCGGCTGGGAGGTGTGCAGCTTCTCGGCCGCCGCCGTGATGTTGAGGCCCGTCTGGGCGACCGCGGCGAGGTAGCGGAGCTGGTGGAGCTTCATGCCGTGATTCTATTCGAACGCGAACGATTTGCGGTTTGAACGTTGGGTGACAGGGGTGAAATGTCAGCGGTTCCGCCCTGAAGGAGCCGCCGACATGACCCTTGCCACGATCCTGAGTCGCACGTCGCAGGGCATGGACGCACCACTGGTGCGGGTCGAAGTCGACGTCGGCAGCGGCCTGCCGTCGTTCTCGATCGTCGGATTGCTGGAGACAGCGGTCAAAGAAAGCAAGGACCGGGTGCGTGCCGCGCTGGCCAACTGCGGGTACGAGTTTCCGGCCGGCCGGATCATCGTGAACCTGGCGCCCGCCGATCTGCCGAAGGAAGGAGGCCGCTTCGACCTGGCGATCGCCATCGGCATTCTGGTCGCCGCCGAGTGCCTGCCGCCGGGGCCGTTCGACCGGACCGAACTGTACGGCGAGCTGTCCCTGGGTGGAGAGCTGCACGGCATCCGCGGCGTACTGCCGACTGCGCTGCAGGCAGCGCGGGCCGGTCACAGCATCGTGCTGCCGCAGGGTAATGCCGCGGAAGCGTCGTTGGCGCGCAGCGGCCGCACTTACGCGGCGGCGCATCTGCTCGACCTCTGCCGGCACGCGCGCGGTATCAAGGCCCTGCCCATCGTCGCGTCCATCGCGTTGCCGGTTGGCTCGCGCAAAGTGCCGGACCTCGCCGACGTGCGCGGCCAGCCGGGTGCCCGGCGCGCCCTGGAAATCGCAGCAGCGGGCAAACACAGCCTGTTGCTGATCGGTCCGCCCGGCGCCGGCAAGAGCATGCTGGCGCAGCGGTTGCCCGGCATCCTGCCGCCGATGAGCGAGGAGGACGCGCTCGAAACCGCGGCGGTGCTTTCCCTTTCGCTGCGTGGCTTCCGCACGGACGAATGGCGATTGCGGCCGTTTCGCTGCCCGCACCACACGGCCTCGGGCGTGGCGCTCGTAGGCGGCGGCAGTCATCCGCGGCCAGGGGAAATTTCGCTCGCTCACAATGGCGTGCTGTTCCTCGACGAACTGCCGGAGTTCGACCGCCACGTGCTCGAGGTGCTGCGCGAGCCCCTCGAGTCCGGGCACATCGTGATTTCGCGCGCGGCCCGCCAGGCGGAATTCCCGGCGCGCTTCCAACTCGTCGCAGCGATGAATCCCTGCCCATGCGGGCATCTCGGCGACGCGCGCGGGCGCTGCCGCTGCGCACCGGAGCGGATCGAGAGTTATCGCAGCCGTGTTTCCGGCCCGTTGCTCGACCGCATCGACCTGCACGTCGAGGTGGGACGCGTCGAAGCGAGTGAACTCGAGGCCACCGCAGCAGCGGAGCGTTCATCGGACGTGGCTGAAAGAGTCGTTGCAGCGCGCGGTCGTCAAGTGGCGCGCCAGGGCAAGGCCAACGCTCGCCTCGACAATGCCGAGGTTGCCGGCCTGTGCCAGGCCGATGAACACGCGCTCTGCATCCTCTCGCGTGCCATGCAGCAACTTGCACTCTCCGCGCGCGCCTATCACCGGGTGCTGCGCGTCGCGCGCACGATCGCCGACCTCGCCGGTTCAACCCTGGTGCGCACCGAGCACATCGCCGAGGCCGTCGCCTTGCGCAGTCTCGATCGCCGGGCACCCCAATCGTCGAGCGACATAGTTTCATCATGATCTCGGCAGTTTATCCAGCGGACATGCGGCTTGCGCCGTCGCAAGCTTGGCGCCCATGAAGTCTGCATCGGGCAGGCCGTCGCCAGGGAAGGCAAGCCGACATGAAAGCGATCACATGGACGAGGCGAAGTGTGTGGGTGGCGGGCTGTATGGTGAGTGCGCTGGTTCATGCGCAATCGCTCGTCGGCCGTATGGCGGGAGAACCGGGGGTCTCGGCCACCGGGGCCGCACGCTACGCCACTCCTCTCACGCTGCCGCCGGGGACGAACGGACTCGCCCCGTCGCTCGCGATCGCCTATGACAGTCGTGGCGGCAACGGCCTGCTCGGTGCGGGTTTCCAGCTGAATGGCTTCTCGGTCATCCAGCGCTGCGAGCGCACGCTTGCGCAGGACGGAGCGCCGGGCGGCGTCGCGCTGGATGCCGGTGATCGATTCTGCCTCGACGGCAAGCGCCTGCGGCTGACGTCCGGGAGCTACGGTTACGCCGGATCGCAGTACCAGACGGAGGTCGAGGAATTTTCACGGGTCACTGCCTACGGCGTGGCAGGTAATGGCCCGGCGTACTTCCGGGTCGACGCGCGCGACGGTCTGATCTACGAGTACGGCGCGACGGCCAACTCCCGAATCGAGTCGGTCGGCACCACCACTGCCCGCACGTGGGCGTTGAACCGGGTGCGCGATCGCTCCGGTAACTACATCGATTTCGTCTACACGGAGGACACGCTCAACGGCAGCTACCGTCCCTCGCGCATCGACTACACGGGCAACACGGCCGCCGGAGCCGCGCCCTACTACTCCGTCCGGTTCTATTACGAACCGCGGCCAGCGACAGACGCGTCGTCCGGATTCTTCGCCGGTGGCCCGGTGATCGAGACGCAGCGCCTGGACCGTATCGAGGTGCTGCACTCCGGCTCAGGCACGGTCGTGCGTCGCTTCGACGTGTCCTATGCCAGCACGAGCCCGAGCGGGCGCAGCCGGCTCGCAAGCGTGCAGGAATGTTCGGCTACGGAGTGCCTGCCGGCCACCTCCTTCGTGTGGGAGCCCTTCGTGTTCGGATGGTCCTGGTGGGACGTCGGGACGACCATCGGCGTGGCTAGCGCCGTTTCCGTCATCCCTGGCGACACCGACGGCGACGGCTGCGAGGACTTGACGTACTTCGATACCGTCGCCGGACGCTGGTTCGTGCTGCGTGGCAATGCGGTCGGCTACGCGGGTCCCGCCGTCAACGTCGCAGCAGGCTCGGCCACCACCGCCGCGGGAGCCGTCAGCATCGACCTCGACTCCGACGGCAAGCGTGACCTGCTGCTGCCCGGATACTCGCTGACGGCGGGTGCCACCTGGTGGTGGCTGCACCACGTCAGCGGGTCGACGTACGCCTACACCGCCACCGGCATGTCCAACGTGTCTGAATTGGGCGGCACGATCGCGGCCGACATCGACGGTGACGGCCGCGACGACATCGTCTATGCGAAGAAAAGCAGCAGCTCGATTTTCTGGCGACGCAACCTGACCGCCGCGGGCGTGCCGGCGTTCGCCGCCGAAGCCGTGCTCTGGACTTCCGCATATGCCTCGGCCTCGCCCGCCACCCCGTTCGGTACCAACGCCCAGCGCTTCCGCTCGATCGTCCGACGCGGCGATTTCAATGGCGATGCCCGTACGGATCTGCTCTTCATGCAGCAGTACTCCTGCGGCAGCACGCCGGGTTGCTCGGGCACTCGCACGGAGTGGCACGCCCTGTTCTCGCAGGGCAATACGCTCACGACGCGCGCCGTCGTCGATTCGACGACCATCCCGTTGCTGGGCGATTTCAACGGCGACGGGTTGACCGACGTCAGCTACCCGACTGTGGCGACCGACGGCAGCGTCAGCTGGAGCGTGCGCTTCGGCACGGGTTCTGCGTCATCGTCCACCGCAGCGTTCACTGCCGCCGTGGCCACTTCGGCCACCGCGCCGGTGACCGGCACGACGGTGCTCGACTGGGACGGTGACGGCCGCACCGATCTGTTGTATCCAACCGCGGCATCCGGCTGGCAGTTCTGCCGGTCCACGGGCACCACCATCGGCTCCTGCACGTCCGCCGGTTCAATCGCAGCGGACATTACCGGGTCGCCGCTGGCGACCGACATCAACGGCGACGGCATCACCGACATCGTCTTCCCAACGACGGACTGGCGATACCGGTTGCGCCAGCCCGGACAGGCGGACGTCCTTTCCTCCGCGACCGACGGATTCGGCAACGTCGCTCGCTTCACGTACTCAACGCTGGCGAATCGCAGCGTACACACGCCGGGAATCGGGTCCGTATTTCCGGTTCGCGAATACTTCGCGCCGCTGCCCGTAGTATCCCGACTCACGCGATCCGACGGCATCGGCGGCACGTTCGTCACGTCGATGACCTACGAGGGTGCCCGCCTGCACCTGCAGGGCCGCGGATTCCTCGGCTTCTCGCGTCGCACGGCAACGGACAGCCGCACTGGGCTCGCGCGCGTCGAGGACTATCTCCAGGACCCAAACAGCTTCGAACTCATCGGCCGGCCGTCGATGATCACTTTGCGGCTGAGCAACGGGTCCCCCGTGGACCGCCAGACGTTCACCTGGTCGAAGCTCCTGCTTGGAGCGGGCGCAGACTCTCGCCGGTTCCCGTACGTCGCGACGCTCGTTTCCGATCGCTTCGAACTCGACGGAGCGAAGGTCACGAGCACGACCACGAACAGCACGCACGATTCCTACGGCACGCTGACGGATCGCACCAGCACCCTCACTGAAGTGGCCCGCGGCTCGAACCCGGGCGCACAGCACGTCGAGCGGGTTTCACTGTCCAGCGTCGTCAACGACACGACAAACTGGTGCCTGGGGCGGGCGACATCCGTCGTCGTGCGTCGCTCGCACACGCTGCCGGGCGGCGCGCAGATCGCGCGCACTGTCGACCACGCATGGGACGCCGCGCGGTGCCGGCCGACGCAGACCGTCGTCGAGCCGTCCAGCCTGACCCTTCGCGTAGTCACCGACGTGACATACGACGCCTTTGGCAATCGCGCCAGCACGACGGTCACACCAGTCGGACAGGTGGCTCGACGCACAGCCTATGTGTGGACCGAGAACGGCCGTTTTCCCGGCACCGTGGACGCGCCCGAGGCCCACCTCATTACGACGACATGGAATCCGATTACCGCGCAACGCACGCAGGCCCGCGACCCGGACGGGCGCCTGACGCAGTGGCGATACGACTCGCTGAATCGCCTCACGGGACAGATCGAGCCTGATGGAACCAGCAGCACCGTCACGCGGTCCCTCTGCTCGGGATCGGCTTGTGCGTGGCCTGGATCACTCTATCTGGTTCGCCAGACAAGGTCGGGGCTCGGCAACGTCTACCTGCAAAGCCAGGACACCGGATTCGATGCGCTCGATCGCCCGGTTTCCGTCAAACAGGAGCAACCGGGCGGTGGGTACACGCTGAGCGTGCAGCGCTTCGACGCGCGAGGACTGCGCGCTCAGCAGAGTGTCCCCGGCCCCTGCTGCTCTGCGCCGAGCCGGTGGGTTACCTACGCGTACGACGCTTTGGGCCGCATGCTGTCCATGGAGCGCCCGACGAGCGAGGTGATCCCGACCGCGCTCGTCACGCGCTTGCGATACGACGGCCTCAATGTCGTGCAGACAGATCCGCTCGGACGCATGACGACTCATCGCGCCGATGCGGTCGGCAATGTCCTGCAGGTCGTGGACGAGGCCGGCGCGGACACGGACTACGACTACGACGCTTTCGGCAACCTGCTGAAGGTGCGCGACTTTGCGGGCAACGAGACGAATCTCACCTACAACGTCAACGGCATGCGCACGCGCGTCGTGGATCCGGATGCCGGCACCTGGACGTACGACTACACGGCTCTCGGGGAGCTGAAATCGCAGACGAACGCGCGAGGCCAGAAAGGCACCTACACCTATGACCAGCTGGGCCGCCCGATCAGCCGCGCGGAACCGGAGGGCGTGACGACGTGGGCCTGGGGTCACTCATCCGCCGCTTTCAACATCGGAGCGCTGGCCAGTGTCTCCTCGCCCGGCTTTCAGGAGTCCTATACGTATGACTCGTCCGGCCGTCCGACTGCCGTGACGAGGTCCGTCGCGGGAAGCACTCTCGTCACGAGCTATTCCTACGATGCAGCGACCGGCCTCCTCGACACGCTGACGTATCCGACGGTGACGGGCGTGGCGCCGTTCCGCCTGAAGCATGTCTTCGATCGAGGTCGGCTCGTCCGCCTGGTCGACGCAGGCAGCCCGGCCTCAGTCTACTGGCAACTCGAAAGCGTGAATGCCGCTGGCCAGACGGCAGCTGTCGCATTGGGCAACGGCGTCAAGGTGGCCAGCTCGCATGACGCCATCACCGGCCTGCTCACCAGCCGAACGACGGGCCCATCCGGCGGCACCAGCTTGCAGAACCTGCGCTATACCTGGGATGCCGTCGGCAACCTCAAGGACCGCAGCGACGTCAATCGCGGTGTCGTCGAGCAGTTCACCTACGACACCCGCGATCGCCTCGATCTCGTCCAGCGCGCGGGAGTCACCACGCTCGATCTCGCTTACGACGACCTCGGCAACGTGACCTACAAGTCCGACATCGGCGCCTACCGTTATGACGCGGTGCGCAAGCACGCCGTAGTGGCTGCGGGATCCAACACGTACGCCTACGACGCGAATGGCGCGGTGACCAACGCGAGCGGCAGTTCGATAGGCTGGTACAGCTACGACCTGCCGAGCCAGATCACGCACCCCAACGGCAACTATTCGGCGTTCTATTACGGTGCCGATCGGGCCCGCTATCGGCAGGTGGCGCGCGCCGGAACGAATCTGACGGACACGTTGTATGCCGCGGACGGTCGCTACGAGCGCTACGCGCGCGGCGGCGTGGTCAGCGAGCGGCAATACGTCGTCGCGGACGGCGGCGTCGTCGCCGTGCGTAACCGCTCGGGTTCAGCCCAGCCGACGACCACGTACCTGCTGCACGACCATCTTGGTGGCGTGGACGGCTTCACGTCTGCGTCCGGTTCCCTGCTCGCGAAGGCCTCGTACCACCCCATGGGTGCACGCCGGTCCGGGGACTGGCTGAGCGCGGCACCGACTGCAGCCGAATGGCAGCAGATCCAAGCCACGACGGCGCGCGGGTACACCGGGCACGAGCACCTCGACAACCTCGGCATCATTCACATGAACGGGCGCGTCCTCGACCCGGCGCTGGGCCGCTTCCTGAGTCCCGACCCGTACGTGCAATCACCGTACGACAGTCAAAGCCTCAATCGATACAGCTACGTGCGGAACAACCCGCTGCGCTTCACCGACCCGTCCGGATACTGCTTCAACGGTCATCCCGGGGCGGATCAGGAGGCGCTGCAGTGCCTCGAACAGATCATGGTCAACGCGACCAGGTTCAGCGACTTCCAGGCGAGCTTGTTCGAGCTGAGCGCACAGGCATCGTCCTTGATGCAGGGAGCAGCGGAGGCTGCGGCGGTATCCGGGGCCGACCTGGCTGCCGCAAATGCTGCGGTCGAGAATATCGTAGTAACCGCGCCGCGCGACGAACCGCCCAACATGTTCGCGATCGACGCGACGCTATACGCGCCGCTGCCCAGATGGCTGACGGACGTCGCGAACAGCAGTTTCGGCAAGTTCGTGCTGTTCTCCGGTCTGACTGCCGCGGCTCTGCTGGAGCCGACGCCGATTGGGGAAACTGCACTCACAGCTGAGATTGCGTCTGATGCGCGCGCACTGAGTACAATTCGGTACACGCGACCGGGCGAGAAGTTCTTGCGTTATGAATCCAACAACCGGACTTTCACCCGAGTGACACCGACGGGCGGCGTACGTCCGGGCACTTTCGCTGCACCATCTTCCGATGGGCTTGTGCCGATATCCGGTCGTGCTTCGATGTATAACTTGCCGGACCCGCTTATCCTGCGCACAGAGTCATTCATTCTAAGGCCGCCACCGAACACGATGATCATTGGCCCACGGCCGGTCATGGGCGGGCCGGGTAACGAAGTTCTATTTCCGTTTGGGTACTGACATGATCGTTCTAGGTTCCAAATGGGCCGAAGTACTCGCATCACAGCCCGAGACAGGCATGGGATACCAGGTTGTGACCGTGCGTACCAAAGATGGACGCAATTTCACCAGAGTTGTGATCGTTGGCGGAGTCGTTTCCAGCGTACAGGGTAGTCACGACATCCCTTTCTTCGAAGAGGATATCAATGAGATCGTTGTGACTCACGACAAGTGATGGGGCGAAACCATAACGTTCTCCGGTCGACGGAATTGAAGGTTGATTGTCGGATGTGGACCCTGTGGACTGTAGTGAACGTGAAGGAGCGGAAGTGACCAAAGAGTTCTTCGCCCTGTCCGACTACGGTCAAGGCGCTCTCTGGGCGATCGTTGCAGCCGAGTCGACGGGGCAGACCCGCAAGTGCTTCCGGTAGGCACAGATTTTCAATGTACCGGCTTTCACGCTGAGTGCGGAGGCAG
>Ga0315292_10001660_pt1 | contig 12067 bp, 14 predicted proteins | sample YL17G13_0_MG_FD_204029 | JGI IMG/M metagenome (GOLD analysis project Ga0315292, IMG submission 204029) | Sediment microbial communities from Yellowstone Lake, YNP, Wyoming, USA - YL17G13_0 | ecosystem: Environmental > Aquatic > Freshwater > Lake > Sediment | place: USA: Wyoming | collected... | reverse complement strand
CGGGGATGGGGATAAATAGAACGAGACGAGACGCGGCGGCCCTCATGGCTCAGCCCTCGCGCGGAGATATGAGAGGCTGTGCGATGGCCTCGATGCGCAGAATCTGAGGAGCGAATCAGGAATGAATAGGATACGAGCCTTCGGGAAACGTATGGTCTTGGTCGCGATCGTGATGTTCCTCGGCGGGTGCAGCCTGCCTGCTCTCCCAGACGCAGGCAAGATCTATGTAGACCGATGGGCCGAGGTCAAGGGCAGCGACAAGGATGTGAGCGAAATTCTGGCCGCCTTCAACAAAGCGGAGGACGCACTCCACGCCCGTGATCTGGACGGCCTGATGTCCCTCTACTCAGAGCAGTATCGCTACCACGGGTTGTCCAAAGGTGATCTGAGAAAGATTTGGGAGGAGATGTTTGCGGGCTATGACAACCTGGCCAGCACCCACACATTTTCACGCATTCATGTTGGAGGATCGGCCAAGCAGCCCACCGCAGATATTTCCTGTACCGGCAGCTTGTGGGGATTGTCGAAAGAAACGGGAAAGCGGGTGTTCATCGACAGCTGGTTCTACGAGATTCACCATGTGGTCTATGAGGATGGAGCCTGGCGCATTCACGGCCACGCAGGCGAGGATACCAGGATGTTACCGTTCGGCACATCCCCCCATCCGTTTTTCTGAGTGGCGGAGCCCGCATGATTGATGAAGGCCGTGACGAAACCGCTGTGTTGCCATACGAGACGCGCGAGCCAGCGCCACTACCACGCGTCGCTTGATCCGCCGCCTTCGATCGCATCGCGGGGAGGGTTGCTACCGCCCCCGCGCTTGCGTTGGCAGGAATAATGGTAAATACTCAGGTATATAGACTGAAGTCTTTTATTCTTCAGCCTGCTATTGAAGGATTCATCTCTGCTTGAACCCAAGGTCGTAGAAGCCGAGAAGGTGGTGAATAGCCTGATTCGTGTCTTGCGAGATAATTTATAGCCTTCAGCCTGAACACCTGAGTAGTTACGAATAATGTTGTGGACTGTGCTGAGCGCAGGCCGTTGGGTTGCTGAACAGGGGTTTTCAGGAGCAGTGTTCCACAGTTAGTCAGTACGCCTTCCGGACTGCACCATCTTGTGCAATTTCCTCACGGGCCTGCGCGCTCATCGCCGAACTCCGGTCACGAGAGGCTCGTTTCCGACGCTCATGATTCAGTCGTGGTCTTGATCGACAAGACGCCGCTGCGAATGTGGAGATCCCGCTGCGGAAAAGGGACCTCGATGCCGTGCTCTTTGAATATGCGGCTGATGGCGAAATTCAGTTCGCTTCGGAGGATGCCCGGGGTCGTGATATAGTCGCGTGTCCATACCCGCAGGATAAAGTTCAAGGAACTATCTCCGAATTCTTGAAAGAGCGCGTCCGGTTCCGGCTGCTTCAAGACACCAGGATGGGCGCCGGCCACTGCCAACAGGAGCCGGCGAACCTCCTCGGGATCTGAGTGATACGACACCCCGACTGGAATGTGAAATCGCACATCGCGGTCGGTGTAACTCCAGTTGGTGATACGGCCTGTAATGAAATCCGAGTTCGGGACGATGACGGCAATGTTGTCATTTGTGACAATTATGGTGGCACGCGGTGAAATCCTGACCACATCGCCATGGACTTCACCGACCTCAATCCGGTCGCCGACCTTGATCGGACGCTCGATCAGCAGAATGATGCCGCTGACGAGGTTGTTGGTGATGTTCTGGAGTCCGAAGCCGACGCCAACGCCAAGAGCGCCGGCCAGAATGGTCAAGGTACTCAGGTCGATGCCCGCCGTCTGAAGAATGACGATTAACCCGACGGCGATGATCACGTAGCGTATGATCGTGCCGACTGCGAGCCGCACGCCCAGCTCTATCTTGCTCCGTGCGAGCAGGCGGGTGACAACCCAAAGCTTCAACCATCGGGTGAGGGAGAACAGCAGCAGGGTCAGAATGACCAGCCAGACCAGAGTCCAGATCGTGATCGAAGATTTTCCGGCAGAGAAGAGGGGGATGTCGAGAAAGGATTTGATCTGTCCCAGGAGCTGTCCGATGATGTCCATTATCGTTCTCCAAGCAGGAATGAAACGTGTCGGCTAATCGGACGGGGGTATAATGTATGGTGTGACTGCGGGGATGTTATTTATCGGTCCGACGACCTCACGATTGAGAATAGCAGAAGGTGTTGTTCCCTGGCCAGACCGGTCACACCGGGGGGAATCTCCCCGCGTTTGGAAAACCCGCCCATGCCGCCGGAGGCTGGTCCGTAGGATTTTTCGGTGGCGCAGCCATTGTGCAGTGTTCTGTACCAATGTGGCGTTGAGACGCGAAGAGGTTCTGCCATAAACAATCTTGTTGCGCCACGTTCATAATTAGGGTCGTGAGGTGTTCGGCACGGACGCTGAGCACCTCCCGTCGCGCCGCTTACTTTGTCGCTCAATCCAGACTGCTCTTTTCATACATGGCTCATTTCCTGTGGTGTGGGGTGATGGTCTGAGCCACGATCACTGCACCACACCGGGGCCGCTTCGTCAATTTTCAACTAAGTCTGGCACACCCTCGTCTCTGAAAGAGCGTTGAAAGACGTGTACAAACAAACGCCTGATCCGAAGATTGTCATCGCGCTCGGTGACTGTGCGATCAACTATGGCATGTTCAAAGGCAGCTATGCTGTGACTGGTCCAGTGGAGCGCCTCATTCCTGTCGATGTTCGTATTCCCGGCTGCCCGCCGCGCCCGGCGGAAATTCTCCAGGCTCTGTCGGAATTGCGCGATCGAAACCCATAGCCCGCAGGTGATTTGCTCGCGGGGCACCAGAAACGGTGTCAGCTAACTGTTGCCTTTTGCGACAGCGGCTTTTTCATGTCAGACCTGGAATGCCCCAGAGAAATAGTTCTCATCTTCGAACGCCTCTGTAAGACCTCGCCAAATCAAGACAATACTCGATCCACTTCTCGTACGTTTCTGGCACGGCCTTCGCTTTTCAACATGAGAGAACCCTATTTATCCAAGGAGGAATCGCTATGGACAATCAAGAGACAAAATGTTCGGGACAGGCCGTTGCACTCGCATTCTTAGGGGGGGCCGTGGCTGGAGTGGTGGCAGGTCTCCTTCTCGCCCCGAAGTCGGGGGAAGAGACGCGCCGGGCTTTGAAGGGGTATGCCAAGAGGGCCGAGGAAGAAGTCCTGGAGAAGGCGAAGGAGGCGCGAGCCGCCCTTGATGAGACCATCGAGCGTGGCAAGCATTTCATCGCAGCGAAAACGGCGGATGTCGAGGCGGCGGTCAAGGCCGGACGAGAGACCATGAAGGAAAAAATGGATACATGTTGTAGCTGACGTGGCTGTTGTCAGGGAGGGCTATTGCGATGCTGCCAGTCGACGATATTCGGAAGAAGCTGTTAACTCAACGGCGTAGCCTGTTTCGTCAGGTCGCCCAGACAGAAGACGAGTTGCTTTGGCTTGAGACCGACGTCGAAAGCGAGGTGGAGGAACGGGGGCAGGAGGAAAGTATGGTTCGGCTGCTTGATCGTCTGGATGGGCGAGCGAAGGCCGAGATCGAGGCGATCGACCGGGCACTCGTCAAGCTGGGGACAGAACAGTACGGACGATGCGAGCAATGTGGAAAGGCCATCCCCCAGTCCAGGCTGGAGGCCCTCCCCTCAGCGGCTATGTGTATGGCTTGCGCACAGGCGGGGGAGAACCAGGAGGCGCTGAGGAAATAGGTGATGCGAGCAGTCCGTTTTTATGGTCGAGGGGGCAGGGGAGCAGTCACACATGCCTATATTCCCACGCGTAAGCCGGTTGAAACGTACCTAAAATTACAGGGCCTGTTCCGGCATCTGTTCGAACCGAACAGGCAGGACGAAGCCATTCGACACATTCAAGAGCGGGTCGATGCGTGTTGAAAGCAGGTCAACGGATAACTATCGTGTATGGAGTTGAACCATGGAAATCAAAGTGTTGTTGTGCAACTGCAAAGGGCTCTGCGATTCATTCAAAGACTCGGACATGAATAAGCTCCCGTTCGAGGTCGAATCGGACCTGGACGTCAAGTACACCGTCTTGAGCCCGCAGTTGTGCGGCCAGGGGGGGAACGCCATTTTGGAAGAGGCGATGAAGGCGGCCAAGCCGGACAGCTACCTGCTCGTCGGCGCCTGTGCCCCGAAGGCCCAGGAGAAGCTCTTCAAGAAACTCATTCGCGCGACCGGCTTCAATGAGAAGCACTTCGTCCCCGTGGATATCCGGGGGACCGACAATACGGGAATTCTGGATCGCCTGCGCGAAGCGGTCGAAGGGATTCTCAAACAAGCCGAAGCCGGGCCGAATCCTGCGACATAAAGAGCTTATTCCGCGGCACGCGGCGAGTGCGTTGTGACTACGATCGAAATCCTTCAACTAGATGACGTGAGTATCGAGGTGGACGGGCGACCGATCCTCCACGATGTCAGTTTGACCATCAGGTCAGGGGAGACCCACGTCCTCTTCGGCCCCAATGGGTCGGGGAAAACGTCGTTGCTGATGGCCATCATGGGGTTGAGCCGCTATCGGGTGACCAAGGGGCGCATTGTGTTTCAGGGCAAAGACGTCACCCAGCTCCCTGTCGATGAGCGGGCGCGCTTAGGGATCGGCCTCATGCATCAGCGTCCGCCGAGCGTCCGCGGCATCCCGTTGGGACAACTCGCCGAAGTCTGCGCGCAGGGGAGAAACGACACGCGAATCGCGGAACTAGCTGATCAACTGGGATGCTCCGCATTGCTCGCGCGCGATGTCAACGTCGGCTTTTCCGGCGGGGAGATCAAGAAGTCTGAACTGCTGCAACTCATGGCCCAGCGGCCGGCATTGGCGCTCGTCGATGAACCGGACGCCGGGGTGGATCTGGACAGTATCGCGGTGGTGGGGCAAGCGCTCGCCTGCCTCGTCAAACAACCGAGCACGGCGGCGCTGGCGCCGGCGGCGCTCATCATCACGCATACCGGCCACATTCTCAATTATCTGCGGGCGGACGTGGGGCATGTGCTCTACGGCGGTACGCTCGTCGGCGAAGGCGAAGGGCTCCAGTTGCTGGAGGAGATTCGTAAACACGGGTACGGCAAATGTCCGATCTGTCGCTCACACATCCCGGTCCAGTAGACGCGAGGGCACAATCGCTTCGGGCTCGGGCGATTCTGGCCCAGACACGGCCGGCACCCTACGGCCCAGATTTGGACCTGACGACGTTCAGTCAGCCTGTCGAGCAGCGACGCCAACGGGTCGAGGCCTTGCGTTCTCTAGAGCAGCAGATCCGGGAGGCTGCGTTGCTGGCCGGCATCGACAGCGAGGAAGTTGGCCGCGCAGCGTCGTATTTTCAGATCGATTACTCTGCGATTTACGAGCGTATCCAGCGTCGCTATCAGGGCCAGATTGAGCTTATGACCATGGCTGAGGCCCTGCAGACCTATGACTGGTTGTGGGACTACTGGTGGCAGGCGGTCGCGGTTGATCAGGACAAGTATACGGCAGCGGTGGAGCTGGCTCAAACGGGCGGCTTCTTCTTGCGGGTCTTCACCGGCCAACGCGTCACGGAACCCATCCAGGCCTGCCTGCTCGTGCAGGAGAACAATATCAGTCAGAACGTCCACAATGTGATCCTCATCGAAGAAGGCGCCGACGCCCAACTCATTACCGGCTGTACGCTGCATCCGCGCGTCGAAACGGGCCTGCACATCGGCGTGACTGAAGTGTTCCTCAAAAAGGGCGCGACGCTGTCGGAGACGATGATTCATAACTGGGCGGAAGGGTTTCACGTCCGGCCACGGACCGGAGTCATCGTGGAGGAGGGCGCGACCTTCGTCAGCAACTACATTCTGCTCCGTCCCGTACGCTCGGTGCAGGCCTATCCACGCGTCTTCCTCCGTGGAGCGGGTGCGCGGGCTCAGTTCAACAGCATCATGGTGGGCCTCAAAGAGTCCCTCATCGATATGGGGACCTATGTGGAGCTGACGGGCCAGGGTACCCGAGCCGATGCGATCTCACGGGCCGTTGCCAGAGACCGGTCCACGATGTATTTGCGCGGTGAACTAGTCGGCCAACACAACGAGAGCCGCGGGCATCTGGATTGCCGCGGCATGTTGCTCTCGGAGCACGCCAGGATGCATGCCATCCCCGAATTGCTGGCTGACTCGGCACCGCGTAGTCAGTTGTCGCATGAAGCCGCCGTCGGCCCGATCGCCGAAGAGGCGGTGGAATATCTCATGACACGAGGGCTCCCGCGCGATGTCGCCATTTCGACCCTGGTCCGCGGCTTCATGCAGATCGATCTGCCGGGCCTGCCGGAGATCCTGACCAAACACATTCAGCGAGTGCTCGCGACAACGGCCGAGCACTCCTTATAAGAAGGCGAGCAGAGGATGATCACGAACGAACAGGTGCTTGACGCGCTGCGAACGGTCCAAGACCCGGAGCTGGGGGAAGATCTGGTCAGCCTCGGTATGATTCGAGACCTTCGGGTCGAAGGGGACAAGATCCAATTCACCTTGGTCCTCACAACCCCAATCTGTCCACTGGGCATGGAGTTCCAGGAGCGTTGTGAGGAAGCGGTCCGGCGGCTGCCCGGTGTGCGAGACGTGGCGATCACGATGTCCGCCGATGTGGGGTCGGCGTTCGCACCGGAGTAGGAGAATCTCATGCCGACCGTGAAGAATCCGGCTGGATGGCACGATCAGATTCACGGAGGGATCTCATGAGTGACCTAGATGTGTTGACCCAGGCCCTGTTGATGACTGGTGGTGACCCTGCAGTTCTCCGCGATGCCCAGACCGCGCATCTCCTGGTGAGCTGCCATCGAGTGGTGAGCCAGCACGAGATTCCAGGCGTGACGATCCTGGTCGCTCAGAGTCCAGCGCCGGTCGTGACCGGAAAGGTGGTGATCGGCAAGGGAAAATCCATTGAAAAGCCCGTGCACCTCTGCTTCGGAATCCCTCGGTTCTCGGGCGAGCAGGAGGCGAAGTTGGAGCTGGTCGTAGAAGATGAGGCCCACGCCACGGTGTTCCTGCACAGCCTCTTCCCGGAGGTGAAGGATGCGGCCCATCGCATGGAGTTGTCCGTGCATGTCGGCCGGGGCGGCTCACTGACCCTCCGTGAAGGCCATTTTCACGGGCCGCACGGCTGGATGCGGGTGCAGGCGCGATCCATGGTCACTGTGGAGAAAGCCGGTACGTATACGTCCCAGTTTTCGCTTGTGAAAGGGAAAGTGGGCAATCTCACGAGGGACTCGGTGGTCAAGGTTGGAGATCACGCAGTCGCGGATCTCAAGGCTACCGTTCTCGGATACGGTGAGGATGAGGTGCACATGATTGACACCGTGGTGCTCTCGGGGGAGGGCGCACAATCCAGTATCCAGACGGTGGTCGTCGTGACGGGCGACGCGAAGGCCGACATCACCGCGCTCACTGAGGCCCACGCACAGGAGGCTGAGGGACGCATGCACTGTATAGGATTGATCAAGGACAAGGCTACTGCGACGGTCAGTCCGTTGGCGAAGGTCTTCCACCCTCTTGCCGAAGTGACGCAGAAGGCAATGGTCAAGGGGGTGGACAAGACTGAGCTAGAAAGCTTGATCTCATGGGGCCTGGTCCCGGAGGATGCGATCGATCTCGTCATCAGAGGAGTCGGGCGGTAAGGCGACTTCGCCGCTGTCGCAAGCGGTAACGGTGGCCACCGAGAAGGCTCAGGGCACAGTGATGAATGCGGAATGGGTTCAGAGAGAGGAGATTCCGGTCTGGGCATTCGTGGTCTTCACTCGTGCGGGAAAGGAGAGTGGCGAGAGTGGGGATGCGGGGGAAGGCTAAGTGAGCAAGGTGAAATAACTCGTCCCCGCGAATTCATGGGGACGGAAGGGAGACCACCGTGGCCTCAGAACAGAAACGACTCACCCCAGCGCGAGTCAGTGAACTAGGGACCCGCATGAAGACCATCTTGGAATTGAATGGTGCTCCGGTCGGCGTCCGATTGCTGTTTGATGAGAACGAGAGCCCGGTGGGCGCCCATCCCGTGACACATCACCGCTACTGCCAGGCGGTCATGAAGGCGCACAGCGGATGGTGGATATCACGGCGCAGTCGTACAAGATTGCCCGCCAGTACATGATTCGCCGAGGCATTTCACAGCCGGTTTCAGCCTGTCGGTTTGAACGTGAGGGGAATTCAAACAAAAGGAGACGCACCATGAATGTGCTTGTGGCGACGGATGGATCGAAGTATGGGCGATGGGGACTGAACTGGGTGGCCACGTTGCCGTTCGTGGAGCCGCCGCGGGTGACGGTGCTGCATGTGCTGGATATCGACGCGCACCGCGCGTCGTTTCTGGCGCCGCGAGAGATTCAGCGCATGGAGGCGCGCTCGGCCAGAACCCTCAAGGAGGCCACACGGCAGTTGGCGGCGCTGAAGCTCAAGGGCACAGCCCGCAAGGAGCAAGGGGTAATTGCACCAGTGATCTTGAAACGCGCATCGAAACGGGACGGGTTCCTGGTGGTGGGCAGTCAAGGCCTCGACGCCCTCGACCGCTTTATGCTCGGCAGTGTATCGACCAAGCTCATCCATCATGCGACGTGCCCTGTGCTCGTCGTCAAGAACGAGGCGGCACCGTTGCGGCGGATCGCCTTGGCGACCGATGGATCGGACGCATCGGCCAATGCGTTTGAGTTTGTGCTGACCAAGTTTCAGCCGGATCGTTCGACCGGCAAGGGCGGGCGCGTGCCGATTCATGTGAGCGTGATTCATGTGATGCCGTTCAGCAATTACGAGGAGCTGAAGGAGGTCCGGAAATTACTTGAACAGAGCGTGCGGAAGCTGATCCAGGCGGGATTTACGGCCGAGGCTGTCTGTCAGCCTGGGAAGCCTGCTGAAGAGATCATGAAGGTGGCCGCCAAACAGCATGCCGAGTTGATCGTGATGGGGGCTCAAGGGCGGGGCGCCATTGCCAGGTTTCTCCTCGGGAGCGTGTCGACGCGGGTGGTGCAGCACGCGACCTGTTCCGTGCTCGTCGTTCGATGAGCGAGCGCGTCTAGGCATGGGGCTTGTCTATCAACGGCCCCTAACCCTTCGCGGGTGACGTCTCGGCGAGCTCGCTGAGCTCTGTGCGAGCAAGCGCCACATGGCTAGCGTCAATGACCAGGCGGAGCAATTGCATCGGGGTAGGTCAGTCGCGGTCGCGTCGGCCACATCGCGGGACCATGCAACGCGAGCTCACGGGCAATTTCACGGCACAGATGGACGACGAAGCGATTCGAATCTTTAGCAGTTACCCAGCGGGTCCGCCGTGGTGTTCGCAGTATGTCCGTCCAGGTTGGAAGACATCAACAATATCTATATCTAGCCGGAGAATTTCGGTGGAGACGATCGTCTGCGGCGTATCCTACAAGTCCAGGACGAAATAATGAGCAACAAACGCCTCATCATCGTCGGCGGAGTCGCAGGAGGAGCCAGCGCGGCAGCGAGAGCGCGACGGCTGTGCGAGGACTGCGAGATCATCATCTTTGAGCGCGGCCCGCATGTGTCGTTTGCCAACTGCGGACTGCCCTATTTTGTCGGGGGTGAAATCGCCGAGCAAGATAGCCTGCTGGTACAAACGCCCGAGAGCCTTAAGGCGCGCTTCAATCTGGATGTGCGCATCAACACCGAGGTCATCCGCATTGACCGTGCCGCCCGGCGCATCAGGGTGCGGGAGTGTGAAACCGGCCGCGAATACGAAGAAGCCTACGGTGCACTGATACTGTCCACGGGCGCATCGCCGCTGAAACCGCCCATCCCCGGAATCGAGCGCCCGAACCATTTCGTCGTGCGAAGCATCCCCGATGTGGAGCACATCATGGCGTGGTCGAAAGATTGCCAGCGTTGTCGCGCCGTCGTAGTCGGCGGCGGCTACATCGGACTCGAAATGGCTGAGCAACTGCGGCACCGCGGGTTCGACGTGACGGTGGCGCAGGCACTGCCCCAGGTGATGTCACCCTTTGACCCGGAAATGGCTGCCTGGCTGCACGCGGAGTTGCGTGCCAATGGCGTGGTCCTGCATCTGAACGATCCCGTTGTGTCGTTCGAGCCGCCTTCGGAGCAGGAGCCCGCCCGTGCTTCCATCGTGGTGCTGAAAAGCGGTCAACGATTGCCCGCCGACTCTGTCGTGCTCGGGTTGGGTGTCAAACCTGAAGTGGGACTGGCAACGGATGCCGGTTTGGAGATCGGAAAACTCGGTGGCATCCGGGTCAACGAACATCTCCAAACCAGCGACCCGCACATCTGGGCGGTGGGCGATGCCATCGAGGTGCGTAATGGAGTGATCGGTCAATGGGCGCTGATTCCGCTGGCTGGTCCGGCGAATCGCCAGGGTCGCATTGCCGCCGACAATATCCTGGGCCGCCCGTCCCGATACGAACACACCTGGGGCACCGCTATCCTGCGATTGTTCACTCTCACCGCCGGTTGCACGGGCGCAAATGAGAAATCCCTCCGGGATGCCGCCATTCCCTTTCAGGCCATTCATCTTCACCCCGGCTCTCATGCAGGCTATTACCCCGGCGCCGAACCCATCGCGCTGAAAGTCCTGTTCGCGTCCGACACGGGCAAACTGCTCGGCGCTCAAGCCATCGGCCATGAAGGCGTGGATAAACGCATTGATGTACTGGCCACCGCTCTCAAGGCCGGAATGACCGTTCACGACCTGGCCGAACTGGAGCTGGCCTATGCACCGCCATACGGATCGGCCAAAGACCCCGTCAACCTTGCCGGCATGGCTGCGCAAAACGTGCTCGCCGGTGATGTGGCGCTCGCGCAGTGGAACGAAGTGGCGTCGCTCGATCCCAGCACCACACTGCTGCTCGATGTCCGCCGTCCCGACGAACGCGCGCGAGGGTTCATTCCCGGTTCGACCCACATTCCCTTGGATGAGTTGCGCCAGCGCCTGAGTGAGTTGCCGCGCGACCGAGAAATCATCGCGTACTGCCAAAGCGGCCAGCGTTCCTACAACGCGGCGCGCATTCTGAGCCAGCACGGCTTCCGTGTACGCAACCTGACGGGATCGTATCGCACATGGCGAGTCACCCAACCCTAATGAGGTCACAAGGGACCACTCTTCCGAATCATGACTACCCAAGCCGAATGTCGGGCGACCGAACGCGTGGCTGAAGCGATCACTGTCCTCGGCATCTTGCCGTAAATACATGAGGGAGTTTATGGAGAAACCCATTGCCTCAGAACAGGAAACGCTCACCCCGGAGCGAGTCAGGGAGCTGGGAAGCCGCATGAAGGCTATCCTGGAATTGGTCGGCTCTCCAGTCGGTGTCCGGTTGCTGTTCGATGAATCGAACGTTCCGGCTGGCGCCACGTCGGTGACACACCACCGATACTGCCAAGCAGTCATGAAGGCGCGCCGGGGGGAACATGTCACGCTGGATAAAGAAGGGCTGTCCTGCCCGGCCGCCTCAGCGGCGTTCGGGTTCAAGCCGCTGCCGGCGCAATTGCGGTCCGGCAAAGGACTGGTCGGTTTCGGCATCGTCGCCGATCCGGAAGTGGGGAAGACCATCTTCGATCACATGCCGCATCTGGAGCCAGGTACGCTGAAATTGCTCGACGTGTTCCCACTGGATAAAGCCGGAGCAGTCCCCGACATCATCGTCGTCGAAGATACCATCGAGAGGCTCATGTGGCTGACGCTGGCTTACCTGCACGCCACCGGCGGAGAACGGGTGTCCGGCACCACGGCGGTCTTGCAAGCTGTCTGCGCCGATTCGACCATCATCCCCTACCAGGAGCAGCGGCTGAATTTCGGTTACGGCTGCTACGGGTGTCGGGAGGCGACGGACATCGGGCCGAACGAGACCGTGCTTGGATTTCCGATCACGTTTCTCCCGTCGATCGTCGAGCAGTTGGAGTTCCTGAACCAGAAGGCCATCCCAGTCTCCCGATCTAATTCTAAGTCGCTTTCAAGATGAGACTAAACGTGGTAGAGTCTCGGCATGGCACGACCACGCCGGATTGATCCACTCATCGTGAAACGGGCGCACATGACCGCCGCCACCGCCACCTCGGTCGA
>Ga0315292_10001658_pt1 | contig 12076 bp, 11 predicted proteins | sample YL17G13_0_MG_FD_204029 | JGI IMG/M metagenome (GOLD analysis project Ga0315292, IMG submission 204029) | Sediment microbial communities from Yellowstone Lake, YNP, Wyoming, USA - YL17G13_0 | ecosystem: Environmental > Aquatic > Freshwater > Lake > Sediment | place: USA: Wyoming | collected... | reverse complement strand
CCGGCACGCCGATTCGCAATCCAGCAGCTGGTCGCGTAGTGGAAACCGGGGATTTCTTCTTCAACGGCAACACGGTGTTCGTCGACCACGGCCAGGGCGTGCTGACGATGTACTGCCACCTCAGCCGCATCGACGTGAAGACGGGTGACGTGGTGAAGGAAGGCGACGTGCTGGGGCTGGTAGGGGCCACCGGCCGAGTGACGGGCCCGCACCTGCATTGGGGCGTGAGCGTGAACCGGGCGATGGTGGATCCGGCGCTGCTGCTGGGGAAGTGATTAGTGATTAGTGATTAGTCGGAAGTCGCCGCTGGCGACGAAGAGATTTCCCGGATCGCAGCCACCCAACCTCCGGCCAATCACTAGTCACTAGCCAAGTTTCGCCAGAAACTCGGCGATAACGGGCTCGAAACGGGCGTTGTCCACGAGGAAGGCATCGTGGCCCTGCGGCGACGGGAACCCGTGGAATTCGACATCGATGTCCGCCTTGCGCAAATGCTCGGCGATCAACGCCTGCTGGTCGATGGTGTAGAGCATGTCGGTCTGCGCGCCGAGCACCAACGTCCGCTGCACGCCACTGAACTTCGCGAATGCCGCATCCAGCGAACCGCCGCCGTGTTCGGCGAGATCGAACTGGTCCATGGCGCGCGCGAGGTAGAGGTAGCAGTTGGCGTCGTAGACGTCGGCGAACCGCTGGCCCTGGTGTTCCAGGTACGACTCCACTTCGAACTGCGCGCGGAAGTCTCCAGGCTGCCCCGTGGTCTCTGCGACGCGCCGACGGCCGAAGCGCTGGTCCCATTCCTCGTGCGAGCGGTAGGTGATGGTGCCGAGCTTGCGCGCCATGCGCATGCCTTGCCGCGGACCACGACCGGGCTCGTAGTTGCCGCCGCGCCAGGCCGGATCGTTGCGCACGATTTCACGCTGCAGCGAGCGCAGCGCAATCGCAAACGGGTTGGCCGCCGTGGCGCCGGAAATCGACATGATGTTGCGCGCCACGCCGGGAAACTGTGCAGCGAACGCGAGGACGGTCATGCCACCCATTGATGGCCCGGCCACGCAGGCGACGGTCTCGATGCCGAGCGCGCGCAGCACCTCGAAACCGCCGCGAGCGACGTCCTCGAGCGCAACTTCCGGGAACGTGATGCCGAAGGGGCGGCCGGTGCGCGGGTCGATCGAGGCCGGGCTCGACGAGCCGTAGGGGCTGCCGATCGAGTTGATGCAGACGACGTAGAACCGGTTCGTGTCGATCGGCTTGCCAGCGCCGATCATCGATTCCCACCAGCCCGGCTTAGGGTCGGCCGGCGAGGACGCCGCGTGCGCGGAGGGCGAAAGACCGGTGAACAACAGCAGCGTGTTGTCGCGCTCCGCGTTCAGCGTGCCCAGGGTTTCATAGGCAATGACCGGGTGCTCGATCACGCCGCCGCGATACAGGTGCAGCGGCTCGGCCAGCAGGGCCAGCCGGGTGGCCGGCAGGTCGTGGGCAGCGGCGGGCGATGTGCGGGCGACGGCCATGAGCATGAGTCCAGTCTAGACCCGGCCCGTTGGGCCACTAGCTTGAGAGGATAGCCGTTCAGAACCGGGAGTTATTAGCCCCGGGCGCCCGCTGCCCGGTCTGTCAGCGCTTGCCGACCTTCTTGCCGCCCCTGGAGCGCGAAACCAGGCGCTTCTTGCTGCGGACCTGGCGTGGGGTCAGCTCGTTGCGACGGCCCTTGAAGGGGTTCTCGTCGGTCCGGAACTCGACCCGCATCGGCGTGCCCTTGAGCCGGAACGTCTCCCGGAAATGGTTCTCGAGGAACCGGCGGTAGGTGTCCGGCACGTGCTGGGTCTGGTTGCCGTGGATGACCACGACCGGCGGATTGCGCCCGCCCTGGTGGGCATAGCGCAGCTTGATGCGCCGGCCGCGCACCAGCGGCGGCTGGTGGATCGTGAGCGCCTGCTCGAGGGCCCGCGTGAGGTCCTTGGTCGGCAGCTCTTTCATGGCCGCGCGGTAGGCCTTGAGGACGGACTCCATCATTTCGCCGACGCCGGTGCCGTGTCGTGCCGAGATGAAGTGCACGTAAGCGAAGCGCAGGAAGTCGAAGCGCAGGTCGAGCCCGTCGCGGATCGCATCGCGCTGGTCCTGCGCAATACCGTCCCACTTGTTGATGGCGATGACGAGCGCCCGGCCCTGCTCGGCGACGAGGCCCATCAGGCTCGCGTCCTGCTCGGCGACGGTGTCGTGCGCGTCGAGCACACCGATCACGACGTTGGCGCGGTCGATGGCCTGCAGCGTCTTGACGACGCTGAACTTCTCGACGGTCTCGTTGACCTTCGACTTGCGGCGCACGCCCGCGGTGTCGATCAACACGTACGGCAGGCCGTCACGCTCGAACGGGACCTCGACCGTGTCACGAGTCGTGCCCGGCTGGTCGAAGGTGATCAGGCGATCTTCCCCGAGCAGCCGGTTGATCAGCGTGGACTTGCCGACGTTCGGGCGGCCGACGACGGCGACACGGATCGTGCCCGCCGTGTACCCGAGCACGTCCGGCGCATCGAGCGCGCCTTCGAGGCCTTCGAGCGCGCGCTCGATGAGCGCGTCGAGGCCCTGCTTGTGCGCGGACGAAATGGCGATCGGCTCGCCGAAGCCGAAGCGATGGAAATCGGCCTGCGCCATGTCGTCGTCGATGCCTTCGGCCTTGTTGGCGACGACGATGACGGACCTGCCGGTGCGGCGCAGCAGGTCGGCGACGTGCAGGTCCTGCGGCGTGCAGCCCTGGCGGGAGTCGACGACGAAGAGAACGCGGTCCGCTTCCTCGACCGCCTTCAGCGTCTGCTCGGCCATCAGCCGTTCGATGCCGCCGACGATGGATTCGACGAGGCCCCCAGTGTCGATCACGACACATGAGCGGCCTTCGTGACGGACATAGCCGTACTTGCGGTCGCGGGTCAGGCCCGGAACGTCGGCGACGAGTGCGTCGCGCGTGCGCGTCAGCGCGTTGAAGAGCGTCGACTTGCCGACGTTTGGACGCCCGACCAGGGCGACGACGGGCAGCACATCAACGACCCGCGGGCGCGCCGCTGCGATAGGCGACGACGCGGCCGCCATCGTCGATGACGTAGACGCGGTTACCGTCGGCGACTGGAGGCATGCTGATGCGCTTGCTGCCCGGCCGCTCGCGGGCGACGAACTTGCCGGAGTCACGATCGAGCCAGTGCAGGTAGCCGTCGAAGTCGCCGACGATCACCGCGTTGCCTACGACGGCCGGCGCACTCAGCCCACGGCGCTTGAGACCGTCCTGCTGCCACACCACCGCGCCGTCACGGCGACGCAGCGCAACGACGCTGCCGTCCGACGTGGCGACGTAAAGCTGCGTGTCGTCGAGCGCGGGTGCGCGATAACTGGAGAGATCGCGGCTCCACCAGATCTGGCCGGAGTCGAGAGCGAGCATGACGACGCGACCCTGGAAACCCGCGGCGAAACCGTCATTGCCATCGACCTGCACGGCGCTGTCGACGTCGGCGAGACGGTCGAGTTCCGAGCGACCGCCCGGCGTCGTGACCTGCGCCTGCCAGGCGATGTCCCCCGCCGCGAGGGTGAAGGCGACGACCTTGCCCGAATCGAATCCGGCGACGACGTTGTCCTTGGCCAGCACGGGCGGTGCGGTACCGCGCAACGACAGCTTCGGCACCGGCTCTTCACCGGTCCACTGCGCCTTGCCCGTCAGCGCGTCGAGTGCGTGCACGCGGCCGTCGACCGAGCGCACGATGACTCGATCGCCAGTGACGAGCGGTGCGGAGAGCACTTCGCTGCTGACCGGGACCTTCCACAGCACCTTGCCCGAGGCGACGTCGAGCGCGATCACCTTGCCGTCGCTCGTGCCGACCGCGAGGACATTCGCGCCGACACCCGGGCCCGCGGCCAGGTCGGCCTTCGTGTCCTGCGACCACTTCGCACGCCCCGAAGCCGGATCGAGTGCAACGACCTTGCCGTCGCGCGCCGCGGTGTAGAGCACGCCGCGATCGAGCGCAAGCCCTAGCGCAAGACGCAACTTTTCACCGCCGCCGCCCACACCCGTGTCCCAGAGCTTCTGGACCGCGAGCGTCGGCTTCAGGTCCACCAGCTCGGCGGGCGGTTCCACGCCCTTCTTGTTCTTGTCGCACCCGGCGACGAGAACCAGCAGGCTCGCCAGGCAGGCGGCCGCAACCAGCGATGGACGACGGTAGTTCATGGCTTGGCGCCTGCCACCGGAGTGGTCGCCGGCGGCGCAGCGACCGGCCCGGCGGCTGGAGCGGTCGTCGCCGAGGAGAGTGCATTGCGCTTCAGTTCGACGTATTCACGGTCGAATGCCTGGGCCTGGACCGAGGTCGTCGCGGCGAGCGCCGCGTCGTAGGCCTGGCGTGCCGCCGCGATGTCGCCCTTGGCCGCGAGCACGTCGCCGCGGATTTCGTGGAAGACCGGCGTGAAGGAACCGGCATTGGTGACGTCGAGCAGCTTGAGCGCGTCATCGTGCTTGCCCTGCTCCGAGAGCACGCGGGCGAGGCGCGACTGCGCGATCAGGCGCAGCTCGGGATCGCGCGAGGTCTCGGCCACCGTGCGCAGGCGCTGCGCGGCCTCATCGAGGTCGCGGGTATCCATCGCGAAGCGCGCGAGCGCGAGGTCGGCCTGGTCCGCGTACGGCGACTTCGGGTGCAGCGCGCGCAGGTCGCCCGCCTGCTTCACCGCCGCAGCCTTGTCGTTCTTGCCGAGCGAGTCGAGCACGGCGACGTAGGACGCCTCGTCCCGTTCCGACGCATTGAGCTTCGACTGTTGCCAGTACTGCCAGCCCGCCAGACCGCCGAGGCCGAGGGCGATGCCGCCGACGATCCAGAGCCAGTTCTCGGCCCAGAAGCGCCGCAGTTGTTCTTCGCGTTCGTTGTCTGAGAGGTCTTCCACTTCACCCACTCCATCTGCCGTCCCGCCGGGACGGCTCGCTGTGATTTAAGCCGGCTTCGCCTGCAGTTCCCGACCGAGTTCCGCTGCAAGCTCATCGAAAGAAACTTCGCGCTGCGCCGCCTCCGCGCCGCGCAGTGCCTTGACCGCCGCGACCCGTCGCGCTGCCTCGTCGTCACCGACGATGACCGCTACGCGGGCGCCGCTCTTGTCCGCGCGCTTCAGCTGCGACTTGAAGCTGCCGCCGCCGCAGTTCGTTTCCACGCGCACGCCGGGCGCGCCGTCGCGGATGCGCTCTGCGAGTCCGAGGCCCGCCGCTTCCGCCGCGGGACCGGCCAGCACCAGGTAGACGTCCGGGCTGCCCTCGTCCTGCACGAGCCCCTGCAGCCGCATCAGCTCGACGATACGCTCTTCGCCCAGGGCCCAGCCGATGGCCGGCACGGCGTCACCGCCGAGCTGCGCGACCAGTCCGTCGTACCGCCCGCCCGAGCAGACCGCGTCCTGCGAGCCGAGGTCGGTCGTGACCCACTCGAACACCGTGCGCGAATAGTAGTCGAGCCCGCGGACCAGGCGCGGATTGACGACGAATTCGACACCGGCCGCGGTGAGCTGCGAACACAGGGTCGCGAAATGGGCCGCCGACTCCGGATCGAGGTGATCCGTGATCAAGGGCGCGCCGGCGATGACTGCGGCCAGCGCGGGATTCTTGCTGTCGAGGATGCGCAGCGGATTGCCTGCGAGCCGCCGCAGGCTGTCGGCATCGAGCACCGCGGCGTGCGTCCGGAAATACTCGACGAGCTTCGCGCGATACACGACGCGCGAGTCCTGCGTGCCAAGCGAATTGAGGTTGAGCTGCAGCCCACGCAGCCCGAGCGCGCGCCACAGGCGGGCCGTCATCAGGATGAGTTCGATGTCGACGTCAGGGCCCGGAAAGCCGAGCGCCTCGGCGTCGATCTGGTGGAACTGGCGATAGCGGCCTTTCTGCGGCCGCTCGTAGCGGAACATCGGGCCCATCAACCAGACCCTCTGTCGCTGGTTGTGCAGCAGGCCGTTCGAGATGCAGGCGCGGACGATACCGGCCGTCGCTTCGGGCCGCAGCGTGAGCGAATCGTCGCCACGGTCCCGGAACGTGTACATCTCCTTCTCGACGATGTCGGTGAACTCACCGATCGAGCGCTTGAAAAGTTCGGTGCGCTCGAGCAGGGGCAGCCGGATTTCACGGTAGCCGTATTGCGCGAAGATTTCGCGGGCCGCACGTTCGAGCAGCTGCCATGCCGCCGTCTGGTCGGGCAGCACGTCGTTCATGCCGCGGACGGCCTGCAGGGTTTCACTCATCGTCGAGTTACCGTATTCAACGCAGCGATCCGTCCGGACCGATGCCGAAGCGCGCGAGCACCTGCCCTTCTGCACGCGGCAGGCGCGGCACCGCGCGGCCATTGACCGCCACGGCGACGGCCGCGGCATTGCCGATGGTGACGCTCAAGGGAGCGGCTGCAGTGAGGGTGCGCTCGGTCCCGGCCTTGCCGAGATCGTAGAGCACCGCCTTGCCGGAACCGTCGAACACCTCGACCCAGGAATCGGCCGAGAACTTCAGTTGCAGGCTGACCTGGCCGGGTTGCAGTGCCACCGGTGGCGGCGCATCTGCACCAGGCGCGGCCGGGGCGGCGGATTGCGGCGTCCCTGCAGTCGCGCCACCGTTCGGCGCGGCGGCCGCGTTCGAAGAAAACGGTGCGGGACCGGTTGGTTGCGCGGTCGTGGCAGGCACTTCCTGCAGGACAGGCGCCGTCGCCTCTTCCGGCTTCGTGCCGATCCATGGCAGGCCATGCTCGGACAGGTACGCAATCAGACCCGCGGCCATGAAGAACGTCGCCGCGCCGCCGACCACCCAGGGCCAGCGCGACTTGCCGCGCACGGGAGCCATTTCGAGCCGCGACTTCGGCACGAGCGACGGCTCGCCGAGCTGCTGCTTGGAGCGATCGTACATCGAGACGATCTCGTCCTCGGCGAGCCCGAGCAGCGAGGCGTAGCGACGCAGGTGACCCTTGACGAAGACCGGCGCGCCGAGCGCGGCAAAGTCATTCGCCTCGATGTGCGTGAGCACCGCGGGATCGAGGTTCAGCGATTCCGCCGCCTGCTGGTGGCCGATGCCCTGCGCTTCACGTTCGCGCCGCAGGCGTGCGCCCGGGCTCGAAGGGAGCTCGGCGATATCGGCGTCAGGCGGGCTCATGGTTTCGCTCGTTCCGCTTCGAACAGCCGTGCGGTCTCTTCGGACATCGGGAACTCGTTCTTGAGGCGCTGGGCGTACCGCGCAGCCTGCGCGGCATCGCCGAGGCCGAGTTCGATGTTGCGACCGAGCCAGAGCGCGTCAGCGGTTACCGGCGCCACGGCGGTGTAGCGCTCGAGAAACGCGCGTGCCTGCAGCCCATTGCCGCCAGCCTGCGCGAGTTCCGCCATCTGCAGCAGCGCTTCCGGTTGCTTCGGGTTGAGTGCGAGCGACTTGCGGAAGCTCTGCTCGGCGTCTTTTGCCCGCCCGTCGCCACGGGCGCACCGGCCGGCATTGGCATACGCGACGTCGGGGCGCGCATTGAGCGGGCTGGCCGCCGCCTGCAGCATGTACTGCTCGCCGCGTTTCGGTTCGCCATTCATGCAGAAGTACACGGCAGCGTTCGCGACGACGTCGGGGTTGTCCTTGCCGCCGAGTTTCACGGCCTGCTCGAAGTACGACATGGCCTTCTTCTTGTCGCCGAGCTTGTCGTAAATGAAGCCAGCCGCCATCTGCGTATTGGCCGTGCGGCCGTTCTGCTGCAGGGCCTTGTCGATCTTTTCGTGCGCGGCCTTGAGATTGCCTTCGCGCATGTACGCGAGCGCGAGCTCGGTGTTGACCGCGGCGGCCTGGTTGATAGCCTCGCGGCTGCCGGGCTCGGCCGCCACGGACGTCTGCGGCACACCCAGCGCCGCGAGCGCGAGCGCGCCGGTGGCGACCAGGGCGAGGCATGAGTACGTGCGCATCAGCCCTGCACCACGGCGATGGGGAACGTCTTCTGGCCGAGCCGGTTCGTGACGCGGTCGTTGACGCGACCGACGAGCTGCCCGCAGGCCGCATCGATGTCGTCACCGCGCGTGCGACGGATCGTGGCCATCACGCCGCCCTTGATCAGCAGGTCACGGAAGCGTTCGATCGCCTCCTCGCTCGAGCGGCGGAACGTCGTGCCGGGAAACGGATTGAACGGGATCAGGTTGACCTTTGCCGGATGGCCGCGCAGCAGCTGCGCGAGTTCGCGCGCGTGCTGCGGTTTGTCGTTGACGCCGTCGAGCATCACGTATTCGAATGTCACGTTGCGCGCGTTCTGCTTCTCGACGTAGTGCCAGCACGCGTCGAGCAGTTCCTTGATCGGGTGCTTGCGGTTGATCGGCACGAGCAGGCTCCGCAGCTCGTCGTTCGGCGCGTGCAGCGAAACGGCGAGCGCCACGTTGGTTTCGTCCGCGATGCGGATCATCTGCGGCACGAGCCCCGACGTGCTCACCGTGACGCGGCGGCGCGAGAGGTCGAGACCGAGGTCGTCCATCATGATTTCGGCGGCGGGCACCACGTTGCGGTAATTCGCGAGCGGCTCGCCCATGCCCATGAACACGACGTTGGTGATCACGCGGTCGCCGCCGGGTGCGTACCCGAGCTCGCGGTTGGCAAGCCACACCTGCCCGACGATCTCGGCGGCGTCGAGGTTGCGGTTGAAGCCCTGCTGCGCCGTGGAGCAGAAGCCGCAGTCCATCTGGCAGCCGACCTGGCTGGAGATGCACAGCGTGCCGCGACCCGGCTCGGGGATGAACACCATCTCGATCGCCTGGCCGCTCTCGAGCTTGAGCAGCCATTTGCGCGTGCCATCGGCCGAAACCTGCGACAGATGAATGTCTGGCGTGCGGATCTCGGCGATTTCGCCGAGGCGACGACGGAAATCCTTGCCGAGATCCGTCATCGCTCCGATGTCGCCCACGGCGCGCTTGTACATCCACTTGAACAGCTGGCGGGCGCGGAAGGGCTTCTCGCCCATTGCGACGACGAACGCTTCCAGCCCTGCCCGGGTCAGCCCGAGCAGGTTGGTGCGTGCAGTCGATGTCGTTGCTTCGCCCATGGGTTCCTGGTGGACCACGCGCTGCAGCGCGAGTTCACCCGCGCTCAGCGCGGGCAGAGCTCCGTCTCGGAGAAGAAGAACGCGATTTCGCGCGCGGCGTTCTCGGCGCTGTCCGAACCGTGCACGACGTTCTGCTCGATGCTGTCGGCGAGGTCGGCGCGGATCGTGCCCGGCGCGGCCTTCTTCGGATCGGTCGCGCCCATGACGTCGCGGTTCCTGGCGACCGCGCCTTCACCCTCGAGCACCTGCGCGATGACCGGACCCGAGATCATGTACGAGACCAGGTCCTTGAAAAACGGACGCTCGCGATGGATGCCGTAGAACGCTTCGGCCTGGGCCTGCGTCAGCTGCATCATGCGGGCCGCGACGATGCGCAGGCCGGCCTTTTCAAAGCGATGGTAGACGTCGCCGATGACGTTCTTGCGGACACCGTCCGGCTTGACGATGGAAAGCGTGCGTTCGAGGGACATACAGATCCTTGGAATGATTGCCCGGCAGGCCAGCCTGCCGGCTGTGACGAACCAGCCCCAAAAACCTGAAACCCGCGCAAGCGCGGGTCTGGACGGGGCCAACCTGAAAACGTAACGGCGCAGTATACCCGGACGGGACCCACCGGCCAAGAAAACATAGCCCGGACGGGCAGTTAGACGTTGAAGCTCTCGCCGCAGCCGCACTCGCCCTTGACGTTCGGATTGCGAAACTTGAACGCCTCGTTGAGCCCCTGGCGCACGAAGTCGATTTCGGTGCCGTCGACATACTTGAGGCTTGCGGCGTCGACGACGACCTTGACGTCGGACACCTCGAAGACGACGTCGCTGGCATCGAGTTCATCGGCGTAGCTGACGACGTAGGCGTAGCCGGAGCAGCCCGTCTGCTTCACGCCGAGCCGCAATCCGATGCCCTTGCCTCGGCTGGCCATGAACGTGCGGACGCGTTCGGCGGCGGCGGGAGTCAGGGAGATCGACATGCGGCAGTATCCTCGGCGGGTGGGGCTGGAAAAATTCTACACCGTAGACTCGGTTGCGCCCGGCCAGTTCCGGACGACAGCCCGTATTGCATCCTGCAACGTGAGCAGGCGCCCGAATTTGGCCGGGGGAACCTGCAGCACGCGGGCGGCCTCCTGCCAGTCCCAGGCCGCCAGCTCGCTGCGGTCCAGCCCCGCTGCCGCCTCGGCGGCCAACGACGCGGCGGCCAGGAGATGCGGACAACCGAACGCCTGGAAGCGCGCCTCGGCCACCCGGTCCCGCTCGATCCGCAGCGCGAACTGTACGGCGGCCCCCTGCTCCCGGTCGCCCGCCTGGCCTTTCGCGATGGACGCGCCGTCCGGCAGGTCACCCCAGCCCGGCAATTCGTCCAGTCGGCGGCGAACCTCGGGGCTGTATCTCGCGTCGTCAGGGAGGTCGGGCAGAGCCTCGGACCGAGGCTCACCGGCCCTGAGCCTGGCGATCTCCGCCCGAATCCGGGCGGCGGCCCGCTCAATCTCGGCTGCTGTCGTGAAGCGCCCCAGGCTCAACCGCAACGAGCTTTGCGCCAGCCGATCGCTGCGACCGAGGGCGCGCAGCACATAGGACGGCTCGGCGTGCAGGCTCGCGCAGGCGGAGCCGGAGGAAACGGCGAGGTCCGCCAGTGCCAGCAGTAAGGCCTCGCCTTCCACGCCGTCGATCGTGACATTCAGGATGCCCGCCACGCGTCGTACCGGATCGCCGTTGAGCTCGACTCCCGCAATGCCGGCGAGCGCGCCCCAGAGCTCTTCACGCAAGGCGGTGATGCGCGGGATGTCCACGGCCATCAATTCCTGCGCGATGCGATACGCGGCGCCAAGACCGACGATCTGGTGCGTCGGCAACGTGCCGGAACGCAGGCCGCGCTCCTGGCCGCCGCCGAACTGCAGCGGCACCAGTCCCAGGCGCGGCTCACGGCGGACGCACAGCGCGCCGATGCCTTTCGGCCCGTGCAGCTTGTGCGCGGTAAGCGACAGCAGGTCGATCGCATCCTGCTGCACGTCGATCGGCAGCTTGCCCGCACTTTGCGCCGCGTCGACATGGAACAGCACGCCGCGGTCGCGGCACAGGCGACCGATCGAGCGGATGTCGTTGACGACGCCGATCTCGTTGTTCACGTGCATCAGCGACACGAGCAGCGTGTCGGGACGCAGGGCTGCCGCCACCTGGTCGAATTCGACGATGCCAGACGTGCCGGGCTTCAGGTACGTGACCTCGCACCCCTCACGCTCGAGCTGGCGGCAGGCATCGAGCACCGCCGGATGTTCGGTGCGCGACGTCACGATGTGCCGGGACCGATTGCGGTGGAAACGTGCCGCACCGAGCAGCGCGAGGTTGTTCGCTTCCGTCGCGCCCGAGGTGAAGAGGATCTGCTCCGGCGAGGCATTCACCAGGGCGGCAACTTCGGCGCGCGCGCATTCGACTCGTGCGCTGGCCTCGCGTCCGCAGGCATGGCTGGCCGAGGACGGATTGGCGAAATCCCCGTCGGCTCCGAGGCACGAACTCATTGCCGCGATCACACGCGGATCGACGGCCGTCGTTGCTGCGTTGTCGAGGTAGATCGGTCGCGAACTCATGGCACCGATTCTGCCTTGGGCGCGTGCGGAGCGCCCGCGCGGCGTCGCTTGCCCTGCACGGCCATGAGGATTCCGCGCAGGATGTTGATCTCGTTCTGGTCGAGCACCGTGCGCTGGAACAACCGGCGCAGGCGCGCCATCAGGTGACCGGTTCCCGTGCGGTCCTTGAAGTCGACCTCCTCGAGCACCTGGTGCAGGTGCGTGTAGAATTTTTCCATGTCGGCGGCACTGGCGAGCGGCACGGGCCCCTCCCCGCGCGCCACCGCAGTGCCACGGTCGCGCAACGCAAGGCACACTTCGTACGCAACGACCTGCACCGCCATCGCCAGGTTCAGTGACGTGTAGACGGTGCCGGTCGGGATCGTGAGCAGCGTATGGCACAGCTGCAGTTCGTCGTTCTGCAGGCCGGTGCGTTCGGCGCCAAAGAGGATCGCCACCTCGCTCGCCTGCGCGGCCGCGGCGA
>Ga0315292_10001655_pt1 | contig 12081 bp, 8 predicted proteins | sample YL17G13_0_MG_FD_204029 | JGI IMG/M metagenome (GOLD analysis project Ga0315292, IMG submission 204029) | Sediment microbial communities from Yellowstone Lake, YNP, Wyoming, USA - YL17G13_0 | ecosystem: Environmental > Aquatic > Freshwater > Lake > Sediment | place: USA: Wyoming | collected... | reverse complement strand
GAAATCGAGGTCTGCGCCCAGTGCCATGCGCGTCGTGCACAGATCGCGGAGGGTTATCAGCCTGGTCGCGCGTTCCTGGACCACTACCTGCCTTCACTGCTGACACCCACGCTGTATCACGTCGATGGCCAGCAGCAGGACGAGGTGTTCGTCTGGGGCTCGTGGTTGCAGAGCCGCATGCACGTGGCGGGCGTCACGTGCAGCGACTGTCACGATCCACACACGCAGAAGATGCGCGTCCCTGGCAACCTGGTCTGTGCGCAGTGCCACGACCCGTCGAAATACGACGTGGCCACGCACCACCGTCACGAGCAGGGCACCGCCGGCGCCCAATGCGCCAACTGCCACATGCCGCGGAACACGTACATGGTCGTCGATCCGCGGCGCGATCACAGCATGCGTGTGCCGCGGCCCGACCAAAGCGTGGCGTTCGGCCTGCCGAACGCATGCAACTCATGCCACACCGACCGCGATGCGAAGTGGGCGGCCCGGGCGGTACGCGGCTGGCTCGGCCGCGACGCCGCCGGATACCAGACCTTTGCCGCGGTCTTTCATGCCGCCGAAGGTGGCGAGCCGTCTGCGCTGGACCGGCTTGCCAGCGTCGCCGGTGACACGGCGCAACCCGCGATCGTGCGTGCCTCGGCGCTCGCACGGTTGGCTGGCAGCGGCCAGTTCACCCGCGACTTCGCGCAGCGCATGTCCCGGGACGCCAGTCCGCTGGTGCGGCTGGCGACCGTGCAGCTGGCTGACGTGATGCCCGCCGAAACGCGCGCAGAACTCCTCGGGCCGCTGCTCGGAGACGCCACGCGCGCCGTTCGCATCGAGGCGGCGCGATCGCTCGCGGGAGGCCAGGCGCGTCTGCCACAGGTAATGATGCCTAACTGGGAGGCGGCGTCGAAGGAATACGTTGCCACCCTGCAGTACAACGCTGATCGGCCCGAGTCCCGCGTTGCGCTTGGCGGCTTCGACGCAACCCTGGGGCAGACTGACGCAGCCAAGGCCCAGTTCATGGCTGCAATCCGGCTCGATCCGGAATTCATTCCGGCTTACGTCAATGCGGCGGATGTACTGCGCGCACAAGGGCGCGATCAGGACGCGGCCGACATGTTGCTGCAAGGCCTGCAGCGGGCGCCTATGAGCGCCACGCTGCATCACGCCCTGGGACTGGCGCTCGTCCGGTTGCGGCAACCGGAACAGGCGCTGGCATCACTCAAGCGCGCCGTGGAACTCGATCCCGACACTGCACGTTACACCTACGTCTTCGCGGTGGCGCTGCATTCGACCGGGCAGGCTGACGAATCCGTCCGTCAGCTGCAGGCGGCCATTCGACGCTGGCCTTACGACCGCGAAATGCTCATGGCACTGACGTCGTTCCAGCTCGAGTCCGGCAAACGCCAGGATGCGCAGGTGACGGCACGCAAACTCGTCGCCGCCTTTCCGGACGATCCGCAGGTGCGCGTATTGGCGGCGCAGGCGCTCGGCGAGCAGTCGCCCTGATCAACCCGGGGCGCTCGCAGCGAGGTTCTCGCCGCGCAGCTTCTCTGCCGAACCGATGCCGAGCCGCTTGACCAGCTGCATTGCGTCGCGCATCGAGAGATCGAGTGGCCTTACGCGCGATGCCTCGACGTAAATGACGTTGCCCGACATCGGCGTCGGCGACGCTGGCAGGAAGATCACGAGCCAGCCATTCGGCAGTTCTTCCATCTGGTAGCCCAGCATCCAGCCTTCGTCGCCGCGCATCAGCACGGGCTGCATGCCTGTGCCGCCCTCAAGCTGCGTAAGGCCCTCGGCCAGTGACTTCACCATGCGGTATTGCGGCAGGCCGCCGAGGATCGATTCTTCGAACCAGTGCGTGACGCGCCGTCCCGGACCCGTGTGGGACACCAGCCCGGCCAGGAACGCGGTGAGGAGCAGGATCGCGCCCGCGATGATCGTGACGACACCGACGCCACCCACGTGGCTGACGGACAGCACGTCAGCGAGCGGCTGCGCAATTTTCCCAGCGATCTGCAGCGCGTGCCGCAGTACGAGTGCGATCAGCACGACGGGCACCAGGAACATCAGCCCGCCCACGAGGGTCGCCTTCAGAAATGACTTGATCGCGTTCACGGGAGCTCCGCTGGCAGTGAGATTCCAGTCTACACTGCGGCCTGCCACCGCTCTCCCCGAAGCTCGTACATGAACCCACGCCGCCGCCGAAACTCACTCCCGACGCGGCCACGCGTCGCCATCGTCGGCGCAAATTTCGCGGGCTTGCGGGCAGCGCAGGGTCTCGGTTCCGGGTTCGACGTGACCGTGTTCGATCCGTCGCCGTGGTTCGAATGGCTGCCCAATATTCACGAGCTCCTCTCCGGGGCCAAGCGACCTGGCGACCTGCGGTTGCCGCGCAAGCGGCTGGTGACAGCGGCGGGCCACCGCTTCGTGCGGGACACGGTCACGGCGATCGATGCGAAGCGCGGGACCCTGGCGACGGCAGCGGGCACGGTCCATGAATTCGACTATTGCATCGTCGCCGTGGGGGGTGTCGAGGAGAAGTACGGCGTGCGGGGTGTCGAGCGCCACGCTCTGACTTTCAAGAGCGTCGAGCAGTGCGCTGCGATTGGCCGCCGACTGGCGACCCTGATGAAGGGGCGTGCGCCGCGATCAGTCGTTGTCGTGGGCGGAGGCTTCGCAGGCGTCGAGGCGCTCGGTGAAATCCTGCGCCGCTACAGGTCACGCGCGAGCCTGACGCTGCACATCGTCGAGGCCGGGACGCGACTGATGCCGGGGGTATCGCCGAAGATCGACGCGGCCGTGCGCAAGCATGTCCGGCCCTTCGATGTGCACGTCCATGCCGGCGTGCCGGTCGCTGCAATCACGCGGGCCGGAGTGCTTCTGCAGGACGGCAAACGGATTCGTTCCGATCTCACCATCTGGACGGGCGGTGCGGCTGCGCCCCCGCTACTGCATTCCGCGCAGCTCGCGCCGAAGCCGCGGCAGTGGGCGCCCGTGGCCGCGACGCTGCGCAGTCGCCGTTACCGCAACGTGTTCGTCATCGGCGATGCGGCAGCATTTCCCACGCGGATTCCGAAGCAGGCCTCCCATGCGCTGGAGATGGGCGAGTGCGCTGCCGAGAACGTCCAGCGTGCCGCTGCAGGCCGTGCCTTGCGCCCATTTCGGCCATCGCGCACGCCGTTGCTGGTGGCATTCGGCGATCTCGACACCTTCCTCGTCGCTGGACGCTCGGTCGTCGCGAATCCTGCGCTCGCCGCGGGCAAGGAAGCGGTGTACCAGCTGACGATGACGCAGATCGATCCGCCGTACAGCGTGCAGGCACTTGGTGAGCTGGCGTCCCGCGTCATCGGCGTGACGCGCCGGCTGGCAACACGCCGGGTCGGGTAACGCAGCGGCATGTTGTCTGCTGCCGAATCCGTACCGGCGAAGGGTCCGCTGCTCACCGCACGGGTGCACGAACGCATGCTCGTTGCGCGACGTCGTGGCGAAAGCGTACTCGCGTGTTCGCTCGATCTCGATCGCTCGGAGACGCAAGTCGAAATCGGAGCGGACGAATGGCACTGGCACGGGAGTCGGTACCCATATCTCGAGCGCTGCAAGGAGCGCACGATCTATCACTGGACCGACGCAGGATTCGAGCCCGTGGCGCGCTTTGGCGCCTCGCTGCTGAAGCTCGTGCCGACCGACTGGGGCCCGCCGACGTTCGAAATCGACGGTGTAAAAATGCTGCCGACCAAGCTGGTCTCACCCTACGACGATGCGCGCCGCAAGGTCGCCCTGATCGAGCCCGGCGGCAAGCGAGTCCTCGACACCTGCGCGGGTCTCGGTTACTTCGCGGCCTGGTGCCTGGAAAGCGGTGCGAGCGATGTCACTTCGTACGAAATCAATCCGGACGTCCTCTGGTTGCGCACCCTCAACCCGTGGTCACCGCAAGGCGGGCCCGGTCTGACCCTGCACGCCGGTGATGTCAGCCAGCGAATCGGCGGACTCGCGGATGCTTCGTTCGGCGCCATCCTGCACGACCCGCCACGCTTCGGTCTTGCCGGCGAGCTGTATTCACAGGCGTTCTACGACGAGCTTGCCCGCGTGCTGAAGCCCGGTGGCCGCCTGTTCCATTACACCGGAACCCCCAATCGCCTCACCAGTGGCCGCGACGTGCCGCAAGAGGTGGAGCGGCGCTTGCGCCTCGCCGGCTTCAGGACCCGGATCGATGGCGATGGCGTGCTGGCCGTGCGCGGTCACTCATGCGGCTGATCGCGACCTGTCCCGACGAGGCCAAGCCGGCCCTCATCGCTGAACTGGAAGCGTTGGGCGCCACCGAGCTGGCGCCGACGTTTCGCGCCGTGCTGTTCACCGCGACGCCACGCCAGTTCTACGAACTGCACCTGCGCGTGCGCACGGCGAGCCGCATCCTGCGCGTCCTGCGCGAGGTGCCGGCTCACACGCCGGCGATGCTGCATTCGCAGGTGCGTCGCCTGCACTGGCCCGAATGGTTCGAAGCGCGCCATGGCTTCATGGTCGAGAGCACGGGTGACGAGAGCGGCGGGCTGACGCCGAAGCAGGTCATCACCCAGGTGCGCGAGGGCGTGCGTGAATCCTTCGCGCGGTTGGGTGAGCAGGTTCCCCCGGTCGACACGGAGGAGCCGAAGGTGGTGATCGTGGCGCACGTAGCGCGCGGCCGCTGCATGCTGAGCTTCGACACCTCGGGCAAGTCACTGCACAAGCGGGGTTACCGCGAGCAGGGGCATCCCGCGCCGCTGAAGGAGACGCTCGCGGCTGCGATCCTGCAGTTCGCCGGGTACGACGGCAGTGTCGCGTTCCTCGATCCAATGTGCGGCAGCGGCACGCTCGCCATCGAGGCCGCGATGATCGCCGTGCGCAAGGCGCCGCAGATCCATCGCAAGAAGGGTGAGTTTTATTTCGAGTGGCTCGCGGACTTCGACCGTGCGCTCTGGCGCGAGACCCAGGAAAGCATTCGTGCCGAGAAGCTGGATGCGCCACCGTGCATCGTGGCGGCGTCCGACATCCGGGCTGAATACATCGACATGGCGCGCAAGAGCGCGCTCAAGGCGCGGGTCGAGAAATACATCCAGTTCGACGTGACGCGGGTGCAGGACGTCCTGCCGCCGGCCCCGACCGGCCTGCTGGCGACGAACCTGCCGTACGGCGATCGCATCGGTGGCGGCGAGGCCGAAGTCCGGCAGTTGTACGAGGAGTTCGGCGACACATTGAAGCAGCGATTCGCGGGTTGGCGCGCCGCGGTGCTCGCAGCCAATGCTTCGCCGTACAAGGCCATCGGGCTCAAGCCATCGCGGACGATCAACCTGATGAACGGCAGCATCCCGTGCCGGCTGCTGTTGTTCGACCTCTACGCCGGCAGCCGGCGGTCGGAACAGCAACCGACGATGTCGGCGCACTCAGAGGCCTGACCTGGATCCCGCGGTGGTCGTGCTAGGCTGCGCGTTCCTGCATCCCGGGGGGTACGACGCATGGAAAACACTGCTGGCATCGGCACGCGCTCGCGCTGGACTGCCGAGCGACGTTTCTACACGGCGATGGCGATCGCGATGCTGCTCGCTGCCTACGTCGGCTTCGCGCGCTCGTTCTTCCTGCGGCCGTTGTTCCCGGAGTGGCCGTCTCCGTCCGAGCCGATCTTCTACGTGCACGGCGCGTTCTTCTCGGCGTGGTGCGTGCTGCTCGTCGCGCAGGCCACGCTGGTCGGCGTCGGCCGCACGGATGTGCATCGCAAGCTCGGGGTTCTCGGCGTGCTCGTCGCGGTGGGGATGGTGATCCTCGGGGTCGCCGGTGCGCTGACCGCCGCCAACCGGCCGACCGGCTTCAACGCCGTGCCCGTGCCGCCGCTGCAGTTCCTGGTCGTGCCGCTGTTCGACATGGTGTTCTTCAGCCTGTTCGTCGGTTTGGGCATCGCCAACCGCACCAATCCGCAAAGTCACAAGCGCTGGATGGTGCTCGCAACCGTCACGTTGCTTGCCGCTGCATTCGCGCGCTGGCCGTACGTGTGGAAGCTCGGTAACCCGATCGCGTACTTCGGCCTGGCCGACCTGTTTATCGTCGCGCTCGCGGTGTGGGACTTCCGCACGCGGCGCACGTTGCACCCGGTGACACGCTGGGGTGGACTGGCGCTGATCGTGTCGCAGCCCGCACGGCTCGCGCTGTCCGGCACGGCCGTGTGGCTTGCATTCGCCACCTGGCTGACGGGACTCGCGCGCTGAACTCGCTCAGCCGGCCGCCCCGCGCGGCCGGGCACCGTCAGAACTCGTATTCAAGCTGGAAGCGCACGGTCGCGTCTGGTGATTCTTGCGTCAGTCCGAACAGGACCGCGGTCTCGTACTTGATCGCCGAATGTTCGCGCACGCGCACCTTGCCGAGCAGCGAAGGCCCGACCTGGTGCGAGTGTTCATCGAGGCTGCCGGAGTTGCCCCAGTCACCGAGTTCGCCGTAGAGCTCGATGCCCGGCTCGAAAGCCTCCGCGACACGCCACCGGTAACGCGCCGCGTATTCCAGCGCCGTTTCGGCGCCGCTCGCAAATTCGCGCTCGGCCAGCAGGTTGACTGTCAGCACCGTGCCCGCGAACTGCTTCTCGCCGAGCAGGCCGAGTTCGAGACCGTCGTTGCCGCCGTCTTCGAGCGAGTGGACGTACTCGACGACCATGCCGAAATCGGCCCAGTATTTTCCCTGCGGCGCGAACTGCAGGATGTTTTCCCACGCCACCTCGGTCGCTTCGATCGATTCGCCGGGCTCCTTCTCCCATTTACCGAGCAACTCGGTGCGCCAGAACCAGGTCGGCGTGTATTCCAGGTCGACCTTGTACTGCTGCGCCCCGTCCATCTCGTCGCGCGAGTCGAAGTCGTAGTGACCGCGCACCTCGATGGCGACCTCGCCCTCTTCGACCACAGGTGAGTAAACGGTATGAGCCGCTTGTGCCGTGCGTGGCAAGAGGGACAGCAGCAGCGACGGGACGCAGAGTACGGCGATGGCGGCTGTGGCCGACGCAAGACGCGCCGGTGTGCGATCGAAACGACTCATCAGCACGCCGATGCCCAGCGCAGTGGCGACGAAGAACAGGACCTGCATTCCGCTCGGGCGTTCGACGTACCCCATCAGTGCGTGCAGCACCTGGCCGACGAGTCCGTTCTGCGGCAGCCAGGCCGACGTGTCCCAGATCGGGTCGACAAGCGCAGGGAGCTTGCCCGCCTGCACGAGCAAACCCGCGGCCTGCGCGGCCATGCCGGCGGCGAGCAGCAGCAACAGCCAGCCGGTCACGGCGAACAGGTGACGGGTGGGAATGGTGAGCAAGCCGAAATAGAGCAGGGCGCCAATGGCAGCCCCGCCCGCGAGCCCGAGCAGGCCGCCAGCCAGCATCGGGGCCGTACCGGCTCCGCCAGCGGCGATGCCATATAGAAAGAGCACGACCTCGGACCCTTCGCGCAGCACGGCGAGGCCCACGACGACGAGCAACGCGGCCAGCGAGCTTTCGCCGCTCGTGACATCCCGGCCGACCGCCCTCATGTCGCGTGCGATCGCGGCACCGTGACGTTTCATCCAGACGTTGTGCCAACCGAGCATCACCGTCGCGATGAGCAGGATCGCCGCGTTGAAGATTTCCTGGCCCATGCCTTCGAGTGCACCAGCGATAGTGCTGGCGAATGCGGCCATCAGCAGCGCGCCGAGCAGGCCGAGCACGACGCCACCGACGATGAACCGACCGCGACGCGGGACGCCCTGCGTCGCTGCAAGCACGATGCCGATGATCAGCGCCGCCTCGACGACCTCGCGCAGGACGATGATTGCCGCGGCGATCACGGCTGCACCACGAGCCAGCCGCGGGCGGTTTTGGAGTTGAACTCGCCAAAAAACTCATACCGGCCCGGCTTCAGTGGCCCGACGTAGACGACGATCTTGCCGCCGGCGGGCACGATCTTCTCGCGGTTGAGCGCGTAACTTTCGAATTCCTCGGGGGTCGCATCCTGGTTCTCGATGACCAGCCGGATCTTCTGACCGGCGGGTGCCGTGACCTCGGTGGGGTTGAACCGGTGGTCTTTCAGCACGAGCCGGATCTCCGGTTCGGCGGAGCTGGCCTGGGAGGCCAACGTGAGAAGTAGAGCTAACCCAATGATTCTTCGGAGGAAAGGCATGATTCGAGCGTCTCCAGCGCGGACCGTAGACGCAATATAGTAGTGAGAATCATTCGCGTCTAGTCGGAAACTACTCATCCCGGCTGCTGCCGCCCGCCGTGCGAGCGAGTTGCCGGTGTAGCGGACCGAGGTCGGAAACAAGCGGCCCATCGCGCTGACGCGGTCCGCGTACCAGGCGGACAGCAAGATCGCGGGCGCAAACGTCGCGAAGGTATAGAAGTCGAACAATTCGATCGTCGTGCCGATGAGGCTCGCGAACAACACCCGGCGCGTCGGATTGGCGGTCGGTGCAGCAGTGCTTATGTCGACGATGGAGAGTGTGGTGAAGTCGCCCCGCCGCGCTGGTGGACTGAACCCGCAAGATGTGACTTGGTGGTAACAGCGCGGCGGAGCTAACGCGCAGAGTGTAACCCACGCGCGCGGGCGCATTCTGCTTGCTGCAGCGTCGCGAGTCCAGTGGTGCGCCCGCTATGAACGCGAACCTGCGTCAGGCGAGCACCAGTTTCTCGATGTGCGCTGCCGCGCTCGCCGCGAGCGAGCGCAGGTCGTAACCGCCTTCGAGCGTCGAGACGATGCGTCCCTGCGCGTGTCGATCGGCGACGCCGCAGGCGACTTCGGTCACCCACGCGTAGTCGGCCGTCGTGAATCGCAGGTGCGACATGTCGTCGGCGCCGTGTGCATCGAAGCCCGCTGATATCAGCAGCAGTTGCGGTGCGAAGGTGTCGAGCGCAGGCAGCCACTGCTGCTGCACGGCAGCGCGGAACGCATCACTGCCGCTGCCCGGTGGCAACGGACAATTGATGATGCGGCCGGGTCGCGTCGGCGGATTCAGGTCGGGCCACAGCGGGTACTGGTACGAGGAGCAGAGCAACACCCGCGCGTCGTCCTTGAAGATGTCTTCGGTGCCGTTGCCGAGATGCACGTCGAAATCGAGGATCGCGACGCGCTCGAGGCCGTAGTGGTCCAGCGCATGACGCGCCGCAACGGCGACGTTGTTGAAGAAGCAGAAGCCCATCGCCGTCGCCCGTTCGGCGTGGTGACCCGGCGGTCGCACGTTGCAGAAGGCGCGCGACGCCTCACCCGTCATCACCAGGTCCGTTGCCAGCACGTTGGCGCCGGCGGCGCGCAACGCGGCCTCGAACGTGTCGGGGCACATCCAGGTGTCGGGATCGATGTGCGCAAGACCTGCGGCGGGAGAGCGGTTGGAGAGGTCCTCGACGTAGGCCAGAGGATGCACGCGGACCAGTTGCTCGACGCTGGCGCGCGGCGCCTCGCGGTGCAGCAGCACGTCATACAGGCCACGTGTGTGGAGCTCGTCTTCGATCGCGTCGAGTCGCGCCGGCTGCTCCGGATGGTGGTCACCCATGCGGTGCAGGCGGCAATGGGGATGAGTCACGAAAGCGACGGCCATGGGCGACTCCGTTTGCGGTGACCCGCAATGATCCCGCAAACGTCTGAGGCTAGCATTTGCGAGTTCTCCCTACTGCCGAGAGTACACTCGAACCATGACTGCGAAGCGCATCGAGGCCGTGCTGCGTCCCGCATCCGTGGCCGTGGTCGGCGCGAGCGACAAGCCCGGTTCGATCGGCGCAATCCTGTGCCGGAACCTGCGCGAAGGCGGATTTCGCGGTCCTGTGTTCTACGTCAACGCGCGGCACGCGACGATCGGCGGCGTGCCGGCCTTCCCGGACGTGCGCTCGCTGCCGCAGGCCGTGGATGTCGCGATCATCGCCACCCCTCCGCACACCTTGCCCACCGTACTCGAGCATTGTGGCGAGCGCGGGGTGCGCGGTGCCATCATCGTTTCCGCCGGCTTTCGCGAAGGCGGCGAAGAAGGTGCGGCCTGCGAACGATCGATGCTGCAGGTCGCGCGCCGGTACGGCCTGCGCCTGCTGGGTCCGAACAGCTTCGGCCTGATCCGTACCGACAGCGGACTCAACGCAGCCTGTGGCAGCGCGCTCCCCAATCCAGGCCGTCTCGCGCTCGTGTCGCAGTCGAGCGCGCTGTGCGCCGCGACTGTCGACTGGGCACGCTCCCGGCACGTGGGATTCTCGACGGTGATCTCCACCGGCGTCGGCGACGACATCGGCTTCGGTGACGTGCTGGATTTCCTCGCGCGCGATACGGCAACCGACGGAATCATGCTCTACCTCGAAGGCGTGGGCGACGCGCGTCGCTTCATGAGCGCACTGCGAGCCGCGGCGCGGGTGAAACCCGTCGTCGTCATGAAAGCCGGGCATTCATTCGAAGGCCGCGGCAGTCTCGCCTTCCATACGGGTTCGCTGGTGGGAGGCGACGACGTCTTCGACGCGGCGATGCGTCGTGCAGGCGTCCTGCGCATCCGCGATTTCAGCCAGCTCTTCAGTGCAGCGAGCACACTGGGTTCCGGAGTGCGGATACGCGGGCGCAGGTTGGGCATCGTGACCAATGCCGGTGGACCCGGGCAGCTTGCCGCAGATCGCGCCGTCGAGCGATGGTTGCCCGTGGCCCAACTGGAGGAGGCGACGCTCGCGAAGCTGCATGCATTGCTGCCGCCGAGCACCTCGGACGGCAACCCTGTCTACGTCCGCGGCGACGCATCCGCGCAGGTCTACGCACAGGCCGCGCAAACGTGCCTGCAGGACGGCGAGGTCGATGCACTGCTCGCCATCGTGACGCCGTTCGCGCTCACCGATGCCGACCAGTTCGCGACTGAGTTGATCGCCGTGGCCAAAGCCCAGCGCAAGCCAGTATTCACTTGCTGGATGGGGGGCGAGGCAGTGACGACCGCACGCCAACGTCTTGCCGAGAATCGGATTCCGACCTTCCCCACGCCCGAAGCCGCCGTCGACGCGCTTGCTGCGCTCGCGCTTTTCACCGCCAACCAGGAGCAGTTGCTGCAGGTCCCTGCGCCGCTCGGCCCGACATCGACACCCGACCTCGCCACGGCGCAACGCCTCCTCGACGCAGCGCGCGCGGCGGGCAACGAGTGGCTCAACCCGGCGGAGTCGAAGGAACTGCTGGCCGCCTTCGGCATCCCGATCGTCCGCAGTTACCCGGCGTACTCGGCAGACGAGGCGGTGCAGGTCGCCGAGTCGATCGGCTTCCCGGTCGCAATGAAAATCCTGTCGCCCGACATCTCCCACAAGACCGACGTCGGCGGCGTGCGGCTCGGCCGCACCGACGCGCGCAGTGTGCGCGACGGCTACGCCAACATGCTGCGCGACGTCGCCATCGCCCGACCGGACGCGCGCCTCGAGGGCGTGCTGATCGAGCCGATGTACGTCGAACGCCATGGGCGCGAACTGATGATCGGCGCAGTGCGGGATCCGGTGTTCGGCCCCGCGATCAGCTTCGGGCTCGGCGGCACCATGGTCGAAGTGATCCGGGATCGTGCGGTGGCATTGCCGCCGCTCAATCCTTACCTGGCACGGGACCTCATTCGCCGCACCCGTGCGAGCCTCGCATTGCAGCCGCTGCGCGGGGCGCCAGCTGCCGCCCAGGACGCCATCGAAGACATGCTGTTGCGCGTGTCCGAAATCGTTTGCGAACTGCCCGATGTTGGCGCAATCGACATCAACCCCGTGATCGTGACAGCCAAGGGCGCCGTTGCCGTCGATGCGCGCATCGGCGTGATGCCAGTGCCGCAGCCGCAGCGGCTCTATCGTCACATGGCGATCCATCCGTATCCGAGCGCGCTGGAGTTCCCGCTCGAGTTGCCGGACGGGCAGCGGGCGAGGATCCGCGCGATCCGTCCGGAGGACGCCGAACTCGAGCGGGACTTCGTCCACCGGCTGTCGGAGCAGTCGCGGTTCCTGCGCTTCATGTTCGGCCTGCAGGACCTCTCGCCGGCGATGCTGTCCAGGTTTACGCAGATCGATTACGACCGCGAGCTGGCCCTGATCGTAGTGTTGCCACTGCCGGACGGCACTGAACAGCAGATCGGCGTGGC
>Ga0315292_10001653_pt1 | contig 12083 bp, 13 predicted proteins | sample YL17G13_0_MG_FD_204029 | JGI IMG/M metagenome (GOLD analysis project Ga0315292, IMG submission 204029) | Sediment microbial communities from Yellowstone Lake, YNP, Wyoming, USA - YL17G13_0 | ecosystem: Environmental > Aquatic > Freshwater > Lake > Sediment | place: USA: Wyoming | collected... | reverse complement strand
ATTTCGTCACTCTGACCACATATTTCTCCGATAGCGTCCGCGATCGTCGCGCCCGGGCCGAGCACCAGTTCCGCGGCACCGGTTCCGGCGGCGTTCCGGGCGGCGGCAAAGAACCGCACGGTGACCGGGACGGCGGTGGTGACGTCGGTCATAGTCAGCCCCCGATCGCGCTCATCGGTCGTTGCGGCTGCACGAACCCGGGGTCGTTGATGCCATGCCCGGCGGCCTTACGCCACATGGCGGTGCGCCACGCGGTTTCGAGTCCGGCGTCGTCGGCGCCACCTCGAAGCAACCCGCGCAGGTCGGTCTCCTCGGTCGCGAACAGACAGTTGCGAACCTGGCCGTCCGCGGTGAGTCGGGTGCGGTCGCAGGCCGCACAAAACGGCTCCGACACTGACGCGATGATTCCGACCGTCGACGGCCCGCCGTCGACCAGCCACAGCCGCGCCGGCGCCGATCCGCGCGGCGCGGGATCGGCGCGCAGATCGAACTCGGCGCGCAGCGACGCCTCGATCTCGTGTGCGTTGATCGCCGACTCGCGTCGCCACCGGTGGCCCGCATCGAGAGGCATCTGCTCGATAATCCGCAACTGGTATCCGTGGCGCAGGCAGAAGCGCAGGAGCGCGGCTGCGTCACCGGGGCCGGATTCGGGATCGAGCACGGCGTTGACCTTGATCGGGCCGAGCCCCGCCGCGGCGGCCGCGGTCAGGCCGTCGAGCACCTCGCCGAGCCGGTCGCGGCGGGTAATGGCGGCGAAGTGCCCGGGGTCGAGGGTGTCCAGCGAGACGTTCACCCGGTCCAGTCCGGCGGCGGCCAGGCCACGGGCGCGCGCGGCCAACCCCACCCCGTTGGTCGTCAGTGCGATCTCCGGCCGCGGCGCCAACCGGGCGGTCGCGGTGATGATGTGCTCCAGGCCCCGATAGAGCAGGGGCTCGCCGCCGGTGAAGCGGATGCTGGTGATACCCAGGCGGGTCACGGCCAGTCGCAACAACCGGGTCAGCTCGTCGGGTGTCAGAAGATCCTGGCCTGGCAACCAGTCCAGGCCCTCGGCCGGCATGCAGTAGGTGCAGCGGAGGTTGCACCGGTCGGTGAGCGAGACCCGCAGATCACTCGCCACCCGGCCGAAGGTATCGACCAGCGGGCCCTGCCGAGGCATGTCGTCCAGCGCAGCGTCCGGATTCCGGCGGACGGCGGGCAGGCCAAGCGCGATCGGCGTCATCGGTGTTCCGATTCGCGGTCGACGGGGACGATCTCCTTGCCGAGCGGCATCAGCGAGACGGGTATCAGCTTCAGGTTGGCCAATGCCAGCGGAATTCCGATGATCGTGATCGCCATCGCCACCGCGGTAACGATGTGTCCGATAGCCAGCCACAGACCACACAGCACAACCCACAGGACGTTCCCCACCAGGGCGCCGGGGCGGGGGCCGGGTTTTTCGACGATGGTCCGGCCGAACGGCCACAGTGCGTACGCCGCGATCCGCAGCGAGGCGAACCCGAACGGGATCGTGACGATGAGCACAAAGCAGATCAGTGCCGCCAGCAGGTAACCCAGCGCTAGCCACAAACCGCCGAACAACAGCCAGATGATGTTCAGGAGTAGGCGCATATCACCTCCGAGGGTTTCATCACCCTACCGAACATAACCAGGCGACTCGGGTGGCCGGTGTTGAGTAGGATCGCCTCACGCGTCCTGCCCAGCGGGGCGCGTCGTCATGTATTTCGTTCCGAGTGCCTCCATGAGACGAGCAGGTGAGACCAGTGCCGACCGGCAAGGTGAAGTGGTACGACGCCGACAAAGGGTTCGGCTTCCTCTCCCAGGAGGACGGCGAGGACGTCTACGTGCGCTCCTCAGCCCTACCCGAGGGCGTCGAGGACCTCAAGGCCGGCCAGAAGGTCGAGTTCGGGCTGGCGTCGGGTCGACGCGGCCCGCAGGCGCTCAGCGTCACGCTGATCGACGCTCCGCCGAGCCTGACCCGGACTCGCCGGGAGGCCGCGGCCGCCGAGCACAAGCACACTCCTGACGAGTTGCACGGCATGGTCGAGGACATGATCAGTCTGCTGGAGGGCGCGGTTCAACCCGAGTTGCGCAAGGGCCGTTACCCCGACCGCAAGATCGCGCGCCGGGTCTCGGAGGTCGTCCAAGCGGTCGCGCGCGAACTCGACGCATAATCGTCCCCCGCGTCGCTCCCCGCCGAGCGTCGACTCAGACGCCAGGCCGCGCTAATCCCACGCGAACTGCACCGACCATTCGGCGTGCGGCAGGTCGAGCAACTCACCGTTCTCGTCCTGCACGAGGGTCAGCAACTGCACCACCACGCCGACTACCCGGCCGCGCTGCGGATCAACGGTCGGGATGGTCACCGCGAGAGTGGTGTCGGGTCGATAGACAGTGGTGGTGGTGTCGCGTTCGTCGGCGTACACCTTCAACAGCCGCCACGGCGCGCGGCTGATCGCGCTCGGCACCGAAAGCTGAACCGGATAGCCGTCACTGACCGAAAGTTGCCCCGGTGCGGCGCTTTGGGCGCAGTCGTTGAGGTCAATCACGTTGCAGTACAGGAAAGGTGCCACCCGAACGGTCTCGCCCTGGGAGTAGACACTGATCTCCGGCAGACCGGAGGAGTCGTGGCGGGTGTGGAGCCAGGCGCCGAGACCGGCCCCGACCGAGGCCAGCATCACCAGTGCTGCCACGAGCCAGCCGGTGGCCCGCCTCACCGGTGCGGCACCGCGGGGCGACTCTCCGGCTCGGCAAGCACCGGGCGGTTGCCACCGAAGCCGGGTATCAGCGAGGCGCCGCGGTGGCTCACCACGGTCTGCGCCAGGCCGAGGAGCAACACTGCGCCGATCGCGGTGAAGCCGACCCACAGTTCGGTGTAAACCAGTACGCCCAGCGCGCCGCCGAGTACCCAGGCCAACTGCAGCGCCGACTCCGAACGCCCGAATGCCGAGGCGCGAGACTCCTCTGGGAGGTCGTCCTGCAGCGAGGCGTCCAGTGAGGCCTTGGCGATAGCGCTGGCGCCCGAGGTCACTAACGCGGCCGCTGCCGCAGCGATGAGGTTTCCGGCGACCGCTGCCGCCAGTGCCGCAGTGGTAACCGCGATAGCCGCCCGGACCACCAGTACTGAGGGCCGACCCAACTGCGACCGGGCGGCGGCGAAGTTACCGGCAAAGTTGCCGATGCCCGCGGCCAGGCCGATCATCCCGAGAATCCCGAGTTGCACCCAGCCGCTGGCGTCCTGCGATTTCGCGACGAACGCCGGATAGAGAAACAGGAAGCCGACCATCGCCTTGATCGTGCAGTTACCCCACAGTGCGGTGATGATGTTGCGCCCCAGCGGTTGTCGCGGGGATTCGATGACCTCGGTGGGCTCCTCGTCGAGCCAGGACCAGTCCCCGGACTCGGTGCCGCCGTGGTAGCTCAGGGTGGTGGGAATCTCGCCCTCGGTGACTTCCACCCAGCGTGGGATGCGCATCGCGAGCGAAGCGCCGGCGATGGTCACGAAAACCACGACGAACAGCGCCCCGGGAAGTCCGAACAGCGTGGAGAACGCGTATTCGATGCCCGCCGCGACACCACCGCCGACGATCGTGCCGCCGATGAGGCCGAACATCGTGAGCCGGGAGTTCATCCGGACCAGATCGATCGTCGGGGGCATCACTCGCGGGGTCACCGCGCTGCGTAGCACGGTGAACGACTTCGACAGCACCATCATGCCCAGCGCGCACGGATAGAGCACCCACGACGGGTAGCCGCCGGTGGCGCCGTCGTAGTTCATGATCAACACCACCGCTATCGCGGTGCGCAGCAGGAACGAGGCGGCCAGTGCCGCCCGGCGGCCGTGTTGAATCCGGTCCAGCGCCGGCCCGATCAGTGGCGCGATCACCGCGAACGGGGCGATCGTGATCAGCAGGTACAGCGCGACGCGCCCCTTGCTCTCGCCGGTTGCCGCCGCGAAGAACAGCGTGTTGGCCAACGCCACGGCCATCGCGGAGTCCACCGCGAAGTTGGCCACCACCGGCCAGGTGAGTGCGGTCAGACCGGATTTGTCGGCCCCGTCGGCCTTTGCGGCGCGCTGCACCATGTCATACATCCGCGACCCCATCTCGCGACTGCGGGCGGCAGTGCTGCGGGGCCCGCGCCTCTCGCCGGATCCGACCCTCTCGCTGGGTCCGAAACGGGGGTCCTCACCGAAACCATCGGGGTCCTCGGCAGAGGCCCGGGCCCGGACGCGATCGGCCTCGAGGGGGGGCAGGAAGCGATTCGCCCGGTTCGACGGAGCCTGATCATCCCTGGGCGGCCGGTCGTCGGGAGGGTACTGCGCCATGCCGGGATGCTCGCGGCGGTAGCGGCGATTCACCTCGGGTGTCGACCCCGCAGTGGGGTGCACACGCCGCCGTCCGGACACGGTGTCGATTGTCCCTCATGTGCGCGGCGCGGGCGTGCAGTCGACCGGTGTGGCCGCGCCGAGGTCGGGTGAGGCAAGATCATTGGTGATGAACAGCCCGACAGACACCGCCGAACCCACGGCACCGGACTCCCCGTCGGTGCCGACGGACGCCGTTGCGGCACTCCTGCGCGGTGCGGTTGAGCAGGCACGCGAGGCGATCGTCGAGTTCAGCGGCGACAACGTCGGGGAGTACCTCGGGGTTGAGTTCGCCGACGAGGCCGCCGCCACCCATCGTTTCCTAGCCACGTTGGCGGGCTATCAGGGTTGGCAATGGGCGGTGGTACTGGCCGGCTACGCCGGTGCCGACCGTGCCACCGTCAGCGAGGTGGTTCTGATTCCGGGCCCGGGCGCGCTGCTGGCTCCGCAGTGGCTGCCGTGGGAGGACCGCGTGCGGCCGGGTGACCTCGGACCCGGCGACCTGCTGGCCCCCCCGTCCGATGATCCGCGTCTGGTCCCGGGCTTCGTCGCCACCGGTGACCCGGCGATCGACGACGTCGCGTTCGAGGTCGGTTTCGGTCGCCGCCGGGTGCTCAGTGCCGATGGTCGCGATGACGCGGCACAGCGTTGGCACGACGGCGACCACGGCCCCGACGCACCGGCGGCACGCGCCACCAAGAGGGCGTGTCGGGACTGTGGATTCATGACCCCGCTAGCGGGTGCGCTCGGCCTGATGTTCGGCGTGTGCTGCAACGCGATGTCGGCCGACGGGCGGGTTGTCGACTTCGGTTATGGCTGCGGTGCGCATTCCGACACCCCGGCACCTCAGCTGATCGGGTCACCGGCCTACGAACCCTACGACGACGGCGTGCTGGACATGGTCGACGTGGTCGACGGGGTCAACGTGGTCGACGGGGTCTCCGCGTCTGAAGCCCCGTCCGCCGAACCCGATGCGCCGCAGGCCCTCGAGGCGGGCGAACAGGTCGCACCGGCTGAACCGGCGGAAGGTTAGCGGCCTTCGGCGGCGGCCTTGATCCGGGCCAGCGACTGGTTCATGCCCTCAAGTAGTTCGGATTCGAAACTGTCCACACCGCCGAGGGCGGCCTTGGTCACCGCGGTGGACACCGCCCTCACCCCGTTCTCGGCGTGCCGGGTCTCCACCAGCCGGGTCCCGGTGGCGGTCGCCTCCAGTTCGTAGCTCCACACGCTGGTGTTGATCGGGATCCGAAACGCGATTTTACGTTCGGGGATCACCTCGGTGATGGTCGCCGTGGTGGGCCAGAAGAGCATGTTGCGCCGGTTGAGATTGATTGTTCGGGTCCCCGGCCGTAACGGGCCGAGCAGTTTCATCATCCGGCACTGCGGGCTCCACTGGGGCATCCGGCTGAGGTCCGAGACCAGGCCCCAGACCCTGCTGACGGGTGCATTGATGTCGACCTCTGCTTGTAGAAGCGGCGCTGCCATGGCTCTCCTTACTGATACTTGTTTGATACTTGGTTAGGCCTTTTTGATTTGGGAGGCCATCAACTAATGGTCTAGGCCGGACTGGGCGCCCCGGGCGCCGCGACGTGCCGCCGCGCGTTGCCAGCTGAAGATTGATGTTCCCAGCACGCCGATCCCGAGTCCGGCGATGGTGGTCGGACGCCAATCATGAAGTGCCGGAACGGTGAATGCGGCGATCGCGGCCAGTACCCACAGCAACGCGCCGGCGATGATCACCGGTTGCGGGTCCGACAATGCAGCGGGCAGCGCGGGAGGGACGGGTTCGGGATCGGGCGACATCGGTTATCACCGTAACCTAGCGAGGTGGACGGTCCCTGCGTGATCGACATCACCGACCCTGCCGACCCGCGGCTCGATGACTTCCGTGATCTCAACAGCATCGATCGCCGACCGGACCTGCCCACCGGGCGCGGTCTGGTGATCGCCGAGGGTGTGCTGGTCGTTCGCCGAATGCTGGCCTCCCGATTCACTCCGCACGGATTTTTGGGAACGGATCGGCGACTGGCCGAGTTGGCCGGCGACCTCGACGCCACGCCGGCACCGTTCTACCGGGCCGATGCCGAGGTGATGGCGCACGTGGTCGGGTTTCACCTCAATCGCGGCGTTCTGGGGGTGGCGCGGCGGTCTGCGCACCTGACCGTCGCACAGGTGCTGACCGGCGCGCGTACGGTTGTGGTGCTCGAAGGCGTCAACGATCACGAGAACCTGGGTTCGATGTTTCGCAATGCGGCCGGGCTCGGCGTGGACGCGGTGATCTTTGGTGCCGGCTGCGCCGACCCGCTGTATCGGCGTGCTGTGCGGGTGTCGATGGGCCACGCTCTCTTGGTGCCGTTCGCTCACTTTGGCTACTGGCCGAGTGATCTGAACCTTCTGCGTAACAATGGTTTCCAGCTGCTGGCGATGACACCCGACGCCCACGCGCAGACACTGGCCGATGCGATGACGCAGTGTGCCGATGCCAAAGTTGCCGTGCTGGTCGGGGCGGAGGGACCCGGGCTTACCGAAACCGCGATGCGGGCCAGCGATGCGCGGGTGCGCATTCCGATGTCTCGCGGTACCGATTCGCTCAATGTCGCGACCGCGGCGGCATGTGCGTTCTATGAACGAATCCGGTGCATCGGGAACGCGGGCTATTAATCGCCTGCGCATGCCCGCCGGTAACCTCGTGTCCGTGCACGACGAGTCGACGCCCTGGGGAACCGGGCTGACCGTGGCCGCTTTCGTGGCCGCGGTGATCGGCGCCGCGGTCGTGGTCTTGGGTCTGGGCGTGACCCGGGTGAATCCCGCGGTGGCGGTGGCGCTGAATCTGGTGGCGGTCGGCGGGTTGGCCCCAACGTTGTGGAGTTGGCGACGCGTCCCGGTGCGAAGGTGGTTTGTGCTAGGTGCGGCCGTCGGGGTGAGCGTCGGCTGGATTGTATTGGCCGCGTTGGCAATCCGCTCTTAGCGGGGAGGGATCAGCGCTCGCCGCTTGATCGAACGCCGAGCAGGACATCCTCCCACGCCGGCACCGCTGGCTTGCGCCGGTTTCGTGCCGCCGAGGCGGGGCGATGGGTGTGTTCTCCGACCGAGTCGGGCGCCGGGTCGGGCGCGACCTGGATGACGGTGGGCGGCAGTTCCTCGAATTCCAATTGCGCCACCGGCGCCACCGTACGCAGTGGGCGTTCGAATTCCGGATCAATTAGCTCGCTGGCGGCCTCGTCGATCGCGGTAATGGTGCCACCGTGGGCACCAGGGGTGAAACGGAAGTGGGCGAAGGTCTCGGAGAGTCCGACCCGCCAGCACATCCGGACCGTCCAGCGGCCGTCATCGGTGCGCCAGGCGTCCCAGTCGGTGGCTTCCGAACTCAGCCCGCGCTCCGCCATGGAGGAGGTGATGGTCTCGAGCAGCGTCTCCACCGCGGGGCCGTTGGCGAGCACCGGGTGGGCGGCGGTAGCCAGTTCGGCGGCGCGTTGGCGCTCCAGCAACACCGGATGGGCGAAGCGCTCAACCTTGGACGCATCCACTCCGGCCGACTCGGCGACCTCCTCAACCGAGGCGCCCGCCCGGATGCGGGCCTGAATATCTTTCGGACGTAGCACGCCTTTGACCTCACTGTCTCGCGCGGTCTGAACCAGCCCCGTCCGATCGCCGCGCACCGCGGCACGCAGCCGGTCGTCCACTCGGATCAGGAATTTGTCGGCGGGATTGCCGCCTTCGCAGATGACGTGCTTACCGTCGACATCGAGTCCGATGAGAGTGAGTTCCCGCATGTCGACCTCCTTCGGATCGGAATCTAGCCCAGCCCGCACGGGCATCGGTAAAGCGACACGCTGGTGTTACAGATGGGTCAGAAGGTGTTCGGCGACCTGTTTAGAGGCGCTCGACGACCCAATCCACGCAGCGCGTCAGCGCGGTGACGTCGTCGGGTTCGATTGCGGGGAACATCGCCACCCGTAACTGGTTGCGTCCGAGTTTGCGATACGGCTCGGTGTCGACGATGCCGTTGGCGCGCAACACCGCGGCGACGGTTGCCGCGTCGACGTCTTCGGTGAAGTCGATGGTGCCCACGACTTGGGAGCGCAGTGCCGGATCGGCGACGAACGGGGTGGCGTACGGCGAAGCCTCAGCCCATGAGTAGAGCCGGAACGACGAGTCGGCGGTTCGCTTGACCGCCCAGTCCAATCCGCCCTTGGCCAGCATCCAGTCGACCTGCTCGGCCATGAGAACCAGGGTGCCGATGGCCGGCGTGTTGTAGGTCTGATTCTTCAGGCTGTTCTCGACCGCGATGGGCAACGAGAGGAAGTCGGGCACCCAGCGACCCGACGCCGCGATCGCGTCGACGCGCGCCAGGGCGGCCGGTGACAGAATCGCCAGCCACAGCCCACCGTCGCCGGCGAAGTTCTTCTGCGGTGCGAAGTAGTAGGCATCGCAATCGGCGAGGTTGACGGGCAGCCCGCCGGCACCGGAGGTGGCATCGATGAGCACCAGTGCATCCCCGGCACCCTCGGGGCGGCGCACCCCGACGGCAACTCCGGTGGAGGTCTCATTGTGCGCCCAGGCGATGGCGTCCACGGACGGATCGGACTGCGGTTCGGGGGCACTCCCGGGCTCTGCCTTGATGATGATTGGTTCGCCCACGAAGGGGTTGGCCGCCACCGCCGAGGCGAACTTCGCGCTGAATTCACCGAAGGTCAGGTGCAGAGATTTGCGATCGATCAGGCCGAATGCCGCGGCGTCCCAGAACGCCGTAGCGCCGCCGTTGCCCAGAATCACCTGGTAACCCTCGGGTGCGCGGAACAACTCGCGCAGTCCGTCGCGGACCCGGCCCACCAGGTTCTGCACCGGCGGCTGTCGGTGCGACGTGCCAAACAGTGCGGCGGCACTCGTGCTCAGCGCCGCCAACTGCTCGGGGCGAACTTTCGACGGGCCGCAACCGAAGCGGCCGTCGGCCGGCTTGAGATCGGCAGGAATCGCGAGCACCGGAATGTCAGCCATGGGGCCAGCCTAGGAGTTGGCTGCCCGGCATCGAAATCGAGTTGGCCCGGTCCGTCCCGGCAGTGGAAATTCCTATGGACACCCGGCGGCATCGCGGGTACTGTTTTGTACATTAACCACCTTGGTGTAAACCTTACGGAAGGTCGGTCATGGCAAGGACCCGGTTGGTCAGGCGCTGGCGCCGCAATATGGAGGTGCAGGACGACGTTGCCTACGTCGACCTGCTGAACACGCTCTCCGAAGGTTCGGTGCGGCGGAGTTTCAATCCGTACACCGATATCGACTGGGAGGCGCCGGAGTTCGCCGTCACCGACTCAGACGAGCGCTGGATACTTCCCGCGACCGATCCGTTGGGCCGCCATTCGTGGTATCGCGCTCAGTCGGTTCAGCGTCAGATTGAGATCGGTCAATGGCGCCAGGCCAACGTCGCCAAAGTCGGCCTGCAATTCGAGTCGATCCTGATTCGCGGCCTGATGAACTACTCCTTCTGGGTGCCCAACGGCTCGCCGGAGTACCGCTACCTGCTGCACGAGTCCGTCGAAGAGTGCAACCACACCATGATGTTCCAGGAGATGGTGAATCGCATCGGCGCCGACGTGCCCGGTATGCCGCGACTGCTGCGCTGGCTGTCCCCGCTGCTGCCGATGTTCGCCGGACCGCTGCCGATCCCGTTTTTCTTCGGCATCCTGGCCGGCGAGGAACCGATCGATCACACCCAGAAAGATGTTCTGCGCGAGCGGGCCGACGGCCGATCCCTGCACCCGATCATGGAGCGGGTGATGGCCATCCACGTGGCCGAGGAGGCCCGGCACATCTCCTTCGCGCATGAATATCTGCGCAAGCGACTGCCGCGCCTGAGCCGGCGGCAGCGGTTCTGGCTGTCACTGCACGTTCCGCTCATCATGCGGGTGCTGTGCCAGGCGATCCTGGTCCCGCCGCGCAGCTTTTTCCGCCAGTTCGAAATTCCCCGTAGCGTCCGCAAAGAACTGTTCTTCCGGGCGCCGGAGTCGCGTGAGACGCTGCGCGACATTTTCGCCGACGTGCGGATGCTGTGCTACGACACCGATCTGATGAGCCCGCCGGCCAGGCTGATGTGGCGCCTCTGCAAGATCGGCGGTCCGCCGAGTCGGTTCCGCAGCGAACCGCAACGGCGGCACGCCGTCACCGCGGCCTGAGTCACCGCACTCCGCGGCCCCAGCCACCGTGCCCCACGTCATCACGCAGTCCTGCTGTGGCGACGGCTCGTGCGTGTATGCCTGCCCGGTCAACTGCATCCACCCCAGCCCTGACGAACCTGGATTCGCCACCGCTGAAATGCTGCACATCGACCCGGTGGCGTGTGTGGACTGCGGGGCCTGCGTCAGCGCCTGTCCGGTCGACGCGATCCTGCCCGAGAGTCGGCTCAGCACCGCGCAGTTGCCGTTCATCGCGATCAACGCGGCCTACTACCCGGACCGCCCGGAGGGAAAACTTCCGGTCGCCGCCAAGCTGGCGCCGGTACTGCCGGCGCCGCGGGTCCGCGATGGCGCGGCTGCACTGACTGTCGCGATCATCGGATCCGGCCCGGCCGGCATGTACGCAGCCGACGAGTTACTCACCCAGCGCGGCGTCCGCGTCAACATGTTCGACAAACTGCCCGTTCCGTACGGACTGGTGCGCGCCGGAGTGGCCCCGGATCATCAGAAAACCAAGTCGATCACCCGGCTTTTCGACAAGATCAGCCGCCAGCGGGGTTTCGAGTATTATCTCAATGTCGAAGTGGGACAGCATATCTCGCATTCCGAACTGCTCGCTCACCACCACGGGCTGCTGTACACCGTCGGAGCCCCGGGTGACCGCAGGCTCGAGATCGACGGGATGGGCATGCCCGGTACCGGCAGCGCCACCGATTTCGTCGCCTGGATCAACGGCCAACCCGGGAGCGCCGGACCGATCGCGGGCACCATCGAGGACCCGGTGGTGATCATCGGCAACGGCAACGTCGCACTCGACGTAGCCCGGATTCTGACCGCTGACCCCCAAGACCTCGCGCACACCGATATCTCAGCTGCCGCACTGGAGGTCCTGCGTCGCCGCGCGGTGCACGAGGTCGTTGTCGCCGCGCGCCGCGACCCTCGCGACTCCGCGTTCACCCTGCCCGAACTGATCGGGCTGACGAGCACCGCGAACGTGGTTCTGGCGGCCGCCGACCGCGAGTTGGTGCACCGCGATCTGGAAACCGTCAACGATCCCGTGACGTACGCCAAGCTGATGGTCCTGGCCGGCCTGGCGGATGCTGAGGCGCCGGCCAGTGGGCCGCGCATCCGACTGGCCTACCGGCTCACGCCGCAGCGCATCATCGGTTCCGATCATCCTCGCCGCGTCGAGTTCACTCGCACCGCAACCACCGAGACGGTCGGTCTGGACGCCGGTCTGGTGTTGACCTCCATCGGCTATCGGGGTGCACCGGTTCCCGGGCTGCCCTTCGACGAGACCGCGGCGGTGGTGCCCAACCTGGACGGACGCGTCATCGACCCGCACACTGCGGAGCCCGTGCGGGGTGTCTACGTCGCGGGCTGGATCAAACGTGGCCCCACCGGATTCATCGGCACCAATAAGTCCTGCGCCATGCAGACCGTCGCCACCTTGGTCGAGGACTTCAACAACGGGCTGCTTGATGACCCCCGCCAGCGTCCGGCCGCGCTGGAGGTGTTGATCCGAGCCCGCCAACCCGACCTGGTTG
>Ga0315292_10001650_pt1 | contig 12093 bp, 8 predicted proteins | sample YL17G13_0_MG_FD_204029 | JGI IMG/M metagenome (GOLD analysis project Ga0315292, IMG submission 204029) | Sediment microbial communities from Yellowstone Lake, YNP, Wyoming, USA - YL17G13_0 | ecosystem: Environmental > Aquatic > Freshwater > Lake > Sediment | place: USA: Wyoming | collected... | reverse complement strand
GGGCCCGTCGAGATGAGCGAGCACTTGCGGCACCTGTCGCAGCACGCCCGCATGCCCATCTCGTGCATCCCCAACGCCGGCCTGCCGTCGGTGGTCGACGGCCACATGCACTACGACCTCACCCCCGAGGGCCTCGCCGAGCACCATCGCTCGTTCGTCACCAACCTGGGCATCGAGATCATCGGCGGCTGCTGCGGCACCACGCCGGCGCACCTCAAGGCCGTCGTCGACGTGTGCCGCGACCTCGAGCGGGCCCCGCGTCACCCCGAGCACGAGGCCGGGGCCACGTCGATCTACTCGATGGTGCCGTTCCATCAGGACACGTCGTTCCTGATCATCGGCGAGCGCACCAACGCCAACGGCTCGAAGAAGTTCAAGGAGGCGCTGCTCGAGGCCGACTGGGACACGACCGTCGCCACCGCCAAGGACCAGGTGAAGGAGGGCTCCCACATCCTCGATGTGTGCGTCGATTACGTGGGCCGTGACGGCGCCGCCGACATGGACGAGATCGCCTCGCGCTTCGCCACCCAGTGCAGTGTGCCGTTGGTGCTCGACTCCACCGAGCCCGAGGTCATGGAGGCCGGCCTGATGTGGCTCGGCGGCCGGGCCGTGCTCAACTCCGCCAACCTCGAGGACGGCTTCGCCGACGGCTCCAGACTCGACCGGGTGCTCAAGCTGGCCCGCGAGTACGGCGCGGCGGTGATCTGCCTGCTCATCGATGAGGAAGGCCAGGCCCGCGACGTCGAGTGGAAGATGCGCGTCGCCCACCGCATCCACGATCTCGCCGTCAACACCTACGGCCTCGAGTCGAGCGACATCATCTTCGACGCGCTGACCTTCCCGCTGTCCACCGGCGACGACGACCTGCGGGGCGATGCCATGGCCACGCTCGAGGCGATCACCCGCATCAAGGCCGAGCTGCCCGGGGTGCACACGGTGCTCGGGCTCTCGAATGTCTCGTTCGGCCTCAAGCCGGCGGCGCGTCACGTGCTCAACTCGGTCTTCCTGCACGAGGCCGTCGCCGCCGGCCTCGACTCGGCGATCGTCCACGCGGCGCGCATCATGCCCCTCAACAAGATCCCCGAGGAGCAGCGCGAGGTCGCCCTCGACCTCATCTACGACCGTCGCCGACCGGCTGCAGACGGCGAGCCGGCCTACGACCCGCTGCAGAAGCTGCTGGCGGTGTTCGAAGACGTCAACGCCGTCGAGGTGGTCAAGGAGGACCGCACCGGCTGGACCATCGAGCGACGGCTCTCCCAGCGCATCATCGACGGTGACCGCGAGAACCTCGATGCCGATCTCGACGAGGCGCTCGCCGCCGGTATCACCCCGCTGGCCATCATCAACGACATCCTGCTGGCCGGCATGAAGGTCGTCGGCGAGCTGTTCGCCACCGGCGAGATGCAACTGCCGTTCGTGCTGCAGTCAGCCGAGACGATGAAGGCGTCGGTGGCCTTCCTCGAGCCCCACATGGAGAAGGACGACTCCGGCGGCAAGGGCCGCATCGTGCTGGCGACGGTCAAGGGCGACGTCCACGACATCGGCAAGAACCTGGTCGACATCATCCTCACGAACAACGGCTACGAGGTGCACAACCTCGGCATCAAGATCGGCATCGCCGAGATGATCGAGAAGGTGGCCGAGGTCAAGGCCGACGCCATCGGCATGAGCGGCCTGCTCGTCAAGAGCACGCTGATCATGCGCGACAACCTGGCCGAGCTGAACGATCGAGGTCTGGCCGAGATCCCGGTGCTGCTGGGGGGCGCCGCCCTCACCCGCACCTATGTCGAGCGCGACCTGCGCGAGGTCTACGAGGGTCGGCTGTTCTATGGCAAGGACGCCTTCGAGGGCCTACGCGTCATGGACCGGCTCGGTGAGCTGAAGCGGGGCGACGGCGACGCCGACGATCCCGCCTGGGGACGCGAGCCCAGCGAGTCCAAGGTCGCCTCCCGGCTCACCACCGTTCCGGGCGCTACCGACGTCGGCGTCGAAAAGCCCGCCCGTTCGCCCGAAGTCGAACTCGACAACCCGGTGTTCACGCCGCCGTTCGTGGGTTCGAAGGTGGTCAAGGGCATTCCCCTCGACGACATCGCCGGCTACATCAACGAGACGGCGCTGTTCCGCAACCAGTGGCAGTTCCGGCCGGAGAAGGGCGTTGACGGCACGGTCGAGTCCGACGCCGAGTTCAAGGACCGCATCCGCCCGATCCTGCGCTCGCAGCTCGCCGAGGCCAAGGCTGCCGACATGCTCGTGCCCCAGCTCGTCTACGGCTACTTCGCCGCCAACAGCGAGGGCGACGACGTGGTCATCTGGAAGGACGAGTCCCGCACATCGGAGTGGCTGCGGTTCTCCTACCCCCGCCAGAGCAAGGCCCCGTGGATGTCGATCGCCGACTTCGTGCGGCCGGTGGGATCGGGCGATCCCGACTACGCGGCGTTCCACATCGTCACGATGGGCCAGCGCGTGAGCGACGTGACCGCCGAGCTGTTCGCCCGGGACAAGTACCAGGAGTACCTGCTCGTCCACGGCCTCGGAGTCGAGATGGCCGAGGCCCTCGCCGAGTACTGGCACCGACGCATCCGTGAGGAGTGGGGGTTTGCCGATCAGGACGGCCCAAATCTGGCCGGGCTCTTTCGCCAGCAGTACCGGGGCGGTCGTTATTCGTGGGGCTACCCGGCCTGCCCCGACCTCGAGGACAACGAGAAGGTCGCCGAGCTCCTCGACGCCGGCCGCATCGGCATCGTGGTCAACGAGGACACCGGGTTCCAGTACCAGCCCGAGCAGACGACCTCGGCGATCATCCTGCACCACCCGAAGGCGAAGTACTTCGTCGCCCGGTAGGGCACGCGTCCAGGAGGGCGCACCTGGCGGCCTACCGGGCGGCCGGGCCGTTCCGCGAAGAGTTGCTCGGGCGTCGGGCCGCGGCCCAGCTGGCGCTTCAGGTCGCCGACCGCGACCTGGCCGAGCTCATGACGCGTCGAGCGCGGCTTGTGAGCCGCATCGAAGGGTGCAACCTGGCGCTGGTCGGAACGGGAGAGATCCGACACCCCGAGACCGGCGAGGTGCGCCAGACGATGCGGTGGCACAAGCGCATTCAGTTCGCCGATGAGCTACCAGCGGCCGACGGCCCCACGCTGCGGGTCGTCTCCGGTCGGGCCCTGGCCACCGCCGCAACCGACTTGCTCGGCGCTACGGGTCAGACCCTGACCATCGCCGAGATCGAACGCCTGCTGAGGCTGCAGGGGTTGCTCCCCGGGGGGGCGCGCTTCATCGGCCATCTCGAATGCCCTGCGCGGCGAGGTCCGGGCCGGGCGCGTCGCACGCGTCCACCGTGGGTGCTACCGGCTGCCCTGAACGACAGGCCGACCCCGGCCCGGCCCTACTCCTGACGCTGTCGCAACTTGTCGCAAGTCACGACAATGTGCGACAACGCCAGAACGGTCGCCAGGACCAACTCCGGAGACAGGTTGGGGCGCGACGCCAACCCGCTCAGGACAGCAGGGCCCGGGCCACCAGGTCGGTGCCGAACGCCGTCAGGATCGCCAGGTACAGCAGACCGGTCGCCGACATCACCGCCGAGTAGTAGCGCTCCTTCAGGGCCATGCGGGTGACCACGATGAGCCCGCCGGTGGTCACGGCGCAGGCGACCCAGAACCAGGCCAGCAGACCGTTGTAGCTGTCGTCGATGGTGCCGTTGAGCACCGACACCATGCCGATGGGCACGAGCAGCAGGACCACCTCGGGCACCCAGAGCCAGCCGGTCCACCTGACCAGTTCCAGCAGCGGGCCACGGGCCAGACCCGGCTGCACCAGATACCAGTGCCCGAGCAGCATCGCGTCGGTGACGGCACCCAGGAAGGCGGCGCCCACCAGGAAGCGGGCCACGGCCAACCAGGCCGGCCCGCCCGACGCCAGGGCGGCCGCGATGATGCCGATCGTGCCGATGACCGGGGCGATCAGGTCGAGGGCCGGAGGGAACTCGGCCGCCGTCGTGTCGCGTTCGGCCGCGGCCCGGTCGATGCCCGTCATGGCGGCCACCCGCTCGCTTCGCTGTTCGGCCAGCATCAACTGACCGGAGACACCCGCCTTGCGGCGCACGATCGAGACGGTCAGGGCGACGCCGGAGGCGAGCACCACGCCGGCCGACGCCAGGTCCCGCACCGCTAGCGGCTCGATGACCTGCGTGCCGACGTACCAGGCCCCAGCCGCCATGAGCAGGTAGGTGCCCCGCATCGTCCAGCCATAGCCCAGGCCCACCTCTCGCCGCCGGGTGGTGACCCACAGGAAGAGCAACCCTCCCGTCGCCCACTGCAACAGCAGCGAGGCGGCGTCGAAATCGATCACGCGTCGACCGGGACGAGCCGATGATCCGCGTGATTGAGCAACCGGGGCCCGGCGTCGGTGGCCACGACGATGTCCTCGAGCCGAGCGCCCCAACGGTCCGGCACGTAGATGCCCGGTTCGATCGAAAAGGCGTGGCCGGCCACGAGTGGGGCCGCGTTGCCGGCCACGATGTACGGATCCTCGTGCTCCTCGACGCCGATGCCGTGACCGGTGCGATGGATGAACCATTCGCCGTAGCCGGCGGCGTCGATGACCGAGCGGGCGGCGGCATCGACATCCTCGGCGGGCCGCCCGACGGTGCCCGCGGCCACCCCGACCGCCTGGGCCTGCTGCAACACGTCGTAGAGGGCAGTGAACTCGGCCGACGGCTCGCCGGTGAACACGCACCGGGTGATGTCGGAGCAGTACCCGGCCCCGCCCTCGGTGAGCATGGTGCCGCCGAAGTCGCACAGCACGACCTCACCGGCTTCGATCACCCGATCGCCCGCCTCGTGGTGCGGACTCGCGGCGTGTTCGCCGGCGGCGACGATGGCAAAGTTCACGCGGTGGTGGCCCTCGGCCAGGATTCGGCGACCCAGTTCGGCCGACACCTGCGCCTCGGTGCGGCCGATCAGCGCGATCTCGCCAGCCTGCAACTCGGTGGCGATGCGGTCGACGGCGGCGGCGGCCCGGGCCAGTGCCTCGATCTCGTCGGCGTCCTTCACCGCCCGCAGGGGGCCGGTGACCTCACTCCCCCGACGGAACGACGTGGCCGGCAGCCGGTCGGCCAGCCCGACCAGGAACTGGGCCCACGTCCGATCACCGATCGACGCAACCGGCCGAGAACCGACCAGCGACGCCACAACATCGAGTGGGTCGTCGGTCTCGCCCCAGGCGTGGATCGAGAACAGGTCACCCCGCTCGACCACCCGCGGGGCCTCGAGGCGCGGGACGACCAGCGTGGCCGGCCCATCGGCGGGCACCACGAGCATCGTGAGTCGCTCGAGCGGCATCGCCTCGTACCCGATCAGCCACGGCAGATCGGCGCCCACCGACAACAGGAACACATCCACCTCCTGAACGGCCATGGCGGCGCGTACTCGAGCCATGCGGGCGGCGTGCATGGCGGTCAGGATACCGGTGGCCCCTCCCGGCGGCGAAGCCCGGGTGCGCCACCGAGCCCATTAGTGACCTCTGACCCTGGCGCGGGGGCGAACCTGGGACTACACCACTCCCATGGCATCCCCCCAGCAGTGCACCATCCACGGCCACGAGGTCAGCTACCGGCTGGCCGGCGACCCCGAAGCCGAGACCATTCTCCTGATCCACGGCATGGCCGGCAGTTCACGCACCTGGCGTGAGGTCATGCCCACACTGGCCCGCACGCACCAGGTGCTCGCCCCCGACCTGCTCGGTCACGGCGAATCGGCCAAGCCGATGGGCGACTACTCGCTCGGGTCCCACGCCAGCGGGCTTCGCGACCTCATGACCCGACTCGACATCGAGCGGGCCACCATCGTCGGCCAGTCCCTCGGCGGCGGGGTGGCCCTGCAACTCGCCTACCAGCATCCTGAGCTCTGCGAGCGCCTGGTCCTGGTGTCGAGCGGAGGCCTGGGCCGCGAGGTCAGCTGGATGCTGCGGCTGCTGTCGCTGCCGGGTAGCGAGCTCATCCTGCCCCTGATCGCCCCGGGCATCGTCCGCGACCGCGGCAACGCCGTCAGCTCCTGGGTCCACGACCGGGGCATCCGGGCCGGACGCATCGGCGAGATGTGGCGGGCCTATGCGTCGCTCGCCGAGCCCGAGAGCCGCCTGGCGTTCATCCGCACCCTGCGAGCCGTCGTCGATCTCGGCGGCCAGACCGTGAGCGCCGCCGACCGTCTCTACCTGGCCGGCGCCGTACCCACGCTCATCGTTTGGGGCGACGACGATGCCATCATCCCGGTCGCCCACGCCTACTCGGCCCACGAGGCCATGCCCGGAAGCCGCCTCGAGGTGTTCCCGGGCATCGGCCACTTCCCCCAGACCGAGGCACCTGACGCCTTCATCGGGGTACTCGAGGACTTCATCGCGACCACCGACGCCGCCGACGCCCGGTGGGACCAGTTCCGAGTGCTCCTGGCCCAGGGCGCATCCTGACCGATCCGATCCCGAACCACCTCGAGCCATTCCGGGGCCTGAGGAATCAGACGCCGGCGAGCCCGTCGATGCTCTCGCGGTTCTTCTCGGCATGGTACGCGTCGACGCCCTCGGGGCCCTTGCGTTCGGCCCATTCGGCCAGCGTCTCGCGCTCGCCCTCGAAGGTCATGAACGGCACCGCATAGCCACACGAGCTCTGGATGCGGTCGAGCCGACACCGGATGATCGACCGCACGCCGGGCACCGGCGCGAAGCGGGCGAAGAGTGCGTCGAACTCGAGCGCACCCGGCCGCACCACCTCACCCTGCCCGAACAACCGCACGATGCGCGGCGGACCATCGAAGCCACAGAACATGAAGGTGAGGCGGCCGTTGTCGCGCAGGTGGGCGATCGTCTCGACGCCGCTGCCGGTCAGGTCGAGATAGGCGACGGTCTGATCGTCGAGGACCCGAAAGGTGTCGTACCCCTTGGGGGACAGGTTCACGTGCCCCTCGTCGCCCGACGGCGCGCTGGCGACGAAGAAGAGGTGCTGCTCACCGATCCAGTCGGTGAGGGTGTCGTCGAGTCGGTCATGGGTGCGGGCCATCGACCGAGTGTGTCAGACCGGTCAGCCGAGGGCCGCCGCCTGCTTGGCGTGGTAGCTCGAACGGGTCAGCGGGCCGGCCTCGACGTGGCGCAACCCGAGGGCCTCGCCCACGACCTTGAGCCGATCGAACTCGTCGGGGGTCCACCACCGGGCGATCGGGAGATGGTTGCCGGTCGGCCGCAGGTACTGCCCGATGGTCACGATCTCGACCCCCACCCCGGCCAGGTCGGCGAGGGTGGCCTCGACCTCGGCCTCATCCTCGCCCAGCCCCACGATGATGCCGGACTTGGTGGTGAGGCCGGCGGCCCGGGCCCGGGCCAGCACGGCCAGGCTGCGGGCGTACGACGCCGAGGGGCGCACGGCGCGCTGCAGGCGGGCCACCGTCTCGATGTTGTGGTTGAGGACGTCGGGACGGGCATCGAAGATCTGCTGCAGGGCGTCGGGGTCACCCTTGCAGTCGGAGATGAGCACCTCGACGAGAGTGCCCGGCGAGCGTCGACGGATGGCCCGGATGCTCTCGGCGAAACCGGCTGCTCCCCCGTCGGCCAGATCGTCTCGGGCGACCGCCGTGAGCACGGCGAACTCGAGGCCCATACGGGCCACCGCCTCGGCCACCCGCTCGGGCTCGTCAGGGTCGACCGGCTCGGGATGGCTCGTGTCGACCAGGCAGAAGCCGCACGCCCGGGTGCAACGCTCACCGTTGAGCATGAAGGTGGCGGTGCCATCGGCCCAGCACTCGGAGATGTTGGGACACCCGGCTTCCTGGCACACGGTGACGAGGCCGAGGTCCCGGATGGTGCGGTCGAGCCGCCGGTAGTCGGCGCCCAGGCGCACCGGCGCCCGCATCCACGACGGCTTGCGCTCACCGATGGCGAGACCCTCACTGACGCCGGCCTCGGTCAGCCGAACCCGCCGGCGGGCCGTCGTGTCGATGCTGACCGATACCGGGCCAATCGACGCCCAATCGGTCGAGACCCGTGATCGGGCCGGATCGCCGGGTCCCTCACCGCGGGTGAAGGCCGACAGGTCGTCGGGATGGTGACGCCACACGACGTCCTGGCGCTCGGCATCGCCGTCGGGAGCCCAACGTTCGACGGCCCGCCGCGCCATGGCATCGACCACCTGGCGCATGGTCACGTCGATGCCCTCGGCGGCGAGCGATGTCACCGCCTTGTCGACGATCCCGCAGGGAACGATGTGATCGAAGTAGCTCAGATCGGGATCGACGTTCAGGGCGAAGCCGTGCATCGACCGGCCACGACTGAGGCGCACCCCGACCGCGGCGATCTTGCGGGGACGATCACCGGACGGGTCGACCCACACACCGGGGAAGCCATGCAGGCGGCCGCCATCAGCCAGACCGAGATCGGCGAGGACCTCGATGACGAGATCCTCGACGTCGGTGACATAGGCCACGGTGTCGGCCATGCCGCCGCCCCGCCTTCCCGGCACCGACCGGATCGGATAGCCGACGAGCTGCCCGGGACCGTGATAGGTGACGTCGCCACCCCGGTCGGCCCGCACGAGGTCGGCGCCCACGTCGGCCGGATCCACGAGCACGTTGGTCAGGTCGGCGCGCACGCCGAGCGTGTAGACGTGGGGGTGTTCGAGCAGCAGCAGCCAGTCGTCGGACCGAGCCGCGAAGAGCCCCTGCTGCAGCGTGTGGCCGTCGCGGTACGGCACCGGGCCGAGCCACCGCACGCGCAATGTCATGCGAGCTCGGCCTGCCAGTCGCGGGTCTCGATGATGGTTCGGACCTCGCGCAGGAAGGCGGCCGCGTAGGCGCCGTCGAACGCCCGGTGATCCCAGCTCATCGCCAGCACGCCGACCGAGTGGACGGCGATGGCCTCGGTGCCGTCGGCGGCGGTCACGACCACGGGCTTCCTCGTGACGGCGTCGGTCGACAGGATCGCCACCTGCGGCTGGTTGATCACCGGGATGACCATGAACGTGCCGAACGGGCCCGAGTTCGAGAGGGTGAACGTGCCTCCGCTGATGTCGTCGGCCGACAACTTCTTGGTGCGCGCCCGAGCGGCGAGGTCGTGGATGTCACGGGCGATCGCCCGGAAGCGCTTGTCGTCGGCTTCGTGGATCACCGGAGCGAGCAGCCCCTCGAAGTCGAGGTCGACGGCGATGGCCAGGTTGACGTAGTTGTGCACGATCAGCTCGCCCTCACCCATCGAGGCATTCATGTGCGGGAAGTCACGCAGGGCATCGATGACGGCCCGCGAGATGAACGGCAGGTAGGTGAGACTGAAGCCCTCGTCGGCCAGCCATGCGGCCTTGTGCTCGCGACGAACCCGCTCGACGTTCTCGAAGTCGACCTCGACGGCGGTCATGGCGTGAGGCGCGGTGGCCTTCGACATCACCATGTGATCGCCGGTGATGCGACGCATGTTGTTGAGCTTCTCGACCGTGTCGCCGGTACCCGAGCTCGGCGCCGGGCCCTGGGGTCGGGCGGCGGCAGGAACGCCGGCCTCAACCACCCGCTCGACATCGGCCCGGGTGATGCGCCCGCCGATGCCGGTGCCGGTGATCTGAGCCGGGTCGAGCCCGTTGTCGTTGATGAGCTTGCGCACGAGCGGCGACAACACGGCGCCGGAGGCGGTACCGGCCGATTCCGCGGAGGCGGGTGGCGCGTCAGGGGCCGCGGGAGCCGCTGGCGGTTGGCTGGGTGGGGTGGGCACCTGAGTGGGCGCCGCGGCGACCGGAGCCGCGGTGGACACCGTCGGGGCCTCGTCGGCGACGACGGCGAGCACCGTGCCCACGTCGACAGTCTCGCCCTCGGGCACCCGGATCTCGGTCACGTAGCCGGCGACGGGCGACGGCACCTCGGAATCGACCTTGTCGGTCGACACCTCGAAGAGCACCTCGTCCTCGGCGATGAGGTCACCGACATTCTTGAACCACTTCGTGATAGTTCCCTCGGTGACCGTCTCGCCGAGCTGCGGCATTTCGATGTCGGCCATGATGGCGGGTCTCCTCGACGGATCGGGCGGGTGGCTCAGCCGTGCAGGGAACGGCCCGTGAGGGCGAGCACGCTCTCGCCGAACAGCTCGCTGAGGGTGGGGTGGGGCTGGATGAACTGCGCGACCTCGTCGACCGTCGCGCCCCAGTTCACGGCCAGGTAGCCCTGACCGAGTTGCTCGGTGACCCACGGCCCGACCATGTGCACGCCGATGATCTGACCGGCGTTGCCGGCGGCGTCGGCCCTGGCGATGATCTTCACCATGCCGTCGGGCTCGCCGATGATCAGGGCCCGGCCGTTGCCCATATAGCGATGGGCCGACACCTTGACCTCGATGCCGGCCGCCGTGGCCGACTGCTCGCTCATCCCGGCGAAGGCGACCTCGGGAAAGCAGTAGATGCACCAGGGCACGTTGGCGTAGTCGACGCCGACGGGGCTCTCCCCGAGGATGTCCTTGACCACGGTGATGCCCTCGATGAACCCGATGTGGGCGAGCGCCGGAGTCGCAATCACATCGCCGACGGCGTAGACCCCGGGCTCAGGGGTGCGGCACAGGTGGTCGACCTCGACGAAGCCCCGTTCGTCGATCACGACCGCGGTGCCGGCGTCGAGCACGCCTTCGGTGAACGGCCGGCGCCCGACCGACACCACGACGAGATCGACGTCGAGCGTCTCGCCCTCGCCGAACCTGACGGTGGTGCCCTTCTTCTTGCGGGGCTCGTGACCGGTGACGGCCACGCCGGTGCGCACGTCGATGTCGCGTTTGGAGAACTGACGACGCACGATCTTGGTGATGTCGTCGTCACACCCCGGCAGGATCTTGGGCAGGGCCTCGAGAACGGTCACCTTGGTGCCGAGATCGGCCATCATCGAGGCGAACTCACACCCGATGGCACCGCCACCGATGACTGCCGCGGTGGCCGGAAGGGGCTGCAGCGAGAGCAGCTCGTCGGACGTGACGACCAACCGACCATCGACGTCGAAGCCGGGAATCGTGCGCGGCACCGAGCCGGTGGCGACCACGACGGCGTCGCCGAAGAGCTCGACATCACCCGACGCTCCCCCGCTGACCTTGACCACATGATCGGGGCCCAAGGTGCCGAAGCCGTCGTAGACGGTGACCTTGCGTCGCTTCAACAAGGTGCCGAGACCGCCGACCAACTGCTCGACCACCTGCTGCTTGCGCGCCTGCACGGCACCGAAATCGACCGTGGGCGCCGACGTCGAGATGCCGAACTCGGCGGCACCCGCCACGGCCCGGAAGACCGAGGCCGTCTCGAGCAGCTCCTTGGCCGGGATGCACCCCAGGTTGAGGCAGGTGCCCCCGAGCTTGCCCTTCTCGATCAGGGCGATCTTGAGCCCGGCGGCGGCACCGTAGAGCGCGGTCGCATACCCACCGGGACCACCACCGATGACGACGACATCGAACGTCTCAGCCGTGGGAACCACCTCCGTGATCGAATCGGTCCGAATTGGATCGAATTGGATGGGATCGGATCGGACCGGGGCCACCAGTCGCGACGACCGATCGCTGAGCCTATCGGGCACTTCTGCCGGCCCCGACCGGCGGCTACTGCTGTTGCTGCTGGTGCTGGTGCTGCGTGCGGGCCTCGACGTCACGAGCCTGCTGCTGACGGGCCAGCTCGTTGAGCTGCAGCGGATCGCGTCGACGTTCCCCGGGCGGGGGGCTGTCACTCGCCCGCACCCGCCGGATCTCGACGTGAGGATCGACCGACGGGGCCGCCCCACCGGAGAAGACCCCGCGGAGAGGCTGCACGTCGTCGTAGTCGCGACCGTGGCCGATCTTGACGTGCCGGTCCCCGACCTCCTGTTGATTCGTCGGATCGAGGGCGAGCCAGCCGAAGCCGGGCACCGACGCCTCGAACCAGGCGTGGGTCTGCACGTTGACCACGTCGACGTCGTCGACGTCGGTACCCGTGCTGTCGTCGCGGGTGAACAGGTAGCCCGACACGTACCGCGCGGGAATGCCCTGGCTGCGACAGAGGGCAACGGCCACATGGGCGAAGTCCTGGCAGACGCCCTTCCCCTGAGCGAGGACGTCCTCGACCGGAATGCCCAC
>Ga0315292_10001644_pt1 | contig 12106 bp, 7 predicted proteins | sample YL17G13_0_MG_FD_204029 | JGI IMG/M metagenome (GOLD analysis project Ga0315292, IMG submission 204029) | Sediment microbial communities from Yellowstone Lake, YNP, Wyoming, USA - YL17G13_0 | ecosystem: Environmental > Aquatic > Freshwater > Lake > Sediment | place: USA: Wyoming | collected... | reverse complement strand
CCAGGCCCAGACCTCGCTGGCCGGCGCCGCCTCCGCCCGGCCATCCGCCTTCCTGCACCAGGTTCGCGGCTACCTGGCCTACCAGCGTGCCGAATTTCCCCAGGCGGAGGATCACTTCCGTACTGCATTGGAGATCTTTCAGCACAAGGATCCGCTCGAACACCAATTGTGCTTCGGCATGCTCGGGTTGACGCATCTGGCGCGGGGTGACCGTGCGCTGGCCGAGCGCGGCCTGGCCGAGCAGGGCATCCTGCTCGGCCAACTGCGCGCCGGGTCGTTGCCATTCGCATCGGCCGCCAGCACGCTGGCGCTGCTGGCGGCAGGACTCAAAGACCAGGACCGTATCGCCGCGCTGTTGCCCGGGCTGCAGGCATGCAGCGGCCAGCACCACTGGTTCCTGGTCGATCGCATCCTGGCCGCCGGCGAGGTGCTTTTGGGCGAGTTCGACGCGGCCGCGCATCACCTCGACTGCGCCGAGTCAGTTGCTCGCGCCGAGGGACTGTTGCCCGAGCTGGAGCGTGTGCTGCGCGCCCGCGCTGCGCTCGTCTCGGAGGTTGGAAGGCAAGGGGCGACGCACGCCTCCGCCGCGTTGCGAGACCAGGCATCGGATGTCTCGCGCTCACTGCGCCTGGCCTCTCGACCACCTGCGGACGTCCAGCAGGCCAGTCCCTTGTCTGCTCCACCCGCGTCGGCCGGGCTATCGCCCCGGGAGGCCGAGGTGCTGCGCCTGGTGGCAGCCGGCTTGAGCACTCGCCGGATCGCCCAGCAGCTCGCCCTCAGCCAGCACACCGTCGCCAAGCACCTGACCAGCATCTTCGCCAAGCTCGGCGTCGAGAACCGCGCCGCGGCCGCGGCGTTCGCCATTCGCCACGGCCTGGCCTAGTCCCCCGTCCCGCGAACCCCGTCCCTTTCCCTCATCCCGCCCGGACAACGGGCACTAGCAGGTTCTTGCTATCCGGCCTTCCGCACGGCCTGGATTACTGTCGGGCCGTTCGGCACATCCTGGCGATGCGGCCGGACCGATGCCCGGCTAGACTGGCGGCATGACGAATCGGCCCTCCCCAGACCCGGACAGCGAACGAGGGAGTGACGTCCGCAGCATGAGCGCACCCTCCATGGTCTTTGTCACACTGACCAACGGCCGCGCGCGGCCGGGCGAGGAAGATGCCATCGTCGCCCTGCACGAGGACTGGGTCCGTCGCCGCTCCTCAGACGCCGGACTGCTGTCCAGCGAGATCCTCGTCGACCCGGCCGATCCACGCGCGTTCATCGCCATCAGCCACTTCGCCGATCAGGCTTCCGCCGAGCGCAGCATGGACGATCCAGAGCACAGCGCCTGGCGACGCCGGCTGGCGAGTCTGTCAGAGGCCCGCCTCGTTCAGCGCGACATGCTGAGCCTGTGGCGCGCCTCGGCGTTCCCATCGGCTGTGCCCACGCAGCCGTCTCGCAGCGGAGGAAGCGGACATGCAACCTAGACCGATCATCCTGCCGGTGCTGATGCTGGCCGCCATGGCCATCGCCTGCAGCCTCGGCTCCACCCCGCCGGCGACGAGTGATGGCCCGGACGCAATCCCCACCCGGGCTGCATCGCCGGCTCCGGCTCAACCTCTTCCACCGCCGCGCGACTTCCCGGCCGAGCCCGGCGCCCCGCGCCTGTTCTTTACCGACCTCGAATCCGGCCCCGTGACCGGAGGCGAGGGTGGCCTGGGAGTCTTCGTCACCCTGTACGGCGAAGGCTTCGGTCCCCAACGCGGCGACTCTACGGTCACCCTCGGCAGCCACGAGGTGGCAGCCTACCCGCAGTGGGGCGAAAACAACGGACCGGCGCGCGGGCTGGACAGCATCGTCGTCCAGCTCGGCCCCGACAACCCGTCGGGGGATCTGGTCGTAACCGTCGGGGGCGTGCCCAGCAACCCGCTGCCGTTCGAGGTGCGCCCAGGCGGCGTGTTCTTTGTCTCGCCTTCGGGGAGCGACGACGCCGACGGCAGCTTCGCCAGCCCGTGGGCGAGCGTGCCGCATGCCCGCTCTTCTCTGGAGCCCGGCGATACCGTCTACCTGATGGACGGCGTTGCGCAGACAACCGAAGACAACGCCACCGCGTCGCTGGCTCTCGAGGCCGGCGGTGAACCCGGCCGGCCTCTGGCTTTCGTCGCCTACCCCGGCGCGCACCCGGTCATCGGCACGACCGACCTCGAGTTCGGGACGCGCATCCCCAACAACCCGGACACTTACGCCAGCCACTGGGTCTTCGCCGGCCTGACGCTGCGCGGCTTGGTCACCGCCCTCGACCTCGGCGGTTCGGGCTCGACCGACTGGCGCATCGTCGGCAACGACATTTCCTGCCCGCGCGGCGACGGACAGACCGGATGCTTCGCCGCTTCGCTGGCCAGCCATGTGCTCTTCTACGGCAACCAGGTCCACCACATTGCTGCCGACTCGCCGCAGCAGCCCAGCAAGCAGTATCACGCCGTGTACTTCACCACGGACACGGTCCACATCGACGCCGGCTGGAACGACCTCCACGACAACCGCACCTGCCGGGCGATCCAGGTGCACTCGTCGCCGCTGTGCTTCCCGGATTGCGGGTCGAGCGACAACACCGGCTTCAACCAGTACGACGTCCTGATCCACGACAACTGGATCAACGGCGATGCGTGCGATGGGATCGTCTTGGCGACGGTTGACCCATCGCAAGGACCGGTCCGGATCTACAACAACATCCTGATCCACGTGGGCGCTGGGCCGCATCCACCGGACGGCGAGGCGAACTACTCGTGCATCTACGTCGCCGGCGGGACGAACACCGGGCCCGACGGGAAGGGCGTGGTCGAGGTTTCGAACAACACCTGCTATGACGTCGGCGCCGTCGACCCGACGTGGGCGGATGCCGGCGCGTTCGGCCGGGGTCCGGGATCCCCGGACCTGGTGATGGAGCTGCGCAACAACCTGGTCCTGACCCTCCCCGGACAGTCGTACTTCACCGCCTCCACCGACGCCTCGCTGGTGCGCGGCGAAGCCAACCTGTGGTTCGGCAGCGGACCCGGCCCGGATTTCCTGACGGGCAACCTCGATGCCGACCCGCGCTTCATCGACTTGGCGGCGTTCGACTTCCACCTGCAACCGGACAGCCCGGCGATCGACGCAGGCGTGGATACCAGCCTGGCCTATGACTTCGCCGGGCTTTTCCGGCCGCTGGGTGTCGGTTTCGACATCGGGGCCTACGAGTTCGACATGGACAGGTAGGGCTTCAAGGATCGAGTGCCCCGAAGGAGGAAGCTCATGCCATCACCCAGGACACAACGTCTGACCCTCGGATGCCTCGCCGCTGGTGCGCTGGCGCTGCTGGCCATCATCGCCGCCGCCATCTGGTTCTTCCGTCCCCCGTCGCAACCGCGCCTCGCCTCACTTCCGGTTCGCATTCGCGTTCCAAGCCAGGGCGCCCACCTGGCGCTCGAGCAGACGCACGGCGTGCTGGTCGAAGCCTCGGGCGGGAAAGACATCGACCGCGTGGAGCTGTGGGCCGACGGCCGATTGGCCGCGGTTCAGGTTGCATCCGGGGATCCGCTTCCTGCCGCCGTGCACCTCGGATGGCGGCCCCCCGCCGCGGGTGCCCATACCCTCATCGCCCGCGCCATCGACAGGCAGGGCACCACCGGCCGTTCCCTGCCCGTCGTCGTCGAGGTGATTGCCCGGCCAACGTCGGAGGCCTACCTGCTCTCGGCAACGCTCGAGGAGGGTCAGACGATCGAGGACCTGGCCTCCCTGGCAGGGATCTCTCCCCAGGCAATCCGCGATGCCAACCCGGGCCTGCCCGATAGCCCAGGTGGCGGTTCGGTGATTGAGGTTCCGGTGCCTGCCGACGTGCTGCCAGGGGGCGCGGCCTTCGACGAGGGTGCGGACGTGCCTGAGGACGGCGGCCAGCCAATCCCCGAGCCGGAGTCGCCCCAGGGGTTCCCCGGGTCGGTGGACTTGCACGCCCTCGAAGCCCTGGGCTGCGAGATCCGGCTTACGTGGTCGGGCGGCGAAGGCGCCGAGTCGTTCACCGTCCTGGCCTTCGGCCCCGGCGACCTTGACTTCCAGATCCTGGCCGAACTGGAGGCGGATCAGCAAGGCTACATCGACATCGTCCCCCTGCCCGCCACGTACACCTATCTCGTCCAGGCCTCGAACGAAGCTGGGCTCACCGAAAGCAACCTGGCCGCTCTGGAGACAAGCGACGAGTGCGAGGCGTATGAGGTGCCCCCGGATGAGGGACTGACTACGGCGCAGTTCGAAGCGCTCGAGCTGATCACGGACGCGCCGTTCGACCGCCTGTATTGCTACCTTGGGCTGGGGGCCTCGCGCTACGTGCGCATCCCCGCGGATGAGGATGAGTTCCTCACTTCGCCCGATGGGCTGATTTGGGATATCGATCGGCACGCCGCCGGGATCCGGCGCATCCTGTTCCGCCGTGATCCGGCGGATCCCCGGCCCGCCACGATCGAGTGCTGGGGTTGGCAGGGCGCCTCGCTCAGCATGCTCGGGTCGGCCCAGGCCGGCTGGGACCTCGGGCCGCAGGACTTCACCGGCCCGGGCTTCCACATCCCGTTCGTCATGGACGCCTTCGATGGCAGCCGCCCGATCGTCCCGGTCGGCCTGTTCGACCCTTCGATCCTGCCTCCGTACGACCTGGCCATCCCTGCGCATGCGGTCGACTGCCTCAGCCACATCGTCTGGGGCGCGGGCCGCGAGATCGAAGGCGGAGAGCGCCGCTTCATGCAGTGGATCTGTAACGACCTCACCGATGAGACCCTGCAGTGGGAATGGATGCCCAACGAGGACACGGCGCTGAGCGACCTGACCGGCTTCCGCGTGTTCGTCAACCGCAACTACGCCAGTGATCCGGCCGAAGACGACCCGCACCTCAATGCCTGGGAGAGACTGGGGCAGATCGGCTCGGCCGTCCGGGCCTACCCGATCCCGCTTCCGCCGTGCGGCACCACCTACGGCTACAAGGTCCAGGCCTTCGTCGACGCCGTGCCGTTCCCCGACGATCCCGGTGACTTCCGCGAGCCGCCTCCGTTCCCGCTCGAACTCGAGCGCCACTCCGGGCCCAGCGATACCTTTACCCTGACCGGCGGCGAATGCCCCACCCCGCGCGTTCTGGTCGAGATCGCCCTGGATACTGTGACGGTCCACAACACATGGGATGAGTGCTTCGACATCGACTTCGAGTGTGAGGACGTCAACCTGGAGGGCTACGGCGAGGGGACCTGGCTGCGCCAGGACTCGGAAGGGATCGTGACCGAAGTGGCCACGATGTCATTCTGGAACGAACGCTCCGCCTGCGGCGGGTTCGGTGAGGCGTGCGTGATGTCCCATGGCGAAGGGACCGTGCGGGCGCATGACACCCTCCTGTTGCCGATGGAGCGAATCGATACCTGCACCCCCGAGAGCGGCTGTACAGGCTACGGGGTAGACCACCATCGTTTCCAGACCTGGATCGAAGACGGGGACACGCTCAGCTTCAACTTCACTTGGTGGGATCATGACGACGTGAGCGGCGATGACATATGGTGCGGCACCGTGGACGATGCGGCATTCGGGTACGGCACCGTCGACGGCATGGGGATGACGTCCTTCTTCTTGGGACCTTTCCGTTGGGAGACCTGGGCCGGTTTCGACAACCGGCACGCTGACAACCCGTGGGACAACGACGCCTTCCCGCATCAGGACGCGGAGTGCGAGATCGACATCGTCGTGACCGGCCTGGAAGTGGAGGAGCCATGATGAAGACCCGCGGCTATCTGGTGATCGCCCTGGCGCTCCTGCTGGGCGCCTGCAACTACGCGGGCGGTGGCAGGGGCGACGGCCGCCCGGCCGCTCCCCAAGCCTGGATCGACCAGCCGCTCGAGGGCAGCCAGTTCCTGCTCGGCGATACCATCCCAATCCAGTGGCACGCCTCCGGCGATGACGGACTGCGCGTGGTCGAGGTGCGGGCCAATGGTGAGCTTCTGGACACGGCCGACACCCTCGATGGCGACTTCGACGCTTATGCTCTGCTGGTGAGGGGAGAGCTCGATTGGGCTCCGGCCCGGGCCGGCGAGTACCTTATCCAGGTCGAGCCGACCGGTCCGGACGACGTCGTAGGCATAGCGGCGGAGAACCGCGTCCATGTCTACGCCGATGGCGGCACCATCGCCGGCATGGTGGCCACGGACTTCAACCTGGACGGCGATGCCCAGGACGAAGGTGAGGGCCCGCTGGAAGGAGCGACCGTCATCGTGGTGTATTGCGGCGACAAGCTCAGCATGCGGACGGACGAGCGAGGCCGGTTCGAGTTCACCAACGTGCCCATCGGAATCTGCACCATCGTCGCCGAGAAGCCCGGCTGGTTCTTTGCCGGCACCCATCCCGCCGAGCTCGATCGCCCCATCCATGTGCAATCCGATCCCGAGCTGCCGACCTCGCTCACCTTCTACCTGTCCCAGGAGGCCACGCCCACTCCGGAGCCGACGGCCGCCCCGACCCCGCTGCCCTTCATCCCAACGGTGCCTCCGGTGATCGTCGCAACGATGATCCCGACTGCGCTCCCCCCCGATACGCAGGCCCCGCCGGCGCCCACCATCATCAGTCCCCAGGGTGGCGTCCTGCTCGGGTGCCTCGACAGTATCGTCCTGCGCTGGAACGCGGTCTCCGACGCGAGTGGGATCGACATCTATCAGGTTCGCCTGAACATCTCGTACGACAACGGCGCCACCTGGTCGGGTGTCGGCACGTGGGAGTTGGACTCGCTCACGTCGGTCGGCGTGGAAGATCAGACGGATTGCGGCAACCTGTACCGCTGGAGAGTCCGCGCCCGGGACAATGCCGGGAACTTGGGACCGTATTCGCCCTTTGCCACTTTCGGAATCGCTCTCCCGTAGGGGAGAGCCAAACGAGGAACGATCATGCTGACCCGATCCCGTCGCCTGATTGTGGTAGCCACTGCCATCGTCACCGCGGTCCTGGCCGCCTGCAGGCTTGCCGGCCTGACGCAGCCGCCCGCGGCCGAGCTGCCGTCCGGATCGACTCCCTCTGCAGGCGGACAGACAGCCGGTCCGACCCTGCCTCCGCCGCACCCTGTCGAGGTGGCTCCGCTCAGCGGGACCGTGTACTACGTGCGACAAGATGGAGGCGACGCGGAGCAATGCACCGGCCTGGCGGACGCCCCCTACCCCGGCAGCGGCCAGTCGCAACCTTGTGCCTGGGATCACCTCTTCCGTGCCCTGCCTCCCGGAGGGGAGCCTATCCTGTCCGGTGGCGAGACGCTCGTCGTCGGCTCCGGTTCGTACGAGATGGGCTTCGGCGCGCCGGGCTCGGATACGTGTGATGAGGGCGGGTCCTTCGGCTGCACCATGCTCCCCATACCCCGCGGACCCGATCCCGACCATCCGACGCGCATCCTGGGCGCCGGCTGGGACTCCGGATGCGACTCCCCGCCCGAACTGTGGGGCAGCGGCCGCCCGTGGTTCATCCTCGACCTGACCGACGCCAGCAACGTCGACGTCGGCTGCTTCGAGATCACCGACCACTCCGATTGCGTCGAGGGCCACTCCGGCGGGCTGGCCTGCGAGCGCGACAACCCACCCTATGGCGACTGGGCCTCGATCGGGATCCAGGCCGAAGACTCTTCTAACGTCCACCTGTGGGATCTCAACATCCACGGCCTGGCGTCGACCGGGATCCATGCCGGACGGCTGAAGGACTGGACGGTCGAGAACGTGCGCATCGCCGGGAACGGGCTCGCCGGCTGGGACGGCGACCTGTGGGATGACCTGGGCGATTCCAACGAAGGCACACTGACCTTCCGCCACTGGACCGTCGAATGGAACGGGTGCGGCGAGACCTACCCCGGGGGCGAACCGACCGGCTGCTGGGCGCAGGAGGCCGGAGGCTACGGCGACGGCGTCGGTACGGGCGAGACAGGCGGAGACTGGATCATCGAGGACTCCGCCTTCCTGCACAACACTTCCGATGGGCTCGACCTGCTCTACCACTCACTCGGCGGGAGCATCAGCCTGAAGCGCGTGCGCGCCGAAGGGAATGCCGGCAACCAGCTCAAGGTCACCGGTGAGACGGCGATGGAGAACATCGCTGTGGTCGGCAACTGCGCCTTCTTCGAGGGCCAACCCTTCACCCACCTCGTCGATCAGTGTCGCGCCCTGGGCAACGCCCTGGCCGTCTTCTACACCGGCGGGGAGACCATCTCGCTGATCAACGCCACGGTCTATGGACAGGGAGACGGGCTGCTGATGGGCGGCGTGCGCGAGGGCTCGGCCTGCACCGGGAACGAACGCCTGATCGTGCGCAATAGTGTCTTCGTCGGGGACGACGACTACTTCGACTCCACCGACATCACCTACCTGTACTACGGGGAGGAGTGCGCCGGGCTGCGCATGGACTCGGACTACAACCTGCTGCATGGCGTCAAGAACGTCGAGTGCGGCGTGGCGGGGAACGATGTCCTCTCCGGCAGCCACGACCTGTGCGCCGAGCCGGGGCTGGCGGGGCCGTTCTCCGGCGCCGCCTGGGGCATGGCGCCGGGACCCTCCAGTCCGGCCATCGACACCGGCGACAACTCATCCTGCGCACAGAACGACCTGCTCGGCGCGCCTCGCCCGCAGGATGGCGACGGCGATGGCGCCCCCGTTTGCGACCGGGGCGCCTACGAGGTTCAACCTTGACCTTCGACCATGCGCGGGAACCTGACGGTGGCAGCCAGGACTTTGCTCTTCCCCGGGAGCGAGCCGGCCTTCGCCCGTCTCGTCGCGCGAACGTCAGGGCCCCCAGACAACTCGGCCGAAGGCCGCCGCCGGGCTTGAACCGAGACCCCGTTCACCAAGTGCCACAGTGCCCACACACACGGAGCCGCCATCATGACCCGTCACGTCTGGATAGCCGGCGCCTTGGTACTTTCAAGCCTGGCTTGCAGCCTGTTCACCACAGGGCTGCAGGGGAACCGGTCAGCCACTTCCGCACCTGTGGACGGCGATCTCGACCATGACGGGGTGGAGGACTCCCGGGACAACTGCCCGCTCACGTCCAATCCCGGTCAGGATGACGGTGACGGAAACCGACTGGGAGACTCCTGCGACGCTCTCTCTGCCGGCGGCCTCGCCTTCGCCGGTGACGAGGGCGTGATCCAGTTGATCCTCGACGCACATCTCCGGCCGACGGAGATCGTGACACCCCTTGCCCACATCACCCTGGCCTGGTCCGACGACGCCGGCAGCGTCGTGTTGACGGTCGCTGGCGCAGTCGGCCCGGCCTCCTTCCCCCTCGAGATCGACCTGGGTGACGAAGCTCTTCTGGCGGCGCTCAAGGTCGGCGAAAAGGAGACGGGCGAGGACCTCGCATTGCTGCGCCAATGGATCGGACGGAACCCCGGCCGGATCCAGGCGATGGCGCGCGGGGAGGCGCCTCCGCCCGCGCTTCTGCCTGCGCCGATATCCTATCGCCCCGGCGGCCACGGTCGGTTGGCCGAGAGTTCGAGACAAGACGCTACGGTGGACATCGAGGACTATCTTCTCGTCCTGGCCGTCGCGTCGATGAACGCGGAGCACGCATGGGTGACCTTCGGAGAGGCGCATCCGGAACTGGAGCCTGCCATCGCCAATGCCCGCAACGCCCTGGCCGACGTCTGGATCGCCGCCAACATCCTGTTCAACGAGCAGGAACGCGCCTGCCATCCCTGTTCTGCCGCGTGCCGTATCCCCTGCGCTCTGGATACAGGGGCATGCTTCACCGATCCCGCCCGATTCGCCAGCCCCTCGGATCCAGGGCCATGCCATATGACCACGGCGCGGGGTTGCGGCAATGGCGTTCATCTGCCTGACGAGCGCTGCCCGAGCGCCTGCTGGTACACCAACCCGGAGTTGGCGAACCTACCTGCAAGCGAGCGCTGCGCGATGACTGGCTACCAGACCTGCTGGGAAATCCCGCTGCGCGCCAATGAGCAGCAGCGCGGCGGCAGGGGACTGAACGTCACGACCTTGTTCTGCGAAGGCCGAACCTGTAGTGATCCGATGTGTGCGCCCTGATCCCTCATGCCCGCACCTCTTCCGGAGAGTGCATCATGCGTCCCCACCACAATCCCGCCCGTCACCTGCGACATGTGCTCATCGCCGCCTGCGCAGCAGCAACCCTTGGTTGGGCCGCCGCACCCGTCTCCCAGGCACCCTACGACGAGGAGTTCCCTCAAAGGAACGCCTGGGCGCGCATCACGCCCTCGGTCACCTGGTGCGGTGATGCCTTGTCCGCGGTGACGATCGAGGTCCATATCGTTGCCCGCGACGACGTGACCGAGGTCGAGGTCACCAACCATGACGAGGACGACCGCATCAGCCTGTATGACGACGGCACTCACGGGGACGCCGCCTCCGGAGACCGCATCTTCACCCGTGAGGACGTCGTGCTGGCGTGCCGCCCGGCCTCCCTAAAGTACGGCCGTGCGGTGGGAACCTGGCACGGCATGCTCAGGGTCACGCTGAGCGATGGCCGCACGGCGGGCAACAACTTCGGCTTCTCCGCCGGCGTCGTCAACCGCAGCCTCAAGGACACCTTCCAGGTGCAGGACTTCGGAGACGGGCTGTCGGCGACCGCCTACGCGTTCTTTGTCGCAGACAGCGGGCACGAGGTTCTTCCTTCCTATCCGGTGGCTCCCGTCACGTGCGGCAAGACCAACTTCGAGGCCTACCGCATGCTGTACCGCGTGCTCCCGGACGCCTTTGATCTTGTCGTCCTGACGCCGGGCTTGCAGCTCTTCCGGCCGGACGGCTTCGCCGAAAACGTTCCGTACCAGGTCGCAGTGTCCAACGCTGTCGAGCACATCGGCCTGCCGATCATGGACAAGAGCGCTACCTTCGGCTCGGCTGGGCGCCTGACGTCGGCCGTCTACACCTCTTTCGGGACGATCCAGATCGTCGACCACGAACTGGCGCACACGTGGGGGGCTGCCCTGGGCCGGACTCTCGGGCTCATCGAGGCCGGGAGCGGCGGCTCCCACTGGAACGAGATGAGCGACGTCGGCGGGCAGCTCGGCGCCTACTACTTCGCCAAGAATGGCCAGATTGGCCGCTTCACCGACAACGGCGACGACACCTGGCACCTGACCTCGAACAAGGACGTCGTCCGCTACTCGCCGCTCGAACTGTACGCCATGGGGTTGATCCCGCCGGAAGAAGTGCCACCCATGCACGTTCTGAGCGGCGCCGACCTCAGCAGCCCCGGTCGCATCACGGCCGCCTCGGTTCGCACGGTGAACATCGATGACATCATCGTCCGCGAGGGAGGGGTGCGCTCGCCCGAGGTCGCCGATTCCCAGAAGGAGTTCGACCTAGCGTTCATGGTCTTGCAGGACGGTCCCTACAACGACGCCGCCTACGCCTATTTCTCGCTGCTCTCCCACCACCTGATGAGCCGCAGTGGGCCCGAGGACTACGACAACCTGGCGCCGTTCTACTGGGCGACCGGTGGACGGGCGACGCTCAACACCCGACTGCCTGTCGATCTGCCTGAGCCGCGCGGGCTGCCCGGTCAGCCGATCCCTACGTCGACCCCCGGCGAACCAACAGCCTCACCGGCGTCGCCTGTACCGAGTCTAACTCCTTCAATCGCCGCTGCCTCGGGAGGCGGGAGCGCTCCCGCAGGGACCCCGACCGCGGTTCCCTCTTCAACCCCCACACCTTTGCGCGAGGGCCTCACTCGCTGCGGTCTGGTTCCGCTGGGGCTCGTAGTATTCGGGGCGGCTGCCTGGGGGCGGCAACCGAATAGGGCCAACGGCCGACGCAGAGGCAAGTAGTCCCACGCGCCCGACGATTCCCAGTGCGCGGACGCCCTCAGGGGCGCCGAACCTGACGCCGGTGGGTGATCGTCGCCTCGTGGACACAGCGTGCGTTTCGCCAGGAGGATGGTCGGGCCGGCCACTGGCCCGGGGCGCTGCTCGCGTCACTCGCACCATCGCCCGCGGCGGAGGACGGCGCAACGCAGCCGCGTGGCCGAATGCTGCTACTCGTACTTGAGCGCGTCGACAGGCGACAGCGTGGCGGCGCGCAGCGCCGGATACAGCCCGGAGAGCAGCCCGATC
>Ga0315292_10001643_pt1 | contig 12107 bp, 11 predicted proteins | sample YL17G13_0_MG_FD_204029 | JGI IMG/M metagenome (GOLD analysis project Ga0315292, IMG submission 204029) | Sediment microbial communities from Yellowstone Lake, YNP, Wyoming, USA - YL17G13_0 | ecosystem: Environmental > Aquatic > Freshwater > Lake > Sediment | place: USA: Wyoming | collected... | reverse complement strand
GAGGCCAGATCGAGGAGCTTCTGACCCGCTACGGCGATATCTTCATGCTCTGGTTCGACGGCAAGTGCGAGCCCCTCAAAAAGCACGCCTGGCGCGTCCGCCAGGACGTCTTCATCGCCCGAGGCGAGATCCCGACGCCCGAACAGGAGATCCCGGGCCAGGCCGACGACCGGGCCTGGGAAAGCTGCCTGACCACGAGCTATCAGTGGTCGTTCCTCCCGGGCGCCGAAGTGCGGCCCGCGGCGGAGATCATCGAGAACCTCATCCACATCCGGGCCCGCGGCGGCAACATGCTCCTGAACATCGGGCCCCGGCCCGACGGACGGATCGCCCCGGGCGACGAGGACCTGCTCCGCGACCTGGGTCTGTGGATGATGCTCAACGGCGAAGCGGTCAGGGGTGTCCGGCCGTGGGTTGTTACAAACGAGGGCGATGTCTGGTACACCCAGAAGCGCTCCGAGGGGACCGTCTACGCCCTGGCCGGGCTCGAGAAGAATTCGCGGAGTCTTCTCCTCAAGTCCGTCGCGGCATCGCCCGAAACCAAGGTCACGCTCCTCGGTCAGGAAGGCGATTGTCCCTGGGAGCAAACGCCGGCCGGCCTGAAGATCACCGTCACCCGGAAGCAAACGATCCGGCTGGTCAAAGCACCCGCCAACCCGGGCGAAAAAACCGTAAGCTCCGATAAACAGCGGCTGACCTGGGGACCGGACTGGCCCGTGGTCGTCAAGATCACCAAGGCCACTCCCGCCGCGGGATCCGGGAAACCGGAGGCCCGATGATCGGCCTCCGCTCATTTTCCCGACGAGGTCACATGTTCCCGAACCTCGGGTTGACGACATTGCTGTAGATCGACCCGAAGCGGTAGTTGAGCCCGACCTCGAAACGGAGGTTGTAGCCAGTGGCCAAACGTTTGAGCTCGAGGAGGATCTCCTCGGGCGTGTATTCCCTGGCGGGAAGCGAGAGCTGGTCGCGGATGCGGGTGTACTGGCTGCCGATATTAAACGAGAATCCCTTGAACAGGTTGATGTAGACGCCGAGCTCGGCCCGAAGGTTGTTGTAGCTGAGGTTGTGGAGGAAGGTCGAGCCCTGGACGGATGCCCCGATCGACCCCCACGGCTCCTTGACCTCTAGGACGACCTGGAGGGTTTGACTGAAGAGGTTTTCTTTTTCCTTGCCGAAGATCGTGATCTCGTAGTAATCCCGCTTCGTGTAGCTCAACCTGTACTGGATGCGCAGCTCCCGGCGCGTCGACTCCGAGTATGGGAAGATGTCGTATTCGACGGCCGGCCCGACCGATGTATAGAGCTCGGCGTTGTCGAAGGTCGAAGAGTAAAGACTCGCGGAGCCGCCCCAGGACCAGTGGCCATCAATGCTCTTGATGAGCGACGCCGAGAGGTTCTTCCGGTTGCTGTCGCTGATGATCGGCTCTTCATCGGGGATATCGTAACGTCGATGGTTATAATTGACGCCTGCGTAGAGCCGGAATTTGACGTTTTCGGTCGTCCGGTTGGTCGAAACATTGATCTGGTAGGAGTATTTTTCCGATTGGTCCTCGAATTCGCCGTTCCCCCTGATGCCAAGGCCGAAAACCCAGTAGTGCCAGGGGTCTGAATCGGGCGTCGGCCGGAATCCCTTATGCTGGGCGTAACTGATCGAGATAAATTCGGCCAAGGGCGTGTCGTAGACGTAGGGGATGAGCCCCTGCTTGAGGACGTTGGCGAGGCCCTTTCGGAACTGGTCTTCCGTGTCCGTCGGCTTCGAGTAATATCTCAAAGTAGCGTCCTTGCCCTTGTGCCGTCTCAGGCCAATGAAAGCGAGAGTGTATTCGTTGCCGCCGCTGCCGGTCTGCTCGCGGGTGACGATGATCTGGACGTCGGCGCTTTGGCGGTCGAGGACGTAGTTGACGAAGGTGATCTCGGTCTTGATGTAGTTGAAATCGCAGGTCCGCCTGTCGCAGTCGAGGTAAACGTTCGGGGCGACGCTCCTCAGTTCGTCGGAGGGGATGGATTGGGGGCTGCCGTTCTGGGCCGCCGCGAAGCTGGGCGCGAGGAGGCCGAAGCCGAGGAGGAGGCCGAGCAGCGGCAAGGGCGTAAGATACGGGATTGGAGCTTTCATGATCGTTGTCCTTGCGCCGGCTATTTCGTGCGGACGAAGACCTGGGACCAGGGGATGATGTTGACTTCGGACCCCCGGGCATAGGCGTCGCCGGCGAGGAACCGCTTGTAGAGCCAAGATTGGATGATGTAGATCCTGACGATGGTCGAGGCCGGCAGGTCCGCGGCGGGGACGACGGTCGAGGTCTCCCCGACATGGCCCCGGCGAAGGAACTCCTTGCCCGTCTTGAAGTCGTAGGCGAGGATATCGACCGGAGCGGCGAAGCGGCTGAATCGCCAGTGGATCGGTAGGTCCTTCCCCGCTTCGAGAACGGCCGGCTGTGGGTCTGTGAGGACGAGCCAGGAGGGGAGGGGGAACTTCTCCCGTATGACGGGCCTGTTCTTGGCGGCGATCTCGATTTCCACCTCCACCGGGAGGCTGTCCTTCCCGAGGATGATCCTCTTTTCGTAAAGGTCGGTCTGGTATTCCAGGTGTTCGTCAAGGGCCGAGACGAGGGCATCGGCCACGGCTTGCCCTTGCTGGGAGCCGCTGCGGAGTTCGACGTAGACTCGGACCTCGTAGAGGTCGATATCGTTGTTGTAGTCGTAGCGCGACAGACTCACCGTCGGGTACAGGGCGATGCGGACGAAGAGGGGTTCGGGTGGCTTCGGAGTGTCCTGCGCCGGGGCTTCCTGTCCGGAGCACAAGCCGACGGCGGCCAGCAGGAGCAGGGCCGATATTTTAGAGATTCTCGCGCTCATGGTCGCCTCCTTGACTAAGCGCACATTATACAGGAGACGTTGAGGGGGCGCGAATCCCGCGGGGTCCGCCCCGGCTCCTCTTGTTTTTCGCCGCGGAGCGTGGAATAATTAGCCCGGTAGATGGGCGTTCCTGACGTTTGTTCTAAGGGAGGTTAAAAGATGGGAAACACGAAAACTATCTGGGAAGGGGACATCGCGCCGGACTTCACCTTGAAGGACCATCATAACCGGAATTTTATGCTCTCCGAATTCGCCGGCCGCCGCGTCCTGCTGTCCTTCCATCCTTTGGCCTGGACCCCCGTCTGCGCCGACCAGATGAGAGGCCTCGAGAGCCAAAAGGCTGTCTTCGACGGACTTAAGACCGTCGCCGTCGGAATCAGCGTCGATTCGTTCCCGACCAAGCACGCCTGGGCCAAGGAGCTCGGCGTCAAGGAGACGCGGCTCCTCTGCGATTTCTGGCCGCACGGCGCCGTGGCCCACGCCCTAGGGGTCTTTCGCGAAGAGGACGGCTTCTCCGAACGGGCCAATATCGTCGTCGACGAAAGCGGCCGGATCGTCCTGATCAAGGTCTATGAGATCCCGCAACTTCCCGACATCGAAGAGATCGTCGCCTTCCTGAAGAAGTGACCCGGCGCGGGACTCTGCCTATCATAGCGGCGCCGGGGCAAATCCTGAAATGGAGGGATCCCATGGACGTCCATGCCGCCATCGAAATCCGGCGCGCCACGCGCTCGTTCGACCCCGTCGAGATCGCCCCTGACCTCGTCCGGGACCTGGCCTCTCACGCCCGGCTCGCGCCGTCGTGCTCCAACAATCAGCCCTGGCGGTTCGTCTTCGTCCATGAGCCCGGAAAGATCGAGGCCATGAAGCCGGTGTTCAACGAGGGCAACCGCTGGTGCCACGCCGCCTCCCTGATCGTCGCCGTCTTCAGCCGTAAAGAAGACGACTGTGTCATCAAGGACCGGGAATACCATCAGTTCGACACCGGGATGGCGACCGCCTTCCTCATCCTCAGGGCGACGGAACTCGGGCTCGTCGCCCATCCGATCGCCGGCTACAGCCCGAAAAAAGCTCGCGAGGTCCTCGGCATCCCCGAAGAGTACCAGGTCATCACGCTCGTCCTCGTCGGGAAGCGATCGGCCGGCCCGAGCCCGGTCCTGTCCCCGAAACAGCTCGAGGCGGAAACGAAACGTCCGGAGCGCCTGCCCTTGGAGAAGTTCGCCTTCGAGAATTCCTATGGCGGCTAGACGGGTCCTGATCACGGGGGCGTCGGGCTTCATCGGCAGCGCGCTCGCGCGCGACCTCGTCTCGAGCGGCTACGAGGTCGTCGCCCTGACCAGAAATGTGTTGACGAGCCGGGACCGTTTCCCCGAGGGCGTCGCCTGGCAGCTGTGGGACGGCCGGACGGCCTCGGGCTGGGGCCGCTTGGCGGACGGCGCCCTCGCCATCATCAACTTGGCTGGAGACAATCTCGCCGAAGGACGCTGGACGCGGGCGAAGAAGGCCCGCATCCTCCTCAGCCGAACGGAGGCCGGCGCGGCGGTCGTCGAGGCCGTCCGGGAAGCCGTGATCAGGCCTAAAGTCGTTATTCAAGCGTCGGCCGTCGGCGCCTACGGCGGACGGGAGGACGAGGAGCTTGACGAGGCCTCGGCCGCGGGCGCGGGTTTTCTCGCCGGTGTCGTCGCTCAATGGGAGGACTCGACGAAAGAGGTCGAGGGCCTCGGCGTCCGCCGTGCGGTCGTCCGTTCGGGTCTCGTATTTGGGCAGGGCGGAGGTGTCTGGCCCCGTCTGGTCATGCCCTTCAAGTATTTCGCGGGAGGCCCCTTGGGCCGGGGGATACAGTGGTTCTCCTGGATCTCGCTCGAAGACGAGGTCCGATCGGTAAGGTTCCTCTTGGAGCGCGAAGGACTCTGCGGGGTTTTCAACCTCACGGCACCGCGGCCGCTCAGACAGAAGGATCTTTGCCGCGTCCTGGGAAGATCGCTAAAACGCCCCTGCTGGCTCCCCGCCCCGGCTTTCGTCCTCAAGATCCTTTTCGGTAAAAAGGCCGAAGAGACCCTCCTAGCCGGGCAGCGTGTTATCCCTCGACGGCTACTCGAGGCGGGATTCGATTTCCGTTACCCGGACGCGGAAACGGCAATAGCGGCGCTTCTTAAATGAGGACAGCCGGTTTCCGCAGCCCTAATCTGAGGACGATAGCCACGGCCGTCCTCAGATGAGGACTTCTCGGGGGATCTCCCGAAGGTTAAAGTTCGAGGCCATGCTCCGGCAGTAGGCGCCGGCGCACAGGACGGCGAGGACGTCGCCGCTTACGGGCAGGGGCATGGACCGTTCCCGCCCGAAAATATCCCCGGTTTCGCAGAGGTTCCCGGCGACGGTGATGCGGGCTTTGGCCTGTCCATCGATCCGGGAGGCGTTGACGATCTCGTGGTGGGCCTGGAGATAGATGGCCGGCCGGGGTACGGTATTGAACGTCCCGCCGTCGACGCAGGCGAAGATGTTGCCATAACTCTCCTTGACGTACTCGACACCCAGGAGAAGGACGCCGGCGTCTCCGACCATGTATTTTCCAGGCTCGATAGCCAGGGCCTTGACCGCGAGTCCGGCCTTCGCGACGGCGCCCGAGAGATAGGCGATGTAATCTCCAACCGGGAACACGGCCCGGTTCTTCAGATACCGGGGACCGAAGCCTCCGCCGAAATCAAGGAATTCCATGGGGAACCCGGCCTTTTCGACTTCCCGAGCCTTGCGGACCAGCCAGTCCACGGCCGCCCGGACCATGCCGAAATCCTCCCGGACCCAGCCCGAGCCTAGATGCTGGTGCAGGCCGACGGGATGGAAGCCCAGCTGACGGGCCCGGGAAAAGACATCGATCACTTTTTTCGCTTCGACTCCGAACTTGATCGGCGTCCCGTCGGAAGACCGTTTCCCGGCCGTGATGACGCGGGAGTTGAAGCCGCGGCCGATGCCCGGGTTCCAGCGCACGGAAACCCGGATGGTCTTGGACGGGAACTCGCGGCGCCTGACCTCGCTCATGACCTCGAGCTGCTCGGCGGCGTCGATGTTGACGGTCAGCCCGTCGATCCCGAAGACCGTCCTGAGGTCCGCCCGGCTGACGCTCGTCCCCGTGAAGAGGATGCGCTCGGCCGGGAACCCGGCTTTGAGCGCCGTCTCGACCTCGCAGGGGGAAACGGCGTCGATCCAGGCGCCCCGCCTCTGGAGCAGCCGGAGGATGCCCCGGTGGGGGTTGGCTTTCATGGCATAGCAGATACGGGCGGGAAGCGCGGAATGGCGGGTGAAGGCATCGTCGAGCTGGGCGTATCGCTCGAGGATGCGGTCCTTGCCGTAGACGTAGAGGGGCGTGCCGTAGCGCTCGGCCAGGGCCACGGCGTCCCTGCCGGCGATCTGGAGCCTGTTTTCCCGGACGGCAATGAAATCGGTCTCCCACCAGTTCATGTCTCATCTCCCTTGCCGTTTTTCCCGTCCGGGGCCCCGTCTGTCTTGAACAGGTCCATCTGGCCGGCTTGGATTCTCCGGACGATCTCCCTCAAGACAGGAAACTTCTCGAGGAGAAGGTCGGGAATGTCGACTTTTTTGCCCGTGATCATGTTCCGGATCTGGAGGGCGTTGGCCAGGGCCTGGCCACGGTAATGATTGTTCGTGATGACGTAAACCTTGCCGCTCTTCATCCCGAGCTCCTTGATGCGCGTTATCCACTCCCCGAGCTCGTCCTTCGAATAGAGATAATCGTAGCGGGCGTCGCGGCCGGCGCCTTCCCGGAACCAGTTCTCATGATTCCGGCCGTGGAAGCGGACGTAGGCGAACTCGGGGGTCGTGCTCACGGCCGAGGGTTCGATCGAGTTCTTGAAGAGGGGCTGGTCGATGTTGCAGAAGCCGGCCCGGTTCTCGCGGAGCATCCCGTAGAAACCGGGCGTGTCCCAGCTCGCGTGACGGACTTCGACGGCCAGGGGATAACCGGCGAAGAGGCCGAAGAGGCGGAGGAGGTAATCGGTGTTCTCGGGCGTGTTGGCGTAGGACCAGGGGAATTGGACGAGGAGGGCGGCCAGTCGGTTCTGCATGTGGAGCAGGTCGACGGCGGCTCTGAATTCGTCGGTGTCCCTTTGGGTAAAACCTTCACGCTGGTGGGTGAAGGACTGATGGAGCTTCACGGAAAAGAGGAAGTCCGGGAGGTTTTCGATTTTCTTCAGCCAGGACCGGGCCAAAGCCGGGCTGGCCGGCCGGTAGAAGGTGCTGTTGACCTCGACGATGTTGATGTAATCGGCGAGATAGGGGAGGGCATGGAAGCCGCGGCCCTTCCGGACCGGATAGACGATGCCGTCCCAGTCCTCGTAGCTCCAGCCCGCCGTCCCGATGTAATACTTGGCCATGCGGACTCTATTGTACCCTCGGAACCGGCTTTTCTCAATTCGCCGCCTCGCCATGGACGCTGTCCCTCTTCCTGGGTAATCGGCTTTTCTTGGAAACGGTTTTTGTATTTATGGTAAGTTAGGGCCTGGAGGAACGGCATGGCCTACGAAGAAGTGAATTTTCCCGACAAGGTGAGAGAGGCGCATGGGCGGATCGCGTCCGACATCCGGCGGACTCCGATCGAATATTCCGAGCCGCTGAGTCGGGAGACAGGCGCCCGGGTTTACATCAAGTGGGAGAGTGATCAGATCACGGGCTCGTTCAAGCTGCGGGGCGCGCTCAACAAGCTCCGATCTCTCTCCGACGCGGACAGGGGTCGCGGCGTCGTTTCGGCTTCGACGGGCAACCACGGCCTGGCCATAAGCCATGCCTCGAAACTCGAAGGCATCGGGCTCAAGCTCTTCCTTCCGGTCACGGCGGCGGAGGTCAAGAGGAAGAAGATCGAGGCCTTGGGGATCGACGTCGAGATCAGGGGAGCGAGCTGCGACAAGGCCGAATCGATCGCCCGGGAATTCGCCGGACAGACGGGACGGGTCTTCGTTTCACCCTATAACGACTGGGACATCGTTTTCGGCGCCGGCACTGTCGGGCTCGAAGTCGCCGAAGACCTTTCCCGTTTCGACGACGTCCTCGTGCCGGTCGGCGGTGGTGGGCTGATCGCCGGGATCGCCGGCTATCTCAAGGCCATCCGGCCGGAAGCGCGCATCATCGGGGTCCAGCCAGAGACCTCGGCCTTCATGGCCGCGTCCATCGCGGCGGGCTGTCTCGTCGATATCGACGAGAAAGAATCGATCGCCGACGCGGTCGCCGGCGGGATCGAATCTGGCTCGATCACCTTCCCGCTCTGCCGGGACCTCTTGGATTTTATTGAGGAGGTTCCCGAATCCCTGATCTCCCGGGCCATGGCCCTCGTCCACGAACACCACGGCAAGATGGTCGAGGGGGCCGGGGCGCTGCCCTTCGCCGCCCTGCTCCATTCGCCGGCGAAATGGCGGGATAGAACGGTCGTCGCGGTCGTCAGCGGCGGGAACGTCTCCCCCGAGCGCTTCCGGGCGATCGCCGGCCCGGCCTGACGGTCGAGATCTCTTGCACGCGGGCTTGGATTTGCATTACTAAGCCGGGCAGAATATAGTTGACTTCAGATTCCCTTATTGCCCGGCTAGTACTCGGGGAGCAGAAAGGATTATGTAATCTATTTGCTGCTCCCCGTAGTAAGATGAGGTCGATCGGCCATGAATAAATCGGCTCTCTCCGTCGGCCTGCTGGCAGCCCTTATCCTTCTCCCTTCATGTCGCAGAAAAGAAGAGTCACCCGCCGCCGGCGCCCCTAAGCCTTATGTCATCGGCATCTTCCAATCGGTGGATTCGCCGACGGCCAACGAGGTCCGCCGGGGCATCCTCCAGGCCTTCGCCGACGCGGGCCTTCGCGACGGCGAGCAGATCGTCGTCACCATCCGCATCGCCAATAACGATATCTCCGAGGTCCAGAGGATCGCTCAGCAGCTCGTCGCCGAGCGGGTGGAAATGATCATCCCCATGTCGACACAGGCCCTCCAGGCGGCCATCCTCGCCGGTCGGACGACGCCGATCGTCTTCAGCGCGGTCGCCGTGCCCTACCTCGTCGGGGCTGGCAGGTCGGCCGATGACCACATCGGGAATGTTACGGGAGTGGCTTCCACGGGGCCCATCCGGCAGACGATGGCCCTCATCCGCGAGGTCCTCCCGAAAGCGAGGCGCGTCGGGTCGCTCTGGACGCCCTCGGAAATCAACTCGGAATATTACCTCGACCTGGCCCGGGAGAGCGCCGCGGAACTCGGTTTAGAGCTGATCGCCGTCCCCGTGACCGGCCCTCACGCGATCCACGGCCTGGTCCAGGGCCTGCTCAACGAGAAAGTCGATGTCCTTTTTCCGATGTCCGACAACACGATCAACAGCGCTTTCGACGTCATCGGCCGGGCGGCCGAGGAGAACGGATTGCCCCTCTTCGGCAGTTTCCTCCGCTCCGTCGAGTTCGGCGCCTGCGCGGCGCTGGGGTTCGATTTTTATGACATGGGCTATAAGACGGGCCGAATCGCAGTCCGGGTGAAGAACGGCGAGAGCCCTGCCAGGATCCCCATTCAATCCATGGAGGAGATCAGGCTTTATATCAATACGGAGGCCGCGGGGAAGCAGGGCGTCAGCTTCTCGAAGAACCTTCTTGACCGTGTGAACAAGGCTGTCAGCGTCGCCCTCGGCCCCTCGACGGGCCCAAGACCGGTCCTCGACTGAGGTCGAAGGTCCACCGGTTACCTGCTGCCGGCACGGCCTCGCGGATGGCCTTTCCGATAAGGGCGATACCCAGCCCGCAGGCTTCTTTAAGCGGGCGTCCTTCGGCCAGGTGGCCGAGGATCGCAGAAGACAGGTAACAACCCGTCCCGTGGACATTCTTGACCGACCGTTCGTGTTCGAAAGCCGTGAACTCCCGGCCGTCGAAAAGGACGTCTACCGCCTTTCCCTCGAGATGACCGCCTTTGAGGAGACATGGGATGCGGCCTGTCCGAGTGATCTCGGCCGCCGCCTTCCTCATCGCCGGGACCGACCGGACCTGCCTGCCGACAATGATCTCCGCCTCGTCCAAGTTGGGCGTGATGAGGTCGGCCTTTCTTCCGAGCACGTCCAGATAGCGCGGCCAAGCCTTTTTCTCGAGAAGAATGGCGCCGGAACTCGATCGGAAGACCGGGTCAATGACCCGGGGGATGCCCGCATTCCGGGCCAGGATGCGGCCGACGGCAGCCAGGTTCCCGGCCGTTCCGATCATGCCGACCTTGATCCCGGCGATGTCGGCCGTTTCCAATAGCCGGCCGAACTGACCCGCGACCGCCCGCGCCGCGAGGGGAAAGACCCGGTCGACCCGTTCCGGGTTCTGGGAAGTGACGGCTGTCAGCACCCCGAAGCCCCGATAGCCGAGGCGCTCGAAGACCCCGATGTCGAGAAGGACGCCCGCCCCTGCCGAGGGATCGTAGCCGGCGATCGAAACGAGATTCTTCGTCATCTTCCTGATGCTCCACGAGGACGCTGCGATTCTACCATGAATCGCGGGTGGACCGGAGCTTGTTCGGAGGTTGACTTTTTTTGGGCTGATAGGGTATTAGCAGGAGTGACAGATCCCGCCACAGGAGGTATGGGAATGAAAAAGATTTCCATCGGGCTTGCGGTCATTCTAGCGCTGGCTTCAGGGCTCATGGGGAACGGCCTGAACTTGAACGGGTTCGGCGCCCGGGCGGCGTCCATGGGCGGCGCCTTCGTCGGCCTGGCCGACGATTTCACGGCGGTCTTCTGGAACCCCGCAGGACTGGCCCTGCTGAGCAAGGGGACGTTCGGGTTGACCGGGGACCTGCTTGTGCCGAAGAGCAACTATCTTCTGAACCCCTCCTTCGACATGAAGACCAAGAATAAATACTATCCCGCCGGGCTTGTCGGCTTCTTCCAACCGATCGGCGACAGGGTGGTCGTCGGGCTGGGCGCCTACACCCTGTCCGGCCTCGGCACGGATTGGAACAACACCGGGTTCGAAACGGCCCTGGCCTATCCGACCCCGCCGACCTTTTTCACGCCTCCCCTGGAGAATTACGCCTGGCGGAGCTTCATCGGCTCCGTCACCTTGGCCCCGTCGGTCGCGTTCAAGATCGCCGAGGGGATCTTCTTTGGTGCGACCTTCAACATCAATTACGGTTTCTTCCAAACCGACCAGTGGGGGACCTCCGCGGTCCTCCCGACGAAGCCCCCGACGCTCGTCAACTTGGGCCAGCAAAGCCTGGACATCAAGGGCTGGGGTTACGGCGCTACCTTCGGTCTCCTGGTCAAGCCGAACGAACGGATGAGCTTCGGGCTGACCTACCGGACGCAGTCGAAAATGAAACTGCGCGGGACGATGGAGATCGAAAACATCGGGCTCCTGGGCCTGCCCGCCTCCTCGGATACGAGCCTCGATGTCCCCAGCCCGACTTGGCTGGCCGGCGGCGTTGCGGTCAAGCCGCTCGAGAACCTGACCGTCACCTTCGACCTGCAGTGGACCAATTGGGCCAAACTGTCGACGCTCAACCTTGTCTTCGCCGAACCCTCCTGGGCCGCGGCCTTGGCCGGCGAGTCCGCGATGGTGCTCGATTGGAAGAACAGGCTCCAGGTCCGCGGCGGCCTGGAATATACCGCCGGCGATTTCGCGGTCAGGGCCGGGTATTATCACGACCCTGCCCCCGCTCCGGCCGAGACCATGAACGTCCTCATCCCGAGTTTCACCTTCAACAGCTTCACCGCCGGTTTCGGCTATAAGAAGGGCAGCTTCAAAGTCGATGTCGGCCTGGAATACTTGATCGGCCAAAAGCGGACGGTCGCGGAAGGCATGATGCCCGGGGTCTACGGGATGAAGATCTGGGTCCCGATGCTGGCCCTTGGTTACGGCTGGTGATCCCTTTCGAACCGGCCCGCGCATCCATGAACACCAAGGCGTTCGAAATTCTCTCCCTCGCCGGCCGTGCCGCTGTCGTTTCCGGGGCGGCCTCGGGCATCGGCCGGGAGACCTCCCGGCGGTTGGCTGAATTCGGTTGCGCGGTGGCTCTCCTCGACGTCGACGAGGAGAGGGGACGTCAGGCCGCGGTCGAGATCAAAGCGGCCGGCGGTCGGGCCCTGTTCGTCCACTGCGATGTCCGCTCGGACGCCGACTGCAGGCTGGCCGTGGAGAAAACCGTGGCCGCGTTCGGACGCGTCGATATCCTTTTCAACAACGCCGGCCTGGTCATCCGCAAGAACACCGTGGACTGCAGCGAGAGCGAATGGGACCGGGCGGTCG
>Ga0315292_10001640_pt1 | contig 12115 bp, 17 predicted proteins | sample YL17G13_0_MG_FD_204029 | JGI IMG/M metagenome (GOLD analysis project Ga0315292, IMG submission 204029) | Sediment microbial communities from Yellowstone Lake, YNP, Wyoming, USA - YL17G13_0 | ecosystem: Environmental > Aquatic > Freshwater > Lake > Sediment | place: USA: Wyoming | collected... | reverse complement strand
CGTTCCGGTAGTTGAGAAGCTTGTCCATATCTCCCACCGGAACAACATTCGGAAGGTCTCTCTTGTTATACTGGACGGCAAAGGGAAGCTTGTCAAGCTCATAACCCTGTTCCGCCAGGTTTATCTTCAGGTCATCAAGACTCTCCATATTGGACTCCATCCTCTCGAGCTGGCTGTCGGCCACAAAAATAACGCCGTCCACTCCCTTGAGGATGAGCTTCCTGCTTGCGGCATAAAAAACCTGGCCGGGCACCGTATAGAGATGAAACCGTATCTTGAACCCCCTTATGTCCCCCAGTGAAAGAGGCAGAAAGTCAAAGAAGAGTGTCCTCTCGGTTTCAGTCGCAAGAGATATAAGTTTGCCTTTCTGATCGGGGTTTGTTCTCCTGTAGATATACTGGAGGTTTGTGGTTTTTCCGCACAACCCGGGACCGTAATAAACGATCTTGCAGTTGATTTCGCGGGAGGAGTAGTTTATAAAAGACACTTGGGCGGCACCTACTTGAAGAGATTATCTATATCTTCATCGCTTATCTCGGCAAACAGGGCTTCTTCTAATTTGCCCTCTCCCTTTTCCTTTTCAGCCTTTTGGGAAATCTCCTCAAATATTCCGGCCAGGGCCTCGGAAGCCTTTTTCACCCTGAGCCTCACAAGGCCCAGAGAGGACCTGTTGTCAAAAATGATTACGAGGATGATCCTTTGGCCGATGAGAGATATATGGATATTGTCTTTCTCTCCTTCATGGAAAAGGATGGTAAATTCCTTTTCGCCCAAAAGCCTTGCAATCCCGCCTGTTGCGGCTATATTACCTGCGGTAAGAGAAGCGAGTGAAGTAGTGTCCAAGTCATGTGCATCGCCTGCCGACGCAATAAGCTGGCCGTTTTTATCCACAAGGAATACAACCTTGGAATTCGCCTGCTGATGCAGTTTTTTAAGCTCTACATCAATACGCCGAAATTCTTCCTCATACATTACAAGGTCGGAACCCATCATTGTGTTAACCTATCATACTCAACAGTCTATTATCAAGATGCAAAACAGGTTTCCTCTTTTTGAAGTCTCTCCCATTCCCTGTCTATGTCCTCCTGAATTTTCTTGAGCATCCATTCATTGTCAGGCTTGAAGAGATGTTTGAATCTCCCCTGCGGCTTCAGAAACTCTTCAACCGTTTTTTTCTCTTTGGGCTTGAATGTTATCTTTGTGACCCCGTTCTCTATCTCGTAGAGCGGCCAGTAGCATGTATCAACCGCGAGACTGCACATAGTTATGGCGTCGTCGGTCTTCGACCTCCAGCCCCTGTTGCATGAGGATATGATATTCATAAATTTCGGCCCTTTTATATCGAGGGCCTTCCGGACTTTCTTCATCAGGTCCATCCAGTGGCTTGGCGACGCCTGTGCGGCATAAGGAATATTGTGGGCCGCCATGATTTTCGTCAGATTTTTCCTTAATTCGGTCTTCCCCTGGATAACGCTTCCGGCAGGTCTTGTCGTAGTGTCCGCTCCATAAGGCGTGGCGCTTGAGCGCTGGATGCCGGTGTTCATATAAGCGCCATTGTCATAACAGATATAGAGCATATCATGACCGCGTTCCATGGCGCCGGAAAGACTCTGTAGCCCGATATCATATGTGCCGCCGTCTCCGCCGAAAGCAATAAATTTAATTTCCTTGTCTATCTTCCCCTGCTTTTTTAATGCCCTGTACATCGTCTCAACGCCGGAGAGGGTGGCGGCGGCGTTCTCAAAGGCATTATGGATCCAGGGAATCTTCCATGCGGTATAGTCGGATATGCAGGTCGAAACCTCGAGACACCCTGTTGCATTTGCCGCTATTACAGGATAGTCGCATGCAAGGAGGACCATCTTCACGATGGTCGGAGCGCCGCAACCGGCGCACATCCTGTGCCCTGATGATAATAAAACTTCTTTATTTGTAAGTTCTTTTAATGTTATTCCTTTTGGCATGTTATTCCCTCACTCCTATGTATTCCTTGTTGCTCCCCACTGCTCCGGTTTTTACTATCTCCACAAGCTCATTGAAAACAAGCTCGGCGTGCTGCGGCAGATAATCTCTGCCGCCAAGTCCATAGATCTTGTTTATGAGAACGGGTCTTTCTTTATACGGATAAAGACTTGTGGCGATATCCAGATATACCGGGCCGAAAGAACCGCCAAAGGCGTCGGCCCTGTCAAGAACACATAACGCCTTCAGGTGTTTCAGGGCCTCGCCAATCTCGCGGTAAGGAAACGGCCTGTACAACCTGGGTTTTAACAAGCCTGCCTTTATCCCTCTTGCTCTGAATTCGTCGACCGTATCTTTCGATGTGCCTGCTGCCGAATTAAGGATGACAATTCCGATTTCCGCATCGTCAAGCCTGTATGCGTCAAATAAACCATATTTTCTGCCTGAGAGTTTCTCGAAATCCGCAGCAACATCCAGCGTGACCCGTGCGACCTTATCAGCGACTTCTGCCTGCGCCCTTCTGAACTCCATGTAATAGTCGGTAAGTATCAACGGTCCGTAGCTGACAGGATGCTCCAGATCGAGGAGCGGATTCAGGGCCTTGAATTCGCCGACGAAGTTCCGGACCTCGTCATCCTCAAGATATTCGAGCCTCTCTATTGAGTGACTTATAATAAAGCCGTCCATACAGACCATGGCCGGGAGCCGAATGTCCATATGCTCGGCTATACGGAATGCCTGGATAGCATTATCATATGCTTCCTGTCCATTCTCCGACCAGAGCTGTATCCAGCCGGTGTCCCTGGCGCCCATAGCGTCGGAATGGTCGCCGTGTATATTCAAAGGGGCCGACAATGCCCTGTTGACGACGGGCATCACTATCGGCAGTCTCGTTCCGGAAGCGATATATAATATCTCAAACATTAGGGCGAGGCCCTGGGAAGAGGTCGCCGTCATGACCCTTCCACCGGCTGCAGACGCGCCTACACATGCGCTCATAGAACTATGCTCGCTCTCGACAAGAATAATTTCAGTCTTTACCTTGCCGTCTGATACGAAACTTGAAAATCTCTGCATCATTTCCGTTGCAGGTGTGATGGGATATGCCGCGCAGACATCGGGGTTTACCTGACGCAAGGCATTGGCAACAGCTTCATTTCCTGTTACAGCTACAATCTTTGCCATTATTTACCCTCCTCCACCATGATGATAGCTTTCTTTCCCTTTTTGCCCGGGCATTCAAGGGCGCATATACCGCAGCCCTTGCAGTATTCATAATCGAACTCCGTTCTTTTACCGTCTTTTACTTTTACGGACATATCAGGACAAAACAACCAGCACTTAAGACACTGTATGCAATTTTCTTCTATCCATACCGGCTTTGAAGACCTCCATGACCCTGTCTTAAAATTAATCGCACTCCCGGCTTCGGTTATGACTGCACCGGGCGTGACCTCTTTCCAGTTTTTGAGTTTCATCCTTCCTTTACCTCCCCATACCCGCGTCTTGTCGCTTCGAGGTTGCCGTCTATGATCTTCTGAGCAAATTTTTTGCCGAAGCTTTTCCTTACATCTTCGAGGAGGTGATCAAGAGTCACCAGTCCCGTAACTTTAACAACCGCGCCGAGCATGGAGGCATTCGGCATCGCCCTTCCAATGCATTCAACGGCAATTTTTGTCGCATCAATGGTATATACCTTTTGTCCAGGCTCCGCTTTTAATTTAGCCCTTATCTCCTTCGGGTCTTTAGAAGTATTGACGATAAATATCGCGTTCTCCTTTGCGCCTTCAGCGACATTCATAGAGTCAAGTAAAGTAGCGTCAACAACACAGACAACCTGAGGTTTCAGAACGGGACAATGCATCCTGAGTTCTTTTTCGCTTATTCTGTTATAAGCCCTCAGCGGCGCTCCGGCTCTTTCAGGACCGTATTCGGGGAATGCCTGAACATACCGGCCTCCGCTCAGGCAAGCGTCTGCAAGAACTTTTGCAGCGGTAACAGTCCCCTGTCCTCCTCTGCCATGCCATCTTATTTCCATCATTTCAGCCATTTTTTATCCCTCCAATGGATTTAGACTCATAATTTTAGTCCATTCTACCCCATTTTGCAAGCTAAATGCTTAATCTTAAAATGTTTTTATAGCATCAATAAAAAGGTCAAATATGTTATCAGGCGTAAAGTTATTTGACTAAATCGTCGGACTCCTTTATATTCTATAGCATGATACAAAGCATGACAGGGTTCGGCAGCGGGGCAAATGACACATTTATTGTCGAGATCCGTTCACTGAACCACAGGTATCTTGATATTTTTATCAAAATGCCGTCTTATTTAAATCAATATGAAATACCTCTCAGGAATACCCTGAAGGGGAAATTCCAGCGGGGCAGATTAGATGTAGTTGTAACGGTAAATAAAGAAAAAGCTTCCGGGTGCGCTATTAACCGTGAGATGGCAAGAAATATTTATACCGCTCTGCGGGATTTGCAGACAGACCTCCTGATTCCCGGAGAGATAACCATAGAGACGCTTGCAGGATACAGGGAAATACTTACGGAACAAGAGCCTGAATACAATATCGATGAACTCCTGTCCGCGGTCCATGAAGCAGGCAATGGTCTTGAGGCAATGAGGCTGCATGAGGGCAAGCTCCTCATGGAGGATTTAAGAGGAAGGATAGAGTCGCTTAACGTAATGAACGACAAAATCAAAGCGCGCGCGCCCGCTGAAATCCCGGTATTGAGGGAAAAATTCACTGAACGCCTGAAATTGATACTTGATACCGAAGCTATTGATAGCAACAGGGTCCTCCAGGAAGCGGCGATACTTGCGGACAAGCTCGATATCTCTGAAGAGATAACCAGGATAGAAAGCCACGTCAGGCAGTTTACTGAAATACTGAACAAAGGGACGACTGTCGGGAAAAAGCTTGATTTCATACTGCAGGAGCTTGGCAGGGAGGTAAATACCCTGTCCTACAAGTCTGCCGACTATTCCATCTCAAGCCTCGTGATTGATATGAAAACCGATATAGAAAAGATAAGGGAACAGGTCCAGAATATTCAGTAATAACGTTGCAATAAAAATACTTTTAATTGTTTCTATGTTGTAAAAAGTTTTTGACGATATATCTAAGTTTGAAAGGGAACTTGCATGAAAAAAGGTGAACTGTCTCCGGTATTAGTAAACATAGGGTTCGGAAACGTTGTGGCTGCATCAAGGGTTGTTGCAATTGTAACGCCGGGTTCGGCGCCGATGAAGAGGCTAAGGGAAGAAGCGAAAAAAACCGGCAGATTGCTGGATGCGACCGAAGGAAGGCGCACCCGCTCTATTATCGTTACCGACAGCAACCATATTATCCTTTCCGCAATTCAGGCTGAAACCATCACTCAACGCTTTCTGGAAGGGGCCGGGACCGTTGCAGAAGAAGATTAGAGGCAGTCTTTTCATCGTTTCCGCGCCTTCAGGCGCCGGAAAAACTACGTTATGCAAAAAACTCATCGAAAAAACGCCGGGCCTGAAATTTTCCGTATCTTTTACGACCAGGCAGCCGCGGTCCGGAGAAGTCAATAACCGCGACTACACCTTCATCGGCAGAGAAGAATTCCAAAAATTTATAGATAAAGGAGAATTTCTGGAATGGGCTGAAGTGCATGACGAACTTTACGGAACCTCAAAAAAGCGGATTGAAGCGCTTTTTGATGAAGGGGTTGATGTTATTCTCGATATAGATACACAGGGAGCTTTGCAACTTAAGGAAAAAGAAAACGGCACATATATTTTTGTGCTCCCTCCCTCTCTGGACGTCCTGAAGAAAAGGCTTCATAAAAGGAAGACCGATTCAAAGGCCGAGATCGCAAAAAGGCTGAAAAGGGCAATCGATGAAATAAGAACATACACAGCCTATGATTATGTTATAATTAATGACCTCCTTGAGGACGCTCTCAGGGAATTCGAAGCGATCATCTTCTCTCACAGGACGAGGACCGAATTAGTCGATCCGCTCTGGATGGAAGAAATGTTTTTTAAACAGGAGGAACGGTAGCAAAATGGATATTATTTCTTTACCAATCGAATATGACCACTCAAAAATAGACGGCAGGTTCAGGCTCATAGCGATAGCCGCCCAGAGGGCCAAAGAGCTTGCATTAGGGGCCGAACACAGGGTCAAAACAAAATCAAGGAAGGTCACAACCATAGCCCTTGAAGAGACAATACACAATACCGTTGAATTTCTGATCGGCGACGAGGCTAAAAAAGCCAGAGATGAGGCAAAGAAATTCGATTACAGAAAACTGCTTGAGGAGAAAAAGAGAGAGGTCGCCAACGAAGATCTTACCGAATTCGAGAAGGACCTGAAGGTATATCTCACGGAGAAGGAGACCATGGACAAAAAGGCCCTGGATGGCCTCTTCGTTGAAAAGCAAGAGGAAAGCGCTGAAGAATAAGTCTATACTCCTTGGCATTACAGGCGGTGTTGCAGCTTATAAGGCAATAGATTTAATCAGAAGGCTCAGAGAAGAAAACGCTGCGGTCACGGTAATAATGACCGGAGCTGCAAAACATTTTGTCACCCCCCTGAGCCTTGAAACGGCGTCAGGCAAACCGGTCTATTCAGACCTGTTCAGCAATCCAATGGCGCATATAACCCTCCCGTCCCTTGCTGACGTTATGGTCATAGCGCCTGCTACGGCAAACCTTATCGGTAAATTTGCAAACGGCATCGCAGACGACCTTCTAAGCACATGTCTTCTTTCTTGCAACGCTAAGGTTGTAATCGCCCCTTCGATGAACTGGAGGATGTACGAAAACACTGCGGTCCGGGAAAACCTCTGCAAGCTCCTTTCCCGTGGAATTATTCAGATCGGTCCCGAAAGGGGGACCCTTGCCTGCGGCGAAGAAGGCATCGGCAGGATGTCCGACGTCCCCGATATTATCGAGGCGATAAAATCCGCGCTAACAAAGAAAGACCTCTCAGGGGAAAAGATAATAGTGACTGCCGGTCCTACAAGGGAATACCTTGACCCTGTAAGGTTCCTATCCAACAGGTCGTCCGGAAAGATGGGATATGCCATAGCCGGGGCCGCATTAAGGCGCGGAGCCGAGGTGACATTGATCAGCGGCCCTTCGCGCTTGCTTCCTCCGAAAGGCGCCGTATTTGTGCCGGTAGAGACTGCTGAAGATATGCTGAAAGCCGTGGACAAATATTCGCCTTCTTTCACAACGCTGATAATGACGGCAGCCGTATCCGATTTCAGGCCGGAAGAAATATCAGGGACAAAAATAGTGAAATCCGATGACCTCTTTCTAAAACTGGTCCGGACGCCGGATATCATTTCCGCGGCAAGGAAGAAAAAACCGGACCTCTTTATTATAGGGTTCGCTGCCGAGACAGGTCCCGAATTCGAAAAAGCAAAGAAAAAACTGCAAGACAAAAATATGGACATGATCATTTTCAATGACGTAACAGAGCCGGGCGCCGGCTTTGACGTTGATACAAATAAAGTAGTCATAATCGATAAGGAACAGGAGGCAAGCCTGCCGCTCATGGGCAAAGATGCCGTGGCGGATGAAATTCTGGACAGGCTGATAAAAATCAGAGCTTGACTTTTTTTTCAATTTGGTTGAAAATTTGGACATACTATGGCGCTCGAAGATATTGAGAGACTTAAGGAAAAGATAAGCAGAGACCCTAATTCAAAGCTGTTTGTCCCTCTGGCTGAAGAATATAAAAAAGCCGGCATGCTTGATGAGGCCATTGAAGTCCTCACCGGCGGCCTGGGAAACCAGCCCGGCTATTTGAGTGCGCGGGTCTCGCTGGGTAAGATATTTATCGAAAGGGGCATGCTCAGTGAAGCCCGGACGGAATTTGAAAAGGTCATCGCATCGATCCCTGATAATCTCTATGCGCACAAGAAATTGGCCGAGATTTACAGGGACCTCGGCGACAAAGACAAGGCGATAAAAGAATTCAGGACCGTTCTGAAGCTAAATCCCCTTGATGATTGGGCCGCGGCAAGTCTGGCGGAAATAGAACAGCCACCCGCTTCCATGTCTGAAGAACTTCCCGTACCGGAGCACGATCAAGTCATTCCTGTTGATGAAAAAACGCGGGAAATATATGAACAAAACCTTGAGATATCCGATATAGAGGCATCACCTTCTTCCATGGAAATGCAGGAGGGAACAACACACATAGAAACCGCTACTGTTGCGTCTTTAAGCGAAGAGAATATGGAACCATGGCAAACCCCATCCATGCCTGTCGAAGAGTTACAGGTTGAGGAAAAAGAAGCACCTGAATTTGCATTAGACGCCGAGGAAGTAAAGCCGGGTGGACCTTCCGGGGAGATTAAAGAATTAAGAGACGAAGAAATTGAGGAAACCGCTTTAAGCGAAGAAGACATGGCCTTATGGAAATCCCATGCCGAATCACTTAAAAGTGTTGAGGTGGAGGCAAAAGAACCTGCGCCCGCCACGGATGAAGAGGAGATTGATTTATGGAAACCCCTTTACGGGATACAGGAGCGGAAAGAAAAGAAACAGCCTGAACCTGCTGCAGAGGCGGAAGAAGTGACATTGCCGGAGCCTGTTGTTGAAGCGGAGATGGAGGCAATTCCTGCGGAAGAACCGCTTTCGTTCGAAGGTATTTTAAATGAAGAAGCTATTGCCGTTGAAGAAGCGACGCCCCTTATTCAGGGAAAAGAGCCGCAGGAAGAAGAGGGTTTAACTATCGGCAATGCAGACCGGCACATCGTTGACGGCAAGTACTTTTCCGCAATGAACATCTACCGAAAAATCCTTGCGCTGGACCCCGATAATAAGCAGGCGCTTCAGCGCGTAGAAGAACTGAGGGCGCTGCTGAAACTTTTGGGCAAGGACAAGGAAGAACTGGTATCGAAATTAGACGGTTTCCTCGACGGGATAAGAAAGAGACACGATGAGTTTTCTGGAAATACTTAAAGATACGGTCCATCAGGTCGACGGGGCCGTTTCGGCAATGATAATAGGCACGGACGGCATATCGGTGCAGGAGTATGCGTCGGAAAAACTTGTAGACCTCACAGATCTCAGCGCTGAAGCGTCACAAATGATCAAAGATATAAATCTTGCCGCAGATAACCTCGGTCTTGGTGAAGCAAAGGAGTTTTCAATCATTTCAGACCGTTGCGGCATCATCATGAGAAAAATAAACGCCGAGTATTATCTGGCCCTTGTCATAAAACCCGAAGGCAATTACGGAAAAGGCAGATTTATACTCAGGACCGCGATCCCTAAATTGGTCGGGGAATTCTGATAAGGACTCCCGGATTATGAAAGTCTTAGTCATCCACGGCCCTAATCTAAACCTGCTCGGAACACGGGAAACAGGCATATACGGCAGCAAGACGCTTGACGACATTAACCATGATATAGCCGACCTTGCATCGGAACTCGGGATAAACGTGAGGGCGATTCAGTTAAATAGCGAAGGCGATATACTCGACGTCATACAGAAGAGCGATTATGACGCCCTTATTATCAATCCTGCCGCTTATACCCATACGAGTGTGGCAATCAGGGATGCTATTGCTGCGGTAAATAAACCCGCCATTGAAGTGCATTTATCAAACATCTATAAACGCGAAGAGTTCAGGAGAAAATCTTACATTGCCGAAGTCGCCGCAGGCCAGATAAGCGGCTTCGGCCCCGAAAGCTACCTCCTCGCCTTAAGAGCGGCAAAGAGTATCCTGACTTAACCTCTACCTCTGTACCCCCTTTCTTCTAACCATAGGGTTACCATCGCCCCTTCAGGAATTCAAAAAGAGATCGACAAATCTAAGCTGTTCCGCATCGAACAATCCTTTATCAGTCATTTTCAGCTTCGGTATGACCGGCAATGCCATGAAAGAGAGGGTCATGAACGGAGCATGGAGCAGCGAGCCGAGTTCCTTTGCCATTTTGTCGAGCGCGGAATATTTCCCTGCCACTTCCGCATATTCCTTATTGATCATTATCCCTGCAACCGGCAGAGGCAATATCATTTCTTTATCATGCGATACCGCGCATATGCCTCCTTTGTGTTCAATGATCAGGTCCACTGCCCTGCATATGTCTTCGTCTGAAACTCCGGCTGCTATGATATTATGCGAGTCATGGGCAATGCTTGAGGCGATTGCTCCGTCGATCAGCCCAAAATTCCGCTCATATTAACTCCTGTCTGTACAGTGAAGCTACAGTCGCCCGCTTTTCAGTAATGCTCAGTCTCGCGACATTTATCCCGGAAACGAGTGTTGCTTCTCCCATTCAATATCCTATCAGTTTTTTAGCCATGCGTCATTGAAATAGAAATTAACACCCCATATTTGACCCCTTTTTAAATATGAAGCGGAGCGCAGCAGATATCAAAAACGAATGACCATTCTTTGTCTTGGTTTTGATTATATTACACTACTATCCTAACCTTGGGACAGGAGTGACAATCGATATTCGTTACGGTTGAGAAATAATTTTGCAGGAGCTTTTGCAGTGTAATAATATATTACAACATCTTGATAGATTAGCGTACATATGATAGGATATTATAATCAAGGGAGGGAGCCAATGAACATTTATGAGAAAATAGGTCGCCGGATCAAGGAGTTGAGGGAAAAGGCCGGAATAAGCCAGGATGCACTGGCGAGGAATATGAAACTACCCCGTCCTGCCATCTCTCAAGTCGAGAGCGGCGCGCGGAAAATTGCTACCGACGAGCTTCTCAAGTTCTCGAAGATATTCCATGTGCCTGTGGCTGATCTTATTGATCCCGGGAAAGAGCCGGAAGTCTGCCTTCACGAAGGTAAGGAAGAAAATGAACGTAAGCCCCGGATGCGTATCAGCGTGCCGCAAAAAAATCTTCAGAAGTTCAAGGAAGTGCTCTTGTACATTCTGAACAAAGTCGGATCGAAGCCGAACATCGGCGAGACGGTCATCTACAAGCTGCTCTATTTCATTGATTTTGATTTCTACGAGAAATATGAGGACCAATTAATCGGGGCATCGTACATGAAAAACCAGTATGGCCCTACGCCGGTCGAATTTGCAAAGATTGTTGAGCGGATGATCAAGAAGGGTGAAATAGAAAAGGTAAAGAGCGATTATTTCAGCTACCCCCGGACGAAATACCTGCCACGAAACAGGCCGGACCTTACGAAGTTCAAGGCAAACGAAATCGAGGTGATCGACGATGTCCTGAACAGGCTTTCCGAAATGAACGCAAGCCAGATCAGCGCCTATTCTCACAGCGACGTGCCTTGGCTTACGACGAGCGACGGCGAGGTCATCGAGTATGAATCGGTCTTTTACCGCACTCCGCCCTATTCCGTGCGGGCATATGCGGAAGAGAGCTGATGGAGAAGAAATTCTACAGCGAATTCGTCGGGAAACTATTCAAGCAGATTACCCATGCCCCGGAATTCGAGAAGGACCTCAAGAAACTCCTCAGACGGTTCGCCTCACTTGAAGAGGATTTGCAGATTTTCATCAAGGTCGCAATGAACGCATTTCACAAACAGAACATCGATAGCCGGGCGGTCCTTCAAATATCCGAACTCGGCATCCATTCACCGAAAATATATAAGGCCAAAAAATTCGCCTGCAAGGCGCTGAAGGGAAAGGGAGTGCAGTCGGGGATAAGGATCATCTATGCTTATCACGAAGAAGAGGACAGGATAGAGTTCATTGAGATTTATTATAAAGGAGATAAGGCGAGTGAGAATAGGGCGAGGATAGTGAGATATTATGGAAAGTGACCGATATTATGGGCCTAAGGAAAAAGCGCTGAAAGCAATCAGCATCCAAGCGTTGAAGAAGTTGATAAAAATTATTTTACTTCTACAAAAGGACAAAAACGTTTCTAACACCTGCTTATACGCACCTGGGGAAAATAAAAATCCTTGAAGAGTACATCCGGGACTAAAGACGCCGGGATTTGTTTATAGAGAGTCTTTCAAGTCGAAATAAATAGCAGTCCCTTGAAGACCGGTATTTGTTTCTTCAGGGAATAAATGGAAGAAGGCACAAATCCATTGATAGCGTTTGTTTCAAACTATACTGATCGGGTTTCTCGGTTCAATCCGAAGAGCGCAAATTCTCGATGACACCTACAAGCAAACGCCTGAGGGCAAATAAAAAC
>Ga0315292_10001638_pt1 | contig 12119 bp, 9 predicted proteins | sample YL17G13_0_MG_FD_204029 | JGI IMG/M metagenome (GOLD analysis project Ga0315292, IMG submission 204029) | Sediment microbial communities from Yellowstone Lake, YNP, Wyoming, USA - YL17G13_0 | ecosystem: Environmental > Aquatic > Freshwater > Lake > Sediment | place: USA: Wyoming | collected... | reverse complement strand
AGCGATCTTCGGGGCGGCCATGGTGGCGCCGATGGCCAGGCCGTTGGCCAGACCCTTGGCGAAGGTCATGACATCGGGAGTGACGCCCCAGTGCTGGTACCCGAACATCTTGCCGGTGCGGCCGAAGCCGGTCTGGACTTCGTCGGAGACGTAGATGCCGCCAGCCTTACGGACCAGGTCCACGATGATCTCAAGATATCCCGGGGGCGGGGTGATGAATCCGCCCACACCCTGAACCGGCTCGGCAATGAGGGCCGCCACCCGTCCAGACGTCTCGGTCTTGAGAAGCTCGGCGAGGTCTCTGGCGCAGGCCAGGTCACAGTTGGGATAGGTGGCGTGGAAGGCGCACCGGTAGCAGTAGGCGTTGTGAGCGTGCCTCACGGCCGCGGTCTGCGAGCCGGCCAGCTTCCAGACCGCGCTGCCGGTCAGGGCCATGGTCACGGCCGACCGCCCGTGGTAGGAGTGTCGCAGGGCGATGATCTCCTGGCTACCGGTTACCGCGCGCGCTAGAGTGACGGCCGTCTCGTTGGCCTCCGTGCCGCTGTTGGTGAAGAAGGTCTTCCAGTCGCCACCCGGTGAAAGCCGGGCCAGCCTCTCCGCAAGGTCCACCATTGGACGATTGAGGTAGAGGGTAGAGGTGTGGGCGAGCTTCCGCGCTTGCTCCACGACCGCTTCCGTCACCCGCGGATGAGCGTGGCCAAGGCTGGTGGTGAGAATTCCCCCGAAGAGGTCGAGGTAGGGCCGGCCGTCGCCGTCCCACACCGTGCGGCCGTCGCCCCGCTCCAGGACCAGCGGCTGGCTGTACATGGTTACCACGTTGGGGAAGAGATAGCGCTGCTTGCGTTCGACCACGTCCGCCGTTCCCTGTCCCGCGGTAGGGGTCGCCGTGTCGGCCAAGATGGCTGCCTCCCTAAACTTGTCTCGGATGCCGGTGAAGCCAAGTCACATCACCCGCGAAGGGGAACGCGGTTCTTCACGAACCCGAATCGGCTTCGTCGGGGCCGGCTATTTCGACCTCCGACAACTCCTCGCTAGGGCCGCAGACTGACCGCAAGGCCTCCTGGCAGGCCCGTGTCCCAAAACCGCGCCGGCGCAGGAAGTTCCAGAGCTTCTCCTTGCAGACCCGGTCGGGGGTGGCCCGGTCGGGGGTGGCCCGGTCGGGGGTGGCCCGGAGGGAGACCGCCTTCTTCTTGGCCAGCCGCACGGCCAACTCGCCCTCACGCTCGGGTGGTAGGACGGCGGCCAAGACCGATGTTGTTATCTGGGCGTCCACACCCTTCTGGCGGAGTTCCAGGCGCAGTCGCGCCGGCCCGCAGGGATAGGACTGGCAACGTCCCTCGACCCAGTACTCGGCGAAGGCCCGGTCGTTGAGGTACCCGATGCGAAGACACCGCTCGACAAGGTCGTCGATGATCTGACGGAGATAACCCTTGCCGGCAAGCCGCGTCTTCAGTTCCAGCACGGTGCGTGGCCGCAGGGCCAGAAGATCCAGGGCGTAGGTTTCGGCCTTGCGAGCGGCTTCCTCCGGCTCGAGGGGTTCGGCGGCCGGCGCCGAGCGCCCGCGGCGCCCGGTTCGCCGCGTCTCCTCCCTAGGCATCCAACCCGCCATCGTCGACGGTCTCGTCCGCGACCGGGATCGGCTTCACCCGACCGAGTTGGAGCTTCTCCCTGACCTTGACCTCGATGGCCGCGGCCACTTCCGGGTTTTGCTTGAGGTAGTCGCGCACGGCCTCGCGACCCTGGCCCAGTCGTTGGTCTCCGTAGGAGTACCAGGCCCCGCTCTTGTCGAGAATGCCGAAGTCGGTGGCGACGTCGAGCAGGCTGCCTTCCTTGGAGATGCCGAGGCCGTAGATGAGGTCGAACTCTGCTTGCCGAAAGGGCGGGGCGACCTTGTTCTTTACCACCTTGACCTTGACCCGCATCCCGATAATCTCACTGCCCTGCTTGATAGACTCCACCCGCCTGACCTCAAGCCGCAAGGAGGCGTAGAACTTGAGGGCCCGCCCGCCGGGAGTGATTTCGGGGTTGCCGAAGAGCACGCCGACCTTCTCTCGGATCTGGTTGATGAAGACGACCGTAGTCTTGGACTTGGAAATGGCCCCGGTGAGCTTGCGCAGAGCTTGGGACATGAGGCGGGCCTGGAGGCCGACGTGTGAGTCACCCATCTCCCCCTCAATTTCGGCCTTGGGGACCAGCGCGGCCACGGAGTCTATGACCACGATGTCGACCGCGTTGCTGCGAACCAGAGCCTCCACTATCTCCAAGGCCTGTTCGCCCGTATCCGGCTGAGAAATGAGGAGGTTGTCGATGTCGACCCCAAGCTTCGAGGCGTAGTGGGGGTCGAGAGCGTGCTCGGCGTCGATGAAGGCGGCGATACCGCCGAGCTTCTGGGACTCGGCGATGAGATGCAGGCCCACCGTCGTCTTGCCCGAGGCCTCGGGACCGTAGACCTCAACCACCCGGCCCCGCGGAACGCCCCCGACGCCGATGGCCAGGTCCAGGGCGATCGAGCCGGTGGGGATGACCTCCATGTTGACGTTGGCGGCGGCCTCGCCGAGCCGCATGATGGCGCCCTTCCCGAACTGCTTCTCGATCTGGGTCAAAGTGAGATCCAGGGCCTTTGCCTTGTCCACCGAGCCCACCTCCAGGGAGGATAGCCTCGACCAAGTCGTCGGGGCGCCAGCCTCGACCATGTCGCCGGGGCCAGTCCATACTCCGATTATGACGGCCCGACCAGGTCGGATGTCAACAGAGTCTTGGCGCCTGGCCACGGCCGGAAGTCTCCCCTACTCGACAACCACGGTCCGCCCGCGGCGGCAAGTGTCACGATAGGCCCTATTAGACCTCCGCGGCCTGACTCCCTTGGCTGGACGCGGCCAGCGGCAGCGTGGCCAGGGGTGCGTAGACCGGGCCGGCGGGGCGAAGGTCGCTCGAGAAGAGAGTGACGCGCTCGACGCGGACGCGCGGACCTCTGTAGTCGCGCAGGGCGGCCATGGCCGCCTTGAGTTCGGCCTGGTTTCGCGGGGATCGGCAACGCCCCAAGGTGAGATGGGGTGAAAAGCCCCGACCCTCGGCGGGAAAGCCGAGCGGGCCCAGGGCGGCCTCGACGCCGGCGGCCAGCGAGGCCAGAGCCTCACGCCCCTGGCCGAGACCCACCCAGATCACGCGCGGGTTCGACACCGACGGAAAGGCGCCCAGACCGGCGATCTCGAACTCGAACGCCCCCGCGGCCGGGACCACGACGTCACCCGCGACGGCCACGCCCAAGGCGGCGATGACCTTGGCCATGTTGTCGGCCGGCACGTCGCCCAGAAACTTCAAGGTCAGGTGCAGGTTATTCGGGGAGACCCACTTCACGTCGGCGTCCGATTGCTTCAATTGACCCAGGAGGTGGGAGAGTTCCCGACGGGCGGTCTCATCCAGTTCGACAGCCACAAAACTGCGTATGCCGGCCACAAGGTCACCTCCGATCACTACCCCGGCCGCTGCCCCGGTGACCCCGATCGCCGCTCGGCGCCGAGCCGGAGCCACAGCAAGGTCAAGGCCCGGTGGGCCGCCCGCTGTTTGACCAGGTGGCGCTCGCCGGTGAAGACGTAGCCGTGGCACTCCTCGATCCCGGTGTCGGCGACGCCGGCCGTCTCGCGACCGCCCTCCCCCCCGGAGCCCGCCAGGGGCCCGGCCAGGGCGATGTAGACGAGGCCCACCGGCTTCTCCGGGCTCCCGCCACCCGGACCGGCTATGCCGGTCAGGGCTACGGCCACTCCAGCGCCGGAGCGGACCCTGGCCCCGCGAGCCAGGGCCAAGGCTACTTCCTCACTCACCGCTCCGTGGGCCCGGATGAGCTCGGGATCGACCCCGAGAAGCTCCGTCTTGGAGCGATTGCTGTAGACAACGTAGCCCCGCTCGAAGTAGTCGCTGCTTCCGGCGACATCGGTCACCAGGTGTCCGACAAGACCGCCGGTCAGGGACTCGGCCAGGGCCAGGGTCAGGCCCCGCTCCCGCAGGCGGCGCCCGCAGGCGACGGCCAGGGTGTCGTCGTCGAAGCCGAAGACGTGGGTGTCCAGGCCCTTCCGGGCGACAATCAGGGAGACCATGTCGTCGACCAGGGTTCTGGCTCTCGCGAGGTCGCCGGCCTTGGCCGTGACCCTGAGGTGGGTCTCGCCGATGCTGACATAGGGGGCCACGGTTGGGTTACTGGAATGAATGAGATCGCGCACGGCCTCTTCCACGAGAGGTTCCCCGATCCCGCAGAACTTGATCGTCCGGCTGTGGAGGTAGGAGCGGGCCCCACGGCCGAGTCCCCGGCCTTCGCCGGTCGGGCCGGGACCGCCCGCGGCCTCATCCAGGAGAGCCGTCAGGCGCGGAACGAGGTGGTCGCGGACGATGGGTTCCAGCTCTTGAGGTGGGCCGGGCAGCATAGCGACGAGCTTACCGCCGGCGCTGATGAGAAGCCCCGGCGCCGTCCCGACCGGGTTCGGAAGGACGGTGGCCCCCTCCGGGACGCGGGACTGCTTGGCCACGGCCGCCTCGACCAGCGGACTCCGATGCCCCCGGAGGACCTGGACGATCCTCTCGGCCACGACCGGATCGTGGACCAGGCGAAGGCCGAGTAGCTCGGAGACCGTCTCCTTGGTAAGATCGTCTTCCGTGGGGCCGAGGCCGCCCGAGACGACAACGAAGTCGCTTCGCCCCATGGCGAACTTCAGAGCCCCCACCAGGCGGTCCCGATTGTCCCCGACAACCTGCTGAAAGTAGGCGTTAATGCCCAGTTCGGCCAGCCTTTCGGCCAGGAACCGGGCATTGGTGTTAGTGATCTGACCGAGCAGAAGCTCGGTCCCAACGCAGATGATCTCAGCGATCATGGCTTAGAGTTTCTGCGTGGCGAGGGGACGGACCTTCCTCCACGTGATCTTGCGGGCCACCTGGTCCCCGCTCTGAGGCGCCGCATCGCCGCTCGGGGACACCCGGTCGCCGCCGGCGGGGATGGCCCGCCTCGACGTCCGCCGCCTACCGCCGCGTCCGCCGCCCCCGAGTCGGCCCAGAAGACCGCGAAACTCCTCGCCGGCGATGCGTTCGCGGTCGAGAAGGCTAGCCTTGGCCTGAGTTAGTCTCGACTTGCGCAAGGCCAGAAGCTCCCTCACCCGGGCCTCGCGGTCGCTGACGATCTTGCGAATGGCCTCGTGCATGGCCGAATCCGGAAGCAAATCCGGGTGAACGATGCCCAATTCGGACATGCCTCCCGAGACCATGAGACGCGCCAGATCTAGAGCCTGCTCAAAATCCTTCTGGGCGCCAGTGCTCCGGCTACCGAAAAACATCTCCTCGGCCACCGAACCCGCCAGGAGAACGTCAACCTGCTCCTCCAGCTCCTCGCGGGAGTAGAGGTAGCGGTCGGCGTCGGGCGTCTGCCGGACGTAGCCGAGGGCGGTCCCCCGGGAAGAGATGCTGACCATCGCGACCGAGCCGGGCCTGTGGTGCTCGGCGACAAGGGCGTGCCCGAGTTCATGCACGGCGACACGCTCGAGCTCCTCGGGGCGTGGTCGCTTGCCGACCTTCTCCCCCATCATGACCTTGTCGACAGCCTCGATGATGTGGCGCTGCTCGACCCGTTCGAGCCCCTCCCGGAAGGCCAGAATGGCCGCCTCGTTGGTCACACTCTCCAGGTGCGCGCCGGAGAAGCCGAACGTCTGCCGGGCCACGTCATCCAGGTCCACGTCCAGGGTGATGGGCTTGCCCTTGGCGTGGATGCGAAGAATGGCCAGACGCTCATCACGGTCGGGCAGGTCGACGCGGACCACGCGGTCGAAGCGGCCTGGGCGGAGGACCGCTGGGTCGAGGAGGTCGAAACGGTTGGTGGCCCCGACAATGAGGACCGTCACGTCGTCGTCGGTCGCCAGACCGTCCATCTCGACGAGAAGTTGATTGATGGTCTGGTCGTACTCCAGATGGCCGGTGTGTTGGCCGCGACGCCCGGCCAGGACCTCCAGCTCATCAATGAAGATAATGGCCGACCGCGATCCTTCGCGACGGGCGCCCTCGCGGGCGCGGCCGAAGAGCTGCCGCACTCTCTGGGCCCCGACGCCGGCGTAGACCTCGATGAACTCGCTGCCTGAGACGGACATGAAGACCGATTTGGTGTAGTTGGCGGCCGCTTTGGCCATGAGAGTCTTGCCCGTCCCGGGCGGGCCGGTCAGAAGGATGCCCTTGAGGGGACGGATGCCGAGCGAGCGGATGTGCTCCCGGTCGGTGATAAACTCCAGAGCTTCGATTAGTTCCCGCTTGGCCGCGACCTGACCCCCGATGTCGCCGAAGGTCGTGGCCCCGGACGGTCTTTTCTGAATCACGGACCCGGTCCGCGAAGCTCCGCCGAGGAGGCCGCCGATTCCGGCCGTCTGGGCCAGGATGAAAACCAGCCCGGCGAGGAAGATGACGGGCATGACGTTGTAGCCCTGAGCCGTCAGGAAGATGGTCACGGCCAGGCCACCGCCAATGGCGATCTCTTTGATCAAGACAGCTTCCCCCTCCAATGGACGGACCCGTTGGACACACAAGGCAACGCGGTCGCCGCTAGCCGCTCCGAGGCGCCGCCACCGGCCGCGAACCCGCTAGCCGCCCCAGGGACGGACGACCACCGAGTGCGTGACCGTCTCGGCAACGCCGGGAACGCTCTGGCCGGGATCGCGCGGCACGATCTCATAGAGAGACGCGTCTCCCTGGTGAAGCTGCACATAGACGTAGTCGGGGGCCACGTAGACACGGGCCCGGGCGACCTTGTCCGTCGCGGCCACCTCTGCCAGGCGCGCCGGCAACTCGGAGTAGAAACCTGTGGCCACGGCCTCCTGGAGGAAGAAGTGGAAGTCATAATAGACCTCTTGGAGAACCGGGTTACGGCTGTCGCTGATGAGCAATTCGACTTTACGGCCATCTTCGACGGCGTCGATGGCCCGCCAGAGACCCGCGACGAGGGTCTCGATCTCCGGTGTGTCCGACACCTTGACCCTGACCTGGAGGCTGTCGCCGCGCTGGGCGATGGCCGTCTCAATCACGCCCGGCACGGCCCCCACGGCCCGCGCTAGAGGCCGATCCAGGGCCTGGTCCTGATATAGCCACTTCACGCCGAACAGGATGGCCAAAGTCAAGGCCAGGGTCGCAAGAATGATCGTCAGGCGCATGCCCTTGAGGTTCAACGTTTCCTTCTCCCCTCATCTGGACAGGCTTGTCCGACCACTCCGAATACAAAGGTAGGAATGAAAAGAAACTAAAGCTTCGGTGTGGGTTGACATAATTATAGCACGTCAAACAAGATCACTCGCGAGCGGTTATATGGGAATAGGCGCTACGACGGGCAAGTTTGGCCAGACCGCTCTGCCACGACCGCGGCCACTCCGGGCTCCTATTCGCCCGGCCGGGCCAAGAGGTCATAGGGTCGCGCTCGGGTGACCTCGACGGCGACCAGGTCTCCAGGCGATGGGCGGGGTCGGTCGACGGGCCAGTCCACCAAGACGCCCCCGTCTATCTCCGGGGCGTCGCCCTCGGTGCGGCCTACGACGCGTGCCGCGCGAGCGCTGTCGACCATGACCGCGAGCCGGAGGCCAACAAGTCCGCGGCGGTAGCGAAGCGAGATGCGTCGCTGGAGAGTGGCCGCCCGCGCTAAGCGCTCCTTCTTGACCGGTTCGGGGACTTGGCCCGGCATTTCGCCGGCCTGGGTGCCCTCCTCCCGCGAGTAGGAAAAGAAACCGGCGTGTTCGATCCGCGCCGTCGCCAGAAAATCAAGGAGCTCTTGGAAGTCTTCTTCGGTTTCGCCAGGAAACCCGACGATGAACGAACTGCGCAGGGTCAGGCCGGGCGCCTCGCGGCGCAGCCTCTCGACCAACCGGAGAAGAAAGTCGCCCGTTTCCGGCCGGCGCATCGTCCGCAAGACACGGTTCGAGGCGTGCTGCATGGGTAGGTCGAGGTAACGGCAGAGGCGACCCTGGCCGACCGGCAAGGTTCCCCCTGCCCTCTCCGCCTCGGCGGCCAGCAGGGCCACGAAGTCGTCGGAGAGAGTGCTGGGATAGCCATAGAGCACCCGGAGCCAGGTTAGGTTCGTTTCGTCCAAGATGCGCCGGGTGAGATCGGCCAGAAGAGACCGTCCGGCGAGGTCGCGTCCGTAGATTGTTGTGTCCTGGGCCACCAGGATGAGTTCCTTGACCCCCATCCGGCCGAGGGCCAAGGCCTCCCGGATCACGTCCTCCGGCGGGCGACTCCGGTAGCGGCCCCGCAAGGACGGGATGAGGCAGAAGGCGCAGCGGTGGCTACATCCCTCGGCGATCTTGAGGTAGGCGTAGTGCGGCGGGGTGCTGATCAGACGCGGAACCGAGGCCTCGGGCAGGTAACCGGGGTAAGCGAAGGTCGGGCCCACCGTCCCCCCGCCTTCAGCTAGAACCGACCGCAAGGCCTCCACTACCCGATCCACATCGCCCGTGCCCAGGAGCCGGTCGACCTCGGGAGCGCGCCGGGCGATCTCTTCCCCAAAACCCTGGGCCAGGCAGCCGGCCACGATCAAGGCCCGGCAAGGGCCGCGGCGGCGGAGTTCGACGGCCTCCTCGATGCGGGACCAGGCCTCCTCCCGGGCCGGACCGATGAAGGCGCAGGTGTTGATGACAATTGCCTCAGCTGAGTCGACGTCGCCGGTGAGGATGAAGCCGGCCCTCCCGACCAGCCCGGCCATGACCTCGCTGTCGACGAGATTCTTGGGGCAGCCCAGGGTGACAACGGCGACCCCGGCCGTCATCTCACGACGCCGTTTCCGGTCTCCCGCCGAGTCCGAGCGGCGTCCAGGGCCTCCAGGTAGCACTTCTCGTACTGGGGCACGATGATGTCACTTGAGAATAGCCGGAAGGCCCGGTCGCGGGCCTTGGCCGCGCAGGCCTCGCGAAGAACGGGGTCGGTTAGAAGGTCCCTGAGGCCCTTGACCATGCCAGCGAAGTCGTCGACCTCATAGAGGAAGCCTCCCTCCCCCTCGCCGACCACCTCGGGCAGCCCACCCACCCTTGTGGCGATCACCGGCGTGCCCGCGGCCATGGCCTCCAGGGCGGCCAGGCCGAAGCTCTCCTGGAGCGAAGGCAGGAGAAAGACGTCGGAGGAGGCCAAGAGTTCCTCAACCCGTTCCTGCTGGCCGAGGTAGACCAGGCGGTCGGCGACTTCCAGGCGGGTCGCTTCTTTGCGGGCCCTAGCTAGGTCGGGACCGTCTCCAATGAAAACGAGCTTTGACGGAATGTCGCGGCAGGCGGCGGCGAAAAGGCGCACGACCATCTCGGCCCGTTTCACCGGGCGGAAGTTCGAGATGTGGGTCACGACGGCCTCGCCCCGACCGGCCAGGCACGGACGACACTCGGAAACTCCATCGGCCGCGGTCGCCCCCCCAGCTTGGGGCAAATAGTCGGTGGGATCGACGAAGTTGTAGATAGCCCGGATGGCGGGCTTGACCCTGAAGGTCTCAAGAGTCTGGCGACGCAGAGCCTCGGACACGGCGGTGACCCCGTCGCTCTGCTGGATACTGAAGGCGACCAGATCGGCGAAGGACGGCTCGCTGCCAACCAAGGTGATGTCCGTCCCGTGGAGAGTCGTGACGACAGCCGGCGCCGGACCGTCCCCCGCGACCTCGAGGACCTGGCGAGCCAGCACGGCGCTCGTGGCGTGCGGAATGGCGTAGTGGACGTGCAGGATGTCAAGCTTCTCGTCGCGCGAGACCTCGACCATCTTGTTGGCCAGGGTCAGGAGATAGGGTGGGTGTTTGAACAGGGGGTAGACGGGAACTTCTACCTCGTGGAAAAACACCCGCTCCTCGAAGCGCGAGACGCGGAAAGGCAGGTCGTAGGTGATGAAGTGGACCGAGTGTCCCCGGCGGGCGAGCTGCCGACCGAGTTCGCTGGCCACCACGCCGCTCCCGCCGTAGGAGGGGTAGCAGGTCATGCCGATGCGCACCTGGAGTCCTCCTCCCTCATAGCCGCCGGACGAGGTCGTCCACGGTCAGGGCGCCCTCCCAGCGAAAGCCCTCGGCCCTGGCGACCCCGATGAGGCTGCCGTACCACCTGTCTCGGAGTTCGACCCACTCAAGGAAGTCCCCGTTAAGGATCGTGGGCGTCGGATCGCGGCCGGTTCTATCGGTCGCCCCGGCCGGCGCTGCGGGAGCGCCAAACTGTGAAGCGTAGGCCGCCAGAGCCGCCCGCTTGACCTCGTAGACCTCGGACACGTCGACGAGGAAGTGGGGCTCGGGACGGGAGTTCACAAAGTAGCAGACAATGTGGGCCACCCGGTGGGGCTGTCCGGCCGCCGCGAAGCGGGCCAGGCCCGCGCTGAAAACGGCCTCCCGCACCAGGCGCTCGGCGGCGGCGTGATCGGGGTGGCGATCCTGTCCAAAGGGGGCCAAGACCACCCGGGGACGGTGGCGGCGGACCACCTCGACCAGGGCCCGAATACGCTCGGGGGTCGGCTCCAGGGCGCGGTCCCGCAGTCCAAGGGCCTCTCTGGCCGCGAGCCCCAGTAGGCGAGCCGCTTCCCGAGACTCGATCGCGCGGCTGCCGGGGTCGCCGTTAGTCGCCATCTCACCCAGAGTCAGGTCACAGGCGACGACCTCGTAACCCAACCGGCAGTGGCGGGCCAAGGTTCCGCCCGCGCCAATCTCGACGTCGTCAGGGTGGGCCGAGAAAGCCAGAATATCGGCCATGGCCGTGCCCTCCTTCCTGGCGGGCGGATTGGTATTCCCGCCCGCCGGCCGGGTTTCCTCCACCGGGGAGGTCGCACCGGCTCGAGGCGGCCACTTCGACCGGGGAGGCCGCACCGGAGGCGCCGGCCGCGTTGACCGGGAACACATGTTCGTGGTAGCCTAGGGCCGTGGGGTGACACCTTTGACCGCGACAGGCGACGGCTTGGCCTCCGCCCTTCAGGAGATCCGGACAGGCGAGGTCACCTCCGCCTGCATCGCCAAGTGGGTTACCCTCCCCGCCCGGCCGGCGGTCTACGCCGACTTCCCCGCCTGGCTCGACCCCCGCCTTATCGAGGTCCTGGCCACCCGCGGCATCCACCGCCTCTTCCGCCACCAGGCCGAGGCCCTGGAGTCGGTCCACGCCGGCCGCGGCACGGTGATCGTCACCCCCACGGCCTCGGGCAAGACCCTCTGCTACAACCTACCCGTTCTCCACGAGATCGCCGCCCGGCCCGAGGCCCGAGCCCTCTATGTCTTTCCGACCAAGGCCCTGGCTCAGGATCAGATGAACGAGATCCACGATTTCATCGGCCGGCTCGGCCTGGACATCAAGACCTTCACCTACGATGGGGACACGCCACCCACGGCCCGCCGGGCCGTTCGCTCGGCCGGCCACGTCGTGGTGACCAACCCGGACATGCTCCACACCGGCATCCTCCCCCATCACACCAAGTGGGTAAAGCTCTTCGAGAACCTAGCCTACGTGGTCATCGACGAAATCCACAACTACCGGGGCGTCTTTGGCAGCCACGTGGCCAACGTCCTCCGCCGCCTCGACCGCATCTGTCGCTTCTACGGGTCCAACCCCATCTTCATCTCCTGCTCGGCCACGATCGCTAACCCTCGGGAGCTGGCCTCCCGGGTCACGGGCCGCGACATGACCCTGATCGACAGAAACGGCGCCCCCAGCGGGCCCAAGCACTTCATTTTCTACAACCCCCCCATGGTCAATCGGGAACTCGGCATCCGTCGCAGTTCGCTCCTGGAGGCCCGGCGTCTGGCCGAGACCTTCCTCCGGCGCGAGGTTCCCACCATCGTCTTCGCCCGGAGCCGAGTGGCCACCGAGGTCCTCCTAAGCTATATCAAGGCAGCCCTGGGCGAGCCGGCCGGGCGCGAGTCCCCGGGGCGGCCGTCGCGGGTGAGGGGCTACCGAGGAGGGTACCTGCCCGGGGAGAAGCGGGAGATCGAGCGCGGCCTCCGAAACGGGGAGATCCTCGGGGTCGTGACCACAAACGCCCTCGAGTTGGGCATCGACATCGGCAGCCTCGACGCCGCCGTCATTACCGGGTATCCAGGCACCATCGCCTCGACCTGGCAACAGGCCGGACGCGCCGGACGCAGGCAAGGCGAGTCGGCGGCCTGTCTGGTGGCT
>Ga0315292_10001637_pt1 | contig 12119 bp, 5 predicted proteins | sample YL17G13_0_MG_FD_204029 | JGI IMG/M metagenome (GOLD analysis project Ga0315292, IMG submission 204029) | Sediment microbial communities from Yellowstone Lake, YNP, Wyoming, USA - YL17G13_0 | ecosystem: Environmental > Aquatic > Freshwater > Lake > Sediment | place: USA: Wyoming | collected... | reverse complement strand
CAGCGCCGCGACGTCCGAGATGATGAAGGCGTTCTCGTCGGCCATCTTGAACGGGTTGCCGTGGCCGACGAAGTTCCACATCAGGCAGCCCTGGTTGAGCCACTTCTTGGTGTCCGAGTTCGCCCCCGGCTTCTCGGCCCCCACGCCGAACGGATAGCGCGCCAGATACACTTTCGCGCGGTCGACCTCGGGCGGCAGCGCGCCGTCGACGGCCTCGCTCTGGTACATGTGCACGCCCCACAGCCCATCGGGGCGCGGCGTGCCGTCCTCCTGGAAACCCTGATAGAAATCGTCGGCCACCAGCAGCGCCCGGTCGCGCCACTCGCCGAACTCCGGCCGCTCGTCGTAGGGCGCGATCTTGCCGCTCACCAGCGCGGCCGCTTCCGCGGCCGTCGCGGCGGGCAGGCGGCCGATGACGAAATCGGGGATGTCGTCCGGCGTGATCACGACCCCCGGGAGCGGCGGGTCCTTGGGCCCCAGATCCATGTCGGCCAGCCAGTCGTCCGTCATGAACTGCCCCGCGAAGTACCCGTGTACGTACGAGGGCACCAGCGCCGCCGGCCGCCCGGCCGGCGCGTAGCGCAGGATGTTCTTGAAGTCGTACGAGGCGTCGCCGAAGAAGCAGACGTAGGTCGGCACCGGCGCCCACCGGCCGCCGGTGCTCACGTCGTAGAGGAAGTTGCGCACCGCCGTCGGGTCCATGCGCCCGCCCGAGTACCACGCCAGGATGTCCGACATGCGCACCACGGCCGCGCTCGCCCCGGGCATGCCGGGCAGCACGCGGCGCCGTAGCGCCGCCAGATCCGCGGCCTGGGGCTCGAACTCGTCGAACGCGATGACCAGATAGTCGGCGCCCAGGCCGGATCCGCGCGGGTCGCGCACGTCGGCGTTGGTCAGCACCGGCCGCCGGTGGGCCCCCGCCGGACCGGCGAAGTAGGAGCGCGCCGGTTCGGCGGCGTCGTGCAAGTAGAGCGCCTTGCCGCCGCTGGTGTCGGCCGCGTACCAGCCGGTCAGCTCCACCGGGGAGATGGGATCGCTGACGTCGAGCAGCAGCAGGAACTGCACGGCCGAGGCCGAGAACGGCGCCACCCCATAGCCGACGTTCCCGGTCACCCCCTGCGGGGTCGCGAACTGCGCCACGTCCCCCACCGCCCGGAACCGGCGTTTGAAGTAGAGCTCCCAGTAGAGGATGCTCTGCCGGTCGTAGCGCCCGCTGTTCAACGGGTCGGTGACGCGCACGGCCCGCGCCGTCAGCCGGTTGCCGGACTCGCGGATCCAGACCGCCGTGCTGTCGACGTCCCGCCGCACTTTCCCGTTCCAGGCCCGCTGTGCCAGGGGCACGTCGTTGAAGGTCACGTCGAGGTAGTGGTCCAGGATGCCGGCGCTGCGCCGGCTCTCCTGCGATTGCCCCCAGAAGCGCGCGAACAGCCGCGCCGGCTCGTCCGTCACGGCGCCGGGAGCGTCGCCGAGCCAGACCTGCGTGCCGAGCCTGTCGGTGTACTCCAACCACGCCCACTGGTCCCAGAACAGTCCGGGCTCGAACATGTTGGGCCGATACTCGGCGTTCTGCTCGAAGTGCAGCCGCGCCGAGTAGTACGGCGCCGGCACGGCGTCGCCGCGCGTCGGCGCGACGTCGCGGCTCGCCCAGCGCCGAGGCGACGTCGGCAGGTCGGCTTGCCAGGTCAGCCAGTAGATGTTCTTCGCCTCGTAGGGGTGGTCGAGCCAGGCCTGGTCGGCGCTGAGCGGCCCGGTGAAGTCGTCGCGCCAGGTAGAGGGCGGCAAGCCGTAGAAGAGCAGGTAGTCGCCGGCGTCGAAGCGCCCGTCGCCGCCGTCCACGACGCGCACCGCCACCTCGTCGAGGCCGCAGGTGTCGCAGTAGGAGAACTCGGGCAGCAGCGGGATTCCGGAGCGCGTGAAGAGGCGCAGCTGTCCCGGCGGGATCCCCCCCGCCGGATAGCCGAGCGACTGCAGGTCGGCCCCGGTGATGCGCTGGATCCCCTTGCCGTCCACCTGCACCTTGACCCAGCGCGGCGCGACGTCGAAGCCCACGCCGGCCGCCGTCGCGACGGCCCGCTGCCGCCCCAGGCGCTCGGCCATCGGGCGGCGCAAGGCGCGCGCGCTCTCGGCGTTGAGCAGCACGGAGCGGTAGAGCGGCTCGAACCCCGGGTCCGCGGGCGGCGCCCCCACGGCGCGCTCCCCGCCGACGATGCGCGCCACCACTGCGATCCGGCGATAGACGCGTAAGCCGCCGGTGGCGGGCTCATAGGTCACCGGGCGCAGGCGGATCGCCGCCACCGTCTGGGAGCGCATGCCGGTGATGGCGGCCAGTTCGGCGACCGCGTGCTCGCCGCCGCCCGTCGCGTACTCGGGCTGCCGCAGGTACGGCTCCAGCCGGCCGGGCCCCGGGCGGCGCAGCGTGCCGTCCTGGGTGCGCGCCAGCTCCTCGGAGTCGATCGCGTCGCGCCGCAGCCGCGGGGCGAGACGCACCGGGCCCAGCTCGACCGGATCGAGCCCGACTCCCTCGACCTCCACGGTCGCCCCCTCGGGGATCCCGATCCAGACGACGCGCTCCGGGATCGCGGGCGCGCCTGCGATACCGGTGGGCTCGAACCCGAGGATCTCGAGCCCTGCGAGACCCTCGGAGGGATCTCCGGCCGGCGCCAGGTAGGGCTGCGGGACGGCGACTTCGAACGACACGCCGCCGGCATCGGCGCGCAGGACGCGCACGCCGTCGATCGAGCCGGCGGAGGCGGAGGACCCGGCGGCAGGCGCGGCCGCGGAGCCCAGGACGAGGGCGGCTCCGAGCACGGCCAGCACCGCGGGCCCGGTGGCACGCGCGCGCATGCGGCGGGGCGGGCTCAGAAGCGCTCGGCCTGGTCGGCGAGCATCACCGGGATGTCGTCCTCCACCCGGTAGCGCAGCCGGCAGGCCTGGCAGGTCAGGGTCTCCGCAGCGGGATCGTAGTCGAGGTCCCCGCGGCAGGCGGGGCAGACGAGGATGGCGAGTAGGTCCGCGCTCAGTGCCATGCGATAGCGCTCCCCGGATAGTCCGGACGTCGTTGGATGGGACCCGCGAGGGCAAGCGGGCGGCTCAACTCCAAGGCGGGTAGCAATCCAGCTCGGTCGATGCCTCCTCAGGAGCGCTCCGTCGCGCCGATTCCTGCCTGAGGATAGGGGCCGCCGCAGGGCGCCGTCAAGGCAGCCGGGCCCCGCCGGACCGCCTTTGCCGGCGCGCCTACCGACCGTCGCTGAAGCGGCCCCCGGACTTCCCCTACGGCTTGCGCGCCGCCGGCGCGGCGCCCTTCTTGCCCGCCCCCCCGGCCGCCGCCGCCGGCGCCACCGGCGGGTTGCCCTCCGTGAAGGCCCCCATCGCCCGGTACTTGGCCCGCCGCCGGGCGATGAGCTCTCCGGCCGGGCACTGCAGCAGGCGGTCGAGGTGGCGGACCACCGCCTCCTTGAGGTTGGCTGCCGTCTCCTCCTGATGGCGGTGCGCCCCGCCGAGCGGCTCCGGCACCACCTCGTCCACCACGCCCAGCTCGAGGCAGTCCTTCGCGGTGATGCGCAGCGCGTCGGCCGCCTGCACGTTGCGCGAGCGGTCGCGCCACAGGATGGAGGCGCAGCCTTCGGGCGAGATCACCGAGTAGACGGCGTTCTCGAGGATGAGCACCACGTCGCCCAAGGCCATGGCCAGCGCCCCGCCCGAGCCGCCCTCCCCCGTCACCGCCACGATCAGCGGCACCGGCAGCGCGAGCATCTCGCGCAGGTTGCGGGCGATGGCCTCCGCCTGCCCGCGCTCCTCGGCGCCGATGCCCGGATAGGCGCCCGGCGTGTCCACGACGGTCAGGATGGGAATGCCGAAGCGCGCGGCCATGTGCATCAGGCGGAGCGCCTTGCGGTAGCCCTCGGGGTTGGGCATCGCGAACCGCCGGAACAGGTTCTCCTTGGTGTCGCGCCCCTTCTGGTTGCCCAGGATCATCACGGGCCGCCCGTCGAGCTCGGCGAGACCGCCGACGATGGCCTTGTCGTCGGCGAAGCCGCGGTCGCCGTGCAGCTCGACGAAACCGGTCGCCATGTAGCCCACGTAGTCGAGCGTGTACGGGCGCTTGGGGTGCCGGGCCAGCTGCACGCGCTGGTAGCGGGTCAGCGAGGAGAAGACCCGGCGGCGCATCTCGTCGGCCCGCTTCTCCAGTACTTCCAGCTCGCGGCCGACGTTGAGGTCGGCCGCGCTCGCCGAGAGCTTCAGCTCGTGGATCTTGTGCTCCAGCTCGACGATGGGCTTCTCGAAATCGAGGATCAGGCCGCTCATGTCCCTCCCCTACAGCCGCGGTGCCCAGCGCGCGGAGCCGGGACCCAGGAGCGCCGCCAGGTCGAGGGTGACCGCGTCTTCGGCCGCCACCCGGTACTTGCGGGAGCGTAGCACGGTCCGTCGCCCGCCGCTCTCCAGCACGTGCAGGTAGACCGGCACCTCACCGGCGTGCGCGGCCAGCACCCGGTCGAGCCGCCCGGCCAGCCCGCCGCGGAAGAGGTCGGCCTGCACCTCAAGGTGCAAGGCGAAGGCCTTGGCCCGCGCCTCTTCCCAGGCCAGCACCTCCTCGAGCACCAGCTTGGGCTCGCCCGCGTCGCGGCACGAGACGCGACCGCGCACCCACACCACGCGGTCGGCCACGAGCACCGGCCGCTTCCTCGCGAACAGCTCGGAGAAGATCACGCACTCGACCCGCGAGGTGTCGTCTTCGACCTGCACGAACGCCATCGGGTTGCCCTTGCGGTCGGGCACCGACTTGACGCCCACCACGATGCCCGCGGCGCGCACGTCGGTGCCGTCGGGCCGCGCCAGGCAATGGCTCAAGCGGCCGCTGGTGAGGTGGCGCAACTCGGGCGCGAGCGCGACCAGCGGGTGCTCGCTCAGGTAGAAGCCGAGCACCTCCTTCTCGCGCGCCGCCATCTCGGCGGCCCGCCAGGCGGACACCTGCGGCAGCCGCAGCGGCTCGCAGCCGCCGGGCCGCCCCGGCTCCCCGCCGCCGAACAGCATGCCCTGGCCGCTCTCGCGCTCCCGGACCACCTGTTGGGCCCGCTCGAGCGCCGCCGGGGCCGTCGCGAACAGCGCCGAGCGCGGCCCCCCGAGCGGGTCGAGCGCCCCCGCCAGGATGAGGCTCTCGAGCGCCCGCCGGTTGACGTGGGCCGGCCCGACGCGCACGCAGAAGTCCACGAGGTGGTGGAACGGGCCGCCGACGGCCCGCGCCGCCTCGAGGGCCGCCACCGTGCTCTTGCCCACGTTCTTCACGGCGCCCAGCCCGAAGCGGATGGCACCGTCCTCGAGCGTGAAGCGCCACGCCGAGGCGTTGACGTCCGGCGGCCGCACCGCCAGCCCCAGGCGGTGGCACTCCTCCACCAGCACCACGATGCGGTCGGTGTCCTCCATCTCCGACGACAGCGTCGCGGCGAGGAACTCCGCCCGGTGGTGCGCCTTGAGCCACGCCGTGCGGTAGGCGAGCAGCGCGTAGGCGGCCGTGTGCGACTTGTTGAAGCCGTAGCCGGCGAACTTCTCGACCAGGTCGAAGAGGCGCTGCGCTTTGGCCTCCGGCACGCCGCGCCCCGTGGCCCCCTGCACGAAGTCCTGCTTCAGGGCCTGCATGATGGCCGGGTCCTTCTTGCCCATGGCACGGCGCATCAGGTCGGCCTTGCCGAGCGAGAAGCCCGCCACCTGGTGGGCGATGGCCATCACCTGCTCCTGGTAGACGATCACCCCGTAGGTGTCGCGCAGGATGGGCTCCAGCTCGGGCAGGTCGTAGCGGATCTTGCGGCGGCCGTGGCGGCGCTCGATGAAGTCGGGGATCATCTCGGAGCCGAGCGGCCCCGGCCGGTAGAGCGCCACCACCGCCGAGATGTCCTCGAAACCCTGGGGCTTGAGCCGGGTCAGCAGGTCGCGCATGCCCGACGACTCGAGCTGGAAGACCCCCACCGTCTCGGCGCGGCCCAGCAGCTGGTAGGTGGCCTCGTCCTCGAGCGGCAGCTCTCCCAGGTCCACCTCGACACCCTTGTGCTGGCGGATGAGCCGCACGCTCTCGTCGAGCACCGTCATCGTGCGCAGCCCCAGGAAGTCCATCTTCAGGAGCCCGACCTTCTCGCACGAGCGCATGTCCCACTGGGTGATGATCTCGCCCTTGTTGGTGCGGTAGAGCGGTACGTAGTCGATCAGCGGCCCGGGGGCGATGAGCACGCCGGCCGCGTGCACCGAGGCGTGGCGCGCCACCCCCACCAGCTTGCGCGCGCAGCGCAGCAGCTTGGCGTACTCCTCGCCTTTCTGCGGCAGGTTCTTGAGGTCCGGCGACTGCTCGATGGCCTTCTCGAGACTCTGGCCGGGCCCCTCGGGCACCAGCTTGGCGATGCGGTCGGCCTCGCCGAACGGCAGCCCCAGCGTGCGGGCCGCGTCGCGCAGGGCGGCCTTGGCGCCCAGGGTGCCGAAGGTGATGATCTGCGCCACCGAATCGGTGCCGTACTTCTGCATCACGTGCTCGATGACCTCGAGGCGGCGCGCGTCCTCGAAGTCGAGGTCGATGTCCGGCAGGCTGACGCGCTCCGGGTTGAGGAAGCGCTCGAACAGCAGCTTGAAGCGGATGGGATCGATGTCGGTGATGCCGAGCGCGTAGGCGACGATCGACCCGGCCACCGAGCCGCGGCCCGGGCCCACGCCGATGCCGCGCGAGCGGGCGAACTGGATGAAGTCCTGGACGATGAGGAAATACGAAGCGAAGCCCAGGCGCGTGATGGTCTCCATCTCGTACTCGAAGCGCGCCGCCAGCTCGCCGCCGACCTCGCCGTAGCGGCGCCGCATGCCCGCGCCCGCCAGATGACGCAGGTATTCGTCGTCGCGCGCGAAGCCCTCCGGCAGCGGGAACCGCGGCAGGCGGGCGGAGGTGTCGGGCTTGAGCTCGCAGCGCTCGGCGATGGCCAGCGTGTTGCGCAGCGCCGCCTCCAGCCCGGCGAACTCGCGCCCCATCTCCTCGCCGTCGGTGAAGTGGAAGCGGTCGGCGTCGAAGCGCAGGCGCGTCGGGTCGTCGAGCCGCTTGCCGGTGCCCACGGCCAGCAGCAGGTCGTGGGCCTCGGCGTCCTCGCGCGCCAGGTAGTGCGAGTCCTGGGTGGCCACCAGCGGGATGCCGGTCTCGCGGGAGAGGCGCACCGCCTCGCGGCGCACGATCTCCTCGTCGCTCAGGCCGTGGTTCTGGATCTCCAGGAAGTAGTTCTCAGGGCCGAACACGTCGCGGTACCAGAGCGCCGTCTCGCGGGCCGCGTCGGGCCGCCCGTCGAGGTGGAAACGGTTCACCTCGCCGGACAGGCAGGCGGAGAGCGCGATGAGGCCCTCGTGGTAGCGCTCGAGCAGCTCGCGGTCGACGCGCGGCTTGTAGTAGAAGCCCTCGATGTAGGCGAGCGACGACAGCTTGATGAGGTTCTTGAACCCGGTCTCGTCGCGGGCCAGCAGCACCAGGTGGTAGGTCTGCTCGTCGCGGCCGCGGTCGGCGCGGTGGCCGCGGGTGACGTAGGTCTCGATGCCGAGGATCGGCTTGACGCCGGACTTGCGGCAGCGGCCGTGGAACTCGACGGCGCCGAACAGGCTGCCGTGGTCGGTCAGGGCGAGCGCCGGCATGCCCACCTCGCCGGCGCGGCGCACCATGGCGTCGATCTTCGTCGCCCCGTCGAGCAGGCTGTAGTCGGAGTGGACGTGCAGGTGAACGAAGTCGCCCTTGGCCGCCATGCTCTCTCCCGCCGCTCCCTCGCCCCCGCCCGCTACCGCACGCGGAACATCCCGGCCCGCGCGCCGCGATTGCCCAGCCGGTCCGCCACCTGGAGGACGTAGGCGTGCCGCCCCGCCGGCAGCCACCCGGCGGGCCGCCAGCGGCAGGCCCCCGCCTCCGGGTCGAACTCCACCGCCACGCGCCGCCCGTCCACCGCCAGGGTGCAGGCCGCAGCGTCGATGCCCGCGCCGCGGTCGCCGACCCGCCAGCGCACCTCGAGCGCGATCGGGCGCGCGCCCGCGCCGGGCGGGCCGCCGCCCGGCCGGACCCGCGCCTCGCCCACTTGCGGCGCCACAGTATCGCGCACGGCGACGAATTCTCCCAGGGCCCTCGTGCGACCGGTGACCACCCCCGCCGCCAGGTCCGGCCCGCCGAGGAATCGCCGGCCTTCCGGGCCGGAATGAAACAGGCCGACCCGCTCCGCGCTCATCCCTTCCGGCAACCGCAACCGCACCGTGGCCGGCTCGCGCAGCGGCAGCCAGGCCGGCTCCACGCGGTAGCGGGCCACGGCTGCATCCCCGTCGGCACGGCCGCCCGCGCGCCACCCGGAGACGGGCACCTCCACGGCCAGCGGGTAGCGCTCGAACAGCGAGCCGCTCTCCAGCTCGAGCACGAAGACGCCGTCACTGGAGCGCAGCTCGCGCTTCCATCCCGGCCGGCCTTCCGCCACCAGGAAGCGCCGCGTCACCGCGCCCGCGCCGCTGCCCGCCGAGACTTCCACCGGGCCGAAGAACCCATCGGCCAGCTCGAACGCTGCCTCGCCCCGCGCGCCGAGCCCCCCCCCGCCCAGCGTCGGGAGGTTCGCCGTGATGTCGCCACCGGGATGTGCGCCGCGGGCCACCACCCCGTCCGGGAAGAACTCGAGATCGAGCCCGCCCCCCGGCCGCTGGCCCGGCGCCCAGGGGTCGGCGATCTCGGGGCCGGCCTCTACCCACTCGAGCACCGCCTCGGCCCATACCGTGTTGCCCGCCAGATCGGCCGCCGTCACCCGCAGAGCGTGCGCGCCGATCGGCATCTGCCAGGCGGGCTCGGCCCGCCGTAGCGCCAGGCAGCGCAGCCCGGCGGGCGGGGTCAGCGCGTAGGCGCTCTGGCCGCGGGCCGCCCGGACGCGCGCATCGAAGACCACGTCCGCCTCCGCGGGGTCGAGCCAGGAGACCGAGTCGAAGCGGGCGGCGTAGGCCGGAGCGCCGTCCAGGGCCGCCTCGATGGAGTGGAGCCCGAGGCGGTTGGGCTTGGCCTCCGTAAGGTCGAAGCCCTCCACCGCCACGCGCACCGGGCCCGAAACCCGCACCCGGTGCTCGGCGCGCACGGCCCCGTCCCGACGGCACGCCAGCGGCACGCGCAATGGCACGGTCGTGCCTTCCACGCGGGCGGCGGCCGACGCCGGATACACCCAGAGAGCCGCGAGTACCGGCGACACCCGGTCGGGCACGGACAAACCCAGGCTCAGCGGGTCGATCGCGGTGTCGCCCGAGCGCACCTCGAGGTGCAGGTGCGGCGGCCCGGCGCCGCTGTCGCCCGCATAGCCCACCAACTCGCCCTGCCGGTAGCGAAAGCGGCCGGGCGGCGGCGCCAGGTCCTGCTCGTACTGTCCCGTGGAATCCTGCAGGTCCGCGATCCAGCGCGCCAGATCGGGGGCGAAGCCGTCGAGATGCCCGTACACCGCCGTCCGGCCGTCGGCCAGCCGCAGGTACAGGCCACGGCCATAGCCCACGCCCGAGGCGCGCACGCGCACCACCTCCCCGGCGTCGAGGGCGCGCACGGGAAGTCCGACGATCTGCTGGGTCGAGAGGTCGAGGCCGCCGTGGAAGTGGCCGCGTCGGTACTCGCCGAAGGTGGAGGTGGGAGCCGCCGGCCGGTCGAGCGGCCAGACGAAGGCGGCGCCCACCGTCACCGTCCACGCGAGCCGGGCAAGCGCGTCCCTCAGCACGACGCGCCTCGGCCCCCGCAGGCACGGGTGTGAGGCACGGCCCGCACGCTAGCAACGGCGTCCCGGGGTGTCAAGAAAACCGGGGAATCGGCAATCCGCGTCGTTGCACTCCGCTCGCCTCGGCCGCGGCGGTTGCATTCCGCAACGCGCGCCGTCCCCCGGCGCCCGGCCCGCAACCTGCGCGGCGAAGCCCCCCGGTCCACGCCGCCGCACGCAACGGGCGGTCACAAACCCGCTGGCACGCCGATTGCCCGTGCCCTCAGCCTGTCTTGGACGGCCTGCCTCTCGGAGCGGCCGCACGACTGGGCAGAACTCAACGGAGGACAGCAAGTCATGAAGACGCGCTTCGCTATGGCCGCGCTGCTGGTGCTCGCCGTGTCGCTGACCGGCTGCATGGGTGACAGCGTGGCTCCCAACGACACGACCGCCCCGGCGGCCCCCCAAGGTGTCTCTGCCACGACCGAACAGCTCAGCTGGATCCTCTCGTGGGACTCGAACACCGAGCTCGACGTCGCCGGCTACTACGTGTACCGGACCCCGGTGAGCGGCTCCCAGCAGGGCACCGCGCAGCAGCTGACGACCGCGGCTGTCGCCACGACTCGCTACCAGATCCCGGGAGAGGCGGGCCAGTGGCAGTACGCGGTCCGCGCCGTCGACACGGCCGGCAACGCCAGCGCGCCCTCCACCCCGGTGCTCATCACGATGGGCAGCTCCTCCGGCACGGAGAACCCGGACGAGTACATGGTGGTGAAGGCGCGCTGAGCGGAGCCCAGGACGCTCCCCAGGCACCCGCACGGACGCGAAGCGGGCGGCTCGTTCCCGAGCCGCCCGCGGCCTTTTCTGCGCGCTGTTCCCCGGAATCCTCTTACCTACCGAGCCCTCATCGCACCAGCACCCACTTGGCCCGCGCCGTCACGCCCGCCGAGCGCGCTTCCAGGAAGTAGAGCCCGGCGCCCAGGGCGGCGCCGGCGCCGCGCGCCTCCACCGTCCAGCGCGCCACCCCGATCCCGTCCAGTACCCCGCGCTCGCTGCGCAGCCGGCGCCCGGCTGCGTCGTACAGCAGGAAGTCCACTGCGGCCCCGGGCTTGCCGGGCAGGGCGAAGCTCACGTAGCTCCGGCCCCGGCTCGGGTTGGGGCTGACGCTCAGGCGCGGGCCCCCCGCCGGCGCGGTGGGCGTCACGCCGATCGACGGCGTCGTCACCGTACCCTGCCTTAGGAAGGAACGGCCCGCCGTGTACCACGGCAGGTGCCCCGCATCGTAGGTCCCCGGGCCGAGGTCCCAACAGTAGAGCATCCCGTCGGCGCTGCCGAAGGCGATCTCCAGGCGGCCGTCGCCATCGGGATCCCCCAGCGACCCACCGCCGGTGATCGCACCGCTGGTCAGACGCGGCCATCCCGCCTGGGGCAGGCCGTCGGCACGGCGCACGTGCAGCTTGCGGTCGAAGCTCCCCGCGATCACCTCGACGGTGCCGTTGCCGTCCACGTCGGCCACCGTCGGCGAGCCGCGCACCTCGCCACCGAGGCTCACCGGCCAGCCGGCATGCGCCGACCCGTCCTCGTCCCACACCCACAGAGCCCCCGCATCCGTCCCCGCCACGACCTCGAGGCGCGAGTCGGAGTCCACGTCGGCCAGCGCCGGGCCACCGCGAACCGCTGCCCCCCCCGCGCTCACCGGCCAACCCGCGAGCGGCGTGCCCGCGGCCGACCACGCATACACCAGGCCGTCGTCGGCGCCCACGACCACGTCGCGCACGCCGTCGGCGTCGAGATCACCGACGGCCGGCGAGCCGGCCACCGCGCCGCCCACCTTCAGCGGCCATTGCGGCACGGCCGTGCCGTCGCCGCGCAGCACGTACACCGTGGAGTCGTCGGCGCCGAAGACGATCTCCGCCTTGCCGTCGCCGTCCAGGTCGGCGAGCGCCGGGGAGGAGTGCACCGCCGCCGGCAGGCTCTTGGGCCAGCCGGGCAGCGGCTGCCCCTGCCGGTCGAGCACGTGCACGGCGTGGGGCGCGCTGGTGGCCACGACGATCTCGTACGCCGGGGTGCCCGCCACGTCCCCGACCGCCGGGCCGGAGTCGATCAGCCCACCCACCGCCGCGGGCCAGCCGGCCGCGTCGGAGCCGTCGGCGCGCAGCGCGTACACCTTGCCGTCGTCGACGCCCACGATGACCTCGGCCAGGCCGTCGAAATCCACGTCCCACACCGCCGGGTTGCTGCGCACGCCGGCGTCGAGATAGAACGGCCAGCCGGGCAGCGGCTTGCCGGTGGCCCCGTCCAGCGCCCACATCTGCGCGCTCTCGGTGCCGAAGACGATGGCCCCCGCCGCCCCGCCCCAGTCCACGAAGGCCGGCGCCGTGGTCACCGCGCCGTTGACTACGACCGCGAAGGAGGTCGGCG
>Ga0315292_10001636_pt1 | contig 12120 bp, 15 predicted proteins | sample YL17G13_0_MG_FD_204029 | JGI IMG/M metagenome (GOLD analysis project Ga0315292, IMG submission 204029) | Sediment microbial communities from Yellowstone Lake, YNP, Wyoming, USA - YL17G13_0 | ecosystem: Environmental > Aquatic > Freshwater > Lake > Sediment | place: USA: Wyoming | collected... | reverse complement strand
TGCCGGTGCTGCTTATAATATTTCGCAGGAACCACTTTACACTCTGGGAGATTCTACTTATAAGGCACCTGAAGCTAAAACTACTGGATTCTCTACAAGCCGAGTATTTACTGGAGTCTTTGGTGTAGATACAACTGAGCAGAGTGTTGCTAATGCTGGTGTGGGAACTGCTAGAAAGTTTGCCGCTCCTCACGCCGGATGGGTTGGTGTTACAACTTATATTGATCAACATGGAACTCTTAGAGTTAAGACCGAAACCCTAGTTGCCGGTAGTAGCATTACTACTGATGCTGCCGATGATGCTAAGTATCCTGACACCTGATAAATAATCAAGCAACTGATAATATCATATGAGATTTGATGAGTTGAATGAGAATAATTATATATTATTTGCCATTAAGTATTATGAAAATCCCCAATCGGTGACGATGGAAGATTTTGAGTCTGATTTGAAAAGAATACGATACATAAAAAGATTATTAAAACGATATAAAAATACGGGTGAACTTAAAACTCACCTTGTCTTAAATCATCTTATTATTCTGTTTAATGTATTTAATGATGCCGCAGTGCCTCTATTATTTTATAATTTAGAATCTGAATTGTGGCCTTCCATTAAGAGTTTTTTAATATTTTTAAATCGTCTACCAGAATATCCAAAAACACAAATTCACGATATTGTTGAAGACTTCGAGTGTTTATCTCAATTACAAAAAATCTAATGGATATCAACAAAATTATTGATATAATTCATACTCTAAAAGAAGAGGGTGAAGGTGGTGGTCCGACTAATAATGTTGGTGATGGAAATATAGCAGGAACCATTGAAGCGGGGGATGATCCTCCTTTTTTTATGGGAAGATTTAAAGCACGTAAAAAGAAAAAATATATAAGTGGTGGGAGAGGATCCCGTAGTAAATGGTTAAAATAATTAAAAACCAAATAAAATGACCCTCCAATCCCAAACACTAGAAACCAAGGTTGCAATATTAGAAGAAAAAATTAGTTCTTCTGATCAATTGTTAATGAAAATCGATAATGCAATTGATAAGTTGATTGAAGCAAATTCAAATGTAACACGTATGCTTGCCGTTCACGATGAGAAGTTAGATAAGCAAGATCGAATAGATGCAGTATTGTTTGAGAAAATTGACAGTCTTCACAGAGATATGACTCGTCAGACTGATATTATTAAAAAAGGATGTGAAAGAGATATTACGAAAGTTAATACTCGTTTGACTGATTTAGAAAAGAAGCTGTGGACGATGGCTGGAGGACTTGCTATTATCTCTTTAATCTTCTCTGCCGTTGGCAATAAAATTATCACAAATGTATTAACTCCTACTCCCGTTTCAATAGAAAGAACAATAAAATAAATAATAGAGTGTTGGCACTTGAATGCCGTGAAAAATAAAAATATTCCTACTGCATACTCTCTGCATAAAATAACTAATTCAATTATTAAATGGACGGCGATAATCACTTCACTCTGTCTTGACAAGGTAAGATAATGTGATAGAATATTTGAAAAGGTTAATTTTTGTTTATGGATTTTGTTGATGTAAAATACATCAATTTGATATCTTCTAGATTTCAAAAATTTAAGAGGGTAAAGAATAATCTCTACAACTTTCGTTGTCCGATTTGTGGTGACTCTCAAACAAATAAGAATAAAGCAAGAGGATACTTATATCAGATAAAAAATAACACAAACTATAAGTGTCATAATTGTGGAATAAATGTATCCTTTAACAATTTTCTAAAACAAATTGATACTGAAATTCATAAACAATATATTTTTGAAAAGTTTAAAGAAGGAAATACTGGAAAGAACTTTGTAGTTGAAGAACCAAAGTTGAATTTTCAGAAACCAGACTTTTTCACAAAACGTGAAAATTCCAAAAACGTGAAAAAGTTAGATTTGCCAAAAGCATCCGAGAATCCTGACGCAAAAGCATATCTGGAAAATAGAAAATTAAACTCTAATAACTATTATTATGCTGAGAGATTTAAAGAATGGACTAATTCTCTTCGACCAACATTTGATATTGTAGGTAAAGATGAACCAAGAATTATTATTCCTTTGTTCTATCAAAGTACATTAGTTGGATTTCAAGGAAGAGCACTTGGTTCAAACAAAGTTAAATACATTACTATTATGCTTACTGATGACGCCCCCAAAATTTATGGACTCGATGAAATCAAAAAAGATACCCCAGTATACATCACCGAAGGTCCATTCGATTCCACTTTTATTCCAAACTCAATTGCTCTTTGTGGAGCTGACGGTGATGTTGGTAAGTGGGGTATTAGTGATGCTGTTTGGATATATGATAATGAACCACGCAATACAGAAATTCTATCAAGAATTTCCCGTGTTATCGAAATGGGACACAAAGTTGTCATCTGGCCTTCAACAATAAAAGAGAAGGATATCAATGACATGATTTTATCTGGACTTAATGTTCAGTCTGTGATAGAATCAAACACTTATTCTGGGCTACAGGCAAAACTTAAATTTACTACTTGGAAGAAAATATGAGCAACGGAACAAAGGTAGTCAAGAGAAACGGAACAATTGAACCTCTTGACCTAGATAAGATGCACTTGATGGTTGAAGAGGCATGTAGGGGTCTTGCGGGAGTTTCTGCAAGTCAGGTTGAAATGACTTCTGGTATTCAATTCTATGATGGTATTTCTACTGAAGAAATTCAAGAAATTCTTATTCGTAGTGCAAGTGATTTGATTAACCTTGATCACCCAAACTATCAATTTGTTGCTGCTCGTCTTCTTTTATTTTCTGTTCGTAAACAACTTTATGGAAAGATGAAAGATCTTCCTGCTCTTGAGCATCACATTTATCAGTGTGTTAATCATCAGGTATATGATAATGGTATCTTTGATAAGTATTCGAAAGAAGAAATTCAACGATCTGATTCTTATATTGACCACGACCGTGACTACTTGTTTACATATGCTGGTTTACGTCAGATAGTTGATAAGTATCTTGTGCAAGATAGAAGTGGTGGGGGAGTATATGAAACTCCACAATTTATGTACATGATGATTGCTCTGACAATTTTTGCAGAGTATCCAAAAGAAACTAGAATGTCATACGTCAGGAGGTATTATGACGCAATCTCAAAACACAAAATCAACATTCCTACACCAATCATGGCAGGTGTTAGAACCCCACTTCGTCAATTTGCAAGTTGTGTTCTTGTTGATATTGATGACACCCTCGATAGTATCTTCAGCTCTGATATGGCAATTGGTAGGTATGTTTCTCAAAGAGCAGGAATTGGTATCAACGCAGGTCGCATCAGGGGCATCAACTCTAAAATCAGAGGTGGAGAAGTTCAACACACAGGTGTTGTCCCATTCCTCAAAAAGTTTGAAGCAACTGTCAGATGTTGTACACAAAATGGGATTCGTGGTGGAAGTGCTACAGTCCACTTTCCAATCTGGCACCAAGAAATAGAAGATATTTTGGTTCTTAAGAATAATAAAGGAACCGAAGATAATCGTGTTCGTAAACTTGACTATTCAATTCAACTTAGTAAGATTTTTTATGAAAGATTTATTCAAGACGGTCAAATCACTTTGTTCTCCCCGCATAATGTTCCTGGACTTTATGATTCTTTTGGAACAGACAAGTTTGACGATTTATACGTTCAATACGAGAACAATTCGTCCATTCCGTCGAAAACTGTTAAGGCACAGGAACTCATTCTTAGTCTCCTCAAAGAACGTGCGGAAACAGGTAGAATCTATATTATGAATATAGATCATTGTAATTCTCATAGTTCTTATAAGGATCAGATTACAATGAGCAATCTCTGTCAGGAAATTACAGAACCCACAACACCAATTCAACACATTGATGATGACGGTCCTCAAGAAATTGCAACTTGTATTTTATCAGCAATCAATGTAGGTAAAGTCAAATCTGATGAGGAACTTGAAGAACTTTGTAATCTTTCTGTTCGTGCTCTAGAAGAGATTATTGATTATCAAAATTATCCAGTTAAGGCAGCAGAGAACTTTACCAAACGTCGTAGATCACTTGGAATCGGTTATATTGGTCTTGCCCACTACCTTGCAAAACTAGGGTTCAACTACGACTCACAGGGGGCATGGGATGCTGTTCACGGTCTTTCTGAGTCCTTCCAGTATTACCTTCTTAAAGCATCAAATCAACTTGCCAAAGAGAAAGGACATTGTGAATACTTTGGTCGCACTAAGTATGCTGATGGTATTCTTCCTATTGATACATATAAAAAGGATGTCGATCAAGTTTCATCTGTAGGTCTTCAACATGATTGGGATATCCTCAGAACATCTATCTTGGAGCACGGTCTCAGGCACTCAACACTGTCAGCACAAATGCCTTCAGAGAGCAGCTCAGTCGTCTCTAACGCAACCAATGGTATCGAACCACCACGAGGATACTTGTCCATTAAGAAGTCAAAGAAGGGACCTCTTAAGCAGATTGTTCCCCAGTATCAAACTCTTAAAAACAATTATACGCTCCTTTGGAATATGCCTAGCAATCGTGGTTATATTCATATTGTTGCAGTTATGCAGAAATTCTTCGATCAAGCAATTTCTGGAAACTGGTCGTATAATCCAGAAAATTATGCCGATAATGAAGTTCCTGTTAGCGTAATGGCACAGGATATGCTTACTTGTTTTAAGTTGGGGCATAAAACAGCATACTATCAAAACACTTATGATATCAAAACAGATGAGGTAGTTGAAGACCAAAAACAGGAACTTAAATCTCTCCTAAATGATATTATGGAGTCGGATGAAGAAGCATGTGAAAGTTGTACAATCTGAACATTTGTAAAAACTTAAATACTTAATGTGAGAGTCAATCAAATAGTAAAGAGAAAAACATGGAATACGAGTTTATAAAATCTGAAGAACAAAGTCAAAAAATTAAAGGAATGACAGTTTTTAATACAGCACAAGTCGATACTAAAAAACAACCAATGTTCTTCGGACAACCCCTAGGCATTCAACGATATGACTCTTATAAGTATCCAGTTTTTGAGAAACTCACAACTCAACAATTAAGTTATTTTTGGAGACCTGAAGAGGTTTCCCTACAGAAGGATCGTGGTGATTATCAAACACTTCGTCCAGAACAAAAGCACATCTATACTTCTAATCTAAAGTATCAGATTATGCTTGACTCTGTTCAGGGTCGTGGACCTGGAATGGCATTCTTACCTTATTGTTCTCTTCCTGAACTGGAAGCATGTATAACTGTATGGGAGTTTATGGAGATGATCCATAGTCGTTCATACACTTATATCATTAAAAATATATATTCAGACCCTGCCGAGATCCTTGATACTATTATTAGTGACCAACGTATTCTAGAACGTGCTGAGAGCGTTACAGAGTCTTATGATGACTTCATTCAGTCAGCACAAAGTTATGGTACTTCTGAATCCTGGAAGCACAGACTTGAAGGAGTTCACTACGCCAAGGAGAATCTCACCGATGTTAAACGAAAACTCTACAGAGCAGTCGCAAACGTTAATATTCTTGAAGGTATTCGCTTCTACGTTAGTTTTGCTTGCAGTTTCGCCTTTGGTGAACTTAAGCTTATGGAAGGATCAGCTAAGATCATCTCTCTCATCGCAAGAGACGAAAACCAACACTTAGCACTTACTCAAAACATTTTAAACAAATGGAGGGAAGGTGATGACCCAGAAATGCAACAGATTGCAAAAGAAGAAGAGGAGTGGGTTTATAAGATGTTTGATCGTGCTGTAAACGAGGAGAAGAAGTGGGCAGATCATCTATTCAAAAATGGTAGTATGATTGGACTTAATGATAAACTTCTTCAACAGTATGTGGAGTGGATTGCAAACCGTCGTATGAAAGGAATTGGTCTTAAACCAGTTTATGATATTCCTGCAAATAATAATCCACTTCCTTGGACTCAGCATTGGATTTCTTCCAAGGGTCTTCAGGTAGCACCTCAAGAAACAGAAGTTGAATCTTATATGGTTGGTGGCATTAAGCAAGATGTAAAAAAAGATACATTCAGTGGATTTAAACTTTAATGTCGAAGAATCAAATTACTAAAGACGAATTAAAAGTTCGTGTGCTAAAATTAATAACAAAATTATATAATGACCAACTAAGTATTGACTCCAAAGAACTTGTTAATAAATACTTAAACGAAGTCATTAATATAATTGATGAGTATAGATATTGACTATGAAAACCCCTGGTTTTTTGAAGGAGTCCCTTTTTTATCTGAGAATATTGACGATAACTTCGGTTTTGTCTATCTCATTACAAATATACAAAACAATCGAAAATACATCGGCAGGAAATACTTTTGGTCATTTAGAACACCAAAGGGAAAAAAACGTAAAGTAAAATCAGAATCTGATTGGAAAAAATATTATGGGTCTTGTCCGGAACTTAAAGAAGACATTGACAAATTGGGCAGAGAGAATTTTAGTCGAACTATCTTATCATTACATAAAACAGGTGGCAAAACAAACTTCGAAGAGACGAAACAGCTCTTCATCAATGGAGTTCTCACTGAGTCCCTTGACAACGGAGTCCCAAGATATTATAATAGCAACATTCTCAGCAGATACTTCCGAAAAGACTACTATGAACACAACAACTGAAGAAATTGTTGCATACGTTCGAAATTGGTCACTCGAACGAGCAGCAGATAAAAGTGTATCTAAAGATGATGCTAGAGCAATTATTGAAGAATTTTGTGAGTGGATCGATCCTGAAAATAATGAAATTGAGATATATTCTTTTGAGTCAAAGGATTGACAAAACCTAAATAATCGCATATAATGCAAAGGAACCCACTCAAAAGGTGGGTTTTGTCGTAATGAGTCTGTGACGTGACACTTAGAGCCGTGGAAGATGCCCGCCGAGAGGTTGGGTACACCCCTCTTCTATACGGATGTCGAATTCTACTAAAATAAATGCTTTTAAAGAAAACAATTCAAACCCTTTCGGTCATTGCTATGAGTCTTGGTGCTCTTGCTCCAAGTCCTGCTCAAGCATTGACCTGTTCTTATGCCTCACATTATGGAATTGGTGACGGTTACGATGGTCAAAGAACTGCTAATGGTGAACGATTTAATGCCTATGGTAACTCAGCCGCACATCGTAATCTTCCATTTGGAACTATACTAAGAGTAACAAATGAATCAAATGGAAAATCTGTTGTTATACGGATTAATGATCGTGGTCCATATGTAAGTGGTAGGAGTCTTGATCTTTCTTATGGTGCTTTCTCAACGATTGCATCACCAAGTAGAGGAGAGATTAGGGTTTGTTATTCTAGACTGTAATTGATAAATAGGGGGGATTTATTCCCTCCTTAAAAACAACTATATAAACATATCTTATTTTTTACAGAGATTATTATGTCACAATCATCACAAGAACTACTGAATGCTATTGAAGAATGGAAAGTAGAAGACGAAAAATTTGTATCTGGTAATAATGCTGCAGGTACTCGTGCTCGCAAGGCTCTACAAAAGATTTCTAAACTTGTAAAGGCACGTAGAACCGAAATCACCGAAGAAAAGAATGCCCTTAAGGCAGCAACGACTTGACTTTAGTGCCCTGATGCCTTATAGTAGGTTTACGGGTGAAGGAGGTCCAAACTTCTTATAAATCCCACACCTCCCTGCCCACTGGGTCGATAAAGATGGGAGGTTCCTTATGTCTCAGTAGCTCAGATGGATAGAGCATCTCACTTCTAATGAGTAGGTCGGGGGTTCAAGTCCCTCCTGAGACGCTTGACAAATCGCAAGGTTTGTCTTACAATGTAAAGACAAGAAAAACCTGTATAAATAAAAACACATTCATCAAAACAATGACTTATCCAACCCCCAACCAGTTTAGTATGCTCGATTGCCGCAAATGGCATATTGAGGGTACTCCTCTGTTCGTGGGTATGGTTCAGTCAATGTAAGACGCAGAAACCATAAACAGATCAGGGGAGAGAAACTTTAAGTTTCCTCCCCTTTTTTGTTGCTTGTGACAGTTTGCCAAGTGTCTACCACCTACACACAGACTCCTGAATTGGTGGTATATTAGATGAATCGGTGGGGGAACGAGACTCCAAAGAACCTTGAAAATTTAAACCTTTTATGGGTCTGTAACTCAATGGTAGAGTAACGGGCTTTTAACCTGGAAGTTGTGGGTTCGAGTCCCACCAGACCCATTGACCTAAAAAGTCATTAAACTTATCTAATGGGTGTGTGTCTACTGTTGGTAACGTAGTACCAGTCTGTAAAACTGGAGTGGTTTTTTAGCCTCGGGGGTTCAATTCCCTCCTCTCCCACCTTGACCCTATGATGAAGTGGTTATCATACTTCTCTGTCTAAGAAGAATCACGAGTTCGAATCTCGTTAGGGTCGTTGATCAAAATACAATTGGGTTTCCTTTTTGGATTCTTCGTCCGAAAACTATTTTGATCATTCAAGTTCCTATCGACTAGCGGTTAGGTCACCTCCCTTTCAAGGAGGTAACACGGGTTCGAATCCCGTTAGGAATACCTCTGGGAGTAGCTCAGTTTGGTAGAGCTGGGTGTTTGGAACGCTCAAGTCGCAGGTTCAAATCCTGCCTCTCAGACTTTGGGAACTTAGCTCATCTGGTAGAGCAAAGGTTTGAAGAACCTTGTGTGGGTGGTTCAAGTCCATCAGTTCCCACCTTAGGAATATAGCTCAATGGTTAGAGCAATCGGTTGATAACCGATAGATTCCAGTTCAAATCTGGGTATTCCTATTGTTGCCTTCAGGCAACATAAAACCCTTATGGGTTGCTTCAAGACAACATAGAAAGGTGACCGAGAGGCTTAAGGTAGAAGTTTGCTAAACTTCCGAGGGAGAATATCCCTCCGAGGGTTCGAATCCCTCCCTTTCTGCTGGCAGTATAGTTCAGTGATAGAACAGAAGATTCATACCCTTCTCGTCGGTGGTTTGATTCCATCTACTGCCTTGTGTCGTTAGTCTAGTGGTTAAGACAGGAGATTGTGAATCTCCATACGAGGGTTCGATTCCCTCACGGCACCCCAATGAGAAATCGTCTAATGGTAGGACAACTCCCTTTGAAGGAGTTTATCTAGGTTCGAGTCCTAGTTTCTCAGCCAGCCCGATTGATGGAATTGGTATACATACTTGTCTTAGAAACAAGGTTTTACAGGTTCGAGTCCTGTATCGGGCACCTTGTCCTTTTAGCTCAGTGGAATAGAGCAGTAGGCTACGAACCTATGTGTCGGGAGTTCGAATCTCTCAAAGGACGCTTGACAAACTTCCAAAAGTTTGTTACTATATACGAAGATTAAAACGTTCGGGGAATTAGCACAGTTGGTAGTGCGTCTGCTTTGCAAGTAGGAAGTCAGGAGTTCGAGTCTCCTATTCTCCATGGAACTTCGGTTCCTTATAATCCCCAGTAGCTCAATTGGTAGATGCGTTCGACTGTTAATCGAAATGTTGTAGGTTCAATCCCTACCTGGGGAGTCTGCCCTATAAGCATTGTGGTGATGCAGCAGTTTTGTAAACTGCAGAGAACAGTTCAATTCTGTTATGGGGCTCTTGACATAATACTCATTATGTCTTATACTTCATAGGTGTGAAGGAAGTGCTGAGAGTGATGCCAAAAGTAAGGCACCCCGACAAGGGATACAGTAGAAGGATGCGAAACCTTCCACTCTCACAATGCGGATATGGTGTAGTGGCAACACAAGAGTTTTCCAAACTTTTATCCTCGGTTCAAATCCGTGTATCCGCTTCCCCAAATTCTTGGGGCAACTAAATAAACCTTGTATTTGTAATTTTTAATACATTCTTATAAAAATTATGGGAGATTGGCGCAGAGGTAGCGCAGCTGCTTTACACGCAGACGGTCACTAGTTCAAATCTTGTATCTCCCACTTTATAAATACTTAAATGGAAAACTTACGCATTCGTTGCAAATCGTGCAACAGAGAAATAGAAGGGCATCCAACAAAAACAGTTGCCTGTGGATGTTCAAATATGGCAACTATTCGTGGAGATAAAATATCAGCACTTGACTTATCAAGGCTTGTTATGCTAAACTCTATACATACCAAAGAGAAGTCTGGTGTTCTTACAAATGAAGACCTTGCTTTTCAGGAGGAAAGACGCCAACGTAAAGTGAAGCGTCTGGATTTCGAAGTTCGTTGAGAACTTATTTTGGAGAGAGTCCGGTTGGTCGAGGTCGCCGTCTTGAAAACGGTCGGGGGATAAAACCCCTCGCAGGTTCGAGTCCTGTTCTCTCCGTTACTTAGAAAAAATGCTTTCATTTGAAAACGAAAAAGTATTTGAACATGAGTCACCGAATGCCTGAGATAAAACCTGAACATTATATTACAGAAGAACAGTGCCAAAAACTAATTGATAAGTCCATTGATAGACATAATAAAACTGCTACAATTATATCAGCAGCAATCGGTTCGGTTCTTCTTTTCTTTTATGCTCATGGAGTCATTGCAGTAGTTGACAAGGTTAGTTGGAAGTGATATAGTATATGAGTTGAGAAATCAACTGCGGCATTTCCCTTTGATAGGTTCAGAAATGGCGGCGACAGGAACCTATCTTTCCGGGATTAGCGCAGCTTGGTAGCGCACTTCACTTGGGCTGAAGGGGTCGCAGGTTCGAATCCTGCATCTCGGACTTATAAACAACACATTATGAAAAATGGACAAAGAACTTAACAAATTAGAATCATTTACTGTCGAAGAGTTTCAAGCAGATTTTGATGTTCTTCTGGAGAGAGTTGAAAGGGGAGAATCCTTTCTTATCAAAAGCGAGCACGGCAATGCAGTTATGATTCCTTATAATGAGGTTGTGCAAATACTTGAAGAATCTGATGTGAGTGATGATATAATACGCATTCACACCGACCACGAAGAAGGATGTTGAGTCAAGACCACATATAGGTCTTATATGTTGCTTCAAGGCAACTTTTATGCGAGTGAGACTTGGTAGTCAGAGGAGTTTTATAAACTCTTTCCGCCAGATTAGCGGCTTTGACCTGGTTCAAATCCAGGCACTCGTACTTTGCTCTTTTAGCTCTCTGGCGAAAGCAATCTGCTCATAACAGATAGAAGGTCGGTTCGATCCCGACAAGGAGCACTTGACTTTTCAAAGTCAATCCACTATAATACACAGGTAAACAAATCAGTCAAATGACTCTCACCGACAAGTTTAAGAAAGATGTTCAGGTTCTTCGTGCCGCTGCAAACGGAGACTTCTATCTCGATGTAAAGAATCCAAAACTCTTTAAGAAAGTTCGTAAGTATTATCAGAACGAAGGAGTAGTATTTTCCGATGATGCTCTTGATAATTATGATATTTTAATTGATTGTATTGTTCAGGACCTCGAATCGGTAGAAGTATAATGATTCAATCTAAAGTTATTCTTGAAAGGGAAGAATATCGGTTTGTTGAAAAAGGTATTATTGAACTCAACGGCAAACCTGATTATCGTCTTCAGAAAAAAGACTACTATACAAAACGATGGAATGATATCTATCTGTTTGATAATCAGATGCAGTGCTTGACTGCTATGGAAGATTTTAATTATGCAAAATGGTTGGATCCTGATAGGGTTCCTTGTTATGTAAAAGAGGATGAAGACACGGACGGTCTATAACAGCACTGGTCTATTATAAATAATAATAGTTCAACTAAGGTAGTTATGAATCAGTTTTACACTTATTGTTATTTGGATTCAAATAATTGTCCTTATTATATTGGAAAAGGAACTGGTCGTAGGGCATACCATGTTCATGATAATGTATCTGTCCCCCCGAAAGACAGAATTCTTATTCTAAAAAATAATTTAGCAGAAGATGAAGCATTTAATCATGAAATGTATATGATATTTTTATTTGGTAAAAAATCTGAAGGTGGTATTTTAGAAAATATTAATGATGGTGGGAGATATAATACTCCACCATCATGGATAGGTAAAAAACACACAGAAGAATCCAAGAAAAAAATATCAAAATCTGTAAGTGGAGAAAAACATCCATTTTACGGAAAACCTCTAACAGAAGAACATAAAAATAAAATAAAAGAAACC
>Ga0315292_10001635_pt1 | contig 12125 bp, 11 predicted proteins | sample YL17G13_0_MG_FD_204029 | JGI IMG/M metagenome (GOLD analysis project Ga0315292, IMG submission 204029) | Sediment microbial communities from Yellowstone Lake, YNP, Wyoming, USA - YL17G13_0 | ecosystem: Environmental > Aquatic > Freshwater > Lake > Sediment | place: USA: Wyoming | collected... | reverse complement strand
GCCTGCTGGACCAGGGGCGGGCCGAGAACCGCGGACTCGACCAGACCCTCGATCTGGCCTGGGAGATCCTCGGCGAACTGCCGCGGCGCGAGTTGACCATGCTTCCTGCGGCGCTTGTCGCCGAGCGCTATGCATCCGGGAGCATGGGGCAGGGGGGGCCTCGATGACTGCCAAGCTGCGCGGCCTGCCACCCGGACGAGCCGGCCGGATGTGGCTGAAGCGGCGGCTCGTCGTCGCTGCGCGCGGAGCGGATCTGCTCGAGCAGAAGCTGCGCATCCTCGTAGGAGAGGAGCAGAACTTCGCCATGCTGGTCGAGCAGACCGAGGCCGAGTGGGACGACGCCGCGCGCGATCTCGAGCGATGGACGCTGCGGGCATCGTTGCTCAGCGGCGAGCGGGGGCTGCGGCTGGCCGGTGACGGTGCGTACGCCGAGGTGGAGGTTCGTTGGCGGCTGACCATGGGAGTTCGGTACCCGGCGGACGTGTCCTGCGAGCAACCCCGCCGATCGGCAGCCGACGCCGTGCCCGACAACACCGCCCTACTGCATGCGGTCGCCGCCGCCGAACGGGCGGTCCGCGCCGGACTCGCCCAGGCGGTCGCCGCCGCCGCGCTCACCGCGGTGCGCAGAGAGATCGTCTCCACCCGGCGCCAACTACGAGCGGTGCGCCAGAGATGGACTCCCCGGTTGGAGGCCGCCGGCCGCGCCCTGACTATCGCGCTGGACGACCAAGAACGAGACGAGGGCATCCGCTTGCACTGGGCAGCGCAGCCCCCTCGAGGACGGACGGTCCCGTGATGAAGCAGATCCTGCTGGCTGTCGACGACTCACCGGCTGGGTTGGCGGCGGCTCGGGTGGCGGTGGAGCTGGCGGCGGGGTGGGCCGGACAGATCCGGGCTGTGCACGTCCTCGTCGATGGGGTACTGGAGGCGGCGCTCGAGCAGGAAGCCTCCTCCGCCGGGGTTCACGGGCGGCGAGATCTCGGGGCGCACGCAGCGCTCAAGTACGTCGGCGATCTTGCCGGCCGGGCTGGAGTCCCGATCGAGACGATGGCGTTGGAAGGTGAACCAGCACGACGCATCTTGGAGCAGGCCGAAGCCTGGCCGGCTGACCTCATCGTCTTGGGCGGTGCAGGACGTGGCCGCATCGGTGAGCCATACGTGGGTTCCGCGGTCAGTCGCGTGCTGGAGTTCGCAGATGCTCCGGTGCTGGTCGTGCCGCCGAGCTAGTTTTGGCGGGCGATGCAGGTGCTGACAGGGGTTCCGCACGTCGGAACATGGACGCACGCCACCAGCCCTCGGCGCAGTGCGGGCACGCCGCGCCGAACCAGACGATGCGTGTCGTGCGACTGGTCTTTGACAGAACTCGAAGGAGCGCAATTCGATGAGTGACAACGCCGAGACCGCGATCCTCGCCGGGGGCTGCTTCTGGCCCGCACAGCAACTGATCCGCATGCGCGACGGAGTCATCTCGACCAGGGTCGGCTACACCGGTGGGCAGAACGACAACCCGACGGACAGGAACCACCCCGGCCACGCCGAGGCGGTCGAGATCGTCTTCGACCCGACCCGGATCTCCTACCGCGAGCTTCTCGAGTTCTTCCTCCAGATCCACCGACCAGACCTCGGCGAAGACCGTGTCGGCCCCAGCTATCGCTCGGAGATCTTCTACTCGAGCGACGCGCAGCGACGAGTGGCAGAGGAGACGATCGCCGACACGGACGCGTCCGGCATCTGGCCCGGGAAGGTCGTGACCCAGGTGAGCGAGGCCCGTCCCTTCTGGGAGGCCGAGCCGGGGGATCAGGACTACCTGCAGCGGCCATCCGGACGGCTACACCTGCCACTTCCCGGGGCCTGACTCAGCCAAACAACGAAGGCCGTACCGGCGTCCGAGGGGAGTGACCGAGGTGTTTCGGTTGGCGGTCCTGCTCCAACTGGCCCTGTACCGGCCACCCCCCTAGGCTCCGATCCCGACCAATTCCACGAACGGAGCACTCGCATGCCGAAGGGCAAGCCGAACATCCTGGTGATCTGGGGCGACGACATCGGAATCTCGAATCTGAGCTGCTACAGCGATGGGCTGATGGGCTACCGCACGCCCAACATCGACCGCATCGCCGACGAGGGCGTGCGTTTCACCGACTACTACGGCGAGCAGAGCTGTACGGCGGGGCGGGCCGCCTTCATCTGCGGCCAGAACCCGGTACGCACGGGTCTGACCAAGGTCGGGCTGCCGGGCGCCGAGGTCGGACTCAAGGCCGAAGACCCCACGATCGCCACGGCGCTGAAGGCTCACGGCTACGCCACCGGCCAGTTCGGCAAGAACCACCTAGGTGATCGCGACGAGCACCTGCCGACCATGCACGGGTTCGACGAGTTCTTCGGCAACCTCTACCACCTCAACGCGGAGGAGGAGCCGGAGCTCGAGGATTACCCGACGCCCGAGGAGTTCCCGAACTTCCGCAAGAACTTCGGCCCTCGCGGGGTGCTCCACACCTGGGCCAACGGTGACGGCACCCAGCGGATCGAGGACACCGGACCGCTCACGAAGAAGCGCATGGAGACTGTCGACGACGAGTTCGTCGAGGCCGCGAGCGTCTTCATCAAGGACAAGGCGGAGTCAGAGACACCGTTCTTCCTCTGGTTCAACGCGACGCACATGCACTTCCGTACGCATGTCAAGCCCGAGAGCAAGGGGCAGGCGGGACGCTGGCAGTCGGACTACCACGACACGATGATCGACCACGACAAGATCGTGGGCGAGCTGCTCGCCATGCTCGACGAACTAGGCATCGCCGACGACACGATCGTCATGTACTCCACCGACAACGGCCCGCACATGAACTCATGGCCGGACGCCGGGATGACGCCGTTCCGCGGGGAGAAGAACACCAACTGGGAAGGTGCTTACCGGGTGCCGTCAGTGGTGCGCTGGCCCGGGCACATCCCCGAGCGCACGGTGCTCAACGGGATCATGAGCCACAACGACTGGTTCCCGACCCTGCTCGCTGCCGCGGGAGTGCCCGACATCGTCGACCAACTCAAGGCCGGGACCGACCTCGGTGGCACGAATTTCCACGTGCACCTCGACGGCCACAACCAACTGCCGTATCTCACCGGCGAGGTGGAGACGAGCCCGCGCAACTTCTTCTTCTACGTCAATGACGACGGCGACCTCACCGGCGTGCGGTTCGACAACTGGAAGATGGTGTTCCTCGAGCAGCGCGTCGTCGGCACGATGGCCGTGTGGGCCGAGCCCTTCGTGCCGCTGCGCGTGCCGAAGGTCTTCAACCTGCGCACCGATCCCTACGAGCGCGCCGACACCACGTCGAACACCTACTGGGACTGGATGCTCGACCACGCGTTCCTGCTCGTGCCCGCCCAGGCGTTCGTCGGCCAGATGATTGCGACGTTCCTGGAGTTCCCGCGCCGTCAGGAGGCGGCGTCGTTCTCCATCGAGGACGCGCTCCGCAAGATGCAGGCCGGCCTGCCGAGCGCGTGACCGATGAGTCGCCGTTGATCTCCTCCACCCGGTCGCCGCCGGGCGACTGGGTGTGGATCCCGGGTGGGGTGTTCCGGATGGGCTCTGATGCGCACTACGCCGAGGAGGCTCCGGCGCGCGATGTCGAGGTCGGCGGATACTGGCTCTCTCGCACGACGGTGACGAATGCCGCCTTCGCCGCCTTCGTCGACGCGACGGCGTACGAGACGGTCGCCGAGCGGCCGCTCGACCCGGCGGAGTTTCCCGGTGCCCCGGTCGAGAACCTCGTGCCGGGGTCCATGGTGTTCACCCGTACGCCGGGCCCGGTCGATCTGCGGCACCTGAGCCAGTGGTGGACCTGGACGCCCGGCGCATCGTGGCGGCGCCCAGAGGGTCCGCGCAGCGATCTCGACGGCCGCGACGAACATCCGGTGGTACACGTCGCCTACGAGGACACGACGGCGTACGCAGAGTGGGCCGGCCTCGCCCTTCCGACCGAGGCCGAGTGGGAGCGCGCGGCCCGCGGGGGACTCGACGGCATGACCTACACCTGGGGGGACGACCCGGAGCCGGACGGCCAGCGATGCGCGAACTATTGGCACGGGGACTTCCCCTGGCGACCCGATGTCGGATACGGGCGCACGACGCCCGTCGGTTCTTTCCCCGAGAACGGCTACGGCCTGGTCGACATGGCCGGCAACGTCTGGGAGTGGACGGTGGACTGGTACCAGCAGAACCGCTGGCCAGACAGCGCGCCGTGCTGCGTGCCCCGCGACCCACGAGGTGGGACACCGGAGGAGAGTCTGGACTCGCGGCAGCCGCAGTTCCGTGTCCCGCGCAAGGTAATCAAGGGCGGGTCCTTCCTCTGTGCCGACAGTTACTGCATGCGTTACCGCCCGGCCGCGCGTCGACCTCAGATGGTGGACACCGGCATGAGCCACATCGGGTTCCGCTGCGCTGCTCGCCCTGGCGTCGAGACCGACACGTCAGGATGAGCGCGGGCGGCCCGGTGATAGTGACCCCGACGCCACCACGGGCAACGGCGCCCGCATGGTGATCACGCCCTGCTCGAGCGCGCGGGTCCACTCCAACCCCGTGGCCTCGAGCACGTGCAGCATCCCGGCGTTCTCAGCCAGCACGGTGGCGACCACTTCCTGGAAGCCGAGCCGTTCGGCCAGCTCCAGCATGTGCCGAACAAGACGGGTTCCGATGCCCCGGCCCTGAAATGCGTCCTCGACGATCACCGCGATCTCCGCCGAGTGACCATCGCGAGGCTCGTCCGGGAACAAGTTGCCCAGGCCCACGATGGCACCCTCTTCGCTCATCACGACGAGTGTCGCGCCCCGATGCCCGCCGGTGAGCCGACGCAGATTCACGTCGCGCCACTCGCTGACCCCGGCGAGGTATCGCCGGTGCAGGCTCAGCTCGGAACAACGTTCGTGCATCGCAACGACCGCATCGGCGTCCTCGGGGCGAGCCAGCCGGATCCAGACGGTGCCGACCCCCTTGATCGGTTCGACCCAGCCGAAGGCCTCGGCGTCACCCTCCAGGCTGGCGATGGCCGCCGCGAGGCGCAACAGCGCGGAGGCCCGCGTCTTCTCGGCGCGGGCGAACGGCGCCCAGTGTCGGTGCAGCACGACGTGCCGGTCCGCGGTCCACTGCAGCCGCAGGACCTCGGCATCGTCGTCCTCGCCTTCGGTCGCGCTGGTGACCTCGAAGTGGTCTGCCTCCACGAGCGTGGCCGCAGCCAGCGGCGCGGACCCCGGATTCGTGACCAGTTCCGCGGCGCCGTCGAGCACCCTGGTCGGCAGGTCGACACCGTCGTACGGCGAGCCCTCAGTCACGTAGACGTTGCTGCCGGCCGCCATCGCCGCGGCCAGCAGCACCTCTGCGCTCACCTTCTCCGGCACGGTCAGCGCAAGATCGATAGTGCGGGTGCCGTCACCGGCGGCGAGCACTGAGGTCGCCACCACGGCTGCGTGCAGTGTGCTCAACGCTCGGATCAGCAGGGCCAGCCCACCTGGACGGTCCGGGATGTCGACGCGCAATCGCCATGGCGTACGGGCCTCGTGCTCGGCCGCTAGGAGCAGTTCCGCGGGTGCGAAGGCCGCACCGATCCGGGCCATCAGCGCGTTCCAGTGGGCCTGGCTCGGTCGTCGATTCACCACCGGGTCGACCATCGCCAGACCCACCGAAAGAGCCAGCGCGAAGTGCACGAAGGCGTCGTCATCGACGTCGTCGTCGATGCCTCCGGCGCGGCGGGTCTGCTCGGTGACCGTCTTCATGTTCGCCCAGCGCTTCTGCACCCGGGCCGACTCGATTGCGCGGACGTCGTCGTCCCGGTGGGCTCGGGTGAGCGCCTCCAGTTCGAGGGCGTTCCAACTGCGTTCGGGATCCGCGAAGATCTCGGAAGCGACCTCGAGGAGCACGGCGAGCGGCGGCGCGGCATCGGGGTCAGCTGCGGCAGCAGCCACGGCGTCTGCCGCCTCGGAGGTCAGTTTGGCCGCGATCACCTCGGCGAACAGCCGGGCCCGTCCACCAGTCAACCGAGTCACCGTACGGGCGGTGACCCCGGCACGCGCGGCGACCATCTGCAGTTTGGTGCCGCCGTAGCCGTTCTCCGCGAACAACTCCGCAGCAACGTCGACGATTCGCGCCCGGAGCGCGTCGTCATTGGCTGCCGAGCGGTTCGTCACCTAGACCTCGGTGTCCAGCAACCGGCTCGCGAGCCAGGTGATGTTGTCTGCGGTGGTGGCGGGGCTGTCGGACGGTTGCGTGATGGTCACCACCGCCTCCTGCGTCATCCGAACGGGCTGTGACGAACCGAGGATGGCAGAAGCAGGAGAACCCTGCCGATGAACCGGTGTTAGTGGTCGATCAACGATGCTCCTGGTGTCACTCAGATCACATCGGAACGCCAAGGTGGATCAAAACCACGGCGGTTCATGTCGAGTTCCCGGTGAGGTCGGGGAATCCGGTGTTGCGCGATCCCGGTGGGACTAGCGTCGGGTTATGCGGTCGGACTCGATTCACCTGAGTGGAACGACGGTCACCCGGGACTCACACGGGGTTCCACACATCGAGGCGGACAGCGAGGCCGACCTCTATCGGGGGTTGGGCTGGGCGCACGGATCGGATCGACCGCTCCAGGTCATTGCCACCAGGATGGCCGGATGGGGGCGGCTGGCCGAGCACCTCCCGGGCCGGGACCTACTCGCGGCCGACCGGGCGTTTCGTCGGATGGGGATCCACGTCGGCGTCGACGAGCAGGTCGCGGCCATGCCGCCGGATGTGCGGGACCTGGTGCTGGCCTACTGCGACGGGATGAACCACGCCCTGCACGGCCGCGCGCCCTGGGAGTTGCGGTTGTTCGGTGTGCGCCGCGTGGAGCCGTGGACCCCGGCGGACTGCGTCGTGTTGGCACGCCTGGTCGGGTTCGTCGGACTGGCGCAGAGCCAGGGGGAGATGGAGCAGTTGCTGGTCCATCTTGTCCGAGCCGGCGTTCCTCGCGACCACCTGGCCGAGTTGTTCCCTCGTGGTCTGGATGGTCTGGACGAGCAGTTGGTGGCGGGTGTGGTGCCCGGTGAGCCCCTCGTGCCTCCGGAGGTCCGGTGGCTCCCCTTCGTGCCTCGGCCGATCGCCTCCAACAACTGGGTCGTGGCCCCGGCGCGGACCCGGAGCGGACGGGCGCTGCTGTCTGGTGACCCGCACCTGGAGTTGCGCCTGCCCGCGATCTGGAGCGAGGTGGTCGGCACCTGGGAGGGCCGGTGGGTGGTGGCCGCGACGATGCCGGGGCTACCCGGATTCCTGGTGGGTCGCACCGATCGACTGGCCTGGTCGCCGACCTATGCCTTCATGGACGCGACCGACTCCTGGGTCGAGGAGTGCCGCGGGGGATCGGTACGCCGGGACGTCGATGGCGAGTCCACCTGGGTGCCCGCCACGCGGCGGGTCGAATCGATCGCCGTGCGCCGTGGCCCACCGGTCGAGTTGGTCGTGCACGAGACCGACCGCGGCGTCCTGGACACCGACCCCCATGTCGATGGAATGCACCTGGCGACTCGCTGGTCCGGCCGGGACGGTGGAGGCGTCTCGATGGAGGCGGTGGTAGGCCTCCTTCGCGCCGACGACGTCGACGCCGGCCGAGCGGCCATCGGGCGGCTGGAGATGGCGTTCAACTGGCTGCTCGCCGACGACTCGGGCTCGATCGCCTACCAGATGTCCGGCCTGTTGCCACTACGCTCCCGACCCGACTCAGGTCTTATCCCCCAGCCCGGGTGGGACCCCGGAACCGCGTGGCAGGGTTACGCGGTGGTCGAGGACCTGCCCCGGGACATGGACCCGGAGCGCGGGTACCTGGTCACAGCCAACCAAGACCTGAACCACCTGGGCCGGTTGGCCCCCAGCACCCTGCCCATGGGTGACTCCCGGGCGGTCCGCATCACCGAGGCGCTGGCCGCCAACGATGCGTGGACCGTCGAAGACACCCGAAGACTCCAGGTCGACCTGGTCGCGGCGCACCCGCGCCGCTACCTCGAGGTCCTGCGGCCGCTGCTCGGCGACGGGGTGAACGAGCGCATCCTGCGAGACTGGGACTGCTCGTACTCCGTGGACTCGCTCGGGGCCACGCTCTTCGAGCGTTGGTACCGCGAGTTGGTCACGGACGTCTTCGGCCAGGTGCTCGGAACAGAGGCCGTCGGGTACCTGCTGAACGAGACCGGCATCCTCGCCGACTTCTACGACAACGTCGACGGCGTGCTTCTGCGCGAGCACTCGGTGTGGTTCACCGAGGCGACAAGGGAGGCGATCTACTCCAGGGTGGCCGAGAGGGCTCTTCCCGGACCGGTCGAGCCGTGGGGGGCGACCCGACCCACGACGGCCCGGCACCTCCTCTTCGGTGGGACCCCGCTCGCCCGACTCGGTTTCGACCGGGGCCCGTTCCCGCTCCCCGGGGGAAGGGGCACGGTGCAGCAGGGCCAGGTCTTCCGATCGGGGGGTCGAGAGACGTCGTTCATGCCGACGCTGCGGTTCGTCACCGACTTCGCGGAGAACCAGGCGTGGACCGCGCTGGCAGGAGGGCCCAGTGACCGAGTTCGGTCACGGTGGTACGCGAGCGGCTTCGAGGACTGGCGAGCAGGTCGGCTCAAGACGTTGCGGCCTTAGTACTGCCGCCGCCCTCGAGTGGGCCCGCGGCAACGGCCCGCCGGTCCTGGCTAGTCCAGGATCAGCGTCGCGACGAGCCCGGCATGGTCAGAGGGCCAGAACGGAGGCGACGCCTCGAACGGTGTGGTGCCCACAAGAACCGCCGATCGGGCCTTCGCGCCGCGCAGCAGTACCAGGTCGATGCGCGTCGCCAGTTGCGACGTCGGGTTCGTCAGGGTGCCGTTCTGACAGCAGCTGTAACCGGGCTTGTGACCGTTGACCTTCCACGCGTCGTGGAACTTCTTGGTGAGCGACGCGTACGTCGTGGTCTGGCTGCCGTCCGCGGCCGAGTTGAAGTCACCGACCACGATGACCGTGCCCTTGGCCCTGGCCGGGCCGGCCAGGAGTTCCTGGCCCTGAGCCTGCTGCACGGCGGGGGAGTCCTCAGTCTCCAGGTGGGTGGTGACGAACCGGAAGTGCTCGCCCCAGAGTCTGCCCTGCACGAACACCCAGCCCCGGTCGAAGGACAGGGGGCCCACCGGCGTCGTTAGTACCGTCTGCGCCGTGTAGCGGCCGGACTGCGTACCCCACGTGTGCAGGCCGGCGCGCGCGCTGTTGACCAGGATCACGTCACGGTCCTGGAAGAGCAGACCCCAGGTGCAGAGGGCTCCGGTGTTGAAGTTGCAGATGATCGGAACCGGCCCGATCGAGGCGTTGTCCGATACTCCTGCCACCGAGTACGAGAGGCCACGGGAGGCCAACTCCCCCTGCAGGATCGCAAGGAAGTCCAAGCCGCTTGGCGCCCCCGGACCGACCGGTGTCCACCGGCTCACCTCCTGAAGGCCGATGAGGTCCGGGCCCTTCGCCTTGATCTCGTCCGCGATGGCCGCGGCGCGGGCCGGGAAGTTGGTGTACTGCACGGTCTGCCAGATCGTGGTCACGCCCACGACGAACTCGGTCGGGGTCGTCGCGGTGATGGCCGGATCGAGGCTGGACCCCAGGTACAAGTTCTGGGTCATGACCCGAAGGCGCGGGTCGTCATTTCCGCTATGGGCCTGAGCCGGCAGGGCACCGGCCGCAACCAGGCCGAAGGTCGCGACGGCAGTCGCGACGAAGCGGGCGACTCGGCGAGACGGGGACATCCGCATGGGGTCCTCCTTCGGAGCGCCGGCGAGACCGGCTAGAGGGAATGCAGCGTGGTCCCCCCGGAACGCCCGGTCAAGCGCCTTCACGAACCTGGCCCTAGCGGGTCACCCTCGGTGATCGGAGAAGCCCTTACGCGAGAGGGTTGTACGGCTGAGTCCACGACCATGGGTCGGGCCGGGCATGCTCTTGACAGCGGGCTACTCGTGGTCGATTATCCTAATCATGTTAGACGTACCGATTCGAGATAGGCAAACAGAACGACGTGAGGCGACTCGTCTGGAGATCATCGACGCAGCCTGGTCAGTCGCCCGGGAGAAGGGGCTCGCGGACTTGACCCTGCGCGACGTCGCGGTGCGGATCGGGATGCGAGCCCCGTCCTTGTACTCGTATTTCGCGTCGAAGAACGACATCTACGACGCGATGTTCGCCCAGGCGTGGGGCAACTACCTCGCGGTCGTTAGGACCGTCGAGCCCGCGCTGCCCCGTTCGCCTCGCGCCGGGCTGAAGAAGGTGGCCCGGACCTTCTTCGACTTCGCCGTCGTCGACCTGGCCCGACACCAGCTCATGAACCAGCGCACGATCCCAGGGTTCGTTCCTAGCCTCACCGCCTACGCACCCGCCGTGGAGGTCCTGGAGCGAACGCGCGCCACGCTGCGTCGCTACGGCGTGGAACGCCAGGACGATTTCGACCTCTGCATCGCGATCATCGGCGGACTCGTCGACGCCCAGCAGGCCAACGACCCAGGCGGAGACCGCTGGGCCCGACTGCTCGACCGGGCCGTCGACATGTTCGCCGACCACCTCGGTCTACCAGGATCACGAAGGAGAACAACGTGACCAGCACACCAAGTGTCGTCGGCTCGAAGAGCACTCCACGGACATCAAGCCTCGGCCGTCCCACCCTTATGCAAATGGCGTCTGTCGAGTACGAGCGGTTCGACTCGCTCCTGGCCGACCTGGACGGCGAGAACTGGACGCGGTCGACCGAGTGTGCCGGTTGGGACGTGCGCACGATGGCCAGCCACGTGCTTGGCATGGCCGAGATGGCAGCCTCCATCCCCCAGGGCATTAAGCAGTTGAGGGCCGCAGGGAAGCGCGGAGGCGTGTTCATCGACGCACTCACCGGGGTGCAGGTCGACCAGCGCGCCGGCATGACACCGCAACAGGTGGCCGACAGGTTCCGAGTTGTGGCCCCGCGTGCGGCGCGTGCCCGGCGCCGCACTCCTGGTCTCATCCGGAACCGTCGCCTGCCGACGCCGCAGCAGGTCGGCGATGGCGAGGAGATCTGGACCCTGGGCTACCTCGTCGACACGATCCTCACCCGCGATGTGTGGATGCACCGCGTGGACATCGCGCGCGCCATCGCGGCGCCACCCCACCTGACCGCTGACCACGATGGTGTCCTCGTCGCCAATGTGGTCACCGAGTGGGCGGCCCGCCACAGCGATCCCTGCTACGTACGGCTTACTGGGCCGGCCGGTGGCACGTGGACATTCGGCGTCGGCGGCCCCGAGATCGACCTGGACGCCGTCGAGTTCTGCCGGGTGCTGTCCGGACGAGAGCCCGCTTCGGGCCTCCTCGTCCAGCAGGTCCCGTTCTGACCCGTGGGACCTCGACCGTCGGCGCTCATGTGCTCGGGGAGCGCCTGGTGCCCAGCGCGCGGGAAATCAGGGTGACTCGGTCGTGGGCACCGGTCTTGGCGAAGATCGATTTGAGGTGGTCCTGGACCGTGTGTTCGGAGAGCCGCATCTGCCGCGCCATCTCCCTGGTATCAGCACCGGTGGCGAGCAGCCCGAATAGTTCGTACTCACGGGAGCTGAGGGCGAAGGCACGGGCGAACAGTTCGAGGCGTTCGGTGGCAGACGCCTCTTCGATGGTCACGACCAGACCCGGGATGGGTTGATCGGGTGGACCGTGTAGCCCCTCGACGGCGGGCATTCTGGCTGCGCGCAGAGTGATCCAGAACCCATCGCTCAGGTGAGTTCGAGCGGACGCCGGATGGTCATCGATGCCCGCCTCGACGGCGAGGAGTTGCGCAGCGACGTTGTAGACACTCGCCGGCACGGCATGTGCGCCAGGTCCGGGTGGGAGGAGGACGTCCAGCCAGTTCTGGGACGCCGCCGTACGACTGATGATCCGAAGATCGTCGTCCAGTGTCAGCACGACTGGCCCGACGTCATGGCGGTGCGGCGTCGCTGCTTCGACGAACGTGCGCGCCTGGCACTCACGCAGAGCAGTGGTCACCGCCGGAGCGAGAGCGGCGAGGAACTCGGCGTCCGGGCCGTCGAACGGTCCGAGTCGGTCGTAGCGCCAGAGGTCGAGGAAGCCCCAGCAACCGAACTGGTCCGCGAAGACAACC
>Ga0315292_10001634_pt1 | contig 12127 bp, 10 predicted proteins | sample YL17G13_0_MG_FD_204029 | JGI IMG/M metagenome (GOLD analysis project Ga0315292, IMG submission 204029) | Sediment microbial communities from Yellowstone Lake, YNP, Wyoming, USA - YL17G13_0 | ecosystem: Environmental > Aquatic > Freshwater > Lake > Sediment | place: USA: Wyoming | collected... | reverse complement strand
CGGGCAGCCGCCGCAGCCGGGCGGTCAGATCGCCGCTGCGGCGACGGACCCCGGGGCGCAGCCGGCGCCGGGGCCGGGCGCGCAAGCGCCGGCCGAGAAGCCGGTGGCCGTCGTGGCCCTGCCGGCACCGGCGCTCAAGCCCGCGGACTCCCCGCCGGCGCCGCCGTTGCCCGCGATCCCCGATCTCAAGGAGCCGCTCGACGCCAAGCTCGCCACGGTGAAGCAGTTCTTCGACGCGCGCGCCGCGGTCATCGTGGATGCCCGCACGCCCGAGGAGTACACGGAGGGCCACATCCAGGGAGCGGTCAGCCTGCCGTTCGACGACGTGGCCCGCGACCAGTCGCTGCTCAAGCGCTTCGCCGCGGGCGGCAAGCCGGTCATCGTCTACTGCGGCGGCGGCGACTGTGAGCTGTCGAGAGACCTGGCCTCGCTGCTCATCGACGCCGGGCACCGCAAGGTGCTCGTCTACATGGGCGGCTATCCCGAGTGGCAGGGGGCGGGCTATCCGACGGTCAAGGGTGCGGCGGGAGGGGCGCGGTGATGGGCGCCATCCGCGGTTTCCTCGCGCACCGCATGACCGTCCGGCTGGCCCAGCTCGCCATCGGCGTGCTCTTCCTCGTCGCCGCGCTCGGCAAGATCGGCGATCTCTCCAACTTCGCGCAGCAGGTGCACAACTACCGGCTGGCCCCGCTGTGGAGCCAGAACTTCATCGCCATGGCGCTGCCGTGGGTCGAGCTGCTGGCGGGGCTGGCGCTGGTGCTGGGCGTGCGCCCGCGCGCCGGGGCGGTGATCCTGCTGGTGCTCATGATCGGCTTCACCGTGGCGGTGGGCGCGGCCTGGGCCCGCGGTCTCGACTTCGAGTGCGGCTGCTTCGGCAAGGCGAGCGCCTCGCGCATCGGGGCGCAAAAGCTCATCGAGAACCTCGGCTGGCTCGTGGTGGCCGCGGTGGCGGCCGCCCGCCCGCGTTCGAGCATCTAGCGCCCCGCGGGTCCCGGGCGCCCCGGTGCTCCGGGTGCCCCGGTGCCCGGGTGGCCCGGCGCCGGATCCACGCGAATAGACGCGGCGCGTCCGCCCGCGTACAATGCGCCGGACGGCGGCCCTTCCGGACCGCCGAGCCTCGCTTTCCCGCACCCAGGATCCACCATGCATCCCGAGGGCGCCGCAGACAGGAGCGTCGTCGTCCCCTCGCCAGGGATCGCATCGCTTTCCCCCTCGCGCCCGCTTTGCCCGGCGAGCGGCAGACCCGCCCCGGCGGCGCGTCATCCATCCACGAAGGAGAACGGAACATGACGGATAACAAGTCCGGCAAGGTCGCGGATCTGGCAGGTCCGGGCGTCAGCACGTACCCGGAGGTCGAGAAGATCCTGCCGTCCGACTACCGCCCGCTCCTCGACAACAAGGAGACGGCGAAGGCCACCCACCTGCTCAAGACGTACATCATGGAGAACCTCAACCGGGAGCTGAACCTGTTCACCGTCGAGGTGCCGCTCATCGTCACCCAGGAGAGCGGCGTCAACGACTATCTCGACCGTGACGGTTCGCGCACTCCCATCGACTTCCCCTGCGGGCTGGGGCTCGAGAAGCGCATGGAGTGCCAGGTGGTGCAGGCCGCGACCAAGTGGAAGCGGATGGCGCTCAAGACCTTCCTGTGCGACGTCGGCGAGGGCCTCAACACCGACATGCGCGCGGTGCGCAAGGACTACTTCCTCGACCACGACCACTCGTCCTACGTGGACCAGTGGGACTGGGAGAAGCGCATCACCGCCGACATGCGCAACCTCGACTACCTGAAAGACACGGTGCGCAAGATCTGGAAGGTGATCAAGGGCGCCGAGACCTTCATGCTCAAGGAGTTCCCCAAGCTGAAGGACCCGCGCTATCCGGAGCTGCCCGAGGAGCTGAAGTTCCTGCACGCCGAGGAGATCCTCGACATGTACCCGGATCTGCCGCGCAAGCAGCGCGAGTCGCGGGTCATCTCCGAGCATTACCCGGCGATCTTCATCATCGGCATCGGCTGGGTGCTCAAGGACGGCTATCCGCACGAGATGCGGGCCGCCGACTACGACGACTGGGTCACGCCGACGGTCTCCGAGAAGGGCCAGCCGATGCACGGCCTCAACGGCGACATCCTGGTGTGGAACCCGGTGACCAAGCGGCGCCACGAGCTGACCTCGATGGGGGTGCGCGTCACCAAGGAGACGCTGCGCCAGCAGCTCGAGATCACCGGCCAGATGGACTTCCTCAAGCTGCCCTACCACCAGGCGATCCTCAACGACCAGATCCCGCTGTCGATCGGCGGCGGCATCGGCCAGTCGCGCACGGCCATGCTGCTGCTGCGCAAGGCGCACCTGGGCGAGGTGAGCGTCACGGTGTGGCCGAAGGCGCTCAAGGAGATCTGCGAGAAGAAGAACATCCACGTGCTGGAGTAGCGGCCACGCGCGGCCACGCGGCATCCGGGCGGGGCGAAGGGGGGCGGCGCCGTGGGCGCGCGCCCCCCGATTCGTCGGTGCCGGCCGGGGCGCGAGGGGGCGGCGCCCCGGCCGCCCGCCGGGCCCGGACGCCGACTTTGCACCCCGCGGGCATTCCGCGCTTGGCCCGGGGGGCGCCGCTAGAGTAGGGTTCTACGCACTATCGGACGGGGCTCGGGGGCAGGCAGTCCCGCAGCCACCGTTCCTTTCCGGTCCACCCGATCGTCTTGCCCCCACCTGGGAGAGAGCCATGCCGTCGAAGAAGCTCGCCACCGAGAAGGTCCTCGCCGTCCTCGACGACATCCTGGCGCACGAGCTGGCCGGGGTGATCCGCTACACGCACTACGCCTTCGTGACCTTCGGCTTCACGCGCATTCCCATCGCCGCCTGGGCCGACGCCAACGCCGCCGAGTCGCTGGCGCACGCGCGTCTGGCGGGCGAGCAGATCGTCAACCTGGGCGGTCACCCGGGCACCCTGCCCGGCAAGTGGAAGGACTCGGGTCAGCACGACGTCGAGACCATGCTGCACGAGGCGCACGCCCACGAGGCGGCGGCGATCGAGGCCTACAAGAAGCTGCTCGCGCTGGTCGAGGGCCGGGACATCGCCCTCGAGGAGTACGCCCGCGGCCAGGTCGCGGCCGAGACCGGGGATCTCAGGGAGATCGAGAGGATGTTGCGCAAGCCGGGCCGCTAGGCCCGGAAAGGAACGGGCGAGGCCGCCGACCCCGAACCTCAACCTGAAGGGAAGGGATCCGTGACCACAACTGCCCGCCGCGCCGCGCGCGCGCTTTCCGGCCTCGCCGCCGGCTTGGCCCTCGCCGCTCTGCTCGGACCGCCCGCCGGCGCCACGCCGAGAACGCCCGGCAATTCCGCCCCGCGTTCCCGGGCTGTCTCGCCGCAGCGCGTGGCGACCCTGTCGGTGATCCCCGTGAGCGGGGTCTCCGATCTGCTCGAGTGCCTGCTCGGCGCCGGCGTCTCGGTGAGCAACGCGACGCTGACGGCCGCCCCGAAGGCGGTCGCCCGCTTCGCCGGGGGCACGGGTGTGGTCGGCATCGAGAGCGGCGTCATCCTGAGCACCGGCGACGTCGATTCGGTGCCCGGCCCCAACGAGTTCGAAGACTGCTCGGTGGACAACCTGTTTCCCGGGGACGAGGACCTCGACACCCTGGTGGCCAACACCCAGGAAGCCGGGGAGTTCCCGGTCGTGACCTACGACGCCGTGGTGCTCGAGTTCGACTTCGAGTGCGGCAGCGCGCAGCCGATCAACATCCAGTACGTCTTCGCCTCCGAGGAGTACGACGAGTTCGTGACCAGCCAGTTCAACGACGTCTTCGCGATCTTCCTCGACGGCGTCCGGCCGGAGCACAACATCGCGCTGGTGGCCGGCGCCTGCGCCGGAGCGCCGGGGCAGCCCATCGCCATCAACAACGTCAACTGCGGCCTCGAGGGTTTCGACCCCGGCGCGCCGAACTGTCCCTGCTACGTCAGCAACGCGAACGGGGCCCTCGACACCGAGATGGACGGCATGACCCGTGTGTTCCAGGCCACCGCCAACGTGTCGGCCGGCACCCACCACATGAAGATCGCCATCGCCGACACCGCGGACGGGATCTACGACGCCAACGTCTTCATCCGCTGCGGCAGCCTGGCCTGCGGCGCGGTGCCGACGCGTCCCGCGACCTGGGGGCAGGTGAAGGCGCGCTATCGGTGATCGCCGGCGTCGCCCGCACCGCCCCCTGCCCGGCGCCCCGGGGCCGGCTCAGCCGCCCTCGGGGCGCAGCGGCACGCGGCGGAAGGCGAAGTAGATGAGCAGGTCGTAGACCATCTTGAGGCCGCCCCCGAGAACGAACGGCGCCGACAGCGCCACCGCCTGCATCACCCAACCGGTGACCGCCGGACTCACGGCCTGGGTCACCGTGCGCGCCAGCGTCGTGGAGATCGCCGCCTCCTCGCGCTCGTGATCGGGCACGATCGCCATGAGGAAGGCCTGCCGCGTCGGCACGTCCATCTGCGACAGGAGCTGGCGCAGCAGCAGCAGCGCCACCGCCGCGCCGCCGCTCGGCGCGAACGCCATGCCGACGAGGAAGACGCTCGAGACCAGGTGGGAGAAGACCATGGTGTTCAACAACCCGAAGCGCCGGGCCAGGCGCGCCGCGGCCAGCAAGGAGAGCGCCGTCAGCACCTGCGTGGCGAAGAAGACGACGCCCAGGGTGGCCAGGTCCATGCCGAAGCGCTCGTGGAACCAGTAGGCGATGAGCGATTGCAGGACGAAGCCGCCGGCAAAGGAGTCGAGCGAGAACAAGGCCGCCATCTTGCGGATGACGGGGGAGGCGGGCAGCAGGCCGGGGCGCGCGGCGGGGCGCACGATGCGCGCCGCCGAGAGCCGGGCGAAGAGCGCGGCTTGCAGGGCGGCAGCGCCCAGGAAGACGGCGAAGAGCAGCCGGGGATCGCGGACCAGGCCGAGCGCGGCCGCCCCCAGGGCGGCGGCGGCGTAACCCACTAGGTTGTAGACGCTCAGCGCCATGGTGCGCCGCTCGGGCGGGGTGGCCCGGGTGACCACCACCTGCTCGATGGACAGGAACGGGCCGGTCTCGCCGGTGCCGACGGCCACGTTGCCCAGCATGGCGGCCAGGACCACGAGCCAGGGGTCGCGGGCAGCGAGGAAGAGCAGGGCGGACGCCGCCGAGAGCCCCGCCAGGCCCAGCAGGGTCGCGCGGGTCCCCCAGCGCTCCACGGGGCGGCGGATCGCCCAGGTGAGGGCGGCGCTGCCGGCCAGGGTGAAGGTGATCGACGCGCCGACCCCTGCCGCCCCCATCCCCAGGTCGCTCAGGTAGACGGGCAAGAGGACGCCGAGGTAGCCGTAGCAGAAGGTGCGGGCCGTCTTGGCGGCGAGCACGAGGCCGTAATCGCGGGTCGCCTGGGGCGCGGGCGGCGTGGGGCCGGAAATGCGGTTCGCAGACACGCGGAGCAGCCTAGCAGGTCGCGCGCCAGGGCGGAGCAAGAGCCGCCCCGGCTCCCGGCCGGACCCGCATGCGCAAAAGAGACTTAGGTCGACGGCGGCCCTCCCGGCGAAGCGCTTCCCGGCCGGCCTCGTTGACACCGCCCGCCGGCCGCTCCTAGAGTGGCCCCGACCTTGCGCCGGCCCCGGGTCCGCAGGCGGCCCGCCCGGCGAGGAGCGGCCGAGGGCCTGGGGCGCCCCCGTGGCTCCGGCCCATTTTGATACCTGGAGATTCCGACCGGTCCGGAGGGGAACCGGCGGCCGGAACACGGAGCCGATGAGCATCGCGTCCAAGCGGGTGGATCTCTTCCAGAAATGCTACGGGTTCACCAAGGCCCGCGACATCATGGCCTCCGGCTTCTATCCCTATTACATCCCCATCCAGGGCTCCACCGACACCGAAGTCACGATCGACGGCAAGCCGGTCATCATGCTGGGCTCGAACAACTACCTCGGGCTCACCCATCACCCCAAGGTGATGGAGGCGGCCACCGCCGCCATGAAGAAGTACGGCACGGGCTGTACCGGCAGCCGGCTGCTCAACGGCACCCTCGACCTGCACGAGAAGCTCGAGGCCGACCTCGCCGAGTTCGTCGGCCACGAGTCGTCGCTCGTCTTCTCGACCGGCTACCAGACCAACCTGGGCACCATCTCGGCGCTGGTCAGCCGCGACGACGTCGTGCTCATCGACAAGCTCGACCACGCCTCGATCGTGGACGGCTGCACGATGGCCGAGGGCGAGATGCTGCGCTTCCGCCACAACGATATGGCCGACCTCGAGACCGAGCTGAAGGCCCTGGCCGAGCGGCCGGGCGGACGGCTGGTGGCGGTGGACGGCGTGTTCTCCATGGAGGGGGACATCGCGCCCATCCCCGGGCTGCTCGAGGTGTGCCGCAAGTACGGAGCGCGGCTGTTCGTGGACGAGGCACACTCGCTGGGGGTCATCGGCCCCAGCGGGGGCGGCGCCATGGACCACTACGGCATGAAGGGCAAGGCCGACCTGGTGATGGGCACCTTCTCCAAGTCCTTCGCCTGCATCGGCGGCTTCCTGGCGGGCGACGAGCCGATCATCCACTATCTCAAGCACCACGCCCGCCCGCTGCTCTTCTCGGCGTCCATGCCGCCGGGCGCGGTGGCCACCGTGGCGGCGGCCCTGGAGATCATCAAGGACGAGCCGGAGCGGCGCGCCCAGGTGCTGGAAAACGGGCGCTACCTGCGCGACGGGCTGCGGGCGCTGGGCTTCGAGACCGGGCCCACCGAGACGCCCATCGTGCCGGTGATCATCGGCCCGCTCGAGAAGACGATGTTCTTCTGGCGCATGGTGCTCGACCACGGCATCTTCACCAACGCCGTGGTGCCGCCGGCCGTGCCGCCCAACGCCTGTCGCCTGCGCACCTCCTGCATCGCCACGCACACGCGCGCCCAGCTCGACCGCGTGCTCGACGTCTTCGGCAAGGTGCGCCAGCGACTCGAGCGCTTCGGCGACGACCAGAGCGCGAGCTAGGCCGGGCCGTCCCCGCGGGGCTCCGCCGCCCGGCGCCACCCCAACGCGAAGCCACCCATGAGCCTGCGAGTCCGTCCCATCGGCGCGAATGGCCGCGACTTCTCGGCCTTCCTCGACCTGCCCTACCGCCTGCACCGCGGCCTGCCCAACTGGGTGCCGCCGCTACGCGCCGACGTGCAGCTGATGTTCGACGCGGCCAAGAACCCGTTCTTCGAGCACGCCGAGGTGCAGAGCTTCCTGGCCGAGCGGGCGGGCTCGCCGGGGAGCGCGGGGCGGGCCGTCGGGCGGCTCGCGGCCATCCACAACCGCGCCCACAACGCCTTCCAGGAGGACCGCGTCGGCTTCTGGGGTTTCTTCGAATGCGAGAACGACCCGGAAGCGGCGGCCGCCCTGTTCGACGCCGCCGAGGCGTGGCTGGCGGAGCGCGGCCTCGGCCCGCTGCGCGGCCCGATGAACTTCTCGACCAACGACGACTGCGGGCTCCTGGTGCGCGGCTTCCACCGCCCGCCGTTGCTCATGATGCCGTTCAATCCCGAGTACTACATCGACCTGGTCGAGGGGGCGCGCTTCGCCAAGGCCAAGGACCTCTTCGCCTGGGTGATGTCCTCGAGCATGCCGCGCATGCTGGCCCGCTCCGCCGACCGGGCGCGCCGCCGCTACCGGATCGAGACCCGCCCGCTCGACATGCGGTGTTTCGAGGACGAGGTGCGGCTCATCCGCGGGATCTACAACTCGGCGTGGGAGAAGAACTGGGGCTTCGTGCCCATGACCGAGCACGAGATCGACCACATGGCCAAGCAGCTCAAGCCGGTGATCGTGCCCGCGTACGCCCGGATCGCCACCATCAAGGGCGAGGTCGCCGGTTTCGGGCTCGGCCTGCCGGACTTCAACGAGGTGCTGGCGCGGCTCAATGGCACGATCGGGGCGTGGGGGCTGGTGAAACTCCTGTGGCACCGGCGGCGCATCCGCGGCACGCGCGTCATCACCCTCGGCATCAAGGAGCCCTACCGCAACCAGGGCGTGGACGTGATGCTCTACCACGACATGTTCGTCGAGGGCTTCCGGCGCGGCGTCACCTACACCGAGTGCTCGTGGGTGCTCGAGGACAACGCCGCCATGAACCGCGTGCTCGAGCACATCGGCGCGGTGTGCGACCGCGTCTACCGCATCTACGACCGGCCGGTGGGCGCCGCCGCCGGCCCGCCCGCGGGCCTTCCCGCCGGCCTTCCCGCCGGGGGGGGCGCGGGGTGAGCGGCGGGGCGCCGGCCTCCGGGCCCGCCGAGACGGCAGCCGCGGCCGCCCCGCGGCGCGTCCTGGTCACCGGCGCCAGCGGCTTCGTGGGCGGCCACGTCGCCGACCGCTTCGCGCGTGCCGGCTGGGCGGTGCGCTGCCTGGTGCGAGCCACCTCCAGCCGCCAATGGCTCGAGCCGCTCGGCCCCGAGTTCGTCATCGGCGACGTGGCCGGCGGCCGCGGTCTCGGCGAGGCCTGCGCCGGCTGCGACACGGTCGTCCACTGCGCCGGCATCACCAACGCCGTCCACCCCTCCGAGTACCAGCGCGTCAACGCCGAGGGCACCTTCCGCCTGTGGCTGGCCGCCGAGGCCGCCGGCGTGCGCCGCTTCGTGCTCATCTCGAGCCTGGCCGCGGCGGGCCCCAGCCGCGGGCCCGCGCCTCAGGACGAGAGCGCCGCGCCGCAGCCGGTCAACGCCTACGGGCGCAGCAAGCTCGAGGGCGAGCAGATCGTGCTCGGCGTCGGCGGCGGACCCGTGGAGGCGGTGGTCGTGCGGCCGCCGGCGGTGTACGGCCCGCGCGACGCCGATTTCCTCACGCTGTTCCGCGCCGCCGCGCGCGGCTGGTTCCCGCGCATCGGCGGGGGCCCGCGCACGCTCTCCCTGGTGCATGCCGTGGATCTGGCCGAGGGGATCTTCCTGGCGGCCCAGCGGGGCGCGGCCGGGCGCGTCTACTACGTCACCGACGGCGCCGCCCACGATCTTGGGGAGATGGCCGAGGGCATGGGCGCCGCCCTCGGGCGGCGCGTGCGGCCGCTGCCCCTGCCGTTCGCCGCGCTGTGGCTGGGGGCGGTGGTCGGGGAGGCCCAGTCGGCGCTCTTGCGCCGCCCCGGCGTGCTCGGCTTCGACCGCCTCAAGCAGTTCTCGCGCACCGGTTGGACGGCCAGCGACGCGCGCGCCAGGCTCGAACTCGGCTACCGGTCGCGCTACGATCTGCGCTCGGGCATGGAGGACACCGTCCGGTGGTACCGCAGCGTCGGGTGGATCTGAAGGTCGTGCCGGGCTACGGCGGCGGGGGGGCGGGGCCCTCCGGCGCCGAGCCCGGGCCGCGCCCTCCTCGACGTCTCTTCGGCCGGCACGCCGATCCGCCCGCCGAGGTGCCCGGCCCGCTCGATTCGGGGTTGCGTCCCGTGGACGCGCTGGTGCTGCTCTACCTCGCCGTCACCTTCTGCCTGATGGTGGCCCTGCAAGCCCACCTCCCCGTCTGGGCTCTGCTGGGGGTGGCGCACGCGGTGGCCGGGGTGCTGCTGTTGCGCATGGCCGCGACCGCGCCGCACCCGTCACCCGTGCTGCGCTGGGTGCGCGACTTCTATCCGCTCCTGCTGCTGCCCGTCTTCTACTTCGAGTACCACTGGCTCACGCAGCTCACCGGCGTCGGCCCGCACGACGCGACCGTCGCCGCCTTCGAAGAGCGACTCTTCGGCTATCAGCCCAGCCAGGAGCTGCGCCGGATGTGGCCCTGGCCGTGGCTCAGCCAGTATCTGCACGGCGCCTACTTCTTCTATTACCTGGTGCCGCCGATGCTGGCGTTCACCCTCTACGGCACCGGCCGCTGGCGCGCGTTCCAGGAGTCGCTCACCACGGTGATGCTGTCCTTCTTCGCCTGCGGGATGGTGTTCCTCTGCTATCCGGTGGCGGGGCCGTACCACCACTTCGGGATCCCCGACCTGGGGCCGCTGGGCGGCGGGATCGCCGTCCTGGCGCACGGGATCGTGCAGGGCGGCTCCAGCGTCGGCACGGCGTTCCCGTCGTCGCACGCCGCCGTGGCGGTGGCGGTGTGGGTGTCGGCTCTGCGCCTGAGCCCGCGGGTCTTCCGCATCCAGGCGCTCATCGTCCCGGCGCTGGTCGTCGGCACGGTCTACGGGGGGTTCCACTATTCCGTGGACGCGGCGGCCGGGGTCCTGTTCGGGGTCGGCGCCGGGGTCCTCGGACCGAAGCTCCATGCTTTTCTGGCGCTCAGGCTGCCGCGCACCCGCGCCCGGCCGCGCGTGGCCGCGGGCAGCCCCCTTCCCAAGATCGGAGGGGGTTTCTAGAATCCCCGCAGTCTTTCGCCCCGTCTCTCCCCCGTGCCGTGCGCGGGTGGCCGCAGGGACCGGGCGGCCGGTGAAGTGCGTCCGGGCCCGGCCCGGATCCAGGGACCATCGAGAAACCGGAAACGCGCCGCGGGGCCGAGGCCCCGCAGCGCCTCGGGAGGAGCGCATGTCCGCGATCGCCATGGCTCGGCACCGCAATCTCTGGCTGGTCAGCGCCAAGTTCGACCTCACGTTCCTCATCGGCAGCGCCGGGCTGGCGGCGGTGCCGATGGGCCTCTACTACGGGTTCGGCGTCTCCACGACGGCCATCAACTATCTGGTGGCCGCGCTGGTCGGCGGCCCGCACCTGTATTCGACTTACGGGTTGAACTTCATCGACGGCAGCTTCCGCAAGCGCTTCCCGCAGATCGTCTGGCCGAGCCTCATCATCCCGCCCATCGTGCTCTTTCTGGCGCTCAACCACCTGACGCTGCTGCTCACCATCTTCTTCTTCTCGGCGTCGCTGCACGTGCTGCACCAGCTCGGCTACCTCGCCGACAGCTACCGCCACAAGGATGCGCGGCCGCGCTCGGCGTGGAACCGCCTGGTGGACTACGGGCTCATCTTCACCGCCCTCTACCCGGCAGCCTCGCAGAAGCTCATCGCGGGGCAGTTCTTCGTCGCCAACCGGGTCATCGCGGTGCCCGACATCGCCAAGCAGGAGTGGATCCCGGGGCTCGTGACGGCGCTCTTCGCCTGCTTCGCCGTCGCCTTCGTGGTCAAGACCGTCAAGGAGTACCGCGAGGACCGCTTCAACCTGCCGGCCACCGTGCTCATCGCCACCGCCACGGTGGTGTCCACGCTCATCCCGCGCTTCTCGAACCTGGACGTCGCCTTCCAGGGCTACAACACCTGGCACTCGTTCCAGTACCTGGCGCTGGTCTGGCTGATGCTCAAGCTGCGCCGCGAGCACGGCGAGATGGACAGCCGGCTGATGGCCCGGACGAGCCCCCGGGCGTGGACCTTTTACGGTATGAACCTGGGCTTCACGGCGGCGGCCGTGGCGTTGATCTTCCTGCTCCAGTACGGATTCGGCTTCGCGCCCCAGCCGGCGTACTACAGCGTGGTGCTGGGCTCGCTGCTCATCCACTACTACCTGGACGTCTTCAATTTCCGCCGCTACGGGCAGTTGCTGTCGGAGCCGAGCGCGCGCGAGCTGGGGACGGCGGCGCGGCGGGCGGCGGCGTAGGACGCTCGGCGCCGGCGAGGGTGCGCCAGCCGGCCGCGAGCCACAGCCCCTGCGCGACGGCGAGCCCGAGGAAGAGCAGCGGCTCGCGCCCGCCGAGGGCCGCGCCGGCGGCGAGGCCTCCGAGGAAGACGCCGCCGAACTGCACCGTGTTGAAGACTCCGGCGGCGGCGCCGCGCAGCGCCGCCTCGGAGTGGCGCGTCACCTGGGCGGCCAGTGTCGGCTCCAGGCACGCGAAGCCCACCACGAAGAACCCGAGGGCGACGGCCAGCTCGCCCAGCCCCCCGTCCCGCGCCAGCAGCAGGCAGGCTGCCGCCAGGCAGGCGCTGCCGGCGGCCAGCACGCCCCTGCGGCCGCGGTGTGCCTCGGCGGCGCGCGACGCCAGCGCCATGGCGGCGAACCCGGCGAGGAGCACGGGCGCATAGACCCGCCACTGGTAGGCCGGGGCGATGTGCGCCGCCAGCCGCAGCGGCAGGATGACGAAGAGCGCGGTGAGCGTCAGGTGCAGGACGAGGATCCCGGCGTCGAGGACGACGAGCGCCGGACGGGCCAACGCACGCAGGGTAGCAGCGGGGGACGGCGTCCGAGCCGCCGGCGCGGCGGGCGCGGA
>Ga0315292_10001632_pt1 | contig 12138 bp, 11 predicted proteins | sample YL17G13_0_MG_FD_204029 | JGI IMG/M metagenome (GOLD analysis project Ga0315292, IMG submission 204029) | Sediment microbial communities from Yellowstone Lake, YNP, Wyoming, USA - YL17G13_0 | ecosystem: Environmental > Aquatic > Freshwater > Lake > Sediment | place: USA: Wyoming | collected... | reverse complement strand
ATTCCGATGTCATCCTGCCCGAATCCACCTACCTCGAACGCGCCAATATCCTGGCGCAGTTGCCCGGCCCGGTGCCGGTGTTCGTGATGCGCGACCAGGCGCTCGCGCCGCGCTTCGACAGCCGCCCGGCGTGGTGGATCTTCCGCGAGCTCCTGCGCCGCATGGGCCAGATGGAGGCGCTCGACTTCGAGACCATCGAGGAGATCTGGAACTACCAGCTCGAAGGCACCGGCGTCACCGTGGCCGACATGCGCGAGTCGGGCGTCGTCGGCCTGGCGCCGGCGCCGAAGCTGGCGCCGCGCGAGGCGTTCAAGGTGCTGACGCCGTCGGGCAAGATCGAGATCGACAGCGATCTGCTGAAGAAGGCGGGCCTGCCTGCCTTCCCGCCCTACGAAGTCAAGGCGGCGCCCACCGGCGACCAGTTCACGCTGCTGTTCGGGCGGCCGCCGACGCTGGCGCACGGCCAGTCGCTGAACAACCCGATCCTGCGCGAGATCGCTCCCGAGCAATGCCTGTGGATCCACCCCGACCGGGCGACGCCGCTGGGCATCCGCGACGGCGACGAGGTTGAGGTCGGCGGCGGTGGCAGCTATGTCGGGCGGCTCAAGGCGAAGGTCACGCCGTGGATCCACCGCGAGGCAGTGTTCATGCTGCACGGCTACGGCGCCCAGGTGCCGCTGGCCACGCGCGCGTTGGGCGTCGGCGTCGCCGACCAGCGCCTGCAGCACGGCAAGCTGTATGAATTCGATCCCGCCGGCGGCGGCAACGCGCTGACTGAAACCATCGTCCGCGTCAAGCCCGCGGCTACGCAAGGAGCAACAGCATGAGCCGCCGGGCCGTCCCCAAGGCGAATGGCACCGCAGTGCGAAGCACGGAGGTTACCCAATGAGCATCTATGCCCTGCGCCATGACGAGGCCAACTGCATCGGCTGCCAGGCTTGCGAAGTGCACTGCACGAGCAACAAGGGCCTGGGCCCGGGGCCTTCGCCGTGCAAGATCGTCACCACGGGCCCGATCGACGTCGGCGGCATGCCGCGCGTGCGCCACACCTTCATGCCCTGCTTTCACTGCGAGGAAGCCTGGTGCGTCAAGGCCTGTCCGACGGGGGCGATGCAAAAGCGCGAGAAGGACGGCATCGTCTTCGTCCAGGCCGCCCTGTGCGTGGGCTGCAAGAGCTGCATCACGGCCTGCCCCTGGGGCACGCCGCAGTGGGACCCGGGTACGAACAAGGTGGTCAAGTGCGACTACTGCATGGATCGCGTCGACGCCGGGCTGCAGCCGGCCTGCGTCACCAAGTGCGTGACGGGCTGCCTGTCCTTCGGCCTGGCCAACGAAGTGCCGGATCCACGCCGCGAGCGCTATGCACACTACCTGCTCGCCGAACCCGCGTGCAGCAAGTGAAGGAACGGCCATGAGCGAACTCCAGCAAGCGATGCTGCCGAACTGGCTCGACGCCGATGCGGCAGCGCTGTCAGGCGCCGTGGCGCCCGCCGCGACCTTGGCCGCGGCGCTGCCGGGCCTGGCCCGCGCCCAGTCCCTGACGCCGATGCAGCGGCTGCAGCGTGTCCAGCAATCCGGGCTGGCCGAATGGGGGGCGGCGGGCGAACCGCTCTATCTGGCCTGGCGCCGCTTCATCCGTGGCCACGGGCCTGCGACCTTGGTGATCGACGCCACCTCGTTCGACCAGCGCGCGCTCGGCCCGGCGGCGGTGCTCGACCGTGCGCCCTGGCTGCTGGCCGAAGGCGTGCTGATCGCGGCGGGCCTGCGCGACAGCCTGACGATCGAGGTACGCCTGCCGGCCGAGCTGACCGGCAGCGAGGCCCCGTTGCTGAACGCCGCCGATGCCATCCGTTCGCTTGCCAACATCCAGGTGGCGCAGCGGCGGCTCGACATCCAGCGCAATTGCAAGCCTACCTGCTGGGCCGAGCCACCCACGGACGACGCGTCAAGGCTGGTGCACACGCCGGAAACGTGGTGCCGCATCGCGCTGCTGTTCGCCGGCGCATCGGGCCTGGATGCATCGCTGCTGACGCTGCGGCGCGGCCTGCGGCAGCGCGGCCTGGTCGAGTTCGAGCGCTCCGGCAACCTGCGCCGCCTGATCGAAGAATGGGGCGGCGGCGTCGAGGTCGAAGGCGACAACCCGGTGCTGGTCTTCGACGACGGCCTGGGCGGATTCCTGCCGCTGTCCCAGGCCGACCTGTCGTGCGAGCCGCTGGCGTTCACGGCGGCGGGCATCGCCCCGTCACCGTCGACCCTGATGGTCATGGCCACCGGCGTGTGCGTCGTCAAGCAGACGCGGCGCGCACTGTACCGCCACTGGCAGCTGGCCGACGGCGAGCGACCGGCGGTGCGCGGCCTGCTGGCGCGCGTGGCGCGGTTGACCACCGAGATCACGTTGGGCCGCGGCGACGCCGGGCATCTGGTGGCGCTCGACGAACTGGCGCTCGAACTCGCGACGCAAGGCCTGGCAGCGGCCTGGCCGCTCTCCAGCTCGCTGCGCCACTACCGCGCGCAATGGGAACACCATGTGCGACGCGAGTCGTGCCCCGAGGGCGTGTGCCTGGACCTGCCGCACCACGCGGCGCCCTGTCACCGCACCTGCCCGGCCAACATCGACATCCCGAGCTTCATGGCGCACCTCGGCAAGGGTGACTATCGCGCCACCATCGAGGTCATCCGGCGCGACAACCCGCTGCCGTTGACCTGCGGCCTCGTCTGCCCGGCGCCGTGCGAGTCGGCGTGCGTGCGCAGCAGCAGCGACGGCGCCGTCTTCATCCGGCCGTTGAAGGCCAAGGCGGCCGAGCACTGCCTGGCCAACGGGGGCTATCCCCGGCCCGAACTCGCGCCCGACACCGGCAAGCGCATTGGCATTGTCGGCGCCGGGCCGGCGGGCCTGACCGCCGCGTACTACCTGCGCACCCACGGGCACCAGGTCGAGATCTTCGAGACGCAAGAGCACGCCGGCGGCATGCTGCGCTATGGGATTCCGGCCTATCGCCTGCCGCCCGAGTTGCTCGAGCAGGAGCTCGACCAGATACGGGTGCTGGGTATCCCGATCCACACGAGCGCCACGGTCGGCAGCCTGAACGACTTCCGCCAGAACCACGACGCCGTGTTCCTGGGCCTGGGCACACAGACCGCGCGACTGCTGCCGATACCAGGCGCCCACCATCCCTTCGTGCTGGGCGGCATCGACTTCCTGCGCGCCGTGCGCAGCGGCGAGGCGGTGCGCGTCGGGCCGCGGGTGGTCGTCGTCGGCGGCGGCAACGTCGCCATCGACGTCGCCTTGACGGCATTGCGGCAGGGCGCGAAAAGCGTCGAACTGGTGTCGCTCGAGAAGCGCCGCGACATGCCGGCCAGCCCGCACGAGATCGAAGCCGCGGCCGCCGAAGGCGTGCAGTTGCGCCCAGGCTGGGGCCCGCTGCGCATCGAGGAGGAAGGCCAGGCCGTCTTCCAGTTCTGCGAGCGGGTCAAGGACGAGACAGGCAGGTTCGACCCGAAGTTCGACACCACCCGCCTGCTGGCGCTGGAGGTGGACCACGTCATCCTGGCCACGGGCCAGGGCACCGACCTCGCCATGCTCGAGGGCAGCGGCGTCGAAACCACGCGTGGCTTCATCGTCGCCCACCCGAAGACGCTGATGACCAACGTCCCGGGCGTGTTTGCCGGCGGCGATGGGCAGCAAGGCCCGCGCACCGCGGTGGAGGCGATTCGCGCCGGCAAGATCGCCGCGGCGTCGATCGATGCCTGGCTGCGCGGCGCGGCGCTTGACCCCATGACCGGCAAACCGGTTCGGCGCGCCGAGGTCATCCCGCTGGTGGTGGAGGCGCACGATCGCACCCATCGCCGGCGTGCCTCGATGCCCGAGAAGAGCGTCGAGGAGGTTCTCGGCGAGGGCAACTACGTGCGCATCGAAGAGGGCCTCACCGACGCGATGGCGCAGGACGAGGTCCGCCGCTGCCTGCGCTGCGATGTCTGCATCGGCTGCGGCATGTGCATGGCGGCCTGCAGCGAGATGGGCATCGAGGCACTGCGCATGGGCGACACCCACGCCGGCCGGCTGGCCTACTTCGACTTCACCCGCGCAGCGCAGCTGTGCATCGGCTGCGGCGCCTGCACGCAGGTGTGTCCGACCGGCGCGATCCGCATCGAGGATGCCGATGGCGTGCGGCGCACGATCATCACCGGCACGGTGGTGTGCGAACAGCCGCTGCTGCAGTACGCCGACGCCGCCCTGCCGGCGCAGACGCCGGCCCACCGCGACTACATCCGCAAGCGCCTGCCGCCGCACATGGCGGCGCACCTGGACCGCGAGATCAGCCCGGCCGCGGCGCGGCAGCGGGGCGATCGCCCATGGGTGTCCGGACGCGACGGTCTGCCGAAAGGATGACGGGCAGTTCGCCACTGCGTGCCTCGAGGATCCAAGATGACCGAACTTCTGATGCCCATGCTGAAGATCTCGCTGGTGATCTTCATGGCGGGCAACCTGATGGACATGGGCCTGCGGCTCGATCCCGCGGATGCCCTGCGCGGCCTGCGCAACGTCCGCTTCGTCGCGCTGACGCTGATCTGGGGCTTTGTCCTCGCACCGGCGCTAGCGTATGGAATCGCCCATCTGATGTCGCTCGAAGAGCACTATGTGCTCGGCCTCGTCCTGATGGGCATGGCGCCTTGCGCACCGTTCGTGCCGGCGCTTGTCGCCAAGGGCAAGGGCGACCTCGGCTTCACCGCGGCGTTCATGGTGCTGTCGGCAGTAGGCACGGTCGTGTTCATGCCGCTCGCCGTGCCGGTCATGACCAAGGGGCTGACCGTCTCCATGTGGATGGTCGTCAAGCCGCTGCTGATCATGGTCCTGATTCCGCTGCTCGTCGGCATGGCGATCCTGCGCGCTTCGCCCGCCTTCGCCGGCAGGCTGCTGCCGATCGTCAAGAAGACGACGGGCATCGCCACCGTGTTCGTTGGCGTCTTGTGCGTCGCCGTCTACGGCAAAGGTCTGCTGAGCGTTGGTGGCAGCCTGGCCATCGCGTCGCAGGTCGTCTTCTTCACAGTCTTGACCACGCTGACCTATTGGGTGGCGTTCGGGATGCCGCATGAGCAGAAGATCGTCCTCAGCGTGGGGATGACGACGCGCAACATCGGCGCGGCGATGGCGCCGCTCCTGATGGTGCCCGACATGGACCAGCGCGCGTTGATCATGGTGGTGCTGGGGCTTCCCCTCATGGTGATTTTCGCGCTGCTCGGCGTGAGATTGTTCGGCCGCAATGCCGCAACGGATGCGGCCAGCGCCGGCCCGGTTTCCGCAAGGGTCAGGTGAGCGGTGAACCCCGCAGGCTAACTTTGGAGTGGTGAAATGAAAACGATCCGCGAATTCCGTACTGAACTGTTCGCAGCCTTTGCCCTCGTCGCAATCCTGCTCGCGGCGCCGGCATTTGCGGCAGACCGGGCTGCACTCGAAGCCGATGCCAGGGCAGCCTACAACAGGCTCGTCGCGAAAGTGCCGGCCGCGAAGGCCCTTGGCAAGAATGCCGTGGCGGTGCTGGTCTTTCCGAAAATCACCAAGGCCGGCCTCGTGGTCGGCGGCCAGTTCGGTGATGGTGTGATGTTGAGGGGCGGCAAGGCGGTGGGCTACTACAACACGTCGGGCGCCTCCTACGGCCTGCAGGCCGGTGCGCAGCAGTTCGGCTACGCGCTGTTCTTCATGAACGAGAAGGCGCTGAAGACATTGACCGAGACGGATGGGTTCGAGGTCGGCGTCGGGCCAAGCGTGGTGGTGGTCGACGAGGGGATGGGCAAGTCGGCCACGTCGATCACGATGAAGGACGATGTATACGCCTTCGTCTTCGGGCAGAAGGGATTGATGGGCGGCGTCGGCCTGCAAGGCAACAAGATCACCGCGCTCGCAAAGTAGCGAAGCGGAGTCCGGCGCGGGCGCTCGCGGCGCCGCGAGCGGTGCAGTCGTTGGCGAGATCGTCGGCGGCGACGCGGGTGCGGGTGCTGCAGCGGGGGCGGCTGTTGCGCGCTCGCAAAGCCGGAAGCAAAACGCGGCGGCCCAGCAGCAGGGGCAGCAGCAACAGCAGGCGGCTGTGCAGCAGCAGAACGCTGGGTTTGCCAAGGCGCGTGCCGCTTGCCTCGAAGGCCGCGGTTACACGGTCAAGTGAAGCGCAAACGAACGCAACGCGAGGGGCACGGCGGCATGAGGGATGTATCTGCCGCCTGACATGATGACGACTACCGACACACGCCGCGCCAGATTCGTGAACGTCTCGATCGAGGCCGCACACGATCTCGAGTCGCGCGGCGCCCCTGCCGCGTCATCGTGCGGAGGGTATCGACTGCGCCCGGCTGCATTGATCGCCTTGATGCTGACCTTCACGGGCTGCACGACGGTGGGCCCCGACTTCGTGCAGCCCAAAGCGCCCGCACTCGGGCAATGGCAGGAGGCCGACAGTGCGGTCGTCATGAGTAAGCCTGCTGAGCAAGTCCGGTGGTGGGAAGCTTTCCGCGACCCGGTCCTCGGCAAGCTGATCGAGATTGCCTATCAGAACAACTACAGCCTGAAGATCGCAGGCCTGAAGGTGCTGGAGGCGCGCGCGCAGCTGGGGATTGCGGTGGGCTACCTCTACCCGCAGGTCCAGCAGGCAAACGGCGGCGTGATCTATACGTCGGCCAGCAAGAACGCCGCCAACACGGCGGCCGGAGACCTGGGCTTTTGGGAGTACAACGTCGGCGCCAGCGTCGGCTGGGAACTCGATTTCTGGGGCAAGTTCCGGCGCTCGATCGAATCCGCCGACGCCAACCTGCTGGCCTCCGTCGCCGGCTACGACAACGCGCTGGTGCTGCTCGTCGCGCAGGTCGCGGACACCTACGTCGCCGTCCGCAACGCGGAGGCGCAACTCAAGGTCGCGCGCGAAAATGTCGCCGTCCAGCAGCGTGCGGTTCAGATCACCGAGGCCCGGTTCCGCGGCGGCGATGTCGGAGAGCTCGACGTGCTCCAGGCGCGCACCCAGTTGCTGGGGACCCAGGCGACGATCCCGCCGCTGGAGACCGGCCTGCAGCAGGCAAAGAACGCCCTCAGCACGCTGTTGGGCCGGCCGCCGGGCGACCTCGCGGAGATCCTGGGCCCGCAGCCGGGCGTGATTCGGCACCGCAAGCGATTGCGGCGGGCGCCCCGACGGACCTGCTCCGGCGGCGTCCCGATGTGCGGCAGGCGGAACTCGCCGCAGCGACAACAACATCCGCTACCTGATCGGCTACTTCCAGCCGGCCATGATCGCGCAGCACGCGAGCCGGGCGACGGCGCGCAAGCTGGCCGGCGACCTGTTCATGTCCACCCTCATCGGCGCCACGGCCGGCCTCGCCATGTGGTGGCTCATGAAGCTGTGGCCGTCCTGGTTCTGGTTCGTCCTGATGATGTCGCTGTTCTCGTTCCTTTTCGCGACCCGCATCTTCGCCGACGGCCCCGTCCCGCTGACGCCGAATTACTACCGGTGGAGCAACGGCCTGTCGACGCTGGTCTTCATCGTCTTCCCCGACGCGTTGACGCAGGGCTTCACGGGGGACGATCCGAACATGAAGTTCTACCAGCGCATCCTCGACTACGCCCTCGTCACCTCGTATTCGGTCTTCGGCGTACTCGTCTACGACGCGGTAGTCGAACGTCTGTCGGCGTTGCGCGGACGATTCGCCCGCAGCACTCGTTGAAGCGCGACATGGTGAAGCGGTGGTGGCAGCGGGGCAGCGCGCGCGGTGACGCGCGCGAGAGGCACCCTGTCGCTCAGACTTGCGGGAGGCTCGTCTGGCGGCAAATATTATCGGTGCTACCCCGTTGCAGAACGATGACGATCGCGCGCGCGATTTGGTCCTTCGCGGCGGCGCTCATGCTCGCTGCGCACGCGGCAGCCGCCGACTTCGGAACCAAGGGCGGCCCGGAGCCGGCCAACATCGACGCGATCGCGAACGTCCTGCGACAGGACCCGTACGACCTGGAGTTGCTGATCAGCTTCGGCACCTCCAAGGGCGGCTCGGCGGGCCACCTGGCCCTGGCCATCCGCGACCTGGCACCCGGCGAAGACCTGGTCTATTCGGCCAACTTCTACGCCGACCGGAAGCCCAAGCACGAGAAGGACTTCTACACCGACGATCTCATGGTCGGCATCCCGAAGAACGAGTACCTGTTCGGGGCGGCCTCGTCGCTCGGTGGCAAGGCCTCGTTCGGCCTCGACTTCGGCGAGATCTACAAGCGATCGGTCGTCGGCGTGCGCGTCCACGGCGTGCCGGCCGGGGAGAAGGAGGCGCTGGCGGCCTTCTTCAAGCGCATCAACGACGACTATCACAACCGGGTCAAGAAGACCGAGTACCACGACAAGGAGATCAGGTACGACTACCTGCACCTCAACTGCGCCAAGACCATCGGCGCCGGATTCAAGTACGGCGCCGGGTACAAGGACCTCGAGGTCACGAGCGCGCAACTTTTCTCCGGACGGAGACTGGTGGCGGCCGCCAATGCCAACATTCCCACCGAGATGGCGATGAAGCTTATCAAGGAGTGGAACGCGCGCGGGTACCGGTTGGACGTGGTGCTCTACAGGAAGTACGAGGGCTCGACCTGGGTGGATCCGCACGAAGAGGAGAAGGTGGCCTTCAAGGATCTGCCCAACCGGTTTCCTTCCGTCCTGTCCCGCGACTTCCGCAAGGAGCAGGGCCATTACGAGGACTTCGACAATCTTTTCGCGATGTACGTCCTCTACAACATGGGCAAGTACAGCGTGCGGGTAAACGGCGAGACGAAGCTGCTCGAGATCGACAAGAGCAAGAACCCCATGGCCTACCCGGAGGCCGCCGAGCTCGCCACCCGGAGCGCCAGGTCGGACAGCGAGAACTTCCGTCGGCGCCTGCCGTTCCGGCCGAGGGGGACCGAGATCGGGGAACCCGCGGACAGTGCGCGCTCCGCCGTCGGGCCGGTCGCGCCAACTCCGTGATCCGCTGCCCCGGCAGACACCTCGCAGGGGCGCATTTGCTACAGTGATGCGGGACCCATTGCGCACTGGATAGTTGACCCATGCCACCCGACATCGCCTTGCGCGAAACCGGATACGCCCGCTCCGGCGATGTCTCGATCGCCTATCGGGTCATCGGCACGGGGCCCGGTGACAAGGTCGTCGTGCCGGCAATCGTCAGCAACATCGAAATGCTTCAGAATGCGAACAGGAGAATCCGATGTTCAGTAGCCTGATGCCGCAACGCAAGGAGTTCTTCGAGCTCCTCGCGGCGCACTCCGACCGGGTCGTGGCCGGCGCCAACGCCGTGCTGCGCCTGGTCGACAGCCTGGGCGACCCGGGGCAGGACGTCGCCGCCCTGTCGGCCGAGGTCGACCGGAACGAAAAGAGTGCCGACAAGATCAAGGCCGAGCTGATCGTGCTGCTGCACAAGTCCTTCACCACGCCGATCAACCGCGACCAGATCCACACGCTGACGATCGAGCTCGACAACGTGATCAACGCGCTGCAGGACGTGGCCCAGGCGGTCGGCATGTACAGCATCAAGGAATCCACCCCCGAAGTGCGCGAGATGGCGTCCCTGACCGCCGATGCCTGCATGCGGCTGAACCGCGCGGTGACCGCGCTGCCGGACAAGCAGCGTACGGGGGAGATCATCGCCTTGTGCAAGGAGATCGACGCGATCGAGTCCGCGGGCGACCGCATCGAGCGCCAGGCCGTCACCAAGCTGTTCCAGAACGGCGGCAGCCCCTGGACGGCGATGAAGATGAGGGAGTTCTATGCGCTTCAGGAAAGCGTCCTCGACCGCTGCGAGGATGCCGCCAAGACGCTCGTAGAAATCCTGATCGAGAACTCCTGAGGCCATCGCGATGGAAGGTCTTGCCATCAGCGTCTGGGCGCTGGCGCTGCTGGTCGCGGTGGCGATTGCATTCGACTTCATGAACGGTTTTCATGACGGCGCGAACTCCATCTCCACCATCGTCGCGACCGGCGCGCTCACGCCCAGGCAGGCCGTGCTTTTCGCGGCGTTCTTCAACTTTGCCGCGCTGTGGGTCTTCCAGCTCAAGGTCGCGGCGACGATCGGCAAGGGCACGGTCGATCCGTCCTTCGTCGATCACTACGTGATCTTCGGCGCCCTCATGGGAGCGTTGGCCTGGAACATCGTCACCTGGTACTACGGCATCCCGTCGTCGTCGTCGCACGCACTGATTGGCGGGCTGGTCGGGGCGACGATGGCCAAGGCCGGGTCGGCCGCGCCGATCGTCTGGGACGGCTTCGGCAAGATTCTGCTGTTCATCGTGGTCTCGCCCTTCATCGGCTTCATGCTCGGCGGGCTGCTGATGGTGCTCGTGGCCTGGGTGTTCCGACACCGGTCGCCGCATCAGGCGGCGAAATGGTTCAAGAATGCGCAGATCGCGGCCGCAGCGGCGTACAGCCTGGGTCACGGCGGCAACGACGCGCAGAAGACGATCGGCATCATCTGGCTGCTGCTGATCGCCGCCGGCGCGGCCACGACCGACGTGAAGACGCTGCCGAACTGGGTGATTTATGCCTGCTACACCGCGATCGCCTGGGGAACCTATCTGGGCGGCTGGCGAATCGTCAAGACGATGGGCACCAAGATCACCAGGCTGACATCGGTGAGCGGCTCCTGCGCCTCCATGGGCGGCGCCATCAGCCTGGGCCTGGCCACGATGGGCGGCATCCCGGTGTCGACGACGCACACCATCACCGGCGCCATCGTCGGCGTCGGCACCGCGCAGGACGTGAAGGCCGTGCGCTGGGCGATCACCTTCAATCTGGTCGTGGCCTGGGTGCTGACGATACCCGCGGCGGGGTTGATCGCGGCCGTGTTCTGGGCCGTGGGGCGCAGCTTCCTGTAGCGACCCCTGCCGCAGGAACCACGAACCATCCATCGGTCAGGCGCCGGCAAGCGAGGTCCCCATGTTCAACAACGTGATGCCCAAACGCAGTGCGTACTTCGATCTGCTGGCATCGCACACCGATCGCCTGATGGCCGGCGCCAATGCCACGCTGCGCCTGATCACCGGTCTCGGACAACCGAACGCGTCCACCGAAGTCCTCATCGAAGAGGTGCACCAGAACGAGCGCAGCGCCGACGACATCAAGGCGGATCTGATCCGGCTGCTCTACGAATCGTTCACGACACCGATCAACCGCGACCAGCTGCACACGCTGACGCTCGATCTGGATCGCGTGCTCGACGAATTGCAGCACGTTGCCAACGCCGTCGGCTCGTACCACATCGAAGAAGCCACCGCCGAGGCGCGCGCCATGGCCTCGTTCTGCGCCGATGCCTGCATGCGCCTGAACCGTGCGGTCGTCGCACTGGCCGACAAGGGCCGTGGCCAGGAGACCGTCGATCTGTGCCAGGAGATCGAACGCATCGAGTCCAAGGCCGACAAGCTTCGGCGGAAGGCTGTCAGGAAGCTGTTCGAAGACGAAGGCGACGACGACGCAGTGTGGCGCGCCATCAAGATGCAAGAGTTGTATTCGCTGCTCGAAACCGTGATCGATTCCTGCAAGCGCGCCGCGAAGACGATCGAGGAAATCCTGATCGAGAACGCCTGAGCAGCGCGCTGGCGCAGCGCTTCAAGCGCATCTGCGCTGTCCACCAAGCGGCAACGGTCCAATGAGCGATTCGGTTTCTCCGTCCCCCCGCCCGGAACCGGGCCGGATTGCGCGCCCGTCGAAGGTCGGCGATCAGACCGGCTGGGGCCGCTGGCTGCCGGGGCTGCGCACGCTGCGCGGGTACCAGGTGGCCTGGTTGCGGCACGACATCGTGGCCGGACTGGTGCTGACCACGATGCTGGTGCCCGTCGGCATCGCCTACGCGGTGGCGTCGGGCGTGCCCGGCATCTATGGTCTCTACGCGTCCATCGTTCCGCTGCTCACTTACGCGTTGTTCGGACCCAGTCGGATTCTGGTGCTGGGGCCGGATTCCTCGCTGGCGGCCGTCATCCTCGCCGTCGTACTGCCACTGTCCGGCGGCGACCCGCTTCGCGCCGTCGCCCTGGCGGGCATGATGGCGGTGGTGTCGGGGACGGTGTGCATCCTGGCCGGCGTAGCGCGCCTGGGTTTCGTCACCGAGCTTCTTTCCAAGCCGATCCGCTACGGGTAC
>Ga0315292_10001625_pt1 | contig 12165 bp, 16 predicted proteins | sample YL17G13_0_MG_FD_204029 | JGI IMG/M metagenome (GOLD analysis project Ga0315292, IMG submission 204029) | Sediment microbial communities from Yellowstone Lake, YNP, Wyoming, USA - YL17G13_0 | ecosystem: Environmental > Aquatic > Freshwater > Lake > Sediment | place: USA: Wyoming | collected... | reverse complement strand
GCAACCAGACCCGAGAGAAATGTGCCTTCGATGCGGCCACGCCGGCCCCGACCACCGCCACGCGAGATGACGTCGGATTCATCCGCTTGTGCCCCAATGCCAGCCATCATGAGCGGATGGTGGACATACCGCTATCCGCTCGGCGGGATTGGGATCCCGGCCGCCCATCCAGGCGTCACAACACCAACGGTGGCATGAGCGGCACGAGCGTGTCGCCTGCGCCGCGACGATTTCCGGCATGCTCCAGCGCCCCATGCCGGCCGTGCTCAATCCGGAGCCGTTCAGTCTGTCGGGTGCCTCAAGGAGTTCTGTCGACCATGCGTAAGTTGTTCGCCTCCGCTCTCGTGTTCATGCTCGTCATCACCAGCGCCGCGGGTCTTCGCGCGAGCGAACCCCAGGCCAAGGACATCGTCGACACCGCCGTCGCGGCGGGCAGCTTCAAGACCCTCGCCGCGGCCCTGACCGCTGCTGGTCTCATCGACACGCTGAAGGGCAAGGGCCCGTTCACCGTGTTCGCCCCGACAGACGAGGCGTTCGCCAAGCTGCCGGCGGGCACGCTCGAGGCGCTGCTGAAGGACAAGGCCAAGCTGACGGCCATCCTGACCTACCACGTCGTGCCCGGCAAGGTGATGGCGGCGGATGTGGTCAAGCTCAAGGAAGCCAAGACCGTTCAGGGCCAGTCGGTGAAAATCGATGCGACCAAGGGCGTCAAGATCGACGGCGCGAACGTCGTCAAGGCGGACATCGTGTGCTCGAACGGCGTCATTCACGTGATCGATTCGGTCATCCTCCCGAAGTAACTGAAACACCCCTGCGTCTGGGGGTGATCTGGCGCGGTGCGGCCCCTCGATTGGGCCGGCCGCGCCGGACTTGTTTCACCCGACGATCGGGCACGGGCGCGTCGAGTGGTGCGCGCACTGTACCGCCGGCCCTCGCCCTGGACGCCTGACGCATGGCCTCGTTAGGGTAATCGTTTCGCTCTCGCTCCTCCCGGCGGCGGGTCCCTTCGCCACGGTGGCTCGTCTCGCGCGGCTGCTGCGCGCGCTGCGTGTCGTGTCGGCCCTGCCCGAGCTGCGGCTCATCGTGGCCACGATGCTGCGGTCGATCCCGTCGCTCGCCAACGTCATCGTCCTCCTCGGGCTCATCCTCTACGTGTACGCCGTCGTGGGCGTGCACCTCTTCGCCGGCGTCGATCCGGGCAACTGGGGATCCCTGCCTCGTGCCGGGCTGACCCTGTTCGAGATCCTGACCCTCGAGGGCTGGGTCGAGCTCATGAACACGTCGCTCGCGGCGACCGCGTGGGCGTGGATCTACTACGTGAGCTTCGTGGTGCTCGCCGTCTTCGTGGTCATCAACCTGTTCATCGCGATCGTGATCAACAACCTCGAGGCGGCGAAGCGGGACGAGCATGTCTCGACGGACTCGCCGTCAGAGGCGCTGGCCGCGCGCCTCGCCGGGATCCGGGACGAGTTGGAGGCGATCGAGTCGGCGCTGCGCGCCGCGCGTGATGTTCCGCGTGCTCGCGCGCCGGAGTAGTGCGGCCGCCAGCTGCGTAGCTGCGGTTCGGCATCAAGAATGGTGAGGCACTCATGGCACAGTCGTTCGTGGTGGTCGGGGCGTATGGCGGCGTAGGCGACGCACTCTGCCGGCGCCTGACCAGGCGCGGGGCACGGGTGCTGATGGCGGGCCGGGACGCCGGGAAACTCGCGCAGCTCGCGGCCGACATCGGTGGGGAGACCTTCGCGCTGGATGCGATAGAGCCCGATCAGGTCGAGGCGTGCCTGCGCCGCGCGGCCGAAGGTTTCGGCCGGCTCGATGGCGTGGCGAACTGCGTGGGCTCGCTGCTGCTCAAGCCGGCGCACGCGATCACCGTGCAGGAGTGGCAGGCGATGCTGGCCACCAACCTGGGTTCCGCGTTCTCCGTGGTGCGGGCCGCCGGGCTGGTGATGGGCGCGCAGGGCGGCTCGGTGGTCCTCGTGTCCTCGGCCGCCGCCCGAATCGGCCTGGCCAACCACGAGGCGATTGCCGCTGCGAAGGCGGGCATCGAGGGACTGGCGCTCTCGGCTGCCGCGACGTATGCGTCGAAAGGCCTGCGTGTGAACTGCGTCGCACCAGGCCTGACACGCACGCCTCTGACCGCCAGACTGTGGCAGCAGGAGGCGGCCGCGAAGGCGTCAGCGTCGTTGCATGCCCTCGGCCGCATCGGTACCCCGGAGGAGGTCGCGTCCGCGATCGACTGGTTGCTCGACGCGGAGCAGGGGTGGGTCACCGGTCAGGTCATCGGCGTGGACGGCGGCCTGTCGCGGGTGCGCTCGCGTACCTGATCCGGCCGAGTTCAGCGCCAGTTCGGCGAGCAGAGGTTCTTCGCGCTTGCCGTCGTCACGGTCGGGATGTCCTGCTCGATTCGGTGCGTGGCCCGTCGCGGCCCGACTCACGGAGCCCCATCACGGAGGCCACGACGAACGCGACGCAGAGGGCCGAGACGCACAGCCCGACGATGAAGATGGCGGTGTCTGACAACATGTCAGTGAGTCCCCCCGGCCTTCGCGAAGGCGCCGAACGCGAGGATGGATGGCACCCAGATGCCCACGAACATCCCGGCCTCCCGTTGTCCACCGAACCAGAGGTAGACGGAGAGCAAGAACGAGACAAACGCAGCTGTCAGGACGAAATAGTCGCGTCCTCGGAACATCGATCGAACCTCCTGCAGGCCAGTGCGCCGCCGAGACAGGGCTCACTCCTGCTCGGGAAGCCTGCCCCGCCGCGTCCGGCAGAAGCCAGCATGTTGATATCTGAAGCTCTTCAAGCGTAACACCCCGGCCGCCCATGCGCTCCTGCCGGTGTCCGGTGTCCGGTGGGCGTGGACACCCAGGTCCGCCTGCGAGCCCCGCGTCGCCTGCATGCTCGAACGGCGCGCGTTGCCGCCGTGGAGTAGGATGTCCCAAGATGGCACAGGATCCTGGCCGGACCGCCGACGTACTGGTCATTGGCGCCGGAATGGCCGGGCTGACCGCGGTTGCATGGTGACGGCAGCCGATGCACGCGCGTGGCTCCTGATGGTGCACGCGGCGGCGACGCTGTACATGACGGGGGTGATTTGGTTCGTGCAGCTCGTGCACTACCCGCTGTTCTCCCGCGTCGGGCAGCCCGGGTTCTCCGAGTACGAACGCGAGCACGTCCGGCGGACCGGCCGGGTCGTCGCGGGTCCGATGCTGGCCGAACTGGCGTCCGCCGTAGCGGTCGTGTGGGTCGTCGGAGGCCCCCTGGCCTGGATCGGACTGGCCCTGGTTGGCGTCATTTGGATGAGCACCTGGCTCTGGCAGGTGCCGGCCCATCGCCGGCTCGAAGCGGGGTTCGATGCGGCGGCCCATCTGCGGCTGACCCGCACGAACTGGGTCCGTGCCGCGGCGTGGACGGCGCGAAGCGTGATCGCGGTCGCGCTGGCCGCTGCGTGTCGAAGATCGGCCTGACGAGCAGGTTCTGACGCTCGCACGCGTGGATTCGTCCACGATGCTGGCGTAGCGGACAGCCCACACGGACATCACAGAGACCGCTATCTGTTAACATCGCCGACTGATGGAATCCCTCGATCACGAGCGCTTCATACGCCGGGCCATCGCGCTGACGGCCAATTGTCCACGTCTGCCCTTCGGCGCTCTGATCGTGCGCGGCGATACGGGGGAGGTGGTGGCGGAGGGGTGGAACAAGTCGGCGATCAATCCGACGTGGCACGGGGAGATCGACGCCATCAACCGCCTCGCCGAATCGGGTCGCGCCGAATGCGGATCCGGCCCGGCCGGCTGAGCGGCAGCAGCCGCGTCGCCGCCGAGAGCCGGATACGCGGCGGGTCGCGGGGTTCGAGATGCTCCGCAGGTAGCGTGGGGAGAAAGACATGCGCGTCCCGGACGAAATCGCGGGCGAGGCTGCCCCGGACCATGGTGCGGGCGAGGACCTCGACAGGATCATCAGGCGGCTCGTCGACGGCCAGCCGTACGGCGTGCTGTGCACGCAGGGCCAGGGGCAACCCTATGGGTCGCTGGTGGCCTATGCCATGACCCCTGACCTCGAAGCCGCGGTCTTCGCGACGCAGAAGGCCACCAGGAAGTACCGCCTGCTCTCGGAGTGCGCCCACGTGGCGCTCGTCGTCGACAACCGATCGGCGCTTCCAGGTCAGCTCATGGACGTCGAAGCCGTGACGGCGACCGGCCGCGCGCACGAAGTGGCGACGGGACCTGAGTTCGAGCAGTGGTCCCGGCTGCTCACCGACCGGCACCCCTACCTCAACACGTTCGTCCGCTCCGCGTCCTGCGGTCTCTTCCGCATCGACATCGTTCGGTACTTCCACGTCACCCGTTTTCAAGAGGTCCGGCAGTGGGTTCCCACCCGTCCTGCATAGTTCCCCTGGCGGAGGCCGCTGGTGCGGGAGACGGGCTGGTTGGCGGCAAGGCGGCCAGGCTCGGCTCGCTCATCCAGGCGGGATTCAGGGTTCCCCGTGGATTCTGCATCACGACGAGGGCGTACGAGCAGTTCATCGACGAGGCCGGCCTGAGCAAGCACCTGGCGATGGAGCTGGGCCGCAAGCCCCTGGACGCCATGCGGTGGGAGGAACTGTGGGACGCCGCGCTGCGGATCCGATCCGCCTTCCTGCGAGCCGGTGTCCCGGATGCCATCGCCGCTGAGATCCGCCAGGCTCTGGCGGACCACATCGGTGATCACGCCGTGGCCGTTCGCTCGTCGGCGCCAGGCGAGGACTCGCAGCAGCTGTCCTTTGCCGGGCTCCACGAGTCCATCGTCGGGGTGACAGGCGATCGCGCCGTCCTCGATGCGGTGCAAGCGGTCTGGGCCTCGCTGTGGTCGGATGCGGCGCTCCTCTATCGACGCGAGCTGTCGCTCGACCCGCACCGAAGCCGGATGGCGGTGCTCGTCCAGGCGGTGGAACTGGCGGATTGCTCGGGCGTGGCCTTCAACCGCGATCCGCGGAGTCCCGACGCCGACTGCGCCGTGATCGAGGCCGTGCCGGGCGCGTGCGCGCTGCTGGTTGACGGTTCGGTCGACCCCGATCGCTGGACCCTGACGCGAACCTCGGGCGAGCTGATCGAGTGGCGGCCCGGGCGCCGCGGAACCGACGACGGCGGACCGCTTCTGGGCGCGCAGGATCTGGCACACCTGCTCGGCGTGCTCAGCCGCATCGAGACGCTGTTTGCGTGGCCGCCCGACGTCGAATGGACGGGTCGATCGCCACACACGGTGGTGCTCCAGGCCCGGCCTATCACGACGTCGCAGCCTGCCGCTGACGACGAGCGAAGCTGGTACCTCACGCTGCGGCCGAATCTGCGCCGCCTGTCCGCGCTCGCACACCGCGTCGCCGGCGAACTGATTCCCGCCCTCGAATCGGAAGGCGCGCGCCTCGCGTCGCACGATCTCGCTGTCTGCACCGACGCCGAACTGGCCGCGGCCCTGCTCGAACGGTCCGAATCACTGCGACGGTGGAAGGGCATCTACTGGGACGAGTTCATCCCGTTGGCCCATGGGGTCCGGCAACTCGGCCGGTACTACGCCGATGCGGTGCGTCCGGACGATCCGTACGAGTTTGTCGGTCTGCTGCAGTCGGTGGACATGCTCGCCTCGCGGCGGAACCAGGCCATGGCGGATCTCGCAAAGACGCTGCGAGGGAACGCACCGCTCATGCAGGCCGTCTCGGACGCGCGTGCCGCACTGAACGATGCCGACGCGAGGATGTGGCGGGAGACGCTGGAGCCGCTGCGCAGGCTTCCGGGCGGTCCAGGGTTTCTGGACGCGTTCGATGCGGTGGCGTCCCAATTCATGGACGTCATGTACGGCGCCGAGCGCCTGCTGGATCGCCCGGACCTGCTGCTGCACACGCTGCTGGAACTGGCGGACGTCGCCCCCCGCGAGGCCCGGCCCGCAGCGCTCCACCATGGCGCGGTCCGTTCCGATCTGGAGGAGCGTCTGTTCGACGCCATCGGCCCCGCACGCCGCGACGAGGCGGCCGAGGTGCTGCGGATCGGGAGAGTCAGCTGGCGGCTCCGAGACGACGACAACCTGCTGCTCAGCCGCGTGGAGAGTCAGTTGAATCGCGCGGTCTCGATGGCACTCGACCGGTTGCGCGCGGCCGGCCGGCTTCGGCAGGAGCCGCGGCGCACTGACGACCTGGTGCCCGCCCTCGCCACGGCACTCACCGATCCCGGTGCCGTGCTCGACCTGCCTGCCGCCACTCCTGAGGACGCCAAGGGCCATCTTCTCTCGCAGGACACCCCTCGGCAGCTCGTCGGTCAGCCGGCCTCGCCGGGCCTGGCGAGCGGCAGGGTCTGCCGCATCACGGAGGGAAAAGACATCGGGAGGTTCCGGGCTGGCAACGTGCTGGTGTGCGATGCCATTCAGCCGATGATGACGCACCTGGTGCCGCTGGCGGCCGCCGTCGTGGAGCGACGCGGCGGCATGCTGATCCACGGCGCCATCATCGCGCGGGAAATGGGGATCCCCTGCGTCAACGGGGTCGCCCGCGCGGTGGAGCAACTTCGCGACGGAGACGTGGTGACGGTGGATGGGCACCTGGGCATCGTCACGGTCGGCCCGCCGGAGTTCGACCTGGAACTGGCGTGACCCCGAGGCGGGCGTACGGCCGACGTTCCCGAATCCTCCCGGATGAGATCGTCGTCTAGAAGACATGGACCATCAGCGGTCGTCAGCATCACCTGCCCCTGGCGGCTGGTGCTACTTCGGCCAGCAACGCCCGCCCTTCGCCGTCGCGCCGGGACCCGGCGAGGAGTCGGTCTGGGATTATCCGCGACCGCCGCGTCTCGAGCGTCTTGGCCGCGAGGTCGTGGTGAAAGCCGGCGAGATCGAGATCGCGCGCACGCGGCGGGCCCTGCGCGTACTTGAGACGGCCAGCCCCCCGACCGTCTACATTCCACGAGCTGACGTTGTGACCACGCACCTCCACCCGGCGCCAGGTGCGTCGTATTGCGAATGGAAAGGCGCGGCCCGATACTGGACCGTCTCGACCCCATCGATCCGGCTGGAAGCCGTCGGCTGGTCGTACGACGACCCGCGCCCCGAATTCGAGGACGTCCGCGAGTGCGTATCGTTCTACCCGGGGCGCATCGCATGCTACATGGACGAGGTTCGGGTGCAGGCACAGCCAGGCGGGTTCTACGGGGGCTGGATCACGCCCGAGGTGGTCGGCCCGTTCAAGGGCGGCGCCGGCACGACCGGCTGGTAAGGCGAAGGCCGATGACGCGGCTGTTGGAGGTCTCATGACGTCAGGCTGCGGCATCAACCCTGGAGCGTCGCCTGGCCGCGCTGGTGTGACGGCCAGACTCGATCGCGAGGCGGTGCTCGACTGGTATCGACGGAATCGGGCGCGCTCCGCCCAGTTGTTCGACATGCTGGCGGAGCGCTGTTACGTGACGCGGCCGATCGCGCTGCGCAATCCGATCGTGTTCTACGAGGGCCACCTTCCCGGCTTCAGCGTGAACACCCTGATCAAGAAGGGGCTCGGCCGGCCCGGCGTGGACGCCCGGCTCGAAGACATCTTCGCCAGGGGGATCGATCCGGAAGACGAATCGCTTGCCGCACCGCGCGGCGGCGTGAGCGGGTGGCCCGCTCGCCGCGAGGTCCGGCAGTTCGCCGATGCGTGCGACCATCTAGTGGAGCACGCGCTGCGGCACGACGAAGTGGAAAGGCCGGGCGTGCCTGTGCTGGAACGTGCCGAGGGGGTGTTCACGCTGCTCGAGCACGAAGCCATGCACCAGGAAACCCTCCTCTACATGTGGCACCAGGTGCCGCACGGCGACAAGAGGCGGCCCGCGGGCTACGCGCCCGACCCGGCAGGCGACCCACCCGTCGAGCGCCGCGTGACGGTCCCGGCCGGGGTCGCCACGCTTGGGGCACACCGCCACGCCGCACGCTTCGGCTGGGACAACGAGTTCGACGCCCACGAGGTCGTCGTGCCCGCCTTCGAGATCGACGTGCACGACGTCACCAACGCGGCGTTCCTGGAGTTTGTCCAGGCGGGCGGCTACGACAACCCGCAATGGTGGGGCCGCGATGACTTCGGCTGGGTGCAGCGCGCCGGCGTTCGGCACCCGATGTTCTGGGAACAGCACGACCAGCAGTGGTGCTGGCGCGGGCAGTTCGATCGCCTGCCGCTGCCGCCCGCCTGGCCCGTGTACGTGAGTCACGCCGAGGCGTCGGCCTTCGCCCGCTGGCGCGGGGGGCGGCTGCCCACCGAAGCCGAGTTCCATCGGGCGGCATACGGCACGCCCGGCGGGACCGCGCGCTCTTACCCCTGGGGCGAGGATCCGCCGGACGCCACTCGGGGACGATTCGGTTTTTCGGGTTGGGACCCAGTGGCCGCCGGCTCGTGCCCGGCCGGTGAGAGCGCCTGGGGTGTGCACGACCTGGTTGGCAACGGGTGGGAGTGGACCAGCACGGTGTTCGCGCCGTTCGAGGGATTCAGGGCCATGCCGTCCTATCCTGAGTACTCGGCCGAGTTCTTCGACGGCCAGCACTACGTCCTGAAGGGCGCCTCGCCCGCGACCGCGCACGAGTTGCTGCGCCGCAGCTTCCGCAACTGGTTCCGCCCGCACTACCCGTACGTCTACGCCGCCTTCCGCTGCGTCAGGAGTGTGCGATGACCTCGTCGCTTGTACAGGACGTCCGAGAGGGACTGTCGCGTACGCCGAAGCAACTGCCGCCGCAGTACTTGTACGACGAACTCGGCTCGGCGCTGTTCGAGGCCATCTGCGCGCTGCCCTGGTACCGCGTCACGCGCGCCGAGACGGCCCTGCTGTCGCGCTGCGCGCCGCTGGTCGCCCGGCAGATCGCCGGCCCGCCCTTCATCGTCGAGTTGGGGCCCGGCAGCGGGGACAAGCTGTTGCGGCTGGCGGAGGCCTTCGGCGCAGGTCCGCACAAGGCCCACCTCCATCTGATCGACATCTCGAGCAGCGCGCTGGCAGCAGCCCAGCAGGCGTTGGCGCGGCTGGAAGGTTTCACGGTGACGGTCGCGCACACCACGTATGACGAGGGTCTGGCCGCGATTGGCGAGGTGCGTCCGGCCGCCGCCCCGATGCTCACGCTGCTGCTGGGCTCGAACATCGGCAACTTCGACGACGACGACGCGATGGCGTTCCTGCGGCGCGTACGCGAGGCGGGTCGGGACGCCGACTGGCTGCTCCTCGGCGTCGACATGGTCAAGCCGGCACGCGACCTGGTGCTCGCCTACGACGACCCGCTCGGCGTGACCGCGGCCTTCAACAAGAACCTGCTCGTGCGGCTGAACCGCGAACTGGGCGCCGACTTCGATCTCGCAGCCTTCGATCACCGCGCCGTGTGGAACGCCGGGCACTCGCGCGTGGAGATGCACCTGGTGAGCCGCGTGCCGCAGCGCGTCCTGATTCCCGGCGCGGACCTCACCGTCGCGTTCGACGCCGGGGAGTCCATCTGGACCGAGAACTCGAACAAGTACACGCCCGCCAGGATCGCCGAGTTCGCCGCCGGCGCGGGCTTCAGCGTGCGCGGGCAATGGGTGGACGCTGATGCCGGATTCGCGCTGAGCCTGATGCAGGCGACGTAGACGCGCGACGCGGCGTCAGCCACCAAGGAACGACATGACCACCTTCGACATCGAGGCGTTCTACGACGGCCAGTGTCCGCTCTGCATGCACGAGGTCAGGGTGCTTCGCCGGCTCGACAGGCGGCAGCGCATCCGCTTCGTCGACATCGCGGATGAGGCGTTTGACGCCGGCTCGGTCGGCGTGACCATGGAGGCCCTCATGGACCGCATCCATGGCCGGCTGCCCGACGGCACCCTGGTCAAGGGGGTCGAGGTGTTTCGTCATCTCTACACCGCGGTCGGGTTCGGGGTGCTTGTCGCACCGACACGCCTGCCCGGCATCGCGCAACTGCTCGACCTCGGCTACCGATTATTCGCGAAGAACCGGCTCCGGCTCACCGGGAGATGTGCGGATGGCGCCTGCGATCTACCTGCAGGGCCGAAGAAGACATAGCCCAGAGCACGAGACGCCCGTCGCCGCTGCCAGCGAGCCGTGAACCTCCAGGGCCGGCTCGACCTCATGACCCGGTCGCGCGGCGACCAGGTGGGCGTGGTCTTCAACGGGGCATCGGATCGCCAGCCAGGTTTCTCGTGCTCGGGAGCGCCTCAGCGTCGCGGCTCCGGCAAGCCTCAGAATCCCTGGCGGGCCGCATCGCCTTTCATCCCCTGGATGGCTTCTCGCTCACCGAAACCGGTGTCGTCCATCTGCGCCGGTTGTGGCTGCGGGGCGGCTTTCCCCGCTCCTACCTCGCCCGTTCCGACGCGATGAGCCTGGAGTGGAGACAGCGCTTCATTCGAACCTTCGTCGAAGGCGACTTGCCAGAACTCGGTGTGCAGATTCCGGCCGGGACACTCGGTCGGTTCTGGTCGATGCTCGCGCGCGACCATGGTCAGACGTGGAACGGGGCCGAATTGGCCCGCGCCTTTGGCGTCTCCGATATGACTGTTCGACGGCACCTTGACCCGCTGGCGGCCACCTTTGTCGCCCGCGTCCTTCCGCCGTGGCACGAGAACCTCGGAAAGCGGCAGGTGAAGTCGCCGAAGGTCTACATTGCGGACAGCGGGGTATTGCACACGCTGCTCGGCATTCGCTCTCACGACGACCTGGAGCGCCATCCCAAAGTGGGGGCATCCTGGGAGGGCTTCGGCATCAGCCAGGTCGTGGAGCATCTCCGAGCCGGATGGGATGAATGCTACTACTGGCGCACCCACGCCGGCGCCGAACTGGATCTGCTGATGGTCCGGGGCCGCACACGGCGCGGCTCCGAGTTCAAGCGCACAACGGCGCCCGCCGTGACGCCATCGATGCGTCAGGCGCTGGTCGACCTGAAGCTGTCGTCGATTGACGTGATTCACGCCGGGGCCGATACGTACCCGCTGGCCAAGGGGATTCGCGCCGTGGCCCTGTCCCGGCTTCACCAGGATCTCCCGCCGCTCGGGTAGCATCCAGATACGGAGTCCCGCCCGCTGCTCGGCCGTCAGCACGGCGAACACCCCGGCGTGGACGTTGGCGCGCAGGATCGCGGCTGCGACTCGGCCTCTCTCGATGGGGCCGGCTGCGCCGGACCTGTTTCACCCGGCGATCCGGCACGGCCCGGTCAGACGCCGCCCGGGCAGGCGCTCGCCCGGACACAGTGGAAGACACGCGGCCGTGCTCTCCCGATTGGCCGCTGGCCGCCCGGCGGATGCCCACGATGGATGTCACGTGGGCGCCACGGCCCCTCCTTGACAGAACAGACCCGTTGAATAGACTAGGTTGTATGAAGATCACCGAAATCGGCGCCTACGAGGCCAAGACCCACCTGTCGAGTATCCTCGCGAAGGTTGAGCGGGGACGGACGTTTTACATCACGCGCCGGGGGCGTCGGCTGGCTGAGCTCAGACCCGCCACGGCGGACGGCGGACGTCCCGCCTTCGGGTGCGACCAGGGCCGCGTCGTCGTCGCGGCCACGTTTGACGATCCGATCCCTGGCATGGACGAGTATTCGCGATGAAGCTCTTGCTCGACACGCACACCTTCCTCTGGTTCGTGACAGGCGATCGGCGGCTCAGCAGGAGGGCGCGTCGCGCCGTTGAAGCAGCCGATGCGGAACGGCTGATCAGCACGGCGAGTGTGTGGGAGATCGCGATCAAGGCCAGTCTTGGCCGGCTCACGCTCCCAAAGTCCGTCCACGACTACATCGACGAGAAGGTCGCGGCCGGCTTCATCATCCTGCCCGTCGAATGGGTACATGCGGCCAGGGTCGGGGAGTTGCCCTTCCACCATCGCGACCCGTTCGACCGACTCATCATTGCCCAAGGGCTCGTCGAGGGCCTACCGATCGTTTCCGGCGACCCCATGTTCAAGGCCTACGGCGCGAACATCGTGTGGTGACCCACGAACACTGATGTGATTCTGGAACGGCGTGTTGAGTTGTGCGCGCACTGTGCCGCCGGCCTTTGCGCTACGCTAGTCGCATGATCCAACTCTGCCGCCGCATCGCGTCGAGCCGCCGGTTCCAGAACGGGGCTCTCGCGGTCATTGTCGCGAACGCCGTCCTGATCGGTGTTGAGACCTCCCCTGCGCTGTGGGACCGCTACGGAGGCGT
>Ga0315292_10001623_pt1 | contig 12170 bp, 13 predicted proteins | sample YL17G13_0_MG_FD_204029 | JGI IMG/M metagenome (GOLD analysis project Ga0315292, IMG submission 204029) | Sediment microbial communities from Yellowstone Lake, YNP, Wyoming, USA - YL17G13_0 | ecosystem: Environmental > Aquatic > Freshwater > Lake > Sediment | place: USA: Wyoming | collected... | reverse complement strand
GGCCTAAGAAGAGGTTCAACCTGGGAGAAGATTTTCGATAACCTCCGGCCGCCAAACGTGACGAAAGAAGATTGATTAAAGATGAACCTTGATTTGGCCTCCCCCATGGATGAACCCTGGATCAGGCAAATGCTTACGCTTTGTGGATTACCGCATGAGGACATAACCCCCGAGCATCTTCGCCATTTTTGGGTAATCAAGGAAAAGGGAGAAATTCTCGGGACGGTTGGATTGGAAATCTTGGGCCGAGCGGCGCTTCTTCGTTCCTTGGCGGTTGATCCCCGGTTTCGAAACCGGGGGTTCGCCTCTGAATTAACCAAAATGGCCGAGGGAAACGCGCCTTCGCTCAAGGTCGAATTGCTCTATCTGCTCACGATGACGGCGGAAAGTTTTTTTCGGAAAAGGGGCTATCAAAAAACCGAAAGAAATTCGGTCCCGTCCGAGATCCAAGGGACGACGGAATTCCAAAGCTTCTGCCCGGCCAGCTCCGTTTGCATGGTCAAGATGCTTGGGGGTTGAAAAAAGATTTCGCCCGGAATCCGGTTCCGGCGCCACGTTTGGGTAGAATATCGTCTTATTCATGAAAGTGGAGGCAGCTCCAAACCGCTACAATCAATGGATCGCCTTGGGAAAGTTCTCCACCCGGCCTTCCTATAGGAAATTTCAAGAAGCGGTTTTTCACTTCTGAATTCCGGGCGTCATCCCTTAGTCTCTTAGAAATGATTTTGCGCTCAAGGTGGCAAGAAATTTCAGAAATCCCCCCTCGCCCCCCTTTGACAAAGGGGGGTTGGGTGGATTTCCGGATGTCAATATAGCCTTTTCGGTTCCGACTTGGCCGGATTAAGTCTTTTCCTGCGTTGCCCTCATCCTGCCAGAGAGAGAAATATGAAGGATTACGATCGCATCGCCAAGAAGATAACAATCGTGCTGTTCCTCTCCCAGGGCCTCAGCTCGGCCGGGTTCATCGCGGCCTTTACCGTTAACGCGCTGGTCGGGGTGGAGCTGACCGGGCAACCGGCCATGGCCGGGGTTCCCGGCGGCCTCTATGTGGTAGGACAGGCTTGCGGCGCGATAGTCTGGGGCTTCAGCATGGAGCGGATTGGCCGGCGACCGAGTATCGCCCTCGGACAACTCATCGGGGCGATCGGATCGGCGATCGCCGTGGCTGCCGTGGTTGACCGTTCTTTTTCATTTTTCCTATTTGGACTCGTCCTGGTGGGTATGGCCAGGTCGGCCATAGACCTGGGTCGCTTTGTCGCGGCCGAGGTCCACCTGCCGGCGAAGCGGGGCCGCGCCATTTCCAATGTGGTCCTGGGGAGCACGGTAGGCGCCATCTTCGGGCCGCTCCTGGTAGGCCCTATGGGGCAGGTGGCGAACTGGGCCGGCTACCCGGAGCTCTCGGGGGCTTATATGGCCGGTGCTGCCGTCCTGGTAGTGGCGGCGATGTTGATATTCGGGGGACTGCGGCCGGAGCCCCGCGATATTGGACGGGAGCTCGCCGGAATCCATCCGGGGTCGATCCCCCAGCAGACGCCGCGTTCCCTATCGGAGATCGTTCGCCATCCGGGGGTGATCGTGGCCATGGTGACCATGGCCTTTGCCCAAATGGTGATGGTGATCCCCATGTCGATCACTTCTGTTCACATGAAAGACCACCAGCACGCTCTGACCGCGGTGTCGCTGGTAATTTCCGCCCACACTTTTGGGATGTTCGCCTTCTCCATGATCTCCGGGAGGATGGCCGACCGTTGGGGGCGAGCCCGGGTGATCATCCTGGGCTCAGCGGTGCTGATCCTATCTTGCCTGATGGCCGCGCCTTCCATCAATCTCTTGCCGCTAACAATTGCCCTCTTCCTCCTGGGGCTGGGCTGGAACTTTGCTTATGTCGCCGGCTCGGCTTTGCTCGCAGACCAACTCTCCCCCAAGGAAAGGGCTAAAACCCAGGGATTCAACGATCTCCTCTTGAACCTATCTTCGGGAGCCAGCCAGATCGGGAGCGGTGTGGTGTATGCTGCGGGCGGCTATGGGGTTATGGCGTTGACAGCGGCGGCAATGGCGGTGGTTCCGCTGGGTCTGGCGGTATGGTGGCAGATCCGGGGGCGGCCGAGGAGATCGGTCCAGGCTTAAGGAAAGTGGGGAACCGGAATATAGAAAGGAGTAGAAGTGTAACTTTTGAGAGGTCTTTTCCGTCTTATAGGTAAATGATTAAGAGCTTATTCTTAAATAAACTGCTGCGATTAAATCCCCCTTTGAAAAAGGGGGACATAGGGGGATTTGCTTTGGCCCGCCTTGGAGAAATCCCCCCAACCCCCCTTTACAAAGGGGGGAATATTATTTACGGACAAGCTCTAAATAAGGAGGAAAGGTCTCATGGACGAAAAAACTTCTCTCTTGATCTGCCTCGGGGCTTCCACGGCGGCAAACTGCATTCCTTGTTTTGAACACTACCATAAAAAGGCTTCCGCAGCCGGCCTTACTTCGGAAGAGATCCTGGAAGCCGTGGAACTGGCCAGCAAAGTTAAAAGCGGCGCTCACTTAGTCTTGCGCAACAGCATCAAGACCTTTATGGGCCATGAAGCTTCGCCCGCCTCCTGTGGCTGTGGTCCATCCAAGAGCTCCTGCTGCGATTAAAGATGGAACGGCGGGAAAATGGACTTGTTGGAAATTCATGATCAATACTACCATCGGGTGAGGAAATTCATCCTCGCCTCGGTAAAAGACGAGTCGGTCGCGGATGACCTCATCCAGGAAACCTTTATTAAAATTCAGGGGAACCTGGACACCTTGCGAGATCGCTCTAAAATCTCCTCGTGGGTTTTTCAAATCGCTTACCACCTTTGCCAGGATCACTTCCGCGGATTGAAAAATTCTTCGACCCATGAAGAAATTCATGAAGGGTTGGTAAACATCCAGGAGACCCCAGTTCAGAAGAAAATGGAGCAGGAAGAGATGTCCCAATGTGTTCAGGATCAACTCAACCTCCTTCCGGAAGCGATGCGGAGTATTCTTATCCTTGCGGACATAATGGATTTTACCCATCAGGAGATAGCCGATATTCTCGGCTTGAGCGTGGAAAACGTGAAAGTCAGGGTACACCGTGCCCGCAAAAAGTTTAAAGCGATCCTGAAAGAAAAATGCACCTTTGAAATCGATGAGCGAAACGTTCTAATTTGTGAACCGGTCGTAAAGAAAAACGGGAGGTAATTTTTATGTTTGCTTATGGAGGCATGTGGAGCGGTTTTCACTGGTGGTGGATCATTCCCCTCGCCATGATGATCTTGTGCTTTCTCATGATGCGCAGGCATCGGGGAGGCATGACGGGTTGGTCCAGGTCCCATCATAATGCCGGATCGGCCAGAGAGATCCTGGACAAACGGTACGCCCTTGGCGAGATCAGCCAGGAGGAATACGAAGAGAAGAAAAGGCATATAATTCAATGAATGAATGAATGAAGCTCGGTGGCCCCAAAATATGAGTCAATGGCGGATATGAGACGCGTGAATCAAAGAACTCCGTTTACTCCTTTGGAACTCTAACCGAGTCGTGGAGGTCGATTCCTTTGGCATATCAGGACTATATCCTGCTTTCCCTCCTATGGATTGCCTACTGCGTTGTTCATAGCGCCCTGATATCCATAAAAGTTATGGATTTTCTTAAGCGCGTTTTAGCGTCCAAATATCGGTTTTATCGGTTGTTTTTCAATACCTTTTCCGTGGGCACCCTCATCCCGCTGCTTATCTATTCGCATTCGGCCCGTTGGAGTACTGAACTGCTGTTCGCATGGAAAGGTTATATGCGCCTCATTCAGTACGGTATGATCACTCTTGGAGCGATTCTCCTGCTAACTGGGGCGCGCCATTACAGCGTGTTCCAGTTCCTTGGCATTAAACAAATCATGCAGGAGAGATCGGGGGGTGCTATGACCGCGAGCGGCGAGTTTGACTCAAGTGGGATTTTGGGGGTGATCCGCCATCCTTGGTATTTAGGGGTTTTCTTTCTCCTCTGGGCAAGTGATATCACCCTTAGGGGACTCCTGACCAACATGGTCCTTTCATCTTACCTTGTGATCGGCACCATCCTCGAGGAGCGGAAGCTCGTTCTGGAGTTCGGAGACAAGTACAAGGAGTATCAACGTCAGGTATCGATGTTTATCCCGATCAAGTGGCTGAGATCCAAACTTCAGGGGTAGAGGCTGATACGGATACTCTATCGGCCTGCAAAGGGCCGCCCCGATGGTCCGGATAGACTGAATCTTAGGATTGATCATAAATTACAGGAATTTTTTCGTTCGGTCAAAGAGCTTTCAAAAAGGTGTAACCTTTTCTCTACCACCTCCGTCTTATGAAATAGAAAAACAAATCCTGCAGGGGGCAGGAAGCCCCCAAAAAAGGAGGAAAAAAATGTCTGAGGAGCAAAAAAAAACCGAAAAAGGGTTTCCGAGATGTTGCGCAGGGATGCCCCTTGGGGACATGATGCGGAAGATGATGGAAGCCAAAAAGTCCGGCGCCCCTTTCAACTGCGCCGAGATGATGTCCCAGATGAAGGCAATGTGCTGTGGGGCCGGAGAAAAGAAAGAAAGGTCCACCCAAGAAACCAAAGAGAATACCACTCGCGAACCATAACCCATGCCTGAAACTTCGTAATAACCGGGGCAGGTCGCAACCTTTTCTGTTGACGATCCTTTTAATAACGGATGATACCTGCCCCTTTATCGCCCCCAGCCAGACCCATCCGTATGAGAACGGATTATGCAGACATATTTCCGCTTTGTGTCTTGAGTCATTAATTCGATGAAAAAGTATTATCCTCGTGATGGCCCGAAATTCGGATGAAAAACCGAATCAAATTTTCTCTCACCCTTTTTTTTCTTTACATTTCCAAAAGAGGCCTTAAAATAAGCTTTATCCCCACCATTATTCAAATCAACATTCTTTAGGAGGGAAGTAAAGTGCCAAAAAGGTATGCTTTATTGGTGGACCTTAGGCGATGTGTTGGCTGCACCTCTTGTCAGGTGAGTTGCAAGATGGAGAATGCAGTTCCAACAGGCCATTTTAGGGCCAAAGTGGATTTTGCCGATACGGGTGGATACCCCGTGGCCAAAAGGCATTTTTTCCCAAAACTCTGTAACAACTGCCAGGATCCCCCCTGCATCTTGCCCTGTCCGGTAAAAGGCGCAACCTACAAACGGGAAGATGGAGTGGTTATGGTCAATCGCGACCTTTGCATCGGCTGCGGGAGATGCCTCAAAGCCTGTCCGTACGGAGCCAGATACCTTCATCCTCGAATCCCCGTGAAGAATGACCCGGCAAAATACGCCAAAGAAGTCTCCGAGGTGAAAGGCAAGGCTGCGAAAGACCTGCGGGTGGTGGACAAATGCGACTACTGCAGCCACCGGCTGGCCGCCGGGATCGAGGAACCGGCCTGCGTTCGGAACTGTGCGGGAAAGGCAAGGGTTTTTGGCGATCTCAATGATCCGAACAGCGAGATTTCCAAGCTCGTTGCCTCAATAAAAACCGAGGATTGGAACCCCCAGTATGGAACGAAGCCGATGACCCCCTATATCGCCCCGGATAAAGAAGTCTTCAAAGCGGCCGACGGCCCGCTGAATGAATAGGAGGATACGCCATGGAAATTTCCCGCAGAATATTCTTAAAGTACGCCTCATCTCTGGCCGGCGTGGCCGCCTTAGATCAGACCGGTCTTTTATCCCTTAAAAAGCTGTCCCCCGCCGAAGCGGAAGCCGCCAAAGACGCTTTGGGTAAATATCAAGTGAAATACACGGCCTGCGCCATGTGCCCGGCGGAATGCGGCCTGGAAATGTGGACTCAGGATGGAAAGCTTTCCAAAGTTTACGGCAACAAAGAAGTGCCGTTGAATGACGGCATTGCCTGCGCAAAGGGTGCCGCGATCCCCCAGCTTGTCTATTCCCCTTACCGGTTGAAATATCCCATGATCCGGGTCGGGGAAAGGGGTTTGGGCAAATTCAAACGGGTAACCTGGGGAGAGGCCATCGAATACATTGGCAAGAAGTTGACCGATATTAAGAAAAAGTACGGAGCGGAATCGATCATCATGGACACCGGCGATGTGACCGACCGGGACCAGTATTGGCGATTGTTTTTTGCTTACGGATCCCCCAATTGCAGCGAGCATGGGTCCATCTGCGACACTCCCCGCCGCCACGGCCCAAAGCTCATGTTGGGCGGAAAGAGAATCGAGCCGGATATCATGAGACCCGTTCTGGTTCGCCAGCCCGACGGCTCCTTGAAGAAGGACTACTCCTATAAGACCAAGCTCATTATTTACAATGGCTGGAACCCCTTCGTGGCTACCCGGATCTTTTACGAGAACCGGGGCACGGTCGGAGCCCAGGTGGAAAACGGCTGTAAGGTCGTCGTGATCGACCCCAGCCTCAGCAATACGGCCGCCCGGGCGGACATGTGGCTGGCCCCCCGAGCCGGAACGGACGGGGATCTTTTTGGAGCCATGCTCCGGTATATTCTGGAAAATGACGACCCGAAGGATGCTAATAGAAGATACATAGACTGGGATATGAAGAAGTACGTGACCGGCTGGGACGAATTTGTCTCGGCCTTTAAATCCTGGTGGGACAAAAAGGATCCGATCAACGGCTTGCCCTATTTCACCCTGAGCTGGGCCGCGGATCGAACCGGCCTTCTCCGACCTCAGATCGAAGAGCTTTCTCACCTCTTCGGCATCACCAAGCCGGCGGCCCTGGTTTGGGGCATGCAGTCTCCGGGGCACCATTATAACGGCTACTGCTGCTCTATCCTGGGAACCGCTCTGAACGTGATCACCGGGAACTTTGAAGCCCCCGGAGGAGCAATCGATACCGAACTGGTGAAATCGGACAAGGGTGGATCGGCCACAGGGAAGCAATTCAAGAATAACAAAGTTAAGCGGATGGTCAACGGGAAAGAGCTCGAAGGAACAGTGGAAAATCTCCACATGGATTATTTCGGGAGCAAATACCCCGCCGCCTGGGATGATGTGGTGGCTGATTATCCCAACGCCTTCCTGGAAGGGGTGGATATAAAATACGGTCCGTTCCGAGGCCATCATTACCCGATTAAGGCCTTTATTCTGCGGACAGGGAACGCCGTCATTACGGGAACGACTCCTCAGCACTGGATCAAGAGCCTGAGGGAAAAGGATTCTTCCGGGAACTATAAACTGGAGCTAATGGTCTTCATCGACTCCCTCTACCTGGAAAGCGCTCTCTATGCCGATGTTATTCTTCCTGAGGCCAGTATTGTCGAACGGCAGAGCCTATCCGATATCTATCCGTCCCATCAGCTCATTTACAACCGGGACGAAGTGATCAAACCCCTCTACGAATGCAAGAAGCCGACGGAAATTATGAATCTTCTCGCTAAGAAGCTCGTTGAACTGGGAGACCAGGATCTGAAGGGTTCTGACTTCTGGGAAAAGTACAAGAGTGAAGAAGATTTCGTCAACGAAATGCTGGCCGTCTCTCCCGGCAGGGTGAATGTGGGAACGCCTCTTCCCTATCCCAAATATCCCGAAGGGTACAAGCTCATCGGAACCCCGGAATCTCTGGAAAAGGGCGATGTCACCGTAGACGACAAGGGCAAAGTTGTCAAAGGAAAGCCGGTGACCGTAGAGTGGTTGAGGAAAAACCACGGGGTGGCGGTTTGGCCCATGTCCTGGAAACGGTACAAGAAGACCGCCAGCGAAGAACCCAACCGGGCATTCCCTAATACTTCCACCAAGCTGATCGAATTCCGTTTCGATTGGGAAGAAGGGGGAAAACGCTTCGGCGGCTACAGCTCTCACAACGCGAAAATCGAAAAGGCCGGAGGGGACGTTCCCTTAGGGTTGAAGGAAGTGGGTTTTTCCAAATTTCCCTCCACCTTTTATTGGTTTGAAACGAAGTGGAACCCCTATACGAACTTAGAATTCAAGGGTTATGCCAAGGATTATCCCTTCCAACTCATCTGCGGGCGCGTCCATCACGCCATGAGTGGAACCCAGATGGTGCCCTGGCTCGGAGAGATCAAGACGGAGGGAATCTGGCAGCCCATGAACGAGGAATTCGAGGCCGAGGTTCCCGAAGCCATGCCTTATGGAAAAGAGCCTATGAAAACGATGAAAATGAAATTCAAGGCGAACAGTTATTCCGTAGGGACGATCTGGATGAATGACGAGGATGCCCAAAAGGCGGGAATCAAAAACGGGGACCTGCTGACTTTGGAAAACCCCCTGGGGAGATACACCAAGGGCCGCGTTTTCGTCTCCGGCGGAATTCGTCCGGGAGTGATCAAGTTAGGATTTGCCACCGGGGGAAGATTCAGCCCGGGGATGGGTCCGGCATATAAATCCAGGCTTTACACTCCCAGCCATAATGACCTGGTGGACCCGCAGTGTCTGAGCCCCATTATGGGTTTCCCAGCTTATGCGGATATGTTGGTCCGGGTGAAAAAGGGGTAAAGCCTTACCCTTTTATTTCATTCTTTTGACAACCCTCCTTCTCCCCTCCTGCCTGTCGGGGGGAAGGAGGAATGAGCCCGTTCTTTGAGCGGGCTTTGTTTTATGGGAAAGAGGAAAGCCATGAAGGATGATTTAAAAGCCGAATTGCTTGCTCTAAGCCTTTTACGACAGGTCTTTTTGAAGGAACCCGACAGGAGACTTTTAGAAGGAATTGGCAAAATTGGCCTTACCTCAGCAGAGGAGACGGAACAGGGAGGGTTGAAGGGGATGCGCGACTCGGTGAAGCAAAATGAAAGTAGATTGGATGATTGGGCTGACCAGCTGTCACTGGAGTTTGCCCGTTTGTTCATAGGCCCGGCCCATCCTATCGCAATTCCCTTTGCTTCTTTTTATCTCTCCGAAAGCCACGCCCTGATGACTGAAGAAACCATGGCGGTCAGGAAACAGTACCTGGAAGCCGGTCTTGCGTTGAAGAATCTATATCAAATGCCGGACGATCATATTGCTATCGAACTCGATTTTCTCTATTATTTAACCGAGAGATTCCTTGAATTATCGGAAAATGGAAACAATACCGAAGCAGAAAGGTATTTAAAATTGCGCCACGATTTTTTAATGGATCATTTTGTTTTGTGGGCGCCTACCTTTGCCCATCAAATTTTGGAATCCACCAGTGAAGACTATTTTAAAGGTGCAGCTTCATTCTTATTGGAGATGGTGAAATACTATTCCGAGGAAAAATAAATCGAACTCATTCGGCCATATTTCGTCATTCCGGCGAAAGCCGGAATCCAGTCTTTTCACGGACTTCTGGACTCCCGTTTTCGCGGGAGTGACGGCAAATTGGAGTTTTTCCGCATCTTGTTAAACATCTAATTCGGACAAGACAGGAGACTGTTTTGAAGGAAGAATATCTCATGTTGAGTGTAGAAGAGGCCTTGGAACGGGTGCTGTCGCCTTTTCAGCCACTTCCGCCGGAGCGCATTCCGGTTCTGGAGACCCTCGGCCGGGTGCTGACCGAGGATGTGTTCGCCGATATGGATGTTCCTCCTTTGACCAACACCGCCATGGATGGGTATGCCGTGCGAGCTGAGGATACAGCAAGGGCCAGTCGGGAAAACCCGGTGCGCCTCCGCATCATCGGCAATCTGACCGCCGGTCGTACGACCGAGGTGGCGGTCACAGCAGGGTGTGCCATCCGCATCATGACCGGTGTCCCTATTCCTCCCGAGGCCGACGCCGTAGTCCAGTTTGAGGACACAGACCAGGGGAGTGAACGGGTCGAAATTTTCAAGGGCGTGGAGGCAGGGACGAATTTGCGGCTGGCGGGGGAAGACGTGAAAAAAGGGGGATTGATCCTGCCCCGCGGCACCGAGATACGCCCGCAAGAAGTGGGCATGCTGGCTGCGTTGGGCCGCAAGGAAGCCTGGGTGCATCGTCGCCCCCGCGTGGCGATCCTGGCCACCGGAGATGAGTTGATTGAAATTGATGCCCCCTGGAGCGCGGGTAAGATTCGCAACTCCAATAGTTACTCTGTCGCCGCCCAGGTGATCCGCTACGGCGGACTTCCCCTGCTGCTGGGCATCGCGCGAGACGATGAAGGCGAACTCACTTCTAAGGTTCGGGAAGGACTGGGAAGGGGGGCCGACCTGTTCTTGACCTCGGGCGGGGTGTCCATGGGGGATTTTGACATGGTGAAGAAAGTGCTGGCTGCAGAAGGAAAGATGGGCTTCTGGCGGGTACGGATGAAGCCGGGAAAGCCACTGGCCTTTGGCCAAATCGGAGGAATACCGCTGCTGGGATTGCCGGGCAACCCGGTTTCCGCCATGGTCACTTTTGAGTTGTTTGCCCGGCCGGCCATTCTTAAGATGCAGGGAAAGACCCTGCTGGAAAAGCCAATCATCGAGGCCAAATTGATGGATGCGGTACCACACAAGGATAAACGCCGCCACTACCTCCGGGTTATTGTGGAAAGACAGGGTAGTGAATACAAAGCTCGTCTGACCGGTGACCAGGGTTCGGGAATTTTATTATCCATGGTGCGCTCACAAGGTCTGGCGATCATCCCCGAAGATGTCGATCACCTGCCTACCGAGACAAAGGTGCCGGTGATTATGTTAGACTGGCCGGAAGATAAATAAAAATTGATTCGGATGACGGGGGTGATGATCGGCAAATCATTTTTGGCAAAATATGGGCAATTTGGTATGCTTTGAATCAGACTCAAAAAGGAGGAAATATCATGAAAGTTGAGGTCAGAGTTCTTTTTTCAGAAGGATGTGATAATACCCCGCCCACTATAGATCTTATTAAGCAAACTGCCTTGGAGTCTGGAATAGAAATTGATTTGAAAATAGTTCCTGTTGAAAGCCAAGAGCAAGCTCAGCAGTGGAAATTTCTCGGAAGCCCAACCGTGCAAGTTAATGGTCTTGACATCGAACCCTCTGCCAGGTCAGCTACCGCTTTCGGATTTATGTGAAGAAACTGCGGGGTATCGGGAATACCCCCGAAGAAACTTATTCAGACTGCTCTTTATGAAGCTGCAGGGAAGAGTGCCTAAGAAATCAAAATGCCATGATATGGAAATCATTAACTTTTTGTAACCTGAACAGGATAGGTATCACTTACGCACTTCGTCAGATCTTCAACGCTTATTAGTTTCCCAGGGCACTGCACACCCGGTTGCACAGCCTTGGTTAGGGCTTTGGTAAGAGCCCCGGGAAGTCGGCTGGAGCATGAAAAACACTAAGAAAATTAGAAGGGTACCTAAGAAAACAAAGTAAAGAATCTTCAATTTTTCTCTCATTACCTAACCTCGCCTTGTTGACTCGGAGAATTACCTACTGGACCTCTTCCTCGGTCACGATTTCATTCTTCACGAAAGCCAATAACTCTTCAAAAACGGGAAGCACGTCGGTTTTGAACCTTCCTGCAACGAGCAGGAGCATTATATTATCCCCGACCTTCAGATTCCCAGCGTTGATCCAGACCTTTACTTCTACAACTCCCTTTCTATGTTTAAAAATAGGGATAACTGATTTTAGCTTTATTTCATCGAACGAAAGCTTCATACCCTGCACGGGTTTCCCCGACTTTGAAGTGCCCCTGACAATTCCATTGTGAATCAGTATCATCCCGAGCTCTTCAGGGTTCGTTGTCTGTTTTACTTCTTCAATCCATCCGGCCATCATTAAGGTTAATTTCTTCGCCATTGCGAAACCGTACCCCTGTAGAAAAATCCCGAGTCTTGTGGGTAATCCCTGGCCCTTAGAAGTTTAGCCACTGCCACTGTCCGTACCTTGAAAAAGGCAATTCGATTGCAAATATGATATGAAATTCTTAAGCTATTTGCAACCCGAAAAGGGTGGGTATCATAGAAGCAGTAACACAGGGTTCTCTGATAACATGGCGAAACCTTGCTGATTGAGGACAAATGACTTAGGGATAGAATGAATCGGGAATAGAACGGTCTCACTGTTTTTTATCGTGGCGGCCCAGGCCTCGATCTTCTGCCGAATCGAATCCCGAATTTTTCTTATTTCAATCAGCTTTTCTTCTTCTGATCCCCCGAGTTGAGAAGGAGCCGGAAAGTTCCAATGTAAACGATGTGTTATACCTGGGAGAAAGGGCACCGTTCGGCTGCAGCCTCGTCGCATACCGTGATTACATAAGAATACAACCGTCCCGCCTTAACCAAG
>Ga0315292_10001621_pt1 | contig 12172 bp, 9 predicted proteins | sample YL17G13_0_MG_FD_204029 | JGI IMG/M metagenome (GOLD analysis project Ga0315292, IMG submission 204029) | Sediment microbial communities from Yellowstone Lake, YNP, Wyoming, USA - YL17G13_0 | ecosystem: Environmental > Aquatic > Freshwater > Lake > Sediment | place: USA: Wyoming | collected... | reverse complement strand
TCGATCTCCCCGCGCGCCGCGCCCCGCGGCCCCCCCGCCGCCGCGACGGCGCCGTCCGCTTCGACGACGTGAGCTTCTCTTACATCGACCACATGGTGCTCGAAGACGTCACGCTCGACGTGCCCGCCGGCCGCACGATCGCCCTGGTCGGCCACACCGGATCGGGCAAGTCCACGCTGGCGGCGCTGGTGCCACGCTTCTACGACACCAGCGGCGGGCGCGTGTTGGTCGACGGTGTCGACGTGCGTGACCTGAGACTCACCGACCTGCGCCGCCATATCGGCATAGTCGATCAGGACCCCTTCCTGTTCTCCACCACGATCTCCGAGAACATCCGCTTCGGACGACCCGACGCCTCTGACGATGAGGTGCGCGCCGCTGCGCGGCGCGCCCAGGCCGATGCGTTCGTCAGCGCCCTGCCCGACGGCTACGAGACGGTCGTGGGCGAGCGTGGGCTGACGCTGTCCGGCGGGCAGCGTCAGCGCATCGCCATCGCCCGGGCGCTGGTCATGGACCCGCGCATCCTGGTGCTCGACGACGCCACCTCGAGCGTCGACGTCGAGACCGAGTACCGCATCCGCGAAGCGCTGCGTGAGGTCATGCAGGGCCGCACGACGTTCATCATCGCCCACCGACCCTCGACCATCTCACTGGCCGACGAGGTCGTGGTGCTCGACCGCGGCCGCATCGTCGAACGGGGCACGCATGACGAGCTCGTCGCCGGCGACACGCGCTACGCGCGCATGTTCGGCGCCGCGGAGGCGGCGGCGTGCTTCCTCGACGAGGTCGAGGTGGATGAGGGAGCCGCGCGATGACCCCCTACCCACGACGAGACCGCGTCGGGTGGTCCCTCGCCGTCTATAGGCACCATGGGCCCACAACTGGCCCCATGGGTCCGGACCAGGCGCGCACGGTGCCTGTCACCCAAGCTCAATCCGCCGCCGCGAGCCGCACCGAGCGGTTGACGATGGCGTCAAGCAAGAGGGCGTGACGTGGCCTGGTCGGGCAGACACTCGGGTCCCCACGGCAGCGGCGCCGAACTGCAGGAGTTCAAGGGCTGGCGCGCCTTCGTGCATCTGGCGCGCGAGCTGAAGCTCGCGCGCCTCGCGCGCCTCGCCTACCCCTACCGCCGGCGCGCCTGGCTCGCGCTCGCGGCGATGATCGCCGTCACGCTGAGCAGCCTCGCCTACCCGTACCTGATCGCGGTCGCCATCGACTCGGGCATCACCCAAGGCGACATGGGCGTGGTCGACAAGGTCATCGCCGCGTTCCTCGCGGTGTCTCTCATCAACCTGATGGCGAGTTACCTGCAGACCTACCTGGTGAGCTGGGTCGGTGAGCGCGTCATCCTCGACCTGCGCCGCCAGCTCTTCGCCCACATCCAGAAGCTCTCGCTCGACTTCTTCAGCCGCCAGCGCACCGGCTGGATCGTCAGCCGGCTGACCAACGACATCGACGCCCTCGACCAGCTGGTCACCGACGGTGTCGTTTCGCTGGTCACCAACACGCTCACGCTCGTCGGCGCCGTGGTGTTCATGTTCATCCTCGACTGGCGCCTGGCGCTGGCCACGCTCACCGTCCTGCCCGGCCTAGCCATCGCCACGCTGGTCTTCCGCACCCACTCGGCACGCTCGTACGCGCTGGTGCGCAACCGCGTCGGCGACGTGAGCGCCCACCTGCAGGAGTCGATCGCCGGCGTGCGCACGCTCAAGACCTTCCGGCGCGAGCCGTCAGACTACGACAGGCTGGTCACCGTCAACGCCGCCTACCGCGAAGCCAATTGGCGCACTGTCGTGCAGAGCGGCTACTACTTCCCGTCGGTCGAGTTCCTCGCGGCTGTCGGGGTGGTGATCGTGCTTTGGTTCGGAGGCTACCTGGCCAGCCAGGACGTCCTTCAGGTCGGCGTGCTGGTCGCCTTCCTCGGCTACCTGTCGAGCTTCTTCGACCCGCTGCAGCAACTCTCGCAGCTCTACAACACGTTCCAGTCGTCGATGGCCGCCGTGCAGAAGATCTATACGGTGCTCGACACCGACCCCGATCTGGTCGACGCACCCGACGCCGTGCCGCTACCCGACGTGCGCGGCGAAGTGCGCTTCGAAGGCGTCTCGTTCGGCTACGACGAGGGCACCGAGGTGCTGCACGACCTGAGCTTCACCGTGCCGGCCGGTACGACGGTCGCCCTGGTGGGCACCACGGGCGCTGGCAAATCGACCATCGTCAAGCTTCTGGCGCGGTTCTACGACCCGTCGGCCGGCGTGGTGCGCCTCGACGGTCACGACCTGCGCACGGTGACCATGAAGTCACTGCGCGAGCAGCTCGCTGTCGTGCCGCAGGAGGCCTACCTGTTCAGCGGCCCGCTACTCGACAACGTGCGCTTCGGGCGCCCTGAAGCGAAGCTCGAAGAGGTCCAGCGCGTGGCGCGCATCATCGGCGCCCACGACTTCATCGAAGAGCTGCCCGACGGCTACGACACCGACGTGGCCGAAGGCGGCGGCGCCCTCTCGACCGGTCAGCGGCAACTCGTCTCGTTCGCCCGGGCGCTGCTGGCCGACCCTCGGGTGCTGATCCTCGACGAAGCGACCTCCTCGGTCGACGCCGAGAGCGAGCGCAGGATCTCACGCGCCATGGAGGTGCTGTTCAGCGGCCGCACCAGCGTACTGGTCGCCCACCGGCTGAGCACCGTCAGATACGCCGACCAGATCCTGGTGGTCGACACCGGCCGCATCATCGAGCGCGGCACACACACGCAGCTCATCGCCGACCGCGGCCGCTACGCCCAGCTCTACGAGGAATGGGAAGAGAAGGGGCTGCCGGTCTAGCGACCGGCTGTGGGGCCTACGCGCACCGGCGACGATCCCGGCCACCACACGCGCCCGTCGAGCAGGCAGAGTGCTGCCGGCACCAGCAGCAGACGTACGACCACGGCGTCGGTGGCGATCGCCACCGCCAGGCCCACGCCGATCGCCTTGGTGACCACCACGCCGGTGAAGGCGAATGACAAGCCGGCCACGACCACGATGAGGGCGCTCGAGAGGATCACGCGGCCGGTGGCCGCGAGGGCAGCGGCGACGGCCCGTCGGCCGTCGCCCTCGCCCTCGCCATCGCCCTCGCGGCCGCTCTCGTCCGCATTCCTGCTCCACGCCTCGCGCACCCGGCCCAGCAGCAGCACCTGATAGTCCATCGACAGGCCGAAGGCCAGACAGAAGAGCACCACGGCGGTGTTGCCGTCAACCGCGCCGACGCTCTCGAACCCCAGCAGGCCGTCGAAGTAGCCCAGCTGAAAGATCCAGACCAACACGCCGAAGCTCGCCAGCAGAGACAGCCCGCTGGCGACCACCGAGACCAGTCCCAGCACGGCGCTGCGCAGGAACACGGTGAGCAGGACGAACGCCGCCAGCACGACGAAAGCGACCACCCAGGGCGTGCGCGTCTCGAGCGCATCCAGGTAGCCACGCACGCCCTCGGCGGTACCGGTAACGGAGGTTCGCGCCCCGTCGGGCGGCTTGACTGTGCGCAGTCGGGCGGCCAGGTCCTGCGCCTCATGCGAGGCCGGCGGGGCGCCGGGTTTCACCTCGTAGAGGACGGTGCCCGGCGCTGTCGTTCCGCGGACGAGCTCGAGCGCCGCCCTGCGCTGCGCCGGTGTAAGCAGTCCCGCGACGGCCTCGGGCGACAACCCGCCCGGCACCGGTTCGCCGGGCGCTGCTTCGCCGGTGATCACCACCGGCCAGAAGTTCTGGAGGGTAGGCAGACCGCCCGGCACCGGGATGTTGACGATGCTCGTGACCCCGGCTACCCCGGGCACTTGGAGCAGCTGCTGTCCAAAGGCGTGCTCGATCGCCAGGTTCTCACGTGTGAACGGGTCGCGCGCGTCGTCCCACGCGACCAGCAGCTCGATGGGGTCAAGCAGTGCCGGGTCGAAGTCGTGCTTGACCAGTTCGTCGCCGACCCGCGACTCTGTCCCTGCCGGCAGAGAGCGCGCATCGGGCACGTCGACCTCGATAGCCACGATCGGCCACGCGAACACGACCACTACGGCCAGGCCGGTGGCCAACGCCCGCCACGGGTGCCCGGCCACGAACCGCGACCACCGGGCCAGCAGCCTTCCTTCACGCTCGGGCCGCCAGAGTACATGCCAACTGTTGACCCGCGTACCGAGCACTCCCAGCAGGGCCGGCTGCAGGGTCAGCGCCGCCAGCACCGAGAACGCCACCACCAGCGACCCGCCCACCCCGAGAGAGCTCAAGGAGGTGTATTGGAAGCTGATCAGCCCCAGCAGACAGACGACGACCGTGCTGCCGGAGACCAGGATCACCCAGCCGGCGCGCGCCATCGTCTCTTCGACGGCGTCGGGGACCATGCGGCCGCTACGCAACTCCTCGCGAAAGCGGCTCACGATGAGCAGCGAGTAGATGATTCCCTCGCCAAGCCCAAGCAGGACGGCCACGCCGACTGTGAAGGCCGAGAGATCGCGATGCGGCGCCAGCAGCGCCAGCACTCCCAAGGTGACGGCCACCGCCGAGCCGCCACCGACGATCGGCAGCACGGCGGCGAACACCGAGCCGAAGATCAGCAGCAGGAGCAGCAGTGCGACGGGGAAGAGCACCGACTCGGCCCGGCGCACGTCGTCGGTCGAGATGACCTCGAGGTCGCGGATCACGGCCGCCTCGCCGGTGACGTGGGTCGTCAGGGGTGAGGGGCGCAGGGCGGCCTTGATCCCGGGCACCCGCTGTTCGAGCTCGTCGACGGGGAGGTCGAAGACCAGCCAGACGAGCGACTCATGACCGTCTTTCGAGATGAAGCGATCGTCGACCGTCGAGGCGTAGGTCTGCACCGAGTTGAGCTCGGGGAAGGCCTGTTCGGTATAGCCCGCCAACGCTGCCGCCTGCGCCGCCTGGAACTCGGCGGAGCGCGCCTCGAGCGTGTCGCTGCCGAACACGATCGTCACTCGTGACATGCCGTTGTGCAGGCGTTCCTGCATAAGCATCAGGGCCTTCTGCGATGGAGCTCCGGGATCGACGAAGGCGCTGCTCTTGAACTCGCCGCTCAGACGGGTGCTGGCGGTCAGGGCGGCGACGACGGTCGCCGCCCACACCGCCAGCACCCACCAGCGCCTGCGATACGCGAGCCTGCCCAGAGCCGCGAACATCTGTTCCCTACCTCTCTCCGACCGACGGCAGGAACGCCGCCAGCCAGACCAGCACGATGGCCAGCCTGTGGCGATACGCGAACCTGCCAATGGCGGCGAACAGAGCGGCCCACCTCCCCGGCACCAGACTCCCCGAACGGCCCGGCGCGACTTGTGGCAACGATATACTAGCGACAGCACAGCGGAGGAGCGGACAGGCGCATCGCGACCGCAAGGCGATCACCGGCCGCGCTTCTCCTCCTACGAACAGGGGGTCTCCCCGTGGAGGTCAGGCAACAGGTCTCCGCCGGCGGCATCATCGTTCGCCCAGGTGCCGGCAGCGACCTCGAACTCTGCATCATCAACCCCGTAGGGCGCACCATCTGGGCGCTGCCCAAGGGCCAGGTCGAAGTCGGCGAGACCGAAGAGATGGCGGCTCTGCGCGAAGTGCGCGAAGAGACCGGCATCGACGGTGTGGTCGAAGCCGATCTGGGCATCATCGACTACTGGTTCTACTCTCGCAGCGACGAGACTCGCGTGCACAAGACGGTGCACTTCTACCTCATGCGAGCCACCGGCGGCGACCCGTCCCTGCACGACCACGAGGTCGCCGAGGCAGTATGGCTGACCGTCGACGGAGCGCTCGACCGCATGACTTACCCCAACGAGCGCCAGATGGTACGCGCCGCGACGGCGATCGCGCGCGAGTGGACGGGCGACGACAGCGGCGACTAGCTAGACCCAGACGATCGGGTCATCGCCCGACCGCACCCGCGCCAAGCCACCCTCGAGCTGCGCCAGCATCTCGCCGGCCGCCAGGTCGAAGTAGTCGAGGTGCGCCAACGCGAAGCTGAAGTGGGCGTGTAGGACCGCTGGACATTCGTCGGCCAAGTCGTTGCGAAAACGCTCCATGACGGCCTGCAGGCCGCGCCGGCTGACGTCGGGTAGAACCACGAGAAAGGCCTCGTCGCCGCGCCGGCCGATGGCGTCGTACTGGCGCAGGCTGTCGCCAAGCAGGCGGGCGACCCGACGCAGAAACTCGTCCGACTCGCCGGGACCGCCTTGGCGGCGAACGGCGCTGAGGCAGTCGACGCCGACCAGTGTGAGACCCAGCGAGATCTCCATGCGCCGGCAGCGGTCGAGTTCGAGCCCCAGGCGACGCACGATCTCGCTCTCCTTCATGACCCCGGTAAGGGGGTCTTCGGGGCTCAGGTAGTCGACCTGGCCGGAAAGCTGTTCGACAGCTTCTTCGAGCCCCCGCGCGTAGCCGATGCCGGCGCACATCAGGGCCTCGCTCTCGAGGCCGGTCAGACGGCTCGCCGCCTCTGCCGCCTCGCCCGGCGAGGCCGTTTCGAGCGCCCCCACAAAGCTCGCGAACCCAACTCGAAGGCCCTCGAACACCGCGCCCATGCCCAAGATGCGCCGATGCGCCAGCAGATGTGCTTGCGCTTCGAGTGCGGCGAGAAACGGGGCGCTATCGGCGCCCGCGACGACATCGCCCAGATCGGTGACCAGCGGTCCCCAGACCTGGTCGGCGGGTGATTCGAGCGTGACCGCCTCGATGGCGGCCGCCAGAGTGGTCTTCATGACCCCCGCTCCTGAAAGCGCCATGGCCGTGGCTTCTGGATACTATTGTACCAGCGTGTGCGCCGTTGCATGCGCACAGTAGTGTGGGTGGGGCGCGGCGGGGCATCCGCCCCCCCGGTCACGGAGGCTGCCATGCGGCTCACACTGATGGGCACCCAGGGCTGGATCCCCTCGGCCGACCGCCAGACCACCTGCGTCGCGATGAACGACGACCGGGCGCTCTTCCTCTTCGACGCCGGCACCGGCCTGAGCCGCCTGCTCGAACCGCCGTGCGATGCCATGTTCAGGGACGCCACCGAGGTCCACCTCTTCCTCACTCACTACCATCTCGACCATGTCTGCGGCCTCGCCTACCTGCCGGGCATCTTCGCAGGCCGCAAGCTGACCGTGCACGCCCCTTCGCAGGCGCTCACCGGTCTCGACCCCGAGAAGACCCTGGCCGAGCTGATCCGTCCGCCCTATAACCCGCGGCCCTGGGCCGAGCTCGAAGGCGTCAGCGTGGCGGCAGTCGAACCCGGAGAGAACCGCGTCGCCGGCCACATCGTCACGACCCGGGCACAGAACCACGCCGATACTTCCGTCGCCTACCGGCTCGACGACGATCTCGTGCTGGCCACCGACACGGTCTTCGACCTCGAGACAGCGGCCTTCGCCCAGGGTGCCGAGGTGCTTCTGCACGAGGCCTGGATCGACGGTGTCGAAGAAGGCGACCCGGCCAAGAGCGAGCTGGTGCGCTCCGCCTACACCAGCCACACCTCGGCCCGCCAGGCCGCCTATCTGGCCGCCAAGGCGGCCGTCGGCGAACTCATCCTCATGCACCTCAATCCGTTCTACGACGAGGGCTACTACAGGCAGATGGAGATGTCGGCGCGAGACATCTATGCGAACGTCTCGGTCTTTCCCGACCTCTACCAGCGCGAGTTGATGGGATAGACTCGCAGCGCCATGTTCAGGAACCTCAGCAAGCGCTTCTGGGTGACCGTCGTCGTGTGCGTGGCGGCGTTCGTCTTCTACTTTCCGTCGCTGGTCGCCTTTCGCTACACGGCGTCGCCTCAGAACGTCGCCTTTCTCTACCAACCCTGGAAGAGCTGGTCTTTCGCCTTCACGGCGCTCACCGTTCCCGGCGACGCCAGGCTCAAGACGTCCGGCGATGCGCTTCGTGAGGCCGAGAAGATCTGGCCGGGGCCGCTGCTCGACGTCGGCGAGGTACGAGTGCTCTTCCTCAAGGAGGGAGAGCCCTACACGTTCACGCACGACGTCCTCGGCGACGACATCACGACGACGGTAACGCCGACCTACGACTTCGTCTGGCAGGTGCGCGGCACGATCGGCCGCAACGACACCGATACCGTCATCGGCTTGCTCGACTACCGCACCGGAGAGGTGCTCTACGACGTGCGCAACGACCTGCCGGCGTCGATGAGCGCTCCCCTTTCGCCCACGCCGGCCGACACCTCGCCGTCGCAAGCGTCACCATCCCCGACGACCACCCCATGATCCTCGCGAGCGTGAGCTGGAGCGGGAGCGACTGGCTGCGCGCCGTCGTCTACTTCATCGCCACGCTGATCGTCGCCTGGATCGTCGACTGGACTCTGGCCAGCCGCGGCGGCGGCGTCACGCGCCGCCTCTCCAAGAACCTGCCGCCGGCCAGCAAGACCCGACTACGCCTCGCCCGGCGGCTGATCGTCGCGACGATCATCTTCCTGGGCACGATGATCGCCCTCTTCCAGCTGCCACAGGTCGGCGGGCTGGCCCGCGCCATGCTCGCCTCCGCCGCATTCACGGCCGTGGTCGTGGGCATCGCCGCGCGCTCGGCGCTCGCCAACCCGTTGGCCGGTATCGCCATCGCCATCACGCAGCCGGTGCGCCTCGGCGACCACGTCACTCTCGGTGATGTCAGCGGCACGATCGAGGAGGTCGGCCTCACCTACACGTACATCCGCACCTCAGACAACCGCCGCGTGGTGATCCCCAACGAGCAGCTCGCGAGCACCATCGTGCACAATTACACGATCGTTGACGAGGTGAGCGCGGCGGCGGTCGACTTTGTCGTCCCGCCCGCCGCCGCGCTCGCCGACGTCTCGAGCCTGGCCCTGAAGGAGGCGGCGCGCTCTAACGACGACGCCATCGGCCGTGAGCCCAGCCTCACGGTGACCGGCCTCGACCTCGAAGGCGCGCACCTGCGAGTCACCGTCTGGGCGGCCGACAAGCCGGCCGCCGACCGCGCCGCCTCGGACCTGCGCGCCGCGCTCGCCGACCGCCTGCGCGACGCCGGCGTCTTCGACGCCCTCCCGTCCTGAGTCTCGCGGTGAGCCGTGCGACATGCTAGGCACGCCCGCCCCGGCGGCCCACCGACATCACCGGTGAGCGAGCCCACCACAGCCGCGATCCCGCAACCCGCGACCGACCTACCTGAGCCTCGCAGTCTCCTGCGCCGCGCCCTGCTGGTCGCCCTGGTCTCGCGACTCGGCATCTTTGCGATCGCCGCCGTCACGACCTACACGGTCAAGATGCCGCCGGCCTCGTGGGCGTTGCGCCTGCCCCGCCTCGCCGAGCCGTTCAAGGGCACGCTCGGACACCTGTTCAATCCCTGGGCCCACTGGGACGGAGTCTGGTACATCAAGATCGCCAGCAACGGCTACACCGCCAGCGACGGCAGCGTCGCCTTCTTCCCCCTCTACCCGCTGCTCGTGCGCTGGTTGGGAGTACCGTTCCGCAACAACCTCGTGATCTCGGGGATGCTCATCTCGCTCGTCTGCTTCTTCGTCGCCGTCTGGCTGCTATACCGGCTCGTGGCGCGCGACTTCGGCCACCGCGTCGCCTACCGCACGGTGTGGTTCATCTCGATCTTCCCGACCGCCTTCTACTGGCAGGCCGTCTATTCGGAGTCGCTCTTCCTCATGCTGTCGGTGGCCTGCATCATGTGGGCCCGGGAAGAGCGCTGGAAGCTCGCCGGCCTGGCAGGGCTTCTGGCCGTGCTCACCCGCAGCGTCGGATTCCTGCTGCTCGTGCCGATGACCGTCTGCTACTTCGAACAGCGCGACTGGAAGCTGCGCCGCATCGACGCCCAGTCGGCCTCACTGCTCATGGTGGTCGAAGGACTGATGGTCTGGATGGCCTACCTGAGCCTGGGTTTCGGCCGGCCGCTGCTGTTTGCGCAGGTACAGGACCAGTGGCACCGGTCGCTCTTGGTTCCCACGACGGCCGTCTGGCGGGGGCTGCAGTCGGCGACCCAGGGACTGCGCCAGGTGATCTCGCGCCAGACCCACCACCTCTACTGGCCGGCGCCTAACGCCGCCTCCGTGATGCCTCTCGCCTACGCCAACCTCATGAACCTGACGGCACTGGCCATCGCCGGCCTGGCGATCTGGTACGGCCTGCGGCGCCTGCCGGTCGCCTACAGCGCCTTTGCCATCGCCGCCGTCGGCTATCCGCTGCTCTTCCCGGCTCGCTTTCAGCCGCTCCTGTCGATGCCGCGCTTTGTGCTGGCCGCCTTCCCCCTGTTCATCAGCATCGCCCTGTACACCGACGAGCGCCCGCGGACGCGCGTCGTCATCTCGGTGGTGTTCTTGATCGGACTCGTGCTGCTGACCGGCAAGTTCGCCGTCTTCAGCTGGGTCGCCTAGTCACGCAAGGCGGGGTCCGGGAGAGATGCGGGCAGGGTCGCGCCACCGGACTACGGAGTCGATGAGCCGCCCGGCAGCGGCGGCGCTCCCCCGGCCGGCGGCGGCGCCACCGGCCCGTCGGCGACCTTCTTGAACACGTAGACCTGGTCGCGCGCATAGACGCTCTGGAAGCCCTGGTTGAGCACCAGCCGTCCCAAAGCCTCGTCGTGCTTGATGATGTCTTCCTTGTCGAAGACGAACGGCCGCGACTGATCGACGATCACCCAGTCGGCGCTTTCGAAGGAGGGGAAGCTGTACACCACTCGGTGCTCCGAGAGATGCCCCCCGGTAACATTGGCGGTACTCACCGCGACGTCGTCGCCTTCGGGGATCATGGCGACCGCCTCCCGAAGCACCAGCGAATGGCTCCCCACCCGATAGTCGACGCCCGAGAAACGCGCCCCGGGCAGAGAGAACGGCAGCGGCCCGTCGATGTAGTTCGCCGCCGCCGTGATGACGAGTACCACCGCCGTCAGGGTCACCACCGAGAGACGCCGCTCGAGTCGCGCGCCAAGGCTCGCTCTTCCGGCGGCGCGGCGACGTTCGAGCCAGCGACGCAAGCGGGCGATACCCAGCAACGAGGCTACGAACAGGAAGGGGATCTCGGTGGCCACGTAGTGGAAAGCGGTCGAGCGCTGGAAAGCGTGCGTGGAGAGCCCGTTGATGAGGAACTCCGGCGCCGCGATAAGCAGTGTGAGCGGGCTGAGCAGCGGCGTGTAGCCGAGCGGCCAGAGCAGAGCGTTCAGATAGCCCAAGTTGGAGCGCGAGAGAAGGTCTCCGGCCGTTTGGCCGGGCTTGAGAAAGACGTTCCTGGCGACCTCGCCGGTGCTGGAGCCGTAGTCGGAGTAGCGCTCCACGAACGGGCTGCCGCCGGCCTGGTAGTGCGGGATCACCACGGCCACGGCGACCACGAACCAGGCGACCGCCACGGCAGTGATGATCAGCGGCCACCAGCGACGCTTGCGCAGCGCGAAGTACAGACCCATCATCGCCAGGAGCAGGGGGATCTCCTCTTTGCAGAGGCCGGCCAGCAGAAGGAAGGGGAGCGCCACCCAGGGCCGGTCCTCCTCGAGATAGAGGAAGGCGAACAGCAGGAAGGGCAGCACCAGGGTGACCGGGTGGAACCCGTCGAGCACCGCCCGCTGCGTGGGCGGATAGAGCAGCAGCGCCACGGCCATGATGAACGCGGCCCGCGGGTCACGCAGGAAACGTCGCCCCAAGCGGTAGGCGGGCCAGGCCGCCAGGGCGACGAGCAGCGCCTGGGCGACGAGCAGCATCACGGGACTCGGCCAGACCAGCCAGGGCAGCGCGAACAGGGCCAGGATGGGATCGACGTGCGAGCCCAGCCGCGACGCCTGCCGGCCGTCGGCGGTGGTCGCCTCGAGGATGCGACCGTGAGCGGTGTTGTAGACCGTCTGGGTCATGATGCCCACGTCGAAGCGCGCGCTCTTGAAGTCACGGTGGCGCTGGATCGAGAGGATCGCCAGCACGACGGCGAAGACGACCATGACGATGATCACGTAGCGGGCGTAGCGGCGTGCGAGGGCGGCGGCGTCGATCGCCGCCGCCTCTTCGGCTCTCTCCTTCTTGCTCTTGCGCGTGGCGCTCATGGAGTCTCTTTCATGCCGTCGCTTCGGTGGTCGTGCCGGTCCCCGGCTGCCGGGTCGCGCGTCGCCCACTCGAGCACCGTGACGACGGCCACGAACGCGAGCTCGACCAGCGTGAGCCAGAGACGCAGGAGCAGCGCCCAGGCGAGGGCCACCGCGCCACCGGCCAACACGCCGGCGGTCGCCGC
>Ga0315292_10001615_pt1 | contig 12196 bp, 7 predicted proteins | sample YL17G13_0_MG_FD_204029 | JGI IMG/M metagenome (GOLD analysis project Ga0315292, IMG submission 204029) | Sediment microbial communities from Yellowstone Lake, YNP, Wyoming, USA - YL17G13_0 | ecosystem: Environmental > Aquatic > Freshwater > Lake > Sediment | place: USA: Wyoming | collected... | reverse complement strand
TCCTGCCCTTCCTGCCCTTCCTGCCCTTCCTGCCCTTCCTGCCCTTCCTGCCCTTCCTGACCTTCCTGCCCTTCCTGCCCTTCCTCCATGGACTCCCTCACCCACATCGTCCTCGGCGCCGCCGTCGGCACCGCCGTCCTCGGCCGCAAAGCCGGGCTGCGGGCTGCCCTGGTCGGGGCGGTCTGCAACACCCTGCCCGACCTGGACGTGCTCATTCCCCACGGGAGCCCGGTCAGGGACCTCACCTTTCATCGTGCCGAGACCCATTCGCTCTTCTGGCTCACGCTGGCAGCACCCGTCATCGCCTGGCTGGTCGCCGGACTGAACCGCCGAGTGGGAGCCTCGTACCGCGAATGGCTGCTGCTCGTCTGGCTGTCGCTGATCACGCACCCGCTGCTGGACGCCTTCACCGTGTATGGCACGCAACTGCTGCTGCCGTTTTCGGATTACCCCGTCGGGGTCGGCAGCGTCTTCATCATCGACCCGCTGGTCACGGTGCCGATGATCGTCGGACTGCTGGCGTGGCTGCGGTTGCGGCAAACGGCGCCTGACCGCGGGATGCGCTGGAATCGCACGGGGCTCGTCGCCAGCACCCTCTACCTGGGCTGGACGGTCGCGGCGCAGGCGCACGTCGAAGGCGAAGTGCAGCGCTCGATCGCAGCGACGCCGATGGCAAACCACCGGGTGCTGGTCACCCCCGCCCCGCTCAACAGCCTGCTGTGGCGCGTAGTCGTGATGGATGACGCCTCGTATCACGAAGGCTTTCGTTCGCTCTTCGACTCGAACGAGCACATTCGACTCGAGCAACACGCGAGCGACCCGACGCTGCTCGACTCGCTGCGCGACGACTGGACCGTGCGGCGGCTCGCCTGGTTCTCGCGGGGTTTCTACTCGGTACGACTTGCGGATGCCCGTCTTCGCACAGCCGACGGCGCGCCCGGCTCGTTCAGCCAGTTGCTCGGAGCGGTGACGACGGCACGTGCGACGCCTGTCGCAAGCAATGGCGCAATGCAACCCATCGTCATGACGGACCTGCGCATGGGGCAGACGCCATGGTTCGTGTTCTCGTTTGTCGTTGCCGAACACGGTGCGCAGGGCGTCACGGCCGTGCCGAACCGCCAGGTTCTGAGCGAACGCCCCCCGCTCACGGCACTGCCCTGGCTGTGGCGCAGGATCTGGGACGAGAACGCGACGTACTGACGCTCAGTCGATGGGTGCGCGATCCAGCAGCACGGCGGGAATCATCGCGGCGAGCAGGCTCAGCACCAGGGCAACGGCACCCACGTTGATGACCCGGCCAAAGTCGTCGGCGCCGACGACCCACGCGGCGGCCAGTGGACCCGAGGCCATGCCCATCTTCGACGCAAACCCGCCGAGCGCTGCGGACTGCCCGGTCTGGTCGAACTGCGCACACATGCCCAGCAGGTACGGGATGCCGAAAGACCAGGTCACGCCGATCAGTCCATTCGCGAGCGCGTAAATCCAGGCAGTTTCGCTGCCGTGCAGCGCCCAGGTCGCAAGTGCAGTCAGCAGGATCGAGCCGGCCAGCGGCCAGGCGCGCCCGAACCGCGTCGACAGCAGGATGACCAGGCCAGAGCCGGCGATGCCGATCCACGACGCTGCCGCAAGCACCGGGCTGATGAAGTCCATCTCGAGGCCATCCGCCTTGCCGAGCCCGATGACGTAGGCAAACACCGCCATGTTGCCGGCCTGGAAGAAAAACGTGGCCAGCAGGCTGAGCAACAACGGTCCGCGCCGGACGCCCTGTCCGTCACCCACCTTGGGCCGCCGCACGGCACTGGCCGGGTAATCGGTGAGGAACGGCACCATCGCGAGCGTGACGAGGTTGAAAAGGATCAATGCGATGAACAGCACGCTGGTGCCGTACGTCGGGACCAGCGGCGGCAGCACGGCGAGGCCGAGGCCCCCGAGTCCGAACTGCACCACGAGCAGGTAGCCGAACGTGCGGTCGGCCTGCGCCGTGCGCGACATGACGGCGAAGCCGATGCCGACGAGCATGCCGCCCACCGTCCCGTGCAGGAACCGCATCATCATCAGCGGCTCGAAGCGGTGCACCAGCATCGACAGCAGGTCCAGTGCGATCAGCGCCGCGAGCAGGCCGTACGCCCAGGTCCGCCACTGGATCCGTTTGACGATGAATACGGCGATCAGGGCGCCGATCGCTGCACCGTAGACGTTGCTGGAACCAACCATGCCAGCCTGGCGGTTGCTGAAGCCCGCTCCCTGCACGAGTCCGTCGACGAGCGCGGGCATGATGTTGACGTAGAAGATGCCGGCGGTGGCAAGGAAGGCCAGCAAGACTCGCGCGATCTCGCCGTCGGGCGCCGCCTTGCGCAAACCGAAGATCGTGCGCGCGGCCGTCGTGCCGGCGCCAGGCGTCGAAGTGTTCATGAAGCAGGATCCTTGGCAACGACTGCAGGTGAAGCCGTCGCAGTCCGGCAATAGGGATGAAGGCGTGCCGCCGCATAGACGGCGCGGCGAAAGCGAAACTCGTTGCCGTCGCTGAAGTAGTAGTACGTGACGCCGTTCGGCAGCAGCGCGATCGTGACGCCGCCGAAGCCCGACATGAACGGCACGAACACCGGCGCGTCGCACCCGGGCAAGTCATCGAAGCGCATGGCCCAGAAGCCATCGTTGTACCGCAACGTGCCGTCCGCAGTCGTCGCAAGACCGCGATCGGTCGCATCGAGCTGCAGTGCGGATCGCAACATGCGCGTGTCGAGAAGATCCTGCGCCGACGCACTCAGGGGATTGAGCCACTGGCCGAGCTTGGCGATATCGTCCGGCAGCAGCGTCAGGCCGAAGCCGACGAAGGGCTGACGCACGTCGTCGCGAGTCCGGCGCGAAAAGCGGGCCACGGGACTGAGCCCGGCGGCGCGCCAGACGTCTGGCCAGACGATGTCGTCGAGGAGATCCGCCTGTGGCCCCAGTTGCCTTCGCACGAAAGCCGTCAGCGCAGTTCCCAGCACGTAGGTGTCGCTGGTGCGGTAAACGAAACTCCGGCCCGCCGCCTCGCGCCGAGGTGAATGACCACAGGCATGGCCGATCTTGCCGGCGTGCCGTGGTTCATCGAAGAATTGCTTCGACGTAGCCGCCGAATTTTCGTCCGCATACGCTACGGCGGAGGTCCAGTGGCCACTCGACATGTCGAGCAGGTTCCCGAACGTGACGCCGTTCCAACCCCCCTGCGCTGCGCATTCGGGAACGAAGTCCACGACCTTCTGCTCGCGCGCGCCCGGAAAGCGCTTCTCGAGCCGCATCAGCCCGAGGCTGCCGAACACCGATTTGGCGACCGAGTACGACGGCAGCACGAGCTCTTCGCAGAACGGATACTCACCCGCGCGCGTGGGACATCCACCGCTGTAGTGGACGCCATCGACGATCACGCCCCACGTCGTCATCTGCGACGGCGTCACTTCTGCAGGATGGCCGAACTCGGCGGGATCACTTCCCGGATGATCGACTGCCAATTGCGCAAGCGGACGTCGCGGCAGACGACGACCCAGTTCTGCCCGGCGCTCCTCGACCACACGGCCGGCATCCGGCAACGTGACATCCAGCAACTCAGCCTGCAGGTAGCCCCAGAGATCCGCCTTGAAATAGGCGCACGTCTCGCTGCTGACCTGGTACGCGACACGCGAGATTCGTCCGGCCGGCCCGAACACAAACGTCAATACACCGTGGCGCAGGCAGTTCTCGTTGACCTCCATCAGGCTGAACGGCAGCGTCGCACGCGTCCATTCACCGTCAGCCGGCTCGTGCCAGGTGCGGCCCACGCCGAAGGCGAACTCCCAATACGGGTGGGCTCCCGCCATGGGTGTCCGCTGCCGCGGAATCAGTGCGTTGCCGTCCTGGACGAGGTCTACCTGCACGACGGAGGGCAGGCGGCGCGCAGGAGCCGCAGGCGCATCCGCGGCGCCGTAGGTGTCACGCAGCACGCGAAACCCGGCGGGCTGCGGTCCATCGCGCAAGATCAGTCGACCAAAGACATTGACCGCAGTATCGCTCGACGCCGCGGCGGACGCCGGCGCGAAGGCATCCATGCGCCAGGGACTGGCTGGCGTGGAACCCGCCAGCAGCTCCGCGACTTGCAATTCAGTGCGCGCGCTGGCGATCTGCTCGCCACGCACGGCGTGTGACGCCAGCGTGCCCGACACCAGCAGCGGCAATGCAACGAACGCGATTGCTCGGCTGGTCAATCGCACGCGATGCCTGCGGCTGTGAGCTGCAGGCGCAGCGGCTCCAACTGGTCGGCGTAACGGCGCCAGCGTCCGATCGACGTGTCATACAGGGGCTGGCGTACCTGCAGTGCGCTCGCCGTCGTCGACGCCCGCGAATTCTCGTGGAAACGCACGCATCGCTCGTCCCAGGGGAGCGCGCAATGCTGCAGCAGTCGCTGCGCCTGCCCGCGCACGTCCGCGACGACGTCCTCGTAATGCACCGTTAGCACCACCCCGGGCATCACGGCATCCCAGTGCCGCATCAGGCGATCGTAGGCGGCGTAATACTTGCCCAGCTCAGCAAGGTCGTAGGAAAACGGGTACGCGTCCTTGAACAATTGCTTGTACACGGCGTAGCACGTATCGAGCGGATTGCGTCGCACGCTCACGATCTTCGCCCCGGGCAGCGCAAGGTGGATCAACCCGGCATACAGGTAATTGAATGGCAGCTTGTCGATGAAGACGGGCCGGCGGTCGCGATACGGCCGCACGCGCTCGAGATAACGCTGCCCGAGCGCCTTGAAATCGATGCGTGCGGTCGCATCGACGAATTCTGACCGCGACAAGGTTCGACCGGCCGCCAGCGCCGACACCTGCCGCGTCAGTTCGAGTGCGAACTCGTTCAGTTCGCCCGCGGCGCAGACGTCCGGATGGCTGCCCAGGATTCGCTCGACCAGCGTGGTTCCGGTGCGCGGCATGCCGATCACGAAGATCGCCTCCGCGTTGTCGAACCCCTCGACGCGGCCATCAAAGCGATCGGCGGTATAGACCTGGCAGATCCTGTCGATGATGCCGAGGTCGGTGGCGACGTCGTAACGCATCAGCGAGCGCTTGAGCGTCGCGCCTTGCCGCAGGCTCGCGAACGACGCCGGGGAATCTTCGATGTCTTCGAGTTCCTTCGCCAGCGCGTAGTGCAGCTGGATCAGCCCCGCGGGCGAACGTGTCCGGGCAATCGTCTCGCGCAGCTGGTCAACATGATTGCGCGTGGCGGTCTGCCGCCTGAGCTGCGCGCGCCCGTTGTACGCCTCGTACTCGTCGGGGCGCAGCGCGATTGCGGCATCGAAATCCTGCTCGGCGCCTGCGGCGTCGCCGAGGTAGCGACGCACGGCTGCCCGATTGAAATGGAACTCCGCACTGCCCTGGTCGAGATCGATGGCAGCGGAATAGTGCTCCAGCGCACCGGCATGGTCGCCCACCCGGTACAGCAACGTTGCGAGTTCGCCGTGGAGCACGGCGTCGGCCAGCGGCCGGCCTCGCAGTTCGCCCGCGGCCGCAGCCGCCCCCGCCATGTCTCCTGCTTCGAGCAGGCAACGCGCACGGTGCACCCGGAAGCGGTCGGATGGCTCGAGAGCCACGGCGCGATCGATCGTCCGCAGCGCGTCGGGCAGGCGTTGCGTCTTGCGCAGCAACCAGCTCGCGAGATACCACCCGTACGCATAGTCCGGGTAGTGGCGATTGAGTTCCTGGCCCGCCTCCAGCGCCTGCCTCAGGTCACCGGCTTCGATACAGCCGGTGACCCGATCCGCCAGCTGCTCCCTGGTGCGCGGCGCAGTCGCTGTCATGCTCCCTCAGAACGAATAGGTAAGCGCCATCCCGAATGTGCGCGGCAGTGCGATGAAGTCCCGCGAATTGTTGCCGAAGTAGTTCTGGCTCGGGGCGGTATTGGAGCCACCCACGAGGAACGGGAATGCGCCGGTCGTCCCTTCGTCGTTGAACAGGTTCTTGACGTAAAGCGATACACCCCAGTCGTCACGCGTGAAGGTCGTGCTGAAGTTCCACAGCTGGAACGAGTCGATCTCGGCATAGCTGCGTGAAAACACCGAATCGGGCGCATACGACGCCGACGCCGGGTTGGGACTGTCGCGGCAGTTGCCGGACGCCGTGAACGTGGTGAAACAGTTGTCGTCGCCGAGGCTGTTGAGCACACCCGACTGATAGTAGCCGCTCAGCACCGCATGCATGCTGATGTCGTTGCCGAACGCCCTGTCGTAGCCGAACGCCACGTTGAAGACGTGCTTGGCCGTTCCGGGCAGCCTGTCCCCGTCCCTGGCGACTTTATCGGTGAACAGCGGCCCGCCGTAGAAGTTGCCGGCCGGCTGGTACACGTTGTTGGTGAGTTCGGCGTCCGCGTACGTGTAGCCGATGCTGTAGGTGAGCGAATCGGTGATCGCCCCCGACAGTTCGACTTCGATGCCCTGCGTGCGGGCGGACTCGCCGTTGATGGCAGCGAAAAAGCCCCAGTTCGACGTCGCCGTGTTCAGCTGCGGGTCCTTCCAGTCCGTGTAGTACAGCGCGACCGAGAAGTTGAGCAGGTCGTTCGTGCCCTTGTAGCCGAGCTCGTAGTTGTCGACCGAGTCGGAGTTGAACGTGAAGTAGTCCGGGTTCTCCGCGTACTTGCCCGTGGTCGGCACGGCGTTCGCGCCGGCGTGGCGGTAGCCCTGCGAATACGTCGCGTACAGCATCGTCTGGTCCGTGACGTCCCAGGCGAAGTTGGCCTTGAACAGGAAGCCGTCGTCGTTGATCTTCTTCGAAGCCGTACCCGGGGGGCTCTCAGGTGACGAATAGATCGGGACGTCGACCACGGCATCGACGTCGACCGAGTTGTCGAAGTAGCGGCCGCCGAGCGTCAGGTGCAGGTCGTCGGTGAAGTTGATCGTCGCCTCGCCGAACAACGCGACTTCCTCGTAGCCCTGGTTGCGCCGGAACAGGAAGTCCTGGTTGGTGCTGTACGGCGCAAGCCCGTACCAGTCCTTCGCGTCCAGGAACGGAATGTACCCGACCAGGTAGCTGTTCTGGCCGAGGTCGTAATTCTGGTTGACGTAGTACAGGCCCGTCGTCCAGTCGATGAACTCCCCACCTTTCGAGACGAGCCGGAATTCCTGCGCGAACGCGCTGTCGTCGTAGAACCGCTCGGCCTTGGCGATCGGCCGCGGCGAGCTGCCGTAGAACGCGAACCAGCCGTTGCGCGCATACACACCCGAGTTGTCGCTGATGCCCGAACCAGTGTGCTCGTAGTAGGAGGTGCTCGACGTGAGGGTCGCGAAGCCGAGGCCGACCTCGAGTTCGAGCGCAGCGAGTTGCACTTCGCGCTCGGAGGGCTCGAGCTGAACGGCGCCGAACTCGTAGTTGCCGTACTTGCCGCCGTTGACCAGGTCGTCGCCCCGGGTCACCTGGCGACGCCCGCCGACTTCGTCGTCCTGCCACTGGTAGGACAGCTGCGCGCTGAAATTCTCGCTCGGTTCGAAACGCAACGCAGCCCGGGCGTACTTGATGTCGACCGAGTCGACGTCCTTGACGCGCCGGTACTCGGGCAGCGCCGTCAGCACGTCGCCGTTGACCACCGGGTCGCCGTTCGAGTCGGTGCGGTAGACGTTCGGGTAGTCGACGATGCCGTCATTGTTGATCATGCCGGCGTTGATGCGAAAAGCGACCGTGTCGGTCAGCGGCACGTTCAGCATCAGGTCGGGGTTGAAGTTGTATCCGTCGGACCCGTCGGTCACGCCGAAGTTGACGCTCGCCTTGCCCTCGAAGTCCTTGGGATCGGGCCTGTTCATGATGTAGCGGACGTTGCCCGCCAGCGAGCCGGAGCCGTACAGCGTTCCCTGCGGCCCGCGCAGCACCTCGATCCGGGCGATGTCCTTCAGCACGAAATTGCCGAACAGCGCCGTGTCGTCGACGTAGGTGGCCACGGTCGGCGGCGCCGCCAGCGGCACGTCGCCGTTGGTGCCGGAATCGACGTTGATGCCGCGGATCACGATGCCGTTGGTGACGCCGGCATTGCGCAGGCCACGATCCTGCACCGTCACGCCCGCCATCGTCCGCAGCGCCTCGACGGAGTCGTTGATGTTGGCCCGCGCGAGCGCTTCGCCCGACACTGCCGAAATGTTGAATGGAATTTCCAGCACCGTCTGGTCGCGACGTGTCGCCGTGACGACGATTTCCTCGAGCGCAGGCTTGGTCTGCGCAAGGGCGGCTGGCACCGCGCATTGCAGTCCCGCGGCTGCCACCGTCATCGCGATGAAACTCCGGCCAGGCCGTGCGCGATGCAGGCACCGCCGCACCTCGATCGCCAGCACGTTGCCCTTCGACTGCATCTCGTTGCTCATGACCCTACCCCTGTCATTGCGGAACTGTCCGGCTTGATCGCCGTGTTGGTCGGAGCATAGACGAGCCGTCGGGTGCCCCATAGGACCAGATTCCGACGACCGATTGGTCCAGATGTCTAGCCGGGCTCCTCGTCCGTCGACGCGAGACCGGGCACAGCCATTGCGCCCAGCTGGCGCAGGGTCGGTGACGACGCCTGCCCCGGCTGGTACTGCGGAAAAACGACTTCGCTGTCGCGGAAACTCTTCAGCGGTTGCCCGAGCCCGAGCAGCCCGCGGCGGCGGCTTCGTCGCACGAGACCGAGGTCCATTTCGACCGGGATGACTTCGTACCCGGTGCCGGCCTGGTGGACGACGCTGCCATCCGGCGCGACGACGAGCGAGCGTCCGTTGCCGAGCCGGCCTGCGCAGTTCACGTCGACGAACCAGCACTGGTTGACCGCGGCATTGGTGCGCGCGATCGAGAGCTCCAGGTCGCGATCGATCGTGTTGGTCATGGTGGGATGAATCACCACCTCCGCTCCCATCCAGGCGAGGGTGCGGGTCGTCTCCGGAAACCACATGTCGTAGCAGATGGAGACGCCGAACCGGCCGACTTTCGGCACGTCAAACACTACGAATTCCGTGCCGGGCGTGATGCCCCGCTCGTACGGCAGGAACGGGAACATCTTGCGGTAGCGGGCGACGACCTGGCCGCCCGGATCGATCACCGGGGCCGTGTTGTAGATGTGGTCGCCGACTCGTTCGTGGATCGAACCCGGGACGAACCAGAGCTTCAGGTCACGGGCGACCTGGCAGAGCGACTGCTCCAGGGGCCCTGGCAGCGGCTCGGCGTTGGAGGTCTGGGGCCCGCGCAGGGACAGCTCGCCCAGCACGACCATGTCGACCCATGGAAACCTGCGCTTCAGCCGCTCCATCTCGGAGCGGACGATCTCCAGGTTGTCCTGCGCCGTCAGTTCGAGCTGCAGCCCGGCCACCGCAAAGTGCGTCATCGCGCCTCCCCCTCCGCATCGTTGGACGCGGCTCAGGGAGGCTAGGCCAAACCGGAAGACGAGCGTAGTGCCAGTTGATCTCAACCGATGGAGCCAGATCGGCTTCGGTTGCTGGCTACTGAGTCGGTGCCGTCTCGAACGCGAGCGTGTCCTCGATGAACCCCGACTCGAGGTAGAACTTGATCCGCTCGCCGTCGAGCACCACCGCATAGGAAGCGGGCTCGGCGTAGGACCAGCGTTGCCACTGGCGCACGTAACGGTCGCCGTCCAGCCACCAACGACCGTAGTCCCGGTCTTCCCAGGCGAAGCCGGCGCGTCCCGTCATCGATCCGTCCGCATGCAGGTGGATCTCGACCGGTTCGCCATAGACCCGCTGGGTCCGCATCACGGCACCCGGGAGGGTCCTGTGCAGGTCACGCTTCAGCAGTCGCCGGCCGACGCCCTGGTCGAGGTGCTCCGTGGCGCCCGACGTGAACTCGCGGACGACGGCAGCCAGTCGCGCGACGCCTTCACGGATGCGCTGCGCCGGGATGCCCGAAACGCCCATGCGGAAGCAGTTCAGCGGCCGGCGCGAGAGCGCATAGAAGTGATCGACCGGCTCGACCAGCACGCCGCGGCGCGCAGCCTCGTCCACCAGTCGCGATACGTCGAGGTCGTTCGAGCCCTGCACCCAGAGCACGGTCCCGCCCTTGCTCGGCGCCAGTGCAACCCAGGGCGGCAGGTAGAAATTGAGGGCCTGGCGCAGGGCGTCCCAACGCTGCCCGAAGGTTCGATGCAGGTTCGCCGTAAGCGCGTCGTAATGTCCCAGCCGGATGAAGTGGGCCATCGCCCGCTGATTGTTGCGCGGCGGTTGCCCCACCATCAGCCGGCGCAACTTGCGCGCCTCGGCGATCAGTTCGGGTGCCGCCACCATGAAGCCGAGGCTCAGGCCGGGTGCGAGCACCTTGGACAGGCAGGACACGTAGATGACGCGGTTCTCGCGGTCCATGCCGCGCAGCGCCGGGTGCGGATAGCCCTTGTAGTTGCTCTCGCAGTCGAAGTCGTCCTCGACGATGAGCATGTCGCGTTGCGCCGCCTTCTCCAGCAGGGACCGGCGACGCTCGAGTGACATCGTGACGCCCGTCGCCGCCTGGTGGCTCGGGGTCACGTAGACGATGCGACAACCATCGAGCGCGGCATCGACGAGCATGCCGTCACCGTCGATCGGCTGGTGCACGATCGGTGCGCCGCGTCGCTGCACGAGATGGCGCATCTGCGGATACCCGGGCTCTTCCATGGCGACCGCGACACTCGCATCCATCAGCAGTTCGGCCAGCAGGTACAGCGACTGCTGGGCACCAACGGTGATCAGGATTTCCTCGGCGCGAGCGTTGATGCCCCGTCGCGGCAGGATCTTGGTGCGCAACTCTTCGATCAGCATCGGGTCGTCGAGCCCGCCCGTCGCCGCGGACCAGACGCCGATATCGCCGCTGCCGAGCGCATAGCGGCCGGCCTCGCGCCACTCCGCCACCGGGAACAACGACGTGTCGAACTGCCCGTCGAGAAAGCAGAACGGATAGTCGCGGGCATCGGCCGGCGCAATGCGATTGATGTCCGGGTTGGCGCGCGACTTGAGCCACTGTTGCCAGGGTCCCGTAATGGAACCCCGTTCGCCCGGCGCCTGTGGCGGATACGCGGGCGCTGCCAGCCGACGCGCGACGTAGAGCCCGCTGCGGGCGCGACTGGTGAGGAGACCTTCGGCGACGAGCTGCTGGCAGGCAATCACGACCGTATTGCGCGCGACGCCGAGTTGCTCCGCCAGCTTGCGCGACGACGGCAGGCGCGTGCCGGGCTTGAAAATGCCCAGGTGAATCGACTCGACCAGTTTCTGCCTGATCTGTGCCTGCAGACCCAGCTTGCTGTCCGACTCGATGTAGATCAGCGCTTCGGATTCGGCCATGACGACCAGTATAGGCAAGCACCGCTGCTTGCGGTGCAGCGCGCCGATCCGGGTTTCACTCCAGCCAGACGCGCGTCACGTAGAGCTCGCCCGCGTCGAGCGGCTGCAAAGCGAACAGCATGACGTTGGCGATGGCGCCCATGTCCATGCGGCGCCGGGCCGGCGACGTGGCAATGGCTTCGAGCGAGATGCGGATCGTCGTGCGCGCGGCGCCCGGCAGTAGGATCGGCTGGTTGAAGCGGTCGGCATTCGACCAGTCGTGCGTCGCGTCCAGGATCCGCAGCATGAATTGCGCTGGTCGCGGCGACGGGTTGGTGACGTCGAGCACGAGCACGTCGTGATTGCGCCAGTCTGGATACGGCTCGAGCAACTGCAGTCCGGGCGTGGCCCCCGGCTTGAACTCGAGCCGCACGGAATCCGCATCGCCCGGACGTCGGTAGGGCGGCGGCAGCTGTGCGTACGTCACGCTGGCCTCGTGCGGACGGGCAAACAGGCCGTCGGCTAGCGGGCTCGTTGGGATCAGCACGGGAAACGACGTATCGCGAGCGGCATAGGCACGAGCGCACTGCAACGGCTGCCACGCCAGCAGCGTGAATGCGCACACAGCGATGGCGACGACGACTCGCGTGCGTGCATCTCCCGTGGGTGTGCCGTCGCGCCTGTGCGCCAGCCAGCGCTCGATGAACCAGACGCAGGCCAGGCCCAGGGCCGCTCCCGCGGCATCGTGCATCGCATCCATGGCCGAAACGCTGCGGCCCGGCATCGAGTACTGCAGCAATTCCGTCAGGATCCCGAGCGCGACCGATGCCAGGAACGCGTTGCGATACTGCGACGCGGAGCGGACCGCGCCACCCTCCGCCGGCCCCCGCATGAGCAACAGGACCACGGCGATGCCGGCGAAGACTGGACCGTGCCCGGCGT